>Ga0214171_1000015_pt1 | contig 73211 bp, 52 predicted proteins | sample TroBogEpilimnion_40_FD_153009 | JGI IMG/M metagenome (GOLD analysis project Ga0214171, IMG submission 153009) | Freshwater microbial communities from Trout Bog Lake, WI - 02JUL2007 epilimnion | ecosystem: Environmental > Aquatic > Freshwater > Lake > Epilimnion/Euphotic zone | place: Trout Bog... | reverse complement strand
ATTACCATCACGTCCGTTGGCAAAGTCCGACCTATTAGTAGCTCGATTTTTAAAAGGTACCAGTTGACCCAAGGACGAGGACGCAGCCTCGTCCCTACCTGATCCCGATTACGCGAGGAGAGGCTTGATGACGTTGCCGTGAATGTCGGTCAGACGGAAGTCACGACCTTGATAACGGTACGTAAGTCGAGTGTGATCCACGCCCATGAGGTGCAGGATCGTCGCGTTGAGGTCGTGCACGTGGACGCCATCTTTGACGATGTTGTAACTAAAATCGTCCGTTTCTCCAAACGTCTTGCCGCGATTAACACCTGCCCCAGCCATGAGAACGGTAAAGCAACGTGGATGGTGGTCGCGCCCGTAATTCGTTTCAGTAAGCGTGCCTTGAGAGTAAGTTGTCCGCCCAAACTCGCCGCCCCAAACGACTAAGGTGTCGTCGAGCAAGCCGCGTTGTTTCAAGTCCGTGAGTAAGCCAGCGGTGGCTTGGTCGGTGTCATTACACTGTCCTTTGATGGCCTTGGGCAAGCCGCCGTGGTGATCCCAGCCCATGTGAAAGAGTTGCACGAAGCGCACATCGCGTTCGCAGAGTCGACGTGCTAAGAGGCAGTTTGAGGCATATGAGCCTGGTCGTTTCACATCCGGACCATAGAGGTCGAGCACGTGCTGAGGCTCTTTGGAGAGATCCAGTAAATCCGGCACACTGGTTTGCATGCGGAATGCCATTTCATATTGGGAAATGCGCGTTTGAATCTCGGGATCACCTAGGACGCCATGGTGTTGGTTGTTGAGGGCAGCGATTTCATCGAGCTGTTCGCGCCGGACTTCACGCGGGATACCTTCGGGGTCTTTGAGGTAGAGCACGCGCTCACCCTTATTTCGTAACTTCACTCCTTGGTGACGTGAAGGCAGGAAGCCCGCTCCCCAAAGTCGGTCGTAGAGCGGTTGATCGTCGGGACGGCCGCTACCAAACGACGTCATCACGATGTAGGCAGGCAGGTCCGAATTTTCGCTCCCTAAACCATAAGCCGACCAAGCTCCGATGCTAGGGCGACCCGCAAGTTGGCTACCCGTTTGCATGAACGTGATCGCAGGGTCGTGGTTAATCGCCTCGGTGTACATGGCACGCACGACGCACCATTCGTCGGCCTTCGAGGCGATGTGGGGGATGAGTTCGCTGAACCAAGCTCCCGATTGGCCATGTTGTTTAAATTTAAAAATCGTGGGCGCAACGGGGAAGGATTTCTGCCCCGAAGTCATGGTAGTTAGTCGCTGACCTTTGCGGATTGATTCAGGTAAATCTTTCCCGCGCATGGCTTCCAGTTGGGGCTTGGGGTCGAAGAGATCCATCTGCGACGGAGCTCCCGATTGGAAGAGGTAGATGATGCGTTTCGCTTTAGGTTTAAAATTGGGGAAACCTAGACCCGGGTTGCTGGCCAAAGCGGGCGAAGCCATCAGCGAGCCCAAGGCGGCTAAGCCGATGCCACCGGCTGAACCCTTGATAAAAGTACGGCGGGATAAGGCCATCTGGGTGGCCGCATCCAGTCCAAGAAATTGGCGATCGTTGCAGTTCATTCGCGGGTAACGGTTTCGTCGAGGTTGAAGAGAATATTGGCCGTCGTCGTCCATACCGCCAATTGGGTACGGTCGAGGTCGGAGGGAAGTGGGCTCATGCCTTGGGCAAGCAGTTTAGGCGCGAGGGTAGGGTCGGCGGCATACGTGGTCAGGCGTCGCTCTAAGCCTTTACTCAAGACTTCCAATTCCGCAGCGGTGGCATCGCGACGTAGCACCTTGCGGAACATCCAACTTAACTTATCGCGGTTGTTGCCGTTTTGCCGCAGCGTTTGTTCAGCAAGTTTGCGGGCGGCTTCGACGAAGGTGACTTCATTCAAGAGCGAGAGTGCCTGCATCGGCGTGTTGGAACGCGAACGTTTCACGGTGCACACTTCGCGGCCCGCGGAATCGAAGAGTAGCATTGTGGGTGGGGCAGCGGTGCGTTTCCAAATCGTGTAGAGCGAACGCCGCCACAGGCCTTCCCCAGTGTCTGCTTTGTAGTTACGCATGTCGCCGTAGACGCTGGTTTCGTCCCAGACAGCTTCGGGCATGTAAGGTTTGACGCTGGGGCCACCTTGTTGATCGACAAGTAAACCGGCGGCCCAAAGGGCTTGGTCGCGGATGACTTCGGCGGGCAGGCGGAAACGGGGGCCGCGAGCTAGCAAGCGATTGTCGGGGTCTTTTTCGAGCATTTCAGGCGTCACCACGGCACTGCGACGGTAAGCCGCACTCGACATGATTAATTTATACATCGATTTCATATCCCACTTACGATCGACGAATTCTACCGCGAGCCAGTCGAGCAAGGCGGGGTTGCTTGGCCATTCGGCTTGCGAGCCGAAGTTCTCGGAAGTTTTGACTAAACCAATGCCAAAGAAACGTTCCCAGGCACGGTTAACCCAAACGCGGGCCGTGAGCGGGTGTTTGCCGTTAACTAACCAACGCGCTAGGCCGAGTCGGTTGTTCGGTTCGCCCGCAGGCAGTGGAGGCAAGACGGCTGGCAGTTTGCGTTCCACCTTGGGTCCAATCTTGTCGTATTCGCCGCGCAAGAGAACATAGGCCTGACGTGGTTGGCTGATTTCTTTCATCACCATCACGTTGATTGGAGCCCCTAAGGCATTGTCATGGGCGGCTTTTGCTTGCGTCACTTTAGCCATCGCTTGAGCGCGAGGATTTTCAGGACTTTCAGCGTAAAGTTTTTCCAAGGCTTTGCGATCGGCGGCTGTCAGTTGCGTGGCCGGCTTAGTCAGCAAGCGTAGCGTCGCCTCCGTGGTGGGGTTGGTTTTGAGCGCAAGCAATTTGGGGTCTTGAGAGGACATACTCAGTTTGAAGCGCCCGATGCTATGTCCTGAGACCGCTTCTTGGTGCAGTAAGACGACTAATTTGGCTCCTGCAGGGATGGTCGTGGGCGTGATGGTAAAGATGGCCTTACGTGCGACGCGATTTTCGGCCACATTACCACCAATGGCCCAGCCCGTCATGCCAGCCTCAGCCTTTTTTGCCTTACCCTTCGCCATGTCGGCAGCGGGTGCGAGTTTGGCGATGCTCCAGCCGGGTTGATCGAAGTCTGCTTCAGCTTTTAACAACGGCAGTTTGGTCGATTGACCATCCGTAGTGACCATGCGGACTTCAAAGCCACTGAGCACGAAGTTACCATTGTAGGCTCGTCCAAGGCTTTGGTTGGGCAAGGAGGCATCGGGCTGTACATCGAGTCGCAGAGCGGTGAGTAAACCAGCGGAGAGCGCCGCTTCGACGGTGTAGGTTTCTTTTACCGGAGCTTTGCCCGAGACTAACCAAGAGCCATCCTCTTGATGTTTGAAGGTCGAGGCTTCGGTCGACGAAACCTTTTCGCTGAGCAGTGGTTGCCAGCTGGAGCCTTCCTTGGCGAAGTTGGCCCGCTGTTGGTCTAGCCACTTGGTGAACAGTTCGGGTTGGGAGGCTGGAGTTCCTTGTAATGCGGCTTCGGCGGCGGCTAAGGCTGCGGCGGTGGCGTCGATTTGTTTTTGTTGTTCTGCGGTGGGTAAGGGGAGTACGGGAGGAGTGTTGCCGCCGCGTCGCGACGTGCCTGTGCCTCCGAATTCACCGAGCACACCGCTTTCATCGATGGAGTTGAAGTAAGCAAACAGTTGGTAGAATTCCTTTTGCGTGATGGGGTCGTATTTATGGTCGTGGCACCGGCAGCAATTCATCGTCAACGCCATCCACGTTGAGCCCGTGGTCTCGATGCGATCGATAATATTTTCGGCGAACCATTCTTCAACGATGCGACCTCCTTCGCCATTCAGGCGATGGTTGCGGTGGAAAGCAGTGGCGACGATTTGATCGCGGGTGGGCTGGGGTAAGAGGTCTCCGGCCAATTGCTCGATGGTGAAAACATCAAACGGCTTATTCTCGTTGAACGCTTTAATCACCCAATCGCGGTAGGGCCACATCGTGCGCTGCGTGTCGCTTTGGAAGCCGTTGGAGTCGGCATAGCGGGCGAAATCGAGCCACTGCATGGCCATGTTTTCACCGTAGTGGGGCGAAGCTAACAACCGATCTAAGGCTTTGGACCAAGCGTCGGCGGACGTGTCGGCTAGGAACGCTTGCAGGTCGGCATCGGACGGGGGGAGTCCGGTAAGGTCGAGTGCGGCGCGGCGGAGTAGGGTCGTTTTGGGAGCTTCGCCATTGGATTTTAGTCCTTTAGCCACCAAGTTGGATTGGAGGAAGCCATCGATTTCATTACCCCCTGCAGGGATGGCCGGCACGGCGGGTTTGGTGGGCGTTTGGAAAGCCCAGTGACCTTGATACTCAGCGCCTTCTTTGATCCAGCGTTCCACTAAGGCCACTTGTTCTTTCGAAAGCACCTTATGGAAGTCGGCCGGCGGCATATGATCATCGGCATCGGTCGTCAGCAATCGCTTCATCGCCAAACTTTTTTCGGGATGTCCGGGCGTGATTGCGGGCTCGCCCGATTTACCGCCTCGTTGGGCGGCTGCGAGCGAGTCGAGGCGAAGCTTACCTTTAACTTTATTTTCGTCGGGGCCGTGGCAGGCAAAGCAGGTGTCGGAGAAGATGGGGCGGATGTCGCGGTTGAATTGGACGCGCTCCTCGGCAAACGAGGTAGCGGCGAGGCATACGCCCAGGGCGGCGAGACTTAGGCGAGAGAACTGCATAGGTCGGGGCAAGATAGCTTAAGACCTAGACGTAGGGTGATTTCTGGCAACGGTTAGTTAAAGAAACTAGCCAATTGAGGGGTTTTGACATCCTGCTTGGCTTTTTTGGGCAGTTTAGCCCCGAGATGTCGCTAGCCTACCATTGAGTACTCATTCGTACCCGAAGGGCTAAGGCCGGTCGTGTTTCTTAAGTCGCACCTGCAGCTCCGTAAAATCTTTCTCGGTCCATTTAGTTTGCACCGACTTTAGTTCCTTTAGCGCATCTTGATGGTTTTGTTTGGCGGCGAGGCTGAACCACACTGCAGCTTCCACCTCATCGGCTTTGACGCTTTTACCCAGCAAGTATTCACGTCCCTGAAAGTATTGGGCACTCGCATTGCCATTTTCGGCTAACTCTCGGATCCAGTAGTAAGCGACTCGAGGACGTCGCTCCAACGGCTGCGTCCCATCGGTGAGGTGAAAGTAAAGTAAACGTGCTTCAGCTAAGCCAGCTTCGGCGGCTAGTTTTAGTTCTTTAAGCCCTTGCGAGATTTGGGGTGCTTGCGGCGTAAGCAGGTAGTTTTTCGCTTGGTTAAAATGTTGGTAAGCCTCCGAGAGGTTGGGGTTGGCTTGAGCGGTTAAGCTCACGGCGGCGAAGCAAACGAGCCACAAAGTGCGAGTCATGCTACTACCTCCGTAGGTTATTCTAGGGGGTCAACCTTAGGTACTATGAATAGGTGTTTTCACCCAATAAATACTAGGGTTTTAGACCTAATAAATGAACTCAGAGTGCCGTGCCCGTGGCGATGGCGAGGGCTTTTAAATCGGCGAGCGTTTTCTCGTATTGCTTTAAAGCCACGGCGTAATCGTCTTGGGCTTTTTGTGCCGCTTGTTGGGCTGGTTCGGCCGCTTTACGCACTTCCACCGCTTTATCTTTGGCCTTATCCGCTTGCTCTTCGGCGTAGTGAAGTTGGTTGGTGGCGTTGACGATTTCGTTGTCGATGCGCGTGAGGGTTTGCAGGTCGACATAGGGACTAGTGCGTACGGCGACAGATTGAGCACGAAGGGATTCAATCGTCTGGTGTAAGCGTTCGACTTTGGTGTTTTCGCGATTCGCTGCCGCGTCGGCACGTTTGATCGACTCGTCGGCTTTGTTCTTATCAATCAGGGCCCGTTTGAGCGCATCAAAAAGATTTTTGGTGTGCACGTAATTGGCATCGGCAATGAAACGGGCCACGGCTTCCTTGTTTTCATTCGGCAACTGATAACGTCGGTTATCGACACGGAGGATAAACTTTCCCCCTGGCTGATCGTAAATGATGGGTAGGGTCTGAGGCGGCGAGGGGTCGCCCTCGGCTGCGCCCATGCGACCACTGTATAGGGCGCAAAGTAATAGGAGGGCAGCGGGGTAAATCCTCACGTGTTTGATTTAGGCTTTTGGCGCGACACGGTCAATGCGTGTTTACCCCATGCCTGTTTCTGTTGTAGGTATTGCGTAATTAATGCGCTCGCCTGCGGTCGAAACGACTGTGCCGCCGTGTCCGCTAACCATAATTTAAGCAGCCCTACAAAGAAACAAAACGTCTCACGGGCAAGGAGGAGACAGTCTACCGCGGGATCGATTTGCCCCTCGTGTTGGGCGGTGCGGTAGAGTTTGGCCACTTCTTGTACAAAGTTTTCGCCGCCCAGCATGAGGTCGTCGCGCACGGGGCTAAACTCGCCTACGAATTCACATTTCCAGAGCATCACTTGATAGGTTTCCTGCGTGCCGCTTTCACCGGCGAGTCGTTGCAAGGCGTTTTGCAGACTCAGTTCGAGGCGCCGCAGGGGGGATTTTTCCGCGGGGTGACTTAATTGTAACAAAGACCCCGTGTCGGCTCGTACTGCCATAAAGAGGTCGCTCTTATTGCGAAAATGCCAGTAGACCGCCCCACGAGTGACCTTAGCCTTCCGGGCGATGTCCTCCATGGACGTATTAGATACCCCCGCTTGGCTAAAAACCTGTCGGGCGCATTGAATAATTTTTTGCCGGGTGAGGGCAGCTTCTGCTTTCGTCTTGCGAGCCATCGTGGAGTAACTAGATTTACATACATGACTGTATGTAAAAGTCGCCCTGTCGAGGTACTTCTCGCTCTGAGCTTTATGATTTTAGGTCAGGCCTGTAAGCCTGCCGAGGCTCCTAAGATGCCCCCGGTGCCGGTGGGCTTTGTCAAAGTAGCCTCTTCGGAGGTGCCCCAAATCTCTGAATTTACCGCCAAAGTGCAGGGTACTCGCGAAGTTGAAATCCGGGCACGGGTGACGGGCGTCTTATTAAAGCAATTTTACCAAGAGGGTGCGGCCGTTAAAGCGGGCGACCTCTTGGTCCGCATCGACCCCGCCCCTTACCAAATTGCCCTCGCTCAAGCGAAGGCGACTTTGGCTCAGGAAGAAGCTCGGGCGCTGCAAGCTAAGTCCGAGGCTCAACGTCAAGCGGCTCTCTTAAAGCAAAAGGCCACGAGCGAAAAAGAATCCAGCGACGCTCAGTCGCTCGCTGTCTCAACCGAAGCCGCCCGTCAGTTGGCCGCCGCGAAAGTTGCCCAAGCCGCCTTGGATTTATCGTACTGCGAAGTCACTTCACCGATTGATGGCTATGCTGGTCGGATTATTCATACCGAAGGTTCGTTGGTGTCGCCTGGTGCGGATGGTCTGCTCACGACCTTGGTCCGTCGCGATCAAGTCTGGGTGACGTTTAATTTGTCGGAATTAGAATTCAGTCGGCTGTTCTTGGGTAAAGCTGCCCAAGCCAATCAAGCCAAGGTGCAGGTTTTAAAGCCTGATGGCGTGGCCTATGACTTAGTCGGCAAAGTTAATTTCGTCGCCGCTCAAGTTGATGCTAAGATGGGTACGGTCGAGATGCGGGCCGAGTTTCCGAATCCCAAGGCGACATTGGTGCCAGGTCAGTATGTGCGCGTGCGTGTACAGGGCGTGACGGTACCTGCGGCTTATGTAATCCCCGCGGTGGCCTTACTGCAATCGCCTCAAGGTCGCTTTGTTTACGTCTTAGACGATAAAGACCTCCCCGCCATTCGCCCCGTCAAGATCGACGAAATTCAAGGTGATAAGGCGATTGTTTTGCAGGGCATCAAAGACGGCGACCGTTTGTTGGTCGATAATTTGCAAAAAGTGCGACCCGGCGTTCCCGTGGTACCTCACGCCTTCACTCCAACCAAATAATTTTAAAAAAGACTTATCATGTCTTGGGATTTCTTCATTCGCCGACCAATTTTTGGTACGGTTCTCTCGTTGGTCGTAGTCATTGCAGGCTTGATGTCCTTGCGGGTCTTACCCGTGGCTCAATACCCGCAGATTGCGCCGCCGACCGCGATTATTGCGGTGACGTATTTAGGGGCTTCAGCCGAAACCTTAATGCGCACTGTTGCGGCACCTATTGAAGAAGAAATCAACGGTACCGATAATCTCCTCTATTACTCTTCCACTGCTTCGTCGACCGGTTTGCTCACGATTACCGTGACTTTTGAGCCAGGTGCCGATCCTGACTTGTGCGTGATTAATCTCACCAATCGCGTCAAGATTGCGGAACCCCGTTTACCGCAGGAGGCTTTGCGTCTCGGGGTGGTGGTGAAGAAGCGTTCGACGGATATTTTGATGGCGTTGTCCGTGACTTCAGAAGACAGCAGCCGGGATACGGTTTTCTTAAGTAATTACGCCAGTGTTTACATTGTAGAAGAACTCAAGCGCGTGCCAGGGGTGGGTGATTGCGGCGTTTTTGGGGCCCGCGATTATTCGATGCGTATCTGGTTAGAGCCCGACAAAATGGCCCGCTTAGGCGTGACCACGGGCGATGTCACCGAAGCCGTGCGGCAAACGAATAACCAGTATGCCGCAGGTCGATTAGGTCAGGAACCTACACCCGATGGCCAAGCGTTCTCGTTCCCCATTATCACCCCTTCGCGCCTAGTGACCCCAGAGCAGTTTGGTAATATCATCATCCGCGCGGGTGGTCCTTCGGGGGTGTTGCGTTTACGGGATGTTGCCCGGGTTGAGTTAGGGGCACAAAGTTACGAGCAACAAGCGACCTTAGATGGTAAGAACGCCGTGGGTATCCGGGTGTTCTTGATGCCAGGAGCTAATGCCTTGGATGTTGCAGATGCCGTGAAAAAGCGGATGACCGAATTGGCCAAGCGTTTCCCTGCAGGCGTGAACTACGCCGTGCCTTTCGACACCACGCTCTTCGTCAGTGCCTCAATTCATGAAGTGGAACACACCTTGTTTGAAGCTGGTATCCTCGTCGTCTTAGTTGTCTTCCTCTTCTTAGGCAGCTGGCGGGCGACGTTGATTCCGATGATTGCCGTGCCCGTCTCGCTGATTGGTAGTTTTGCCGGCTTATGGATTTTTGGTTTCGGGGTGAACACGCTCACGCTCTTCGCCATGGTGATTGCGATCGGGATTGTGGTCGATGACGCCATCGTGATGTTGGAGAACGTCGAACGATTGATGCACGAGAAGGGGATGACGCCCTTCGACGCCGCAGTGGCTTCAGTCCACGAAGTCTCGGGCGCCATCGTGGCGATTGTGTTGGTGCTGGTTTCGGTGTTCTTGCCGGTCGCCTTCCTCGGTGGGGTAGCAGGGGCACTTTACCGTCAATTCGCCATCACGGTTTGCGTGTCGGTGATTATTTCGGGTTTCGTGGCTCTGACTTTAACGCCCGCCTTGTGCTCCATTATTTTGAAACCCAAGGATGCGGAGCATGATGGGAATGCCTTCTTGCGCTGGTTCGAAAATAACTTCCGCAAGCTCGCCAACTGGCACAACCGTACGGTGCGCTGGTTGCTCGAGCATCCTAAGACGGCGTTAGGCCTCTTCGGCGTAATCTTGGCGGCGAACGCAGTCTTGTTAGAGGTCATTCCGCACGGCTTTATTCCGAGCGAAGACCAAGGCTACGTCCTTGGCTTTGTCTCCTTGCCCGATGGGGCCAGCGTCTCGCGCACGCGAGCCTACATGGCTAAGATTGTGCCGAAGCTTATCACCACGCCGGAAGATAAGCCTGCGGTCTTCCATGCTTTCGCCATCAGTGGCTTTGACTTAATTGGGGGCGGGGAGAAGACAAATGCCGGGACGATTTTCTTACCTCTCAAGCAATGGGAGGATCGCAAGAACAGTGCGGACCAACTCGTCGGGATGTTGACGGGTGCCGCGTCGCCCGTCTCGGACGGCATGTGCTTCGTGGTTAACCCTCCGCCCATTCGGGGGATTGGTACCGCGGGGGGCTTTGAGTTTTATTTGCAGGCTCGGGAAAATGACGACCCCGTGAAGTTGAGCAAAGTCATGGAGTCCCTGATTGCGGCCCTCCGTCAACGTCCTGAATTGATGGGCGTGACCTCGTTCTTCCGTACTGCAGTGCCGCAGTACAGCGTCGATGTTGATCAAGCGCATGCCGCTTCCTTGGGCATTCCGCTCTCGGATATTTACGATGCGTTGCAAACCACGGTTGGTTCCGTTTACGTCAATGACTTCAATCGTGCGGGCCGGACTTACCGTGTGCTGATGCAAGCCGAGCCTTCGGAGCGGATGGCCGTGAAGGACGTGAGCCGGATTTACGTTCGTTCGCGTGATGGCACCATGGTGCCGCTCTCGACCTTGGTGAAAATCACCGAGTCTACTGGCCCCGACCAAATTGATCGCTACAATGGTTTCGTCGCCGCCCGTGTGATTGGCAGTGGCATTCCAAGTATCAGTTCCAGTGAAGCCTTGCGCATCGTAGAAGAAGTGGCTGCCAAGAATTTACCCGAAGGGTATGTGCTCGATTGGACGGCTCAAGCCTTCCAAGAAAAACGTGCCGCCACCTCGGCGGTGCCAGCATTCATGATGGCCCTCTTGATGGTGTTCTTAATTCTCGCGGCCCTTTACGAAAAGTGGTCCTTGCCGATTGGGGTTATCTTAACGGTGCCATTTGCCCTGTTGGGAGCCTTGATTGCGATTTTCCTCCGCGGTAATGCCAATGACATCTACTTCCAAATCGGTCTTGTGACACTGATTGGTCTGGCCGCGAAGAATGCTATTTTGATTGTCGAATTCGCCGTGAAAGCCCGCGATGAAGGTCGCTCGGCTGCGGAAGCCGCCGTGGAAGCTGCCCGGATTCGTTTCCGTCCGCTCGTCATGACCTCCATGGCCTTCGTCTTAGGCGTGGTGCCGCTCGTCATTGCGGTCGGTGCGGGGGCCGCGGCTCGTCGCTCGATGGGCACGGGGGTGTTCGGGGGCATGTTACTCGACACCTTTGTGGCAACTTTGTTTATTCCTCTCTTCTTTAAACTTTTGACGGGCGATCGCCAAAAAACACGCGCATGAAAAAATCCCACCTTCTTTACATCCCGGTAGTCGTCTTGCTTGCGGCCTGCAAGGTCGGCCCTGACTACGAGCGCCCCGAGGTGCCTGCGATGCAGGCTTATCCCGAGGTGACCGCCTCGAGTGCTCAACCCGTGCAAGCGGAGTGGTGGAAGCAATTCAATGATAACGAACTCAATGACCTGGTGACCAAGGCGTTGAAGGCTAACGCGGACTTACAAGTGGCGGCGGCCAAAGTGGAACAAGCGACCGCAAGTTATGCCGATGTTTCCGGGGCCGCTCTGCCGCAAATTAATGCCGGTGGAGGGGTGACGCAAACCCGCGTAAGCAATGATGGTTATTCGCCCATAACCAGTTATGCGGGGCGTAATCGCACCGACTTTACGGCGAATTTATCCACGACCTTTGAACTCGATTTCTGGGGCAAGATTCGCCGTGCTTCCGAAGCCTCGCGTGCCCAATTGCTGGCGAGTTCTGAAGCCCGCTTGCAGGTCGAGTTAGCGATGGTTTCTTCGGTAGTACGCACTTATGCCTTAGTCGGGGCGTTGGATCTCCAAGTCGAGAACGCCACGCAGCTTCTGGCCATTCGTGCCGAGGAGTCTCGCATTATCGGTGAGCGGATTAAAGCGGGCGTGGGTAGTCCGAGCGAAAAAGCTCAAGCCGAAGTGCTTCATTCCGCCGCCGTTTCTGCCCTAAGTGATTTGCGTCGGGCTCGAGCTAACGCCGAGCATTTGTTGGGAGCCTTGATTTCACAGCCCGATTTAGTGGTTGCGCCAAAGTCCAAGGCTTTGCCGATGAAAGTTGCCGCCCCCGCGGTGGGCCTACCTTCCGACCTGTTGCACCGTCGACCTGACGTGCTCGCTGCGGAGCAAACGCTCATCTCGGCCAATGCCTTGATTGGCTACAATAAAGCCTTCTTCTTCCCCTCGTTCTCGTTGACGGGTAGTGGTGGGGTCGAAAGCCGCCAGTTGAATTCGCTCTTTAGCGTCGGTAATGATACCGGCTTGGTGGGCTTAGGCTTCTCGGTGCCCTTGTTAGACTGGGGTCGTACGCAAGCCCACGTGGATGTCGCAGTTGGGGTTCGTAATGAGGCCGCGGCTAATTATAACCGTATTATCTTGAATGCTTTCCGCGAAGTGCGCGATGCCCTGACAGGGTTGAATGAATTAGGCGTTTCGGCCACGGCCGCGAAGCAACGCCTGACATCGGCTCAAGAAGGACTTCGGATTGAGAAAGCTCGTTTAGCCCGTGGCGAGGTGACGCCACTGACCGAACTCGCCGCCCGTCGGACGGTGGCTGAGTCGCAAATCGCTTTAACGCAAGTGCTCCTCCAGCAATTGAGTGCAGAAGTGGATCTCGTGCAGGCCCTTGGTGGGGCTCGTCCAGATGTCACGCCTGCAGATGCCAACGCCAAGAAACTCTAATCCTATGTCAAAATTTAACCAAGTTTGTGCCTTAGCCTGTGGTGTCTTGCTCCTCGGCGTGAGCGGTTGCAAGCCCCACGAAGAGGCTCCGCTTTCGGCACCGAAGGTCACCTTGAAGAAAATTAATATTGGGCCCTTGCCCCAAGTCATTGAGGTGACGGGTCAATTGGAAGGACCCCGCGAGGTTGAAGTGCGGGCTCGCGTGACGGGAATTCTCCTAGCCCAGTCTTATCAAGAAGGTGCTTATGTGCATGAGGGCGATGTGTTGTTCCAGATTGATCCCGCCCAATATCAAATCGCCGTGAATTTAGCTCGGGCAGAATTAGCTCAAGCCGAGGCCCAAGTTGGGCTCACGGCGGCCGAGGCTCGTCGCCAAGAGGGGCTGCAGAAGAAGAAAATCGGCAGTGCGAAAGAAGTGCAAGATGCCCAAGCCGCCGCCAAGACCGCCGTCGCCACACGCGAGTTGGCGAAGGCCAAACTGAATGCCGCTGAATTAGACCTCTCGTACTGCAAAGTCCGGTCGCCGATTAACGGTTTTGCGGGCCGTATTATTCACTCCGAAGGTTCGTTGGTAACGCCAGGTGCGGACGGCCTTTTGACAACGGTGGTGCAACGCGATAAGGTCTGGGCTCGTTTCGGTTTATCCGAAGAACAATTCAAGCGTCTCTTTGACGGCGATGCGTCGAAGGCGCGCGAAGCCAAAATTAATTTACTGACCTCGCGAGGCGAAGTTTATCCCGTCACGGGCAAAGTGAATTACGTCGCGGCCGAAGTGGAGCCTCAACTGGGTACGATTCAAATGCGGGCAGAGTTTGATAATACGCAGGGCGGAATTTTACCTGGGCAATTTGTCAAAGTCCGCGTCGCGGGCCGTACTTTAGATAACATGGTGCGAATTCCCGTAGAAGTAATTTTGCAATCCACTAAAGGACCCTTCGTCTTCGTAGCTGATGATAAGAACCAAGCAGGTTTAAAGTTCATCCAAATTGACGAAGTGTTGGATGGTCAGGCTACGGTGATTTCCGGTTTGAGTCAGGGTGATCGGGTGATTCTCGATAATCTCCAGCGCGTGCGCTCGGGGATGCAGGTGACTCCGTTGGAGCCCACCGCGGAAACGAAATAACCGTCATGTCCTGGGACTTCTTTGTAAAGCGACCAGTTTTTGCAACCGTCCTATCTCTGCTTATTTTACTCGGGGGGATTAATGCCTTCCGCGTTTTACCGGTCGCCCAGTATCCCCAAATTGCGCCACCGATTATAACCATCACGGCAAGTTATTTAGGGGCCTCGCCTGAGACCCTGATTAAGACCGTGGCGGCTCCTATTGAACAGCAAATCAATGGAGCGGAACACCTGCTCTATTTTGCGTCGACTGCTTCCTCGACAGGGGCGTTGACGATCATGGTGACGTTTGAACCAGGGTCGGATGCCAATGCTGCGATGGTAGATTTGAATAACCGGGTGAACATTGCTTTACCTCGTTTGCCGGAAGAGGTGCGGCGCAATGGGGTGGTCGTCAAACGACGCTCGAGCGATATTTTACTGACCCTAACTTTAAACTCTAAGGATGGCAGTCGGGATACGATTTTCTTAAGTAATTACGCTTCGGTTTACGTTTTAGAAGAAATCTTGCGGGTGCCCGGCGTGGCCGATGCAGGTCTTTTAGGTGGTCGGGATTTCGCCATGCGGGTGTGGTTAGAACCTGATAAGATGGCACGTTTAGGCGTGACCGCGGGTGATGTCGCCAAGGCGATTCAAGTGGCCAATAATCAATATGCTGCCGGTCGAGTAGGGCAGGAGCCCAGTTTGCCGAATCAAGCTTTGGCCGTTCCCATTATCACGGAAGGTCGTCTTACCAGTGCGCAGCAGTTCGGTCAAATTGTGGTCCGCTCGGGTGGACCCCAAGGAACGCTTTTCTTGAAGGACATTGCACGACTGGAATTAGCGGCGGAGAGCTACGAGCAGCAGGCGAAGTTAGATGGCAATAACGCCGTCGCGATTCGGGTGTATTTAACTCCCGACGCTAATGCCCTCGTGGTAGGTGATGCCATTCGTGCCAAGTTGAAGGAGTTATCCAAGCGATTCCCTGCCGGGGTGGATTACGACATTCCCTTTGATACGACCTTATTCATTAACGCCTCCATGCACGAGGTGGGCCATACCTTAGTAGAAGCGGCTATCTTGGTGCTGTTAGTCGTTTTCCTATTCTTAGGGAATTGGCGGGCCACGATTATTCCGATGATTTCCGTGCCCGTCTCGCTCATCGGTGCGATGATGGGGCTATGGTTTTTTGGGTTTGGGATTAACACGCTCACGATGTTCGCCTTGGTGGTGGCCATCGGGATTGTGGTCGATGACGCCATTGTGGTCTTAGAAAACGTTGAACGGTTGATGCAGGAGGAGCACATGACGCCCTTGGAAGCGGCCACGGCTTCGGTGAAAGAGGTCGGGGGAGCTCTCATCGCGATTGTTCTGGTGTTGGTTTCGGTCTTCTTGCCCGTAGCCTTTTTGGGTGGCATTGCGGGTACGCTTTATCGGCAGTTTGCGGTGACGGTTTCCGTTGCCGTTATCATCTCTGGCTTTGTGGCGTTAACGCTCACGCCGACACTTTGTGCTTACCTCTTAAAAGCCACGCAACACCATGGCTCGGAAAATCGTGGCGGTTTCTTGGGTTGGTTTGAGGATCGCTTTAAGACCGTGGCTCATTTTCACAATCGCACGGTCAAGTGGCTGGTAGCGCATCCTGTTACCGCGTTTAGCCTCTTTGGTCTGATTTTATTAGCGAATGCCGTGTTATTAAAGGTCGTGCCGCGGGGCTTCATTCCCAATGAAGACCAAGGTTACCTCTTGGGTATTGTTTCCTTGCCGGATGGTGCCAGTGGCGGTCGGACCCGAAAGTATATGGATGATATTACGCCTGGGTTTATGAACTATACGGCAGGGGATAAGCCCGTGGTGGAACACGCTTTGGCGGTGAGTGGATTTGACCGGATTGGTGGCGGCGAAAAAACCAATGCCGGTACCATTTTCTTGCCCCTGATTGATTGGAAAGCCCGCGAGCAAAATGCGGAGACAATTGCGAAGGGGTTGAATTTAGCGGCTGGTAAAATTCCTGATGGAAATTTTGTCGCGGTGAATCCACCCCCCATTCGAGGGATTGGGACGGCGGGTGGTTTTGAATTTTACCTGCAAGCACGTCAGGATGATGATCCGGTTAAACTAGGTTTAGCCCTGAATAAGCTCCTCGCGGCGCTCCGGGCCCGTCCTGAGTTTTCCCGGATCAACTCCTATTTCCGCACGACAGCTCCGGAATACCATGCCAAGGTTGATCAAGTGAAGGTCTCGGCGTTGGGCGTAGAATTAGCCGATGTTTATCAAGCACTCCAAGCGACCATTGGCACGTTATATGTGAACGACTTTAACCTCAACGGCCGTCCCTATCGGGTGTTCATGCAGGCAGAAACTGCGGAGCGGATGACGGCTCGGGATATTAGCCGTGCCTATGTGCGTTCGCGCTATGGTGACATGGTGCCACTCTCGACTTTTGTGACGATTACGGATGGCGTGGGTCCGGACCAAATTGATCGCTATCAAGGCTTCGTTTCCGCCTTGGTGTTGGGCGATCCAGTGCCAGGGATTAGTTCCGGCCAAGCGATTCAGATTGTCGAAGAAGTCGCCGAACAGGTCCTCCCCGCAGGCTATGAAGTCAATTGGACGGCTCAGGCCTTACAGGAAAAACGTTCAGCCTCATCGGCCGTGCCGGCCTTCACGATGGCGATGTTGATGGTGTTCTTAATCCTCGCTGCTCTTTACGAAAAGTGGTCTTTGCCCTTTGGCGTTATTCTCACCGTGCCCTTTGCTTTATTAGGGGCTTTGATTGCCGTTTTTGTCCGCGGGATGCCCAATGATATTTATTTCCAAATCGGTCTCGTAACGCTCATCGGTCTGGCGGCCAAGAATGCCATTCTGATCGTCGCCTTTGCCGTTAAAGCTCGCGATGAAGGCCGTTCGGCTGCGGAAGCCGCGGTGGAAGCTGCGCGGATTCGTTTCCGTCCGCTTGTTATGACCTCGATGGCCTTCGTGTTGGGCGTTGTGCCGCTCGCCATCGCCGTCGGTGCGGGGGCCGCGGCTCGTCGTTCCATGGGCACCGGCGTCTTCGGTGGGATGCTCTTGGATACGTTTGTCGCGACGCTCTTTATTCCGCTCTTCTTTAAGGTGCTGACGGGTGATCGGAAGGAAACCCCCTCTACCAAGCCCGCCGCTTAAGGTTTAGCGGGTTACGTCGATTTCACCTAGCACCGCACCGAGGTATTTTTGGTCGCGCGATTGCCAGAGTGGGGCATCGCGGTTGGCGAAGCGAAGCAACTGATGGTGGTCTTGGTGTAACTTGGCGAAATCCGTTTCTGGGAAGACCACAATCAACTGATACTTACCGGGAGTGAGGTTCGGGACGGTGGCGCGCACCGTGATTTCATAACCCTTTTCTTTATCTTGATAGGCACTGAGCGGGAAGATTTTGCGAATATCAAAAGCCTCACCCTCGCCTGGAGAGAGCGTGTACTTCGTGGGCGATTCGGCGTAGATTAAATCCAAAGTTCGCGGCGTGGGGCAACTCGCCATTCCGCGGTTGGCGACGCGGATTTTTAAATCATAGCGGGCAGCGAGTTTAACTTTACTGGGCCAGGTGCCGCTCAGGAGTTCGAAGCGGTAGCCCAAGTGATCGCGTAAGTAGTCATAGGCCGAGCGGCTGATGGGATTGCCTTTCGTATCCGTGAAGTAGCTGTCTGAAACCGTGAGACCTAAGGCGGTTACTTCCGCTTGGGTTTTCATTTGGGTCTTCCAGCCATCGACAATCCCGGCGGTTTTGGTGGGGTCAGATTCTGACCAGCCATGGCTGACTCCCAAGGTGAAGGCGTGCTCGCTGGTCAAAACTTGGGCCACTTGCCATCCATCGGCGGCGAGGGGTTGGGTGGTCGCTTTGGCGGATAGGTCGGCATCGTAGGGGACGAAGAGGGTTTCTTGGCACATGGCCTTCCAGTCTTGATTCTGTACCCCGATGGCGGCTTCGAACTGACCGTTGTGGGTGGCATCGATGAGGAAGTTGGCATTCGTCAGCCCCGTGTGGGCACTGGGATTGCGGTCTTCAAAGGCGTTGGCCTGGGTTAGGGGGAAGGGCCACTTGAGTTCTGTGAGTAAGCTCTCGCGCATACTGTGCGATTGGACGAGAAGCGGGCGGCTCGGTGGGAGGGCGTTATTGGCGGCCAGAAGCACGGCGGCATGCGTGGCGCTATTCTCCGGCAATTTGGCGGCATTAGGACCTTCGCCACGTCGGCCAATCGAGCCCAGTTGTAGGGCCGTGAGCACATCGGCGTTTTTGAGCAGTAGAGGTTTAAGTTGTGCCCAGTGACCTTGAATAATGGCTAAATCAGGTCCGGCCGTTTTGCTGTCGTCCATTTCGTAGGCAAAGCGCAGTTGCAGTTTCAGGCCCGCGCGGCGGAAAGTTTCTAAAGAAGCCTCAAGTCGTTTGAGGAAAATCGGGTCGAGCGGCTTGCTGACATATTCATCGAGCCAGACGATGCCCAGGAAACTCGTAATCCCTTTGCTATCCCACGTTTTCAGAGCCGTGGCGAGGGTGCGATCGGAATAGCCCGTTTTGCTGATATCGAGTCCCAGCAACGGCAGTGCTTTCTCGTCGCTAGTGGTGGGAGCTTTTTTCCGCACGATGCGACCATCGGTATGTTCGACTAACAGTTGCCCTTCGCCGAGGGCGAGGGGGCATTCGAGACGGAAGCCGCGTTCTGGGTTGTGGAGTCCGAGGACGGCACTGGGATCATCGGCAAAGATTCCGTGAAAATCTTTGGTTACCAGTTTCACATTTTCGTCTTTGGCCAGCACGCTGAGGCTGGTCAGGAGCAATAGATTCCAAGGCTTTAACATTTTAATAGAGGATTTAATAATCGGGTTTTCTTGCAATACTGGATTAGGACGCATGCTCATCAGTCCCTTGGCAAACCTGACCCAACTCAGTCAACAAACCGGCGCCCCGGCGGGCTTTTTGGCGGTAGGCCTAATCATTTTCATATTAGCGGTAGGGCACACCCTTTTAGCTTCTTGGGTGGGGCAAGGGTTAGAACGTTGGCATGGTAAGGCCGCTCGAACCAAGGTTGGTGTCTGGGCGCGGAAAATCCCTTTATCGAGTTGGCATCTCTTGGGAGAGGTGGAGTTGGTCTTCGGCTTTTGGGCGCTCGTATTATTGTTCGTCATGGCGTGGTGGCCTGGCCAAGGATTCGGCGTCGCTTGGCATTATTTTCTCACCGGTAATTATTTTTCGCCGTCCGCAGGCACTGCCTCTAAATTAATAGAGCCCCTTTTCGTGCTGATTATCATGACCTTCGCTTCAACCACTCCGGTGGTGTCGGGGGCGAAGCGCTTGATTGTTTTTCTCGCGAATTTTTTAGGCGGAACCGTGGTGGCGCGCTGGTGGGTCACTTTAACCATCACCCCCTTGTTGGGATCTTGTATTACCGAGCCGGCGGCGATGACGATTGCGGCGAATTTATTGCTACAAGATTTCTACCCCTTAAATCCCAGTCGGGCTTTGCAGTATGCGACCTTGGCGTTGTTGTTCGTGAACATTTCTTTAGGCGGGGCCTTAACTCATTTTGCGGCACCTCCAGTTATCATGGTGGCGGGAGTGTGGGGGTGGAGCACCCCGATGATTTTTCAAAAATTCGGGACGGCGGTACTGACGGCGATTGGGTTGAGCAACACCTTGTATTATTTTTATTTTCGGCGTGAGTGGGCGGCCCTGCGGACGACTCCAGCGTCGGTGCCGTCGCCGAACGAAGCCGTCCAACTAGGACGTCTAGTTTGGTACCTTATCCTGATGGCGTGGACCGTTTGGGCTTTTAATCATCACGACATCATCGGGCTGATGGCCGGGTTAGGCGTTGAGGCTGCGGGGGTCGTCTGGTCGCACGGTAGGATCGAGTGGCGAAGGTATCAGGGCCCTGCCTTAGTGGCGGTATTTTTAGCCGGTCTGGTCATCGTCGGGGGACTACAGGGCTGGTGGCTCACGCCGCTCCTCAGTCGCTTAGACGAGAAAGGCCTTTTGGTCGGGGCGACACTGCTGACCGCCTTTAATGACAATGCTGCCGTGACCTATTTGGCGGCTCAGGTGCCAGTTTTCGCTCAAGGTGACGCGGTTGGGCAGGGGTTGCGTCACGCCGTTTTGGCGGGTGCCTTAGCGGGCGGAGGTTTGACGGTGATGGCGAATGCGCCGAATCCAGCCGGCTTATCGATTTTAAAACCCTACTTTCCATCTGGGGTGGAGCCATGGCGACTCGTTCTCTGGGCAATCGTGCCAACTTTGGTGGCCCTCGGGTGCTTTATTTTGCTATAACAAATTATTTTCGGGCCGTTTTTTTACTGTTCAAAGGCGGATTAAACCGAATAGACTCTGTCTCACCCCCTTATCTATGCGTACCCGTTCCCGTTCAGGTTTCACGCTGGTCGAACTTTTGACGGTGATTGCCATCATCGGTATCCTCGTGGCGGTCATTTTCCCTGCCGTTGGTGGCGTCCGAAAGAAGTCGGTCATTGCCAGCTCCCAGGCCGCTTTTTCTCAGTGGGCCGCTGGCTGCAACCGTTATAAATCCGCCTACGGTTTTTACCCCAATATTGGGACGACTTATAACACCACCGCGGACTCTTTGTTTAAGTTAGAGGCCTCGCCTAATTGCGTTAACTTTATTAAGTCCCTCTACGGTAAGTCGCCCCAAGGCCTTCCGCTCTCTGCGGGTGCGACGGGTGACCGGGCTAAGTTTAACCGTAACGCCGAAGAGTTCTGTGCGTTTGGCCAAGATGACTATGAATCTTATGCCACGATGACGGATGCCACCGCCCAGTTGATGGACCGTTTTGGCAACCACAATATCCGCGTTATTTTTGACACCGATGGTACCGGTAACATTAAGCAAATCTCGACGGCCTTGCCCAATGATTTGGCTTCGGTCGGAACGACGGTGGGTGTGCCAGCTCGCGTGATTATCTTTACGACCGTGAACGATGTCGGCTCTCTGAACAGCACCTTGGACCCTTCGGATGCTGCTGACATTTACGCGATCCAATAAGCTTTTAGCATGTCCGCTTCCTCTTCTAAGTCTCGCGCTCTGCGGGGTGGTTTCACCCTCCTCGAGCTTTTAATCGTTATCACGATTATCCTCCTGATTTCGGGGCTCTTTTTGGGATTATCTCCCAGCAACAGTGCGGGCTTATCGACGGGGCAGCGCATGATTGGTTCTAATATTCGCTCCTTGCGGGCCATGGCCTTAATGAATCGCGGGGCCTTCTCGACGGGCGTGGTTTATAATGCCCGCTATCGCCTTTTGATTTTGGACGATCCCACGGATCCCGAAAATCATTTGCGCCAATTTGTTATCGCCGTCGGGAGCGTTGACCCCTCGGCCGTTTCTGTAGGCACGGATCCTTCGACCGTCACGAATACCTCTGACCCTCGTTACAAGTGGTTTGCTCCAGATGCTCCTTCGACGTTGCCGACGGGCGTCTTTTATATCCCCGCTATCACGGATAAGGATACGGTGATTAACAATCCGCCAGGCGTTTCCAGTTTGGCGGGTCGCCGCAGCATCACGGGTCAGTTGGCGGATACGGCCACTTCGAGTGCCGTGGATAGCCCCTCGAGCCCTCCTTGGATGATGTTTGCTCCGGTCAATCAACCGACGGCTTTAACGAACATGAGTTCCTTAGGGGCCAAGAAGTGGTATTACATCGAGCTTCAAACCAGCGGTGCCTTGAATCACCTCGGCCGCGTGTTGGTTATGTTGGCCAATGCCAATGCGCGCGTTGATGCCTCGGGTAAGGTGAATTTAGACTTGGTGAGCGACGCTCAATTTGCGGCTTTAGCCGTCCAACCGAATGGTGACATCGCTTACACGACTGATCCTAACGAAATGGATTTAACCTCTTTAAAATAATGCATTCCTCTTCATTGCAGCCGGCCAAGCGCCGCGGTTTTTCGCTCGTAGAAGTTACCCTGGCGATTGGGATTATTGGTTTAGCCGTTTTATCGCTCGTCGGGATTTTGGGTTCCACGTTCCAACAAGTGGACGACATCATGCAGACGAATCGGGCACTCTCAGGGGTGACGCGTCTGATTGGGGCCTTGGATAATCCTCGTTCGATTGTTTACCTAACCTCTTCGGCGGATACCAATGCCGCCAACACGGTTAATTTGCCGCAGGGGATTTCGACCTTGGATCCTTCGCCCACCGTCCCGGCTTCTAACTTCGAAATCATTTACCGTTTACTTTACGGTGCGAAGGACCGCACGGCTGCCAATGCCGTCTGGCTTTATGTTTACGATCGTAAGTTGGTGATTGCGGTTGCCGATGCTCAGCCTGCGGGTGCCAACGTGGTTTATAATTTGTATTCCAACCCCTCGTCGATGGAAGTCGCTAGTTGCAAAGGCAACAATGACAACCTCACGGTGGCGGCAGCGAATACCCGCAACATCGTCGGGACGCCGATGCGCGTGCGCTTGTCGCTTTCGAATCTCTTAGTCGGCCAACGTTTCCAAGTCGATACTACGACGGGCGAGCCTAGCCCCGTGGTTTGGGCTCCAGGTAATGCTTTGCCTAGCGATCCTAATTTATACGCCTTAGCTTACTTGCCTGTCGTCGCGGAATTTTTCCCCCACGACTACTCTGACTCCTCCATCTTCAAGAATCGGGAAGAAACGCCCGTCTTGGTCCAAACCATTATTGTTAGCCGATGAAACCAGCTTCCTTGAATCAGTTGCGCCGCGGTTTTACGCTGCTCGAAGTGATGGTCTCCACGGCCATCATGGTGGTAATTATTTTGGCGGTGGTCACGATGGCCTCGAGCACCTTTAAGGCCTATGATCGGGCGGTGGCCGATTTGACGACGCAATCCGAAGCCCGTGGGGTCTTGGATGCGATGGAGAACGATTTTCAGACGGCGGTGATTCGCCCTGATGGTCGTTGCTGGATGGAAATTATTTTGCCAGGTGCCTCGGGTGCACCGGTTAATGCTCCGAAGAATGTCGGCAATTTGCAGTCAGTAGATCAGCCGATGATTATGCTCTTTGCCTCGCCTCCTGATCGCCCGCGCTGGTCACCCGTAGCTTCAAATCCTCGCGTGGCCTTGAAAGGTGACGTTTGCGCCATCTGCTACCGCTTTGGGCAACGTTCGCCCTTCGATGCTCCGGGTGACCCCATTCAACAAGTCTACGGCGTGTACCGCACGATTATCGATGCAGGTGACACATTCAACGAAGCCTTACCGATTATTTACTCTTCGACTGCGGCCGCACCTAAGTCCCCTTGGGATTATTGGGCGAACACGGGTGCCCACACGGTGCCCAATTATAATGCCTCGGATGCGGGTGGCGCTTATCAAAGCCGGACCTTGATTGACACGAATCTCGTGAGTAGCCCGCTGTGCTGGACGTTGGACTTGCAGAACTTTATCGGCTCGAACGTGGTATCGATGCAATTGGTTCTCTGGTGTTCTTCATCGTTGCCGACCACCGCTACGGCCCCCGCTTTGGCGGACCCCCTGCGTCGTACGCCCGACACCTTGCGCCCAGTGGTGCCTGCAGGCACCTCCGATAGTTTCAAGTTTGGAACGGCCGCCTATGGTGGTTTCTACGGCGTTTACACGGCCAACACTTCTTCGACGGGGGCTACTTTAACTGCCGCCCAACGTTATTCGCCGACTTCGGGTGCACCGGTGCCTGTCACGGCTCCCGCTACGGTTCAGCCTTACGATGTGTTTGGTAATCGCCTGCGGGTGTATTCCGATCGCATGTATCCTGACGCCTTAGGCCCAACCTCGGTGGCTCCTTCGGGTCAAATTCCTTACCTGCCTTACACGTTGAAAGCCGTGGAAGTGTCTTTGACGGTTTTAACGCCTGAAGGTTCGAAGGAGTTACGTGGTTTGCAAAAACTCACGGGGTCGCAATCCGCTACTGGGGTCGCCTTGCCTACGGTGAATGACTACAAGCGCATCGTGAACCAATACGGTCGCAATTACACGCGCTACATCCGCTTACTGTCCCTCGGCGGTTAAGCTGTCGTACTGACTCTCTAAAAAACCGGCGATAGGGCAGACCTTCGCCGGTTTTTTATTTTATTCAGCGTACACGCCCATCTTGCGGAACTTGGCGTAGCGCAGGGCGATGAGTTTTTCGGGGCTGAATTTCGAGAGCTCGGTGAGCGAGGCTCGCAGGGTCTTACGGAGATTGGAGCCCGTGGTGGCGGGGTCTTCTTGGGCACCGCCTAAGGGTTCTTTTACGATGCCATCGACCACGCCGAGCTTGAGTAAATTGGGGGCGTCGAGTCGCAAGGCTTCGGCCGCTTTCGGGGCATGCGCGCGATCCTTAAATAAAATCGCGGCACAACCTTCGGGCGAGATGACGGAGTAGTAAGCGTTCTCGAGAATATACACGCGGTTTGAAACGGCGATACCGAGGGCGCCTCCTGAACCACCTTCACCGATGACGAACGTGATGATAGGAACGCGAAGTTCGCTCATCTCGCGTAAGTTCACGGCAATCGCTTCGGCCACGTGGCGCTCCTCTGAACCAATGCCTGGGAAGGCGCCTGGGGTGTCGACGAGGGTGATGATGGGGAGGCCAAAGGTATTGGCCATTTTCATCAAACGCAGGGCCTTGCGGTAGCCCTCAGGGTTGGGGCAACCAAAGTTACGACGCAGGTTTTCTTTCGTGTCCCGGCCTTTTTGTTGTCCGATGACCATCACTGGGCGACCTTCAAAGAAAGCCGTGCCGCCGACCGTGGACTCGTCATCCATGAAGAGGCGGTCGCCGTGCAGTTCTTGGAAATCGTCAAAAATCATCCCGATATAATCGAGGGAGTAGGGACGACGGGGGTGGCGGGCGACTTGCACGCGCTGCCAAGGGGTCAATTTTCCGTAGATTTCGCGACGCGTCTGCTCGATCTTGCTTTCTAACGAGCGGATTTCTTTAGAGGCATCAACCCCGGTGGTTTCGGACGTAGTCCGGAGGGCGTTGATTTTATCTTCTAATTCGCGAATGGGTTTCTCGAACTCGAGGGTGAAGCGAGGCTTCTGTAAAGACATGGCCAGATGATTGAGTCAAAAGGAGGGGTGGGGCAAGAGGGTAAAAGGCGTTTAAACCCACAAAATCTGCATTTATTTAGAATTTATCCTTTTTAGGTGAACATCCCTCCCCTAAGAGTGTCTGAAAATTACCCCCTATGCGATCCGCTGTTATCCTGACCCTGTTTAGCGCCGTTGGCTTGTTTGCCGAAGGCTACCTAGACACTCCACTCATCCCTGGCACCCAGTGGCACGTCCATGACTCCACCCGCCCTCAGCCTCCTCGTGCCGAGCCTTCGCAATTAAAGTGCACCACGACCCCTGCTCCGAAGGGTGCGATTGAGTTAATCACCGGCACGGATTCCTCGGCCAACTGGGAGCCTGATAATGGCGCCAAGGGTAAGCATTGGCCCATCAAGGATGGCGTCATGACCGCCACCGCTAACTACATCCACACCAAGGAAGCTTTTGGTGATATCGTTTTGCACGTCGAATGGCGTTCGGCTGAAGGCTACGACAAGAACGAGAAGAAAAAAGGCCAAGGCAACTCGAACAGCGGTATTTTCTTCATGCGCACGTATGAGCTTCAAGTGCTCGATTGTTCTAAGACCGAAACTTACGCCGATGGCATGACCGCAGCCCTTTACGGTCAGAAGCCCCCGCTCTTTAATGCCTGCTTACCTTCGCGTGAATGGAATAGCTACGACGTCGAATGGACGGCCCCTCGTTTTGATAAAGATGGCAAAGTGGAGTCGAAGGCTAAAATCACCGTCGTGATGAATAGCGTGAAGGTGCAAGATGGTTCGGAATACATCGGCCCTTCGAGCCACAAAGTGAACCCTCCTTACAAGGCTCATGCTGCCAAGATGCCACTGGCTTTGCAGTACCATGGCGACCCTGTGGAGTTCCGCAACCTCTGGATCTTGCCGGTCGATAAAGCCACGCGCTAAATTAGGACTCGGTTGGCTGTTCCCAAAATCACTCCTCGGCCTTTTCGTGCTGGGAGTGATTTTCTTTTTAATCGAAAAGTTACTGGCCCCGCCCGATGGAAGTTTGGGTAACTTGCAGGCTAATTTCGTTTTGACATACCCTATTCTGAGTAGGGCCGTTAGTTGGATGGATTGATTATTAACGAGGCAAAGGTTCTGCCTTGAGGGTGCTTAGGGGCTCCTTTTGCTTGGAAAAGAACCCAGTCCGAGGCCAAAACGTAGGTTAGGCTAAATTGACAAGAAATTCGCAAACCGTTTGCAAAGGGCAGGTTTCCTTTAACCTGTAAGAGTACTTTATTCAGTATGTACCCAATCGATCGACGCGAAAACTGGCATGCCGGACAAGGTCAGTGGTCGCATGTCTCGCCCGAAGATTGGAATGACTGGCACTGGCAGTTGCGGAATCGCATCACGACTTTGGAACAGTTGGAGGCGAGGTTGAAACTCTCCCCCGAAGAACGTGCCGGTTGCCTGTTTGCGCCTCATAAACTGGCTTTAGCCATCACCCCGCATTTCTTTAATCTTATCGACCCCGCGGACCCCAAGTGTCCGATTCGTCGTCAGTTGATTCCCAATATTGCGGAGTCAGTCGTGAGTTTTGGGGAGTCGGAAGATCCCGTGGGTGAAGAGTCCACCATGCCGGTTCCAGGTATCGTGCATCGCTACCCCGATCGCGTGCTTTTTCTGGTCACGGATCGTTGCGCTTCCTATTGCCGCTACTGCACGCGTAGTCGTTTGGTATCCAATGCTCAGGATTATCACTTTCACCCTGAATTAGAGCAGGGTTTGAAGTATATTGAAAGTCACCCCGAGATTCGCGACGTGCTCTTATCGGGCGGGGATCCTCTCTTACTTTCGGATGAAAAACTCGATGCCTTGTTGGGCCGTTTGCGGGCCATTAAGCACGTAGAGTTTATTCGTATTGGGTCCCGCATCCCGGTGTTTCTCCCGCAGCGTATCACGCCTGCTTTGGCCGAAATTTTTAAGAAGCACGGCCCGATTTGGATGAGCATTCACACCAACCACCCCCGGGAAGTCACGGCTGAGTTGGCGACCGCTTGCGAACGTTTGGCCTGCGCGGGCGTGCCGCTCGGCAATCAGTCGGTCTTGCTCCAAGGGATTAATGATGACGCCGAGGTCATGAAGTCGCTCGTGCACCGCTTGCTGATGATTCGCGTCAGACCTTATTATTTATATGCCTGCGATTTAATCGAAGGCTCGACCCATTTCCGGGCCCCGATTCAAAAGGGCATTGAGATTATCCGAGCCTTGCGCGGTCACACGACTGGCTATGCCGTGCCCCAACTGATTATCGATGGTCCGGGCGGTGGCGGGAAGATTCCGATTAACCCGGAATACGTCCAAGCCATCCATGACGGCATTGTTGAACTGCGGAATTACGAAGACCGGGCCTATGTTTACCCCTCGGGGAGTCAGATGCCCGACCCTAAGCCCCAGCTTTTAGACTAAAACGGAGGAGAGAACTGGGTTTTAACCAGTCCTCTCCGATGGCGGGCCCGTAGGGATTCGAACCCCAAACGTCTGATCCGTAGTCAGAAATGATATCCATTTCACCACGGGCCCGTGATGAAGGTCTGAGCAAAGGGGTCGCGTCCTTGTTGGCAAGGATTTTATGCGTTCAACGTTCGGCTTTGTGGAGCGCGATGGTGCCGAAAAGCATGCTTTCATAGCTAACTTTTGCAAAACCCGCGGCTTTAAGTTCCTCGACCAGCCCTGGAGCGTCGGGAAAATCTCGAATGCTGGTACCCAAATACCGGTAGGCTTTGAAGTCTCCAGTGAGTAGACCAGCTAGGACCGGCAGGATGCACCGGACGTGAATAAAGTGAAAGGGTCGGAACCAAAGGGTAGGTTGCGAGAATTCGAGAATCAGCACCTGGCCTCCTGGTTGGGTAATGCGGTGTAATTCTTGGAGCCCTTGGGAACGGTTTTCAAAATTTCGTACCCCATATGCAATCGTGACCAGCTCGACCGAGGCATCTGCGATGGGCAAGTGCATGCAATCGCCCGTTGCAAAAGAAACGTTAGCCTTTTCCTGAGTGGCCCGTTGGCGAGCGAGGTCGAGCATCGGGACGCAGAAGTCATAGCCGATGATTTGGGAAGTGCTCGGCAACGCTTGACGCAAGGCAAACGCCACATCGCCACTGCCCGTTGCCAAGTCGGCCACCGTCTTCGGCTGGGCTTCATGCGCACGTTGGATCAAGCGATTGCGCCAAGCCACGCACATCCCGAGGCTCAGGATGCGGTTAACCAAATCATACCGGGAGGCGATTTGGGAGAACATCCCTTGGACTTTAACACCTTCGGGCATGTTAGTAGAAAATACCTCCGCCGAGTAAGACTGGGCCGTCGTAAAGGGCGAGGACTTGTCCAGCGGCGAGACCGCGTTGCGTGTGGGTGAAGGTTAAGTCGGCTCCACCGTTTTCAGTTAATTTAAAATGAATGGGCGTCGAGGAATCGCGGTAGCGCACCCGGGCCAATAAATCCCGGTCGGTGGTCACGGAATTATGGATCCAGCTCAACGAATGCACGCGGGCAGTTTGCGTGTAGAGTCCCGGCGTGCCGGGTTTATCGAAAGCGACCTGCAAGGTGTTGGTGGCAAAGTCTTTTTTCACGACGACAAAGTATTCGAAGTCCGTGTTCGAAGGTAAGCCGATCCCTTTGCGTTGTCCAATCGTGTAGCGATGTAAGCCGCGGTGTTGGCCGATAATCTGCCCTGCTGCATTCACGATGGGGCCAGTTTTATCAGGAATATGACGCTCTAGAAACGCTTGGACGGGAACCTGTCCTAAGAAGCAAATCCCTTGGCTATCTTTGCGTCGGGCGTTGGGGAGTTGGGCCTTTTGGGCGATTTCACGGACTTGTGCTTTGTGTAGTTCGCCAATGGGAAACATGGCCTTGGCCAGTTGATCTTGGCGGAGTAGGGCGAGAAAGTACGATTGGTCTTTGAGTGGGTCGATGCCCTCCAATAAATCAAAACTCCCGTCGGGGTTGGCGCGTCGGCGGGCATAATGGCCCGTAGCGATTTGCTCGTAACCTTCCGCCATGGCGAGCCGGAGGAACGTCCCGAATTTCATCTCCCGATTGCAGATGACGTCAGGATTAGGGGTCAGTCCTTGGCGATACCCCTCGACCAAGTATTCGACCACCGTTTCCCGGTAATCCCGAATCAGGTCGATGACCCGAAAGGGCAGGCCGAGGTGTTGGGCGGCGGCTTGGGCGTTTCGCACATCGTCTTCCCAAGGGCACTCGCCTGGAAAGGGGAGGCCTTCTTCGTTCATCCAGGTGCGAAAGTAGGCCGTGTGTACCGTGTGACCCGCTTCCTTGAGCAACAACGCCGCCACCGCGCTGTCGACGCCTCCGGATAGGGCTACAAGGATTTTGGCCATTCTGGTGACCTTACCAAAGAGTCGGGTGAGGAACAGAAAGAAAATCGCCCCTGGTTGGCGGGGGTCTTTCGGGCATAAAACCTGCAGGGTAGCCTAAAGCATTCTGCTTTGCCCTCTGGGTCCACTTGTGTTTCAGTCGCACTATGCGTTTCGGTCTCGTTTTAATCTTATTTTTAAGTTCCCCCCTTTGGGCTCAAACGAACCAGTTGGCCGGGATGCAACAGGATCTCGCTGAATTACGTACCGAGGTGGAGAAATTGAAGTTAGAGAATGCCGATTTACGGGAAGCGTTGGCGAAGCAAAAGGCCAGCCAAGCCCCGACGATGAGTGCGGCCGACTCCCAAGCTCGTTTGCGTACCGAAATTTTAAATGAACTCGATCGCCGCTTGAAGCAACAGACGTCGGAAGTAAACGCCGCTTTGGCCGAGCAAACGCGGCAGGTGAACGCCGCCCTAGGAAAGAATCCGCCGGCGACTCGTCCCGCCCCCAATCCTAATCCAGCACCCGGTGCAACGACTCCCCCTGTCGCCAGCAATACCGATGGTTTGCCCCCGGGCATGCCCGAGACGGGCGTGAAATACCACGTGAAGTCAGGTGACAGCGTTTCGCGCATTGCTCGCCAATTAGGCTCTAAGGTGGAGTGGATTTTGGCCGCCAATAAACTTCCCAGTCCCGCAGCTTTGAAGGCTGACGTGGATATTTTTGTGCCCCAACCTGAAACCCCTGCTCGCTAATTTTATATGTCAAACCCTCCTAAAAAATCGCTTGGACGCGGTCTGAGTAACCTGATTGGGGGCGGCGTTAATAAGCCCGAGGCTCCCGCCGCTAAGCCAGCCAGTGCGCCTGCCGCCGCCGCTCATGTGGCCCCAGTGCCACCGAGTTTGGTGATTAGCGAAATTGCCCTGGGAGCTATCGTTCCCAATGCCCGTCAGCCTCGTCGTGATTTTGATGATGCCGCGGTGAAGGAACTGTCCGAGTCGATTCGCTCCGAGGGTTTAATGCAGCCTATCGTGGTGCGCAAAGTAAGCACGGGCTATGAACTCATTGCGGGTGAACGTCGCTGGCGTGCTTTTAAATTGTTGGGTCAAAAGACCATTCCTGCTCGGGTGGTCGAAGCGAGCGACGCCACGAGTGCCGTGCTGGCCTTGGTCGAAAATTTACAACGCCAAGACTTAAATCCGGTGGACGAAGCCGTGGGCGTGGCCTCGTTGATGAAAGATTTTAATTTAACGCAAGATGCGGTGGCGGATCGCTTAGGTAAGCCTCGTGCGAGTATCGCCAACTTGGTGCGTCTTTTGAGTTTGGAATCCGAGGTCTTAGGTTTCTTGCGCAAAGGTCAAATTTCCGAAGGCCATGCCAAGGTATTGCTCGGTCTGGCTGAGCCTGCACAGCGTATTTTGGTAGCTCGGAAGATCGTCGAAAAAGGTCTTTCGGTGCGGGCCACGGAAGCCGAGGTGAAAGTCATGTCGGCAAAGAAAAATGGAGACCGTAAGGCCAAGGAAAAGACGGTGTTGGCGGATCTCCAGAAGCGTCTTTCCAGTCACTTTAGCACAGAAGTTGCCGTGGTTCGTCAGGGTAAGAAGGGGAGCATTGAGATTACCTTTAAAACGGATGATGAACTCGCCCGTTTGCTCGAAAAAATCGGCGTACAACTGTAAAGCCCTCGCGAGTTGAGATTGCTAGTGGGTGTCCAGGCCTTGATGCTTCGTGCATGAAGGCTTGGTTGTTTTTATGGTTCAGCGTAGGCGCATTATGCGCGGAGGAAGCTCCAGTTTTCTTTGCGATGGATACGGCGGCGCGTGGGCAACCTGCCGACTGCGCGGTTTGGTTGTCGCAATTAGGCTACGCAGGTTTTGGGGGCCGACCAGCAACGGCCAAGAGTTTTGCGCCGGAGTTAAGTAAACACGGCATCGCCTTCACCAACGCCTATCATGTCACTAAATTTAGTGCCGAAAATTCCGAAGTCCCTGCTGATGTAGTGCAGGCCTTGAATGCGTTGGAAGGGGTGAACACCACGTTATGGCTAGGCATTCAACAAGTGTCGTTGCCTCAAGGTGTTAAAGCAGGCGCGACCGAAGGTGATGCGATCGCAGTGCCGCTCTTAAAAAAGACGTTGGTCTTGGCGAAAGCGAAGCACGTCAAAATCTCCCTGTATCCGCACGCTGGCTTTTGGGCTGAAAGCGTGGAGACGGTTTTACGCCTGGCGAATGCCGTGGATGATCCTGATTTAGGCGTGACCTTTAACCTTTGCCATTGGCTTAAAGTCGAAGGAGCCGAGCGCGATCCCATGCCAGTCATCAAGGCCGCGTTGCCACGCTTGAATTTTATCACGATTAACGGAGCCGACACGGGCGACACACGGCACTTCGGATGGGATCGTTTAATTCAGCCTTTAGGTCGAGGGACGTATGACGTGAAAGCTTTTGTACATCACGCTCAGGAGGCCGGCTATCGCGGTTCTTTTGGCTTCCAGGGTTACGGCATTAAGATGGACTCGCAGGAACTCCTGAAAGTCACCATGGACGGCTGGAAAGCGCTTTGGAAGTAGGTCGCTTAGTGGCGGAAGTGACGCATCCCGGTGAAGACCATCGCCATGTTGCGGGCATCGGCCGCTGCGATGACTTCGGCGTCCTTGACGGAGCCACCGGGTTGAATCGCACAGGTAGCGCCCGCATCGGCGGCGGCTAAGAGACCATCAGGGAAGGGGAAGAAGGCGTCGGAACAGACAGCCGAACCCGCTAACGAAAGTTTCGCTTCGCCCGCTTTCCAAACGGCGATGCGGGAAGAATCCACGCGCGACATTTGACCGGCGCCAATGCCTAAAGTCCGTTCACGGCCCGCGTAGACAATCGCATTGGATTTAACGTGGCGAACCACGCGCCAGCCAAAGAGCAAGGCACTCATTTCATCGGCAGTCGGTACCCGCTTGGTGACCACTTTGAAGTCGCGGGGGTTGATGGGCTTTTGGTCGCGATCTTGGACGAGAACGCCGCCAATCACGGCGCGGATTTCTCGCAGCGTGTCGGCTCGCAGACCAACTTTGGCGCGCATTAAGCGCAGGTTTTTCTTTTTGCCCAAGATGGCCAAGGCGTCGGCATCAAACTCGGGGGCAATAATCACTTCCGAGAAAATCTCAGCAATGGCGCTCGCCAGACCTTGGTCGACAGTGCGGTTGGCCACGATGATGCCGCCAAACGGAGCTTGGCGGTCGGTTTCAAAAGCCAGTTGCCAAGCGGCCAATAAGGAGTCGGCCGAAGCCACGCCACAAGGGTTGGTGTGCTTGAGGATAGCGAGGGTCGGGCGTTCGAATTCGCCAATCAGGTAGGTCGCCGCCGTGATATCTAAAATATTGTTATAGCTGAGTTCCTTGCCTTGAAGTTGCTCAAACGCCTCGTGGAAGGAGCCGTATAAGGCGGCTTGTTGGTGGGGGTTTTCGCCGTAGCGCAAGCGTTGGGCGAGGGGCAGAGTGGTGGTGAAACGAGCGGGCATCCCGAGCACGTTGCCCGTGCCGGGTTGGCTTTGCGTTTCGAGGTAATTGGCGATGGCGGCATCGTAGGCCGAGGTACGTTGAAAAACTTTGAGGGCTAATTCGCGACGCAGTTCGCTCAAGGCCGCAGGCTGGACTAAGGCTGCTAACACGCGCTCGTAGTCGGCAGGGTCCGTCACCACCGTGACTGCTGCGTGATTCTTGGCCGCGCTGCGCAACATGGAAGGACCACCGATGTCGATGTTTTCAATCGCATCTTCAAAAGAGCAGTTAGGCTTCGCAACCGTTGCTTCGAAGGGGTAGAGGTTGACGACCACTAAATCAATCAGGTCGATGTGGTGTTGTTTGGCTTGTTCGAGGTGTTCGTGTGAATCGCGGCGGCAGAGCAGACCCCCGTGTACTTTAGGGTGCAAGGTTTTGACCCGACCTTCCATGATTTCGGGGAAGCCGGTGTGTTCACCCACATCGGTGACGGGCAGGCCCGCATCGCGGAGCATTTTGGCTGTACCACCCGTGGAGAGCAGTTTGTAGCCATGCTGTTCGACCAAGGATTTGGCGAAGGGCAGGAGGCCGGTTTTGTCGCTAACGGAGAGAAGTGCTAGAGGCATGGCAAAGGATGGTATTGGGGTAGGGGCGAGGTCCCTGTAGGTCAAGGAAAGGCGTGGGTTGCTTGCATGAATCCCCCCTTGACGCTTCCGCGGTTTTTCCCTCCTTCAAGGGCTATGTCCACCGCTCTCTTGTTCTCTGGTCAGGGTGCCCAAGTCGTTGGGATGGGAAAGTCGCTCTATGAAAATTCGAGCTTAGCCCGCGATTATTATGATCGGGCGTCGCAGGTTTTGCCTTTCGACCTCAAGAAAGCCTGCTTCGAGGGCCCGGTCGAGTTTTTGACCGAGACCCAAGTCTGTCAGCCCGCGCTTTACGTTCAGGGTTATGTCATCGCACAACTTCTTAAAGAACGAGGCAAGTTGGGTGACTTAAAAGCCTGCCTCGGTTTGTCGCTGGGCGAGCTCACGGCCTATGCCGTGGCGGGAGTTTGGGATTTTGAGACGGGTTTGAAAGTGGTCGCCGAGCGCGGTCGCCTGATGCAACAGGCCTGCAATCAGACGCAGGGAGCCATGGCGGCGGTGATTGGCGGCACGCGGGATGATATTAAGAAACTTTGCCAAGCGTTTGATATCGATGCAGCAAATTTCAATTGCCCTGGCCAAGTCGTGATTTCCGGTGAAGCTCCTAAGGTCGCCCAAGCGGTTGCCCGCGCCAAAGAGTTTGGTCCCTTTAAGTTGGTGAAGCCTCTGGTCGTCGCGGGGGCTTATCACAGCCGGTTGATGGAGTCGGCCCGAGCGGCGTTTGCCGCTTATTTACAGACCGTGAACTTTAACCGCACGCAAGTGACGGTCTATTCCAACACCACGGGCAGTACTTTATCGGAGCCTGCAGATCTTCGCACGGCTCTGACGCAGCAAGTGGTCTCTTCGGTGCTCTGGGAAGATGACTGCCAAGCCGCAGCGGCTTCTGGCATCACGCAGTTCTATGAGTGCGGTCCAGGGGGCGTGCTGGCGGGGATGATGAAACGGACCGCCCCGACGGCTCCGGTGGCTTCCCTGCATGAATGGGCCGATATTCCTGCCTAAAAACGGATAAGTTGGGCTAACGCTCGACAATTCCGTAACAGTCTCCCTATTACTCACCTTTAGCCGATTATTACCGTGTCCCTGAACCACATCCGAAATTTCTGTATCATTGCCCACGTGGACCATGGTAAAACCACGCTCTCGGATCGTCTGTTGGAGCACACGAAGACCATCGAGAAGCGCCAGATGAAGGAGCAGTTACTCGATGCTATGGATTTGGAGCGCGAGAAGGGGATCACGATTAAGTGCCACCCCGTGACGATGAATTTCACGGCTCCCGATGGGCAGAAGTATATTTTAAATTTAATCGATACTCCGGGTCACGTGGACTTCGCTTATGAAGTCTCGCGTTCGTTGGCGGCGTGCGAAGGGGCGGTACTCCTGATTGATGCTTCCCAAGGCGTCGAAGCGCAAACGGTAGCCAATGCCACCTTGGCTATGCAGCAAGGGTTGGAAATCGTTCCCGTGATTAACAAGGTCGACTTGCCCAGTGCTCGTCCCGAAGAAGCCCGCCGCCAAGTCGAAGATATTTTGACCATTCCCGCTCAAGATGCCGTGTTGGCTTCTGGTAAATCGGGTATCGGCATTGACGATATTTTTGCGGCCATCATCAAGCGCGTGCCCGCCCCGCGCTGGTCGGAGTACCCCCAAGCGCGGGCCTTGGTGTTCGATTCGCTGTTCGATTCTTATAAAGGGGTCATCAGTTATGTGCGCGTCTTTTCGGGTACCTTTAAAGCCGGGCAAACGATTGAACTCATGTTCAATGGCGTCCGCTCGGTGATTAAGGAAGTAGGGACGTTCTCCCCGAAGATGAAGCCGCAGGATGAATTAGGCCCAGGTTCGGTGGGTTACATGGTGATTAATATTCGCGAGGTCGCAGACGTGAAAGTCGGTGATACCATCACGTTAGCGGCTGACCCCGCCAAAGAACCCGTCCCAGGTTTCAAAGAAGTGCGTCCGATGGTCTTTAGCGGGATTTACCCTTTGGACACGGCTGATTACGAGAAGCTCAAAACTTCGTTGTCGAAGTTAGCGATTAACGATTCCTCGCTCACGTACACGGCAGAAAGCTCGACCGCCCTAGGTTTCGGTTTCCGTTGTGGTTTCTTAGGCCTGCTGCACATGGAAATCGTGCAGGAGCGCTTACGGCGCGAGTATGATTTAGACATCATCTCCACCTATCCCTCGGTCGTGTATAAAGTTTTCACGACTGATGGTAAGGAGCATATTTTAGATAACCCCGTGTTGATGCCCGATCCTTCGACGATTGAGCACATTGAAGAGCCCACGATTCGGGCTCACATTCACATCCCGGGTACCTCGATTGGTGACATGCTTGCCTTGGTGCAAGAGAAGCGTGGGGTTTGTGAGCGCACGGAAACCATCGATGCCGACCGCGTGATGCTGGTCTGCCTGCTGCCCCTGAACGAAATCCTTGTTGATTTTAATGACCGCTTGAAATCCATCACCCGCGGTTATGGTTCGATGGATTATGAGTTGGGCGAGTATGTGACCTCGGATCTCGTTAAAATGGATATCCGGGTGAACGACGAACCCGTCGACGCCTTTTCCTCGATTGTGCACTCCACTAAAGCCGAAGGCCGGGGGCGGAGTTTGTGCGAAAAGCTTAAAGAACTTCTCCCGCGTCAGCTCTTTAAAGTCGCCATTCAAGCAGCCGTGGGCTCGCGCATCATTGCCCGGGAAACCATTGGTTCCGTGGGTAAGGATGTGACCGCAAAGTGTTACGGTGGTGATATTACCCGGAAGCGGAAACTTTTAGAAAAGCAGAAGGAAGGTAAGAAGCGGATGAAGCAGATTGGTAAAGTCGACATCCCGCAGGAGGCCTTCATTAAAATTCTGAAAAACGACGGGTAGGGCAGGACGGGCGATTCTGGGCTTTCCCTTCAGCGGTTTTGGCCTAAGTTGGCCCTGTTGCCATGGGTTTCTTTCAACGTCGTAAATATCGCAAAATCGGGAACTCGCTCCTCGAGGCCGCCGAAAAGGTGGAGCTCTACCGTCGCGATTTACTCTCCGCGGAAGCGTTGTCGCAACAACGTGCCGCCGCTGAGGCGTTGCGAAAGAAATTAGCCGAACCCTTCGTGCTCGAACAGTTCGAGCCAGCCCTGAATCAGTTGCATGATGTCTTAGTGAAGAACGGGGGGCAGATTTACCCCGTGTCGACGGGAACCGATTACACCGAAATGATTATCATGGCAGCGATTGTTGCCGGCGGGATTCGCAGTTTCTTTTTACAGCCTTTTAAAATCCCTACCAATTCGATGTGGCCGACTTACAACGGTATGACCGCCGAGGTGCGTCAGCCGAGTGAGCCGATTCCGAATTTAGTTACGCAAACCGCACAAGTGGTTCAGTGGACTTGGACTTACGCAATTCCTGCAGAAGCGAGCGGCGAAGTGGGCATTCCGATCAACATCCGCCGCTACGGCGATGGTTCGGTGGAATATAGTTTGCGCCCCAAGTCCCGCGATGTCGGCACGGGACTCTTTGGTTTAGGCATCATGCGCAGTGCCGTGGATAAAGTGGAAATCGTTGTTGGCCAAGACGTGCAAGTCATCTCGGTGCCAGCTGATTTCGGCATGGATGGCGTGCTGTTGCGGACCTTTTACCCTGACATCGCCCGTTTGCCCATGCGTCGCCAGGATCAAGATCGCTGGCATGCCGTGATTCAGGCCGCCGCTAAAGATAATCGGATTAAGAATGGTCCGTTGGGCCCGATGTTGCTGACTGGTCGCTCCGTGAATCGCGGGCAGTTGCTTTTAAACTTTGATATTAAAACGGGCGACATGTTGTTCGTCGACCGCGTGTCCTATTATTTCCGCCAGCCCGAGCGCGGCGAAACGTTTGTTTTTCGGACGAATAATATCCCAGGGTTAAACGACCGCTTTGATAATCCTTCGCAGAATTATTTCGTGAAACGCCTCGTCGGCGTTCCGGGCGATCGTTTGAAAGTCAATGAGAAGGGGCAGTTAATCATTAACGGCCAAGTCGGCCAAACCCCCGAACCCTTGGCGATGAATAACCGTCAAGATGTCGAGCATGGCTACTATGGTTACCTCGCCGAGAATGGCGGTGACCGCTATGCCATTCCACTAACGGATGAACACTTAGTGACGGACCAGCACTACTTTGCCATGGGCGATAATTCCGCGAACAGCTTCGACTCGCGTGGTTGGGGAGAAGTGCCGGCGATGGATGTCGTTGGTCGTCCGCTCTTCATTTTGCACCCCTTTACCAATCACTGGGGCCCGGCTAAGTAAGGGCGCGATTGAGGCTTTGCAGGCGGTAGGCCGCGTCTTTTTGGCGGTTCGTGCGAATTTCTAGGACGCGAACGCGGCTGGTTTTCTTTTTTAATAACGCACTGAACTGCGACCAGGTTTTTACTTTGGTATGGGACACTTGATGGGCGGCGCAGAGTTTGCCGAGGTCGGTGACTTGCGGCGTGCCCCAGAGTTTTTCAAAGAGGTCGGTTTCGGCACGAACTGGTAGGTGATTAAAAATTCCACCGCCTTGATTGTTGATCACGATAATCGTCAAAGGGGTCGTTCCTTGGGCACTCAATAGGGCGTTGCTATCGTGGAGGAAAGCCAAGTCGCCGCAGAGCAAGTAGGTGGGGCGTCCTTGCTGGGCTACCCCGAGAGCTGTCGAAACCGTGCCGTCGATGCCATTGGCACCTCGGTTGGTGATGACTGTGGGGCCTGCTTCGGTGGGCTGGTAAAACCATTCGAGGTCGCGAATCGGCATGCTATTGCCGACGACCAGGAAGTCTTGGGGCGAAAGGTGACGTGCGAGTTCGACGACGGTGCGTCCTTCAAAGGCCCAAGCGGTTTGCGAAATTTTATTTAAGTTCTTTTGCGCTTTAAGTTGCAGCGATTGCCAAGTCTTGAGCTGAGGGCTCGTTTTTACCTGCACGGGCTTACTTTGGGCTGAAGGCACTAAGTCCGCATCCACGCGACGCCACTTGCCATGCGTGGGATCAAGGTTCTCGCCTGGGCGACCGAGTTGTAGTCCCTCGGGCTCGTTCGCTGTTAACCAAGAACGCAAAACCTTGCTGGTAGGCAAGGGGCCGATTTGTACGACCACTTTAGGCGCCAAAGCACGGGCGAATTTTTTCTGTCGTAAGATGAGGTCGTAGGTCGTCACTAAATTCGGATGCGTTGCTAAGTCGCCGCGCAACGTTCCAGCACCATCTGCTAAAATCGGCCAACCGGTGACAGCGGATAATTCCGCAATCGCGTCGGCGGCATAAGTGCGTTGGCCGAAGTGATGAGGCCCTACGATGATCACCCCAGCGGAGCTGGAGGGAAGGAGAGCCGCCACTTGGTTGACCGGGATGCCCGGTTGGAAGTGGGGAACTCGCAGGGTAGAGAAGAAACCCTCCTTCTGGACCTCTGGAGGCGTTTTAAAGCCCTTTTCTGGGGTGGACGGGGTAAGTGGGTCCCTGAAGGGTAAATTGAGGTGCACGGGGCCAATCTGAGGCCCTAAGGAGCGTTGGAAGGCGTCGACCCAGAGCTGACGCCAGTGGCGGAGTAGTCCAACCTCTTGGCTGGGTACCCCAGCTTCGACCGACCAGACAGGATAAGCACCAAAAAGACCATTTTGTTCGATGGTTTGGCCCGAGTGGCAGTGGCGCAGTTCGGGTGGACGATCGGCAGTGAGCACCAGCAGGGGCGTTTGGCTAAGGCGGGCTTCGATGAGGGCGGGGAGGTAATTAGCACCCGCGGTGCCAGAGGTGCAGAGTAAGACCGAAGGAAAGCCTTGGGCTTTAGATTGTCCGAGGGCGATGAAACCGGCGGAACGTTCATCCAGGGCTACGGTGACGGCGAAAGCGGGGTTGCTCGCGAAGGCACAGGCCAAGGGCGTGGAGCGCGAGCCTGGGGAAATGACCACCTGTTTCACGCCGAGTTTTTGGAGCGTCTGCGTCGCCACGGCAGCCCAGAGGGCGTTGGTGTTCGCAAATTTCGGCAGAGCGGCCATGCGGTACTTAAATTAGATTACGGCCGGGGGACAACAGGGTTTAATCGTAAAATGCTTAAAAAATGGAGTTGAAGTTGAAAGTGGCTGGGGAGGCTCTAGCAAAATAGCTCTACGCCCTATGACCTTAGCAGATTGGCAACGTTTGTGGCCGTTTCTTTTTACCGTCGGAATCTTAATCGTTTTGGTCTTCACCATCTTCTTTGCGATGACCTTTACGGTGGATGACGTTTATGTGCGCGTCCGGGTTTACGGGTGGACGGTGCGTAAGGTGGCTTTGGCTGACATTGCTTGGGCGGATCAAAAGGTGGTGTTCTGGAATGAGCATTACACCAGTTCGCTCAGTCCGCGTCGCGTGGTGCGCCTCCGCCGGCGTACGGGTTTAATTCCTAATTTTATTATTACGCCCGAGGATCCCCGAGATTTCCTTTGCAGTTTGGAAATTCGCGGCGTCGAAGTGCGCGCTTCCTAAGCATAAAAAAGCCCCGACGTGCGGGGCTTGAAAAGTTGTCGGGGGTTTACTTAACCCCGTGCTCGTTCTTTAGGTGTTCCGCGAGAGGGTCGTACGCAAAGTCTTTCTTGAGGTCGCGCCAGGTGGCGTGCACGTGGTTGGCGTTGTTTTGCGTGTTGTCGAGTTCGAGGATGAAGGTCGGGCCTTGTACACTGTAGTAGTGACCTTGACCCACTTCGAGACCGCCTGCCCAAGCGAAGAAGATTTTATCTTCAGGCATCTTGGAAATCGCAGCCATTTCGGGGACGGCGAAGTCGCTACGAGCGCGGCCCACGTATTCGGCGATGATGAGTCCGAGAATCTTCTTTTGTTCAGCGGTCAGTTCGGAGACGGGGATACCTTGGTGCTTGATGATACCGTCAGCCTTGCGCTGATTGCCCGTGATCACGTCTTTAGGAACGTCGCCTGAGAGGAAGGCTACTTTACGTTGAGCTTCGGTGAGCGATTTAGCTAATTCACGGCCGAGATTGTCTTCGGCTTCCAAGAGCGTCACGCCAGTCATCGAGCCAGCCTTAACGCTGTGGGGATTCGTACCCATGAACGAAGGGGTTTCGCTAACCAGTTCGCCGTCGACGATGGTGAAGTTTAAGGACAGGTGGTGACCTTCCCAGCGCCAGCCCCAAGTGCCTTTGACGTCGGGTTTGCCGAAGATCGACACGAAGTAGTTTTCGGCGTCACGGAGGGGGCCCGAACCTTTTTCCATTTCGAGCAAGAGTTGTTCCATCGCCATGATGGTTTCAGCTTTGAGGTGACCGCGGGTGCTCAAGGCCGAGGAGAGCAGGGCTTGGGCGAGGTGGCGTTGGCCAGGATTCATTTCCTTAATCGGCAAACCCTTGCGGACGCTGGGGACGAAGATCCAGTGCGTGCGTTCGTCGCTCGTGAATTCAAACGTCGCTTTGCTGGTTTGCTCGGGTTTAAGCGAAACGAGGAAGACTTGGGCCGCTTTGGCCATTTCTTCTCCAGCACCATGGGCCCAGGCCGAAGGCAGGGCGAAAACAAGGGCTAGGGTCGCAAGGAGGAGGCGAGGGAGGGGACGCATGGGGTGATGACACCGAAATAGGTGGGCGGTTCCCCCGGGGCGAGTCAAAACCTTGACCTAGGAGCGCGAGTTGTTCTCGGCTTCGCTCAAGGTTTGGGCTGCTTGCTCCCACTCGTGCGTGGCGGTTTGGAGTGCAGCTACCGTGGCTTGAAGTTGGGCGTTTAATTCCTGAGCCCGACCGGGCTGGCTGTACGTGGCGGGGTCGGCAATCGCCGTCGTCAGTTCGGTCTGCTTGGTTTCCAATTCATGGATCCGTTGTTCCAACTGGGTGACATTCTGTTGGAGCTTCTTTAACTGACTCGTGCTGAGTTTCGGGCTCGCGGCACGAGCGGCCGGAGCAGGGGTTTCTTTTTTGACCGCCGCGGGTTCGGCTTGCGTCGGGCGCGCATCGGTAAAGCCCGCGGTTAAAGCCGCTCGGGCGTTGGTGGCTCGAGATTTTTCGAGGTAATAATCGTAGTTGCCCGCGTAGGGCGTGAGACGGCCCGAGTGGACGTGTAAGACTGTGCCCGCAATTTGGCGGATGAAGTGCACGTCGTGGCTAATGAAAACTAAAGTACCTTCGTAATTTTTTAAGGCCGCAATCAGCGCATCAATCGACATGATATCGAGGTGCGTGGTGGGCTCATCCATCAATAGGAAGTTGGGCGGATTGATGAGGAGCTTGACGAGGGCGAGACGGGATTTTTCGCCCCCCGAAAGCACGCCCACCTTTTTATGGACATCGTCTTTGCGGAAAAGGAACGTGCCCAGCATCCCGCGCGCTTGCTGTTCCGTGAGTTGGTTTTCAGTGGTGCGTAGCTCCATCACATTTTCCAAGACTGTCAGCTTGGGATTGAGGTTATCGACCCGATTTTGGGCGAAGTAACCCGTGATGACATTGCCACCGAGTTCACGGACCCCGCCGTTAATCGGAATCACGCCGGCCAAGATTTTGAGTAAAGTAGATTTACCGGCGCCGTTGGGGCCGACGAGAACCGTGCGTTGGCCGCGTTCGGCGGTGAAGTTTAAGTCTTGGTAGACGACGTGTTGCCCGTAGGCCTGCTGCACGTGCTCAAGTTTGATAACTTTAAGGCCCGAGCGTGGTGGTTGCGGGAAGTTGAACTGAATCTTCTTTAAATCATCCTCGGGTTCCTCGAGGGCATTTTCTTCCAAGCGGGCAATTTGCTTTTCTTTAGACTTTGCGCGTGAGGCCATCGAGGCCTTGGCCCCAAAGCGATCTACGAACGTCTGCAAGTGGGCGATTTCGCGCTGTTGGTTTTTAAAGGCCGCAATTTGTTGGGACTTCCGGGCCTCGCGCTCGACTAAGAAATCATCGTAATTGCCTTGGTACTCGTGCAGGCGTTGCCCGCGTAATTCAATCATTCCCGTACAGAGCGCATTTAAAAAGGCACGGTCGTGAGAAATGACTACTAAGCCACCTGGGTAGCGGGTTAAGTAATCTTGAAACCAAAGGAGGGCTTCAAGGTCGAGGTGATTGGTTGGCTCGTCGAGGAGCAGGAGGGTGGGTTCGCTGACTAACAGGCGAGCCAAGTGAGCGCGCATGATCCAACCACCCGAAAAAGTCTTGGCCAATTTATCTGCATCCCCTTCGCGGAAGCCCAGGCCCGCGAGGATTTTTTTCGCCCGCGGTTCGAGGGTATAGTCGATATCCCAATCATCTTCATCGGCGGGTTCGAGTTTGGCGCCGCTGGTCGCGATTTGGAGAATCGTTTCATCTCCGACTGGCGCACTCTCTTGTGGCAAGTAGCCGAAATCCGCACCCCGTTCCCATTCGATCAACCCTTCGTCGGGTTGGTCTTTGCCGAGGATGAGATTGAAGAGGGTAGATTTCCCGGCACCGTTGGCACCGACGAGTCCCAGCCGATCGGCCCGGTCAATCGTGAGCGAGACTTCGGAGAACAGAACCCGAGGTCCGAACGATTTGGTGACATTGGCGATGGTGAGCATGAACGTGAGCAACAAAGCCAGACCTTATTGGTCCGTCAATGGTTCGCTGTAATTTCCTTTTAGACCTAGGCCCACTTCAGCTTGCTGCGCAACACTTCGAAGTGGGTGAGCGACTTGGGACGTAAGACCGATAACTGCACCTTAGCCGTGCGAATGAGCACGGGCAGTCGGCCCTGGGCTTCTTGCGTTGGGCGACCATCGACGGATAAGCCGAGTAGGGGGGCGTCTTCGCTGCGCACTTCGAGTTCGGTTTCGCCGTCGAAAATCACGGAGCGATTCGACAAGGTGTGGGCGCAGATGGGCGTTAAAGCGATGACCGAAGCGGCGGGGTCGACGAGCGGGCCGCCCGCTGCGAGGTTGTAGGCCGAGGTGCCAGTAGGGGTAGCGAGGATGATGCCGTCGGCTCGGAACTCATTGACTTTCGCCCCATCGGCCAAAACCAGAAAGCGACCCATGCGAAACACATCGCGGGTTTTAATCACAATGTCGTTAAGTGCCAGGGCGAAGCTACCATCCTGGAAACGGATTTCTAGCAGGGCACGCGTTTCGCGGCGGAAGTCGCCGGCAAAAATTGAGCGCAAGGAAGCACCAATATCTTCGCTGGGGTAGGCGGCGAGGAAGCCGAGCTTACCACGATTGATGCCGAAGAGCGGCACCCCTTCGAGGGCGGCGGCTTCCGCTACTCCAAGGAACGTTCCATCTCCGCCCACGACCCCACAGGCGTCGGCCCCTTGGAGGGCAGCCCGTGAAACTGGCCAAGCATCTGCCATGGTTAACGTGACGCCGGCTTTTTGGCACTCCTCTTGGACGCTGCGCACAATAGCCTCCACATCCGGCTTGGTGCGGTTAACAACGAGAGTGAGGCGACGAATGGCCATGGAAGAGGACTAAGAAGCCCTCACTAAAGGGCAAGGACAAGCCAGCAAAGGCCTTAACCAGTGTTTATTTTTGGACCTTTTCGGGCTTCGGCGTGATATAAACAATACGATAAGGGAGCCAAACCCAGTAAACTTTTCCGCTGCGGTGCGTGACTTCAATGGCCTGGTTAAGCGTGGGTAATTCTAAAGTATACTGACCTTCGGGGAGGTGCTTTTTGATTTCCTCGAAGTCGCCCTTAATTTGATCGAGCAGGTCATTCCGGTAATCCTCGGGGTTGTTGAAGGTATACTCCGGTTGGCCGAGCGATTCTTTTTCATCTTCGCTCTTAGGCTTTACCAGTTCCGTGCCCTTGGCTCGGAGGATTTCTAAACCTTTCGCACCTTTGTCAGAGTTGGTGCGTAAAGACCACGTCGCGGTGGCAACGAAATTGGTTTCAGCTTTATCATCATCGCTGTCACCTAAGAGCACGCTGTTTGATACGTTGCGACCAGAACTCACTTTGCTGTTGCGATAATCGGGGTGGGCGAATTCGCGGGACACTTCATGGAATTCCCAGCCGTCTTGATTCTCAAAGCGCTTCTCGAGGGTCTTCTGGATTTCTTCGAGGCGCAGGTCGATGGTCGTGCGGTTTTTACCTTTTATCGTAATCGTGAGAGGGAGGGAAATTGTGTCGGCCTCGACCTCCATTTTGACCCGCACGGGCGGTGTGGCGTGGCTACTGTAGGGCTGATTAGGGCTGCCGGATTGGGCCGAAAGGGTGAGGCTGGCGCTGAGGCAGCTTAGGCAAAGGAAGGCAAAACGCATGAGATGGTTTTAGGAAGTGAGACATGGGGTGCAAGGTTCAGATGGCTTGAGTTGGCGCTTTAACTCGATAGTTTAACGGAAAACATGAACTTTAAGCGCCATTTACTGATTTTTGTCCTAGGCGTGGGTGGCATTATTTTTTCATGGGTAATCGTTTGGACGATCCAAGGTTCGAGTGCCATGAATGGAGTTATGAAAACGGCGCGGACTAATGCGGTGCTCCGTCGTGTGGCGGAGGAAATTCCCAAACAAACGATTCAGCCCGGTCGTCCCATTCTGCCGCAAATCTCGTCACGCTGTGCCACCTTATTTACAGGTGACGATTATCCCGCTTTTCAAAATGGCCGGTTGTATGACGCCTGGAATCACCCGCTGCGCGTGGAGTGGTCGACGGTTGAAAAAGGCAAAATTGAATTACGTTCGGCTGGATCCGATGGGGAGATGGACACGGAGGATGACCTCGTGTTGACCGTACTCCCAGCTTCAACGGGGGCGCGAAAGTAAAACTTAGAGGCTGGCTAACGTCTCGGTGAGTTTGGAGGCATCGGAGCCACCACCCATGGCGGCGTCGGGTTTGCCACCGCCCTTGCCGCCTAAGCGACCACAAGCATCGGCCACAATCTTGCCCGCCGCCTTGCCGGCTTTAATCGCATCCGCGCCGCAGTTGGCGACGAGCGAAACTTTACCGGCTAAAACGGTGGCGAGGACGACGACCGCTTGGGGGCCGATTTTGCCAGCCACCTTGGCACCGAGTTCGCGTAAATCATTAGGGCTTTCGGCGGCGACTTGGGCCACTACGTATTGGAGGCCGTCTTTAGGAATCGCTTTAGAAGCTAAGGTGTCAGCTAAGGCGGCCGCTTCGCGGTCGCGGTAGGACTTGAGTTTCTTTTCGAGGGCGTTGGCTTGCTCGAGTAAACTTTCAAAGCGCTTTTCCAGATCACCAATCGGGGTGTTGCTGTTTTGGGCTAATTTCTTGAGTAATTCGCTTTCAAATTTGGCCCGCTCGTAAGCCGCTAAACCCGCGAGGGCTTCAATGCGGCGGACACCTGCGGCAATGGCGTTTTCGCCGGTGATGCGGAAGAGGCCGATTTCGCCGGTGCGACGGACGTGCGTGCCGGCACAAAGTTCCATGGACCAGCCGTTGAGACTGCCAGAGGTGCCACCGACTTGGACAACGCGAACTTGTTCGCCATACTTGTCGCCGAAGAACTGCATAATGTCAGGGCGGCCTTTGACCGAAGCGTATTTCACTTCCTGCCAAGTGACGGGCTCATTCGCTAAGATGCGTTCGTTGACCAAACGTTCGATGTCCGCCAGCTGACCAGGCGAGAGCGCTTGGCCATTGAAGTCGAAGGTCAGTTTGTCAGGAGCCACCGCCGATCCCTTTTGGGAGGCATCTTTAGCGACCACTTCATGCAAAGCCCAGTGGACAATGTGAGTGGCCGTGTGGTGGCGTTGAATCGCGTCGCGGCGGGCCTGATCAAGGCTTAGGCTGACTTGGCTGCCGACTTCTGGGGCGTCGTCGCCATCGACGAAGTGTAAGTAGGTTTGGCCGCTCTTTTGCGTATCCGTCACGCGCCATTGGCGACCACCTTGAATCAAGGTCGCGGTGTCACCGATTTGGCCACCCATTTCGGCGTAACAAGGTGACGTTTCCACAATCACGGCGGTGCGATCTTTGACCTTGGCTACTTGCAGGACCGAGGACTCGACTTGGCTTTGTTCGTAGCCAACGAAAGTCGTGGGATGGTTTGAGCCGATTTCGGAGAGGGTGATGACTTCTTTCTTTTGAGCAGCCCGAGCGCGGGCACGCTGTTCTTCCATCAGTTTATCAAAGCCTGCTTGATCAACTTGCAGACCGCGTTCGCGGGCCATCAGTTGCGTTAAGTCGAAGGGGAAACCTTGTTCGTCGTAGAGACGGAAAGCTAAGCTGCCTGGAACCGTGCCGCCAGCAGGCAACTTGTTGGCAGTTTCTTCAAAAAGCATAATACCTTTATCCAACGTGCGGTTAAAGGATTCTTCTTCCGCGCGGATGACCTCCACGACCACTGCCCGACGCGTGCGAATTTCTGGGAAGACGTCGCCCATGGTGTCGGCCAAAACATCGACCAGTTTATGGAAGAAGCCACCGCGGAGACCGAGCGTGCGGCCGTAGCGCACGGCGCGGCGCAAGATGCGACGCAGCACGTAATTGCGGTCCGTATTGCCAGGCTGAATGCCATCAGCGATAGCAAAGGACAACGTGCGGATGTGGTCGGCAATGACGCGGAAAGCCACGTCGATTTTTTCTTGTTCCGTCGCCCCATTCGTGCCTGGCGTCGGGAGAGTTGAAGTGTATTTTTTACCCGAAAGCTCTTCCAGACGGCGGAAAATGGGCGTGAAGACGTCGCTTTCGTAATTTGAAATCGTGCGGCTAAAGGTTTTAAAGTTGTCGGTGCATTGCAGGATGCCGCTGACGCGTTCGAAGCCCATGCCCGTGTCGACGTGGCGGGCGGGCAGAGGTGAGAAAGTACCGTCGGGGTTGGCGTTGAATTGAATGAACACCAAGTTCCAAATTTCCATGCAGCTCGCATCGCTCGCATTCACCAAGCGACCTTGCGTTTGACCGTCGGGCGTGAGGTCGACGTGCAATTCCGTACAAGGGCCGCAGGGACCCGTTTCGCCCATCATCCAGAAATTATCTTTCTTATTACCATTCACGATGTGGATGGCAGGGTCGAGTCCGACCGAGCGGAATTTTTCCGCCCAAACATCCCAAGCCTCTTGGTCGAAGTCCGCGGGATCGCCCTTGGTTTTATCGGGCTTGTAGACCGTGGCGTAGAGACGGCTGGGGGGGAATTTCCAGACTTGCGTGATGAGTTCCCAGGCGAAGTCGATGGCCTCGCGTTTGAAGTAATCGCCGAAGGACCAATTCCCGAGCATCTCGAAGAACGTGTGGTGGTAGGTGTCGAGACCGACGTCTTCGAGGTCATTATGCTTACCGCCAGCGCGGATGCACTTCTGGGTGTCCGCGGCCCGACCGGGGGTGTAGGGGCACTTGGTTTGGCCGAGGAAGATGGGCACAAACTGGTTCATGCCTGCGTTGGTGAAGAGCAGGTTAGGCGAGTCCGGCATGAGCGACGAGGACTTCACCACCGTGTGTTGCTTGGAGGCGAAGAAATCGAGGAAGGACTGGCGTACTTGGGCGGAGGTCATGGGTCGGTAAACCGTTGGAGGAAGGGTGTTTTTAACCTTCTTTTGGAGAGAAAGGAAAGGAAAGATTAGTCCTGAAGGGTCGGTTCAGGGCTTTTCAGGGTAAATATCAAACAAAAGGCTCAGGGGGAACCTGAGCCTTGAGGTGTCGGCGTGGGCCGACCTTGGAAGGGTGGCTGGAATTACTTTTTCTGGGCGAGAATCCAGCTATCGAGCTCGGGTTCGTTGTAGGCCTTCGTCCAGCTGTTATGACCTACGCCAGGGTAGATGGTGAATTTAACATCCGCGCCTGCAGCCTTAGCGGCGTCGACCATCGCTTGATCGCCAGCAATTTTGACATTGGGGTCAGCATCCCCGTGAAAGGCCCAGATGGGCATGCCTTTGAGGGAGGTGGTCTTGCTGGGCGTGCCGGAGCCGCAAATCGGGATCAAAGCCGCAAAACGTTCGGGGTGTTCGCAACCCCAATTCCAAGTGCCAAAGCCGCCCATACTTAAACCCGTTAAGATGACGCGGTTTTTATCGACGCGAAAATCTTGGAGGGCTTGGTCGAGGAATTTATTGAGCACTGCCGTGTTCCAGCCGCGGCCTTCAGGCGGACATTGCGGGGCAAGGCACACGTAGGACGTCGCACCGCGCGTTTCGAGGGTTTCGGTTAGACCTGTTTTGCGAACCACTTGGACATTCTTACCGCGCTCGCCGGAGCCGTGGAGGAAGATGACGAGCGGCCAGAGTTTGGTTTTATCTTCGTCGTAGGACGCAGGAAGGTAGGCTAAGTAGTCCAAGCCATCTTTGGCGTCGGGAGCTCCGAAGCGTTTGACCTGAGGCGGTAATTTGGAATGAGCGGGTGGGGTCCAAGCACCCGGAGCGGCTTTGGGCGTAGCGGGGGTCTCAGCCCAAGTCAGCGCGGTCAAACTGAGGAAGCCTAATAAACTCAAGAAGGGTTTTTTCATAGGGGTTATATTTAGTCAGAAATCACTAAGGGAGGTTCCCTAGGACTTAGTCTAGGTAAAAGGTGAAACTCCCTAGGCACAAAAAAGGCGTGCCTTGCGGCACGCCTTCCTCAAGCCAGTTCGAAGGTCTTACTTCAAGGGGTGTTCCTTGAGGACTTCGTCAGGCGTGTAGATGCTGGGCTGCTTGCTCTTGATCTCGTTGCGCACGCGCTTCACATCGGCGGCGGTGACCATGGGTAGGTCATTGCCCCAAGATTGGCGGACGAAACTGATGACCGCAGCTACTTCTTCATCCTTCAGCATGCCGCCCAAGGGCGTCATGGCAGGTTGGCCCGTAGCGACGTCACCGAATTCCTTACCTTGGAAGGTCATCTTGCCGTACATCCCGTTGAGGACGATCTTGATGACGCGGTCAGGCGAGCCTTCGAGCCAAGGGCTGGTGGTCTTGTTGATAGGCGCGAGGGCAGGGTAGGCGCCACGGAGTGGCTTGCCCTTTTCGGCAGGCATGTCGGCGCCTTTACCATCGGCTTGGTGGCAGGTAGCACAGAGTGCTTCGCGGAAGTAGACTTCCTTGCCCAAGTCGTAGATCTTCTTGTCCTGCTTGGAGAGTTTCTTGTTGGTAGGACCATACGAAACTTCCTTAGGAGGCGTGAGCATCTTGGTGTCGACGAGGTTCTTGCCTTCAGCCAACGAGCTCAACTGCTTCATCGTTTCGCGGAAGCAATACGAGATGTAGATGTCCTTGGAATCTTTTACCGTTAAGGCGGCGTTGATAGCCTTAGCAGTGTCGACTCCATTGAAGAAGCTGAGAGCGCGGACGGCCTCGAGTTGGACGCGAGGGTGGGGGTCCTTGATGGCGGCTTCGACGAGACCAATAGCATCGGGGATGCGGTCGCGTTGGTAGCAGACGACGCGCACGGCTTGAGCACGAGCGTTGTACTCAGGCGACTTCAACAAGGCCTTGATGAGGTCGATGTTGACGGCGTTGTGCCATTGGTGAACCCAGAGGGCTTCGAGCAGGTGGTGTGCGTCCGACGCCTTGGTGGGGTCGAATTGCTTCATCCACTTTTGCGTCGCCGCGATGACTTCGTCGGAGTTGTGCTTGTGCAATTCAATCTTCGCACGTTGGCGGACGTTGTCTTCGTGTTCCTTGAGGAGCTCCAAGAGATTCTCGATGGGTTCGCCATCGATCTTCTTAGGCGTCAGGAAAGGACGGCTGGGGTAGGTGATGCGGTAGAGGCGGCCGTGTTCGTGGTCGCGGTTCGGGTCGCGCAAGTGGTGTTGCAAGTGACCGATGAGCATTTGCGACCAGTCCATCACGTAGATAGAACCGTCAGGAGCGACGGCACAACCGGAGGGACGGAAGTTGGGGTTAGCGGCAATGTCCGTGCGGATTAAGCCAGGCTCTAAGGTTTCGCCGCGGATACCGGAAGCATCGTTGGTCTTTTCCGAGCCAGGGGTGAGCTTCGCCCGGAAGATCCCTTGGTAGGTGATCACGTTCGAGTTGAGGAACGTGCCTTGCCAATCTTCAGGGAAGTGGTTGCTGCTCAAAATCGTCGTGCCCGGGCAGGGACGCGAGGGGCGTTGCCAGAATTGGTGGTAGCCAGGGTGGCTGCCAGAGTCGAGGTGACCGCTGAAGCCAGGGCCGAAGTAGTTGGCATTGCCCGTGGCGTCGGTGATCAAATCGTTACCCCAGTAGTCAAACACGCGGCCGTGGGGGTTGGCGAAACCATAGGGGACGTAGCGCTCGAACTTGCTGGTTTGCGGTTCGAAGCGGTAGATACCACCGTTGGTGTTACGGATGACGCCGTTGAAGGTTTCAACCTGCGTGCGGTGGAATACACCGTCGGAGAAGTACAAGGCACCTCCTGGTTCATAGCAGATGGAGTTGGTCTCGTGGTGCGAGTCTGCGGCATCCATGCCCGTGAGGATCTTTTCTTTCCAGTTGGCGTGACCGCTGCCGTTGGTGTCGCGCACGTACCAGATGTCAGGCGATTGGATTAAGATAATGCCATCCTTGTAGAATTGGAAACCCGTGGGGCAGTTTAAGCCGTCGAGGAAGGTCGTATGCTTAAGCACCTTGCCCGTGTTGGGCTCGATGTCTAAGACGATAATCTTGTCGAAGTTCTTCGTGGTCGGGCTGGTTTCGGGGTAGTTGGGCCAGCAAGCAATCCAGAGGCGACCCTTGGTGTCGAAGTTCATTTGCACTGGATTAATGAGTTCAGGAATCGTGGTTTCGTCGGCGACGAATTCGATCTTCGTGCCTTCGGGGGAACTCAGCGATTTAATCGCATCTGGACCGTTGACGTAAGGAACGGGTTGTTTGCGATTAGGAGGAGGGGTTTGGACCGGGGCTAAGTTGTCGTCCTTTACCACGTAGTTCGTGTTGCCTTGAGCGACGGCCCAGATGGCCTTGTCGCGGTTGGCCGTCTTGATGTCGCGGTCGGCTAATTCTTCGCCGAGCACCGTGGCGTTATCCACGCCTTCATACTTAATGCGCGAGCGGCCACCATAGATGTTGTATTGGTCAACCGTGCGGTAGCGGTGGTGCCATTGCGTGCTCTTTTCGTTCACCGCTTCGAGAACCTTGGCATCAACTTTGCCCGCGTCCTTGCCGAAGACTTCTTTGAATTGGATGGGAGCTAAAGCTTGGTCGCCAGCTTCATTGAGGTGGATGCCGTTGATCGTTAGACGAGTAGCAGACTTAGCGAAAAGTTCGCTGGAGGCTTTGAAGAGGTCGACGAACTGCACATTGTTGGCCTTGGCGACTTCGGCCATGGCAGCGGTGTAGAGTGCTAAGTTCTTATTATTGCGCACGGCGACGGCGGGGTCGAAGTGGCGCGACTTCATGTCTTCCGTGGCGATGGGCGAGAAGAGGACGATGCGAGGGTGGCCCTTGCCGTAATCTGCACTGAGTTGCTTCTTCAACCAAGCGTCGAGGTTAGCCTTATAGTCATTTAAGCCTTCAGGACCATGGAAGGACTCGTTGAAGCCCCAGTAGGCGAAGAGTACGTTGGCGTGGAAGTGGGCACCCGCGTGGTAGGTGATGGCGGTGTTGCCGACCTTGGTGTTGAGCAGGCCGGGCTTCATGTCCAAGAAGTATTCCAGCGAAGGTACTTCGTCGGAGCGGTGACGGGTGTTCACTTCGTCGCCGGAGAAGCCGAGGTTGCGAATCACGAGCTCATGATTCGGGTAGGCCTGATGAATCAGGGCTTCAAAGTTACCGTAGTGTTGCTGACGGTCAGCGAGGCCGCCACCGACAAAGGCGATGTTGTCGCCTTTCTGCAGTTGCAGGGATTGTGCCGACAGGAGCAGCGAGGTGCCCAGTGTCAGCAGGAGGAGTAATGTCTTACGCATTTTTGATTAGGTAGAAAATAGAACGACCACTCTGGTAAGAGAATGGTTGAAGAATGGGGATGGGTAACGTGCGGAAATTTTGACCTGATGCCAAGGGGAATGTTCCGTCTAATCCAGTGCACAATCCCTTCATTTCCGTGCATAAAACGTGGCCAAAGGCCAGGTTTCCGCTGGTTATAGGACTTCTTTAGCGTGCGGGCAGTTGAGCCGTGATCGACTTGGCGACTTCTGTGGCCAGAAATTTATAGCCCTCGGGGGTGAAGTGCACGTTCAAGGGTAACTGGTATTCTTTGAGCTTAGGGGTAATGGCGGCGTTCAAGTCATCCACCACGACGCCGTTCTCTTGCATGACTTTTAGCGCCACTTGGTTGTAGAGTGTAACATCGGCAGGAATCCGGGTGGGGCTGATTTTACCTTCGGGTACGGGGGTGGTATTGGCCCAAATCAGTTTGGCGCCAGTCGTTTTGAGCCGGCTGACTAGTTGGCGTAAGTTCTTCTCGTATTCCTCGGGGGTGACTTGGCGTTGGTCATTTTCCAGGTGCTTTAAGTCGTGCAGTCCGAAATTAAAATGGATCACATCCCAGTGCTCCGTGCCGAGCCACTTAGTCAGGTTAGGTTCGATGTTTTTCGTCGGACCGCCATTGGTCAAGATGCGGTGGACGTTGGCTTTGCCTTGTAAAAGTTGGCGGACGGGGAGGGTGTAGCCAATCGAGATGGAATCGCCGATGAGGAGCACGCGCGGCAGGTTGGGCGTGTCCGTGATTTCGACCATCGTGGGGTCGACGGGTTTGGCCTTCGGCTTGACGCTGACATTATCCGCCGTGGGTTTCGGAGCCTCCGGGGCGGCGGATAAGGTAAGGCCAAGAGCCAAGAAAAGCAGGAGCGATTTCATGTTGGGGTGTCTACGCTTTAGACCCCTCAACCCAAATGCGCAACGGCTTTAGTGGACTTCGGTGACTTCCCGAATGTCGATTTCGGAGTGGGTCGTCCAGCGTTGCTTATAGCCGGGTGGGGCTTCGACTTTGGTTCTAAAAATAATTGTATTATCTAGGTCTAAATCATCTGACCAGATAAACTTGGCCCCCTTAAAGGCGTCGGCGTATTTGTAAAAGTGTTCTTTGGGGCCAACGCGTTCTTCCGTGAACTCGGTCGCATTGGGCCACTTGCTATCATCGAAATCCACGGCGTACCAATTTGGTGGAATCGGATCATGTTGAACTTTAGGATTAACGACGTCGCGGTTGAGCGGACCTTTAAAAAAGTTTTTCGCTTTCCATTTGGCGTTCGTGACCGTGCCGTCGCCAAATTTAATAATCAGCCCGCCATCGCCGATGTGGTTGCCGTATTCGAGTCCGGTTTTGGGGTCAGCGTTATCCATCGCTAAGACCGCAATGGTCATGGGGTATTCCGGTAAAATATCGGCTACCACGACATTGTGTGGCATGTAGTCAATCGGGTCGACGACGCGCAGTTTGCCATTGATATACATGATGAACCAATTGTCGGCGTAAACGTGCAGACTGATGGTATCGTTCATGGTTGGTTTAATCATACCGGGCTTATCGCCCCGACCACCTTTGCCGCGTGGGCGATCCCCTGGGGGACGGTCGCCAGGAGGGCGGTCGTTGGGAGGACGATTATTGTTGGGTGGCGGGCCATCGACGGCTTCGCCTGGTTTAGCTTGTTCGCCTTGAGAACCTACCTCGCCTTTAGCCCCGTCATTGGGGTCGCCTTTAGGATCTCCGCCGCGTGGACCTCCTTGGCGAGGAGGGCGCTTGCCACCATTGTCAGGCCTATCACCCCCTAGGCCGCCTCCACCCCCGCGTCGCTCATTGGGTTTGTAGGTTTCAGTGACGTTGGTGCCATCGGGCCGAGAATAGATAAACGTCCAAGTATTGTCGTCGTTGTGGGTGTATTTCACGCTGAGCGCTTTGCCGTTGAGCGTGTATTCGAGGTCGAACTTCTTTTCGTCGGGCGATGCGGTGAAGGCTTTGATCAGTGCCCCGCGTAATGGGCTTTGGGAGAAAGCCGCTCCTTCCCGGCGAACATGTCCAGCGGAGGGTTGCGGGTCAACTTGGCCACCGATTTCCGTCACTTGGCCGTGGAAGCCGCCATTGATGTAAGGGTATTTTTTAGAAGCGTGATAGTGGTAGCCTAACGCAGGGGTTTCGTGTCCCCCAAACTCATCGAGCTTACCGACGGAACTCCCATCTGGTTCGTTAAGCCCGAAGATGGGGTAGCCATCGAGCGCAATCGCGATGGGCTTTCCTTTGCCTACTAATTTTTCTAAATGCAAAGGAGCGATGTGGTAGTGGTAGTCATCAGCGCGACCGCAGTGTCCGCCGAATTCATCTAATTCCCCAAAGAGGTAGGCGTCATCTCCGCGATTATTCAAGGCGTTGAAAATTGGGATGCCGTTGGCGGCGAGGGCGACGGCGCCGCGCAAGAAATGGTTTTTGGCCGACATGGGTTCCTTGGCGGGCACGGGATGCAGCGGAATTTTCCAAGCGTTCTCGCCCGTGTAGGTTTGGGGAATCGGCGCTTGTTGCTGCCAAGATTTGATGCCTACCATGAGCGGATGATCGGGCAGACCTTTGGCTTCAACGTAGAGCCATTTTTCATCCCAGTGGACGTTGACCTTGGTGCTAAACGCCGCGAAAGGAGTGGCGATGGCGGGAGCGGGCCCAGTCGAGGCAGCGATAAAAGTAGGCGTTGCCCAATAAAGTTTGGCCGACTCTGCCACGGCACTGGCTTCGGTTTTATACTTGGGATCAATGGGTGGCAAGTGGGCCACCACACGTTGACTGATTCCTAAGCTTAAGCCTGTGAGCAGCAGGGGAAGTGCTTTCATGGTAATAGTCTACCATGTGCACCCTTAAGCGGAGATTAAGTCGGAAGTCGGTCGGACAGAAATTAACCGCGCTCCGCTAACAGACTGTCGATTTCTTTTAGGTCGGCAGGGCTTAAGTTTAACTGGCCCCCCATGATGGTTTCTTGCAACTGGCCTGGTTTGCGGGCCCCCACGATGGCGGAGGTGATTTGTTGCTGACGGAGCACCCAAGCAATTGCGACCGCGGCGGGCGTTTGATGGAGGCGATTCGCAAGGTTTTGGAGCCCGGCGTTGAGTTTAATATTTTTGCTTAAAAGCGGCTCCGTGAATTGCACGTCTGCGTGGCGGTGATCGGACGGGGGGAGGCTCGCCACCCACTCGCGCGTGACTTTACCGCTCAGCAGGCCTTTCTGCATCGGGCTGTAACTGATAATACCAATATTATGCTGCACGCAGTAGGGCAGAATTTCCGCTTCCAGTCCCCGGGCGAGCATGCTGTACGGCGGTTGTAAAAAGGCCACCGGGTGGATGGGTTGTAAGCGCTTGAGTTGAGCCACGCTAAAATTGCTCACGCCCGCCCAGCGGACTTTGCCTTCCCGAATCAGTTCTGCAATCGCACTCCAGCCCTCTTCGATGTCTTCGTCGGGTTGCGGCCAGTGAATTTGGTACATGTCGATGGCCTCGACGCCGAGACGCTTTAAACTTTGTTCAATTTCAAGTCGGATGCTGGCGCGTTTTAAGCGCGGGACAATCTGCCGATTTTCATCCCAGCAGCGTTCGCATTTGGTCGAGATGATGGGACGGCGGCTTTTGAGTTCGCGTAGTGCTTGGCCTACGACCGTTTCACAGTGGCCCAGCCCGTAGACGGGTGCGGTGTCGAGCCAGTTGATGCCTAGGTCGACGGCCTCGTGGAGTGTTCGAATTGAGAGGGCATCGTCTTGTGGACCCCAGCCAAATTTCCAATCTCCGCCACCCATGGCCCAAGTGCCGAGCCCAACCGTGGTTAAGTGAAGGTCCGTGTTACCGAGGCGACGTTGCGTTAACATAAAGGAGGACGAGCGGTAGATTATTTGGCTTTGGCTTTTTCAGCGGCTTTTTTGCGGAGGTCATTTACCGTGAGCATGGGCCAATTAGGGTCATCGGTGTGAGCCTCTTTGAAGATTTCTAAAGCGCGCGTGACTAATTCAGGGTGTTGGGCCGCGAGGTTGTTTTTTTCGGCGGGATCGGCGTCCATGTCGTAAATCTCCATTTTAGCGGCGGGGCCATTACGCACGGCTTTCCAGTGGCTCCAGCGCGCCGCCTGTAAGGTTTGGGCCTCGTGTAATTCCCAGTAAAAATAATCCCGTTGCGGAGCGGGACCACCGCGGAAGAAGCTGGCGAGCGAGAGGCCGTCGCAATGGAAATCTTGCGGGGGTTTAACGCCCGCAAGTTCCAAGGCGGTTGGCAGAAAGTCCCAGAAAGCCCAAGGCTCATTGCGGACTTGTTGGGCGGGGACTTGGCCAGGCCAGCGCACGATGGCCGCTTGACGTAAAGCGCCTTCATAAAGGTCACGCTTATAGCCACGGAGTCCGTTGCTGGCTTGTTCAAAGAGTTTACCTAATTCCGAAGTAGGGCTGAAGGAGGAGCCGTTATCACCGGTGATGATGATGAGCGTTTTCTCATCGAGTTTTAATTCTTTAAGAACTTTAACCAGGCGGCCGATGTCAGAATCAAGGCGCGTGACTTGGGCCGCATAAGCCTTTTGGGTCGGCGTCCAAGGTTGGTCTTTGTATAAACCATAGTCATCAATCTCTTGGCGAGCGTGGGGCAGGGTGACGGCGTAGTAGAGGAAGAAGGGTTGGTCTTTCTTGCTGCGCACCCAGTGTTCGACGTCTTGTTGAATCAGTTCTTGGGCGTAGGTTTTGCCGACGCCGAGTCCATCGTTGCCGGGTAGGCTGAAACGCTGGTTGTCATTGTAGAGGTAGGTTGGGAAGTAACTGTGGGCGTGGCGTTGGCAGTTGTAGCCGTAAAAGTGCTCAAAGCCGTTTTTCAGGGGATCACCCGTAGTGCCTGGGAGACCCAAGCCCCATTTACCAATACAGGCCGTCGCATACCCATCGCGCCGCAGGAGTTCGGCCACCGTGAGGGTACCCGCAGGCAAGGGCATTTGACCTTCAGGCTGCAATTCACGATTGGCCCGAATCGGTGTATGCCCGCAGTGCATGCCGGTGAGCAGCGAGTTGCGACTGGGAGCACAAACGGAAGTACCGCAAAAGGCTTGCAGGTAGCGCGTCCCTTCGGCGGCCAACTGATCCATCACCGGCGTCTTAATCAGTTTTTGCCCGTAGCACCCGACGTCACCTTGGGCGAGGTCGTCACTTAGAATATAAATAATATTCGGACGGGCGACCTCCGCACTCCCTAAGCAGAGGCTGAGCAAACAGCCTAAGAGAGTGAGGCCGTACCTTATTGTGGTACGTCCTTGAGCCATTGCTGGTACTGGGCTTCGGTTTGTTCGGCCGTCAACTTGCCGCTATGAATCATGATGCGGAAGCGGAAGGTTTCCGACTTACCTGCTGGGATGGTGAAGTTGAGCGTTGTCTTGCCTTTCGTGAACTCTTTGACCCCAAACGGATTGGCGGCGAAGAGGCCGTAACCACGGTTATGCCAGTAGGTGGGGTAGGTGGCGTTCTTCGGGTGATCGAAGATCCCGATGCAAACATCTTCTCCGAGAACATTGCCCGAGAGGGTCATCCATTTGGCACGCGTGCTCCAACCTTCCTTCTCACCAACTTTGCCTTCGCTGCTGAGGTAGATGCCATTCACGCCTTGATTGTCGAGTTTAGCCACCGTGGTAGGCTTGCCGCTACCGTCGGTGAAGATTTCGGGTTTCTCCGAAGGTTCTTCTAAGGAGCGAGTCACGCGAATCGCGATGGCCCCTTCTTTGGAGTCATGGAACACGGCGGGCTTATCTTGGGCCGTGAGGGTGATGAGGCGGTCGATGATACGCAGGTTGGGGGCGGCGCGGAAGACGATGGTTTCGTCTTGTTGGAGAACTTTCGAGCCATCGGCCATGATCCAGTCGGAACTGACTTGCAGTTGGGCGGTGTCGCCACCGTTGCTCACGACTTTAACGCTGCGGCTCTTGATGGCGCCGTAGGGAATTTTGCTGGCTCGATCAAAGCCTTCGGGAGGTGAATTCCAAAAATCCGTCCCGTTCACATTGCCGTAGTTAAACCAGGACGAAATGTGGTGCGGGTGGTCGGTGCGTTCACCGGCCACTTTTTCTAAGGGGAAGCCGCGCGTGAAAATATTGCCCTGGGGCGTGCGTAGGGGCGAGAGGAGTGGCTTCTTTTGATTCGACCAGTAAACGTAAGACGTAAACGGTTTCCCATCTACGACCACGTCGACCTGTTGCTGGTCGGTTTTATCAATGAGCTCAACTTTGGCCGCCGAACCGGGGAGGCTGGCTAAGAGCAGAGTAACGGAGAGGAGGGAGGCTTTCATGAGCGGAAGTGTTTGTGAATTAATGGTGCGAGCCCTTTTGGATCGTGGCAATGGCGGGAAGTAAAATGGCGGCGACGATGGCTAGGGCGTAGAGTGCAAAAATAACAATCGTGAAGATACCCATGAATTTCCAAAGTTTACGTTGGTTGTCGAGGGCGGCCACGGCATCTTCTAAATTACCCTGTGCCGTTAATTGACGAATGTGTTTGGCGCTACGCAGCGTGAAGATGGCGGGGAAGATATAAAAACCGACAAGGAAGAGATAAAATACGCCTAGGCCAATCAACATAGCACCGTCTTTGATTTTGTCGGGTTTAGCTAAGCCAACGATACCCATGACGATGAAGCCGACGCTGGCTAAAACCATCAGCACAATCCCGATCCACATCATAATCCCCAGAAAGCGCAGCCAAGGTTGCGTACGTTCGAGTTGCTCGCGGATGGCAGGGGGGACGGCGGTAGGGGTTGGGGTAGAGTCTTCCATGTCTAATGGCATAGGAGACGGCGTCTTGCTGCCAAGCCGAATGGCATGCGCCGGATAGGTTATTTTATTAAAAATAGCGGAACATCTTAAAGAAAGTACTTTCAGTAAGGGATGCGTCTACCCCCCTGGGCCTTACTCCTTGCAGGCAGTCTGACTTTATGGGGTCAGGCTTTGCCAACTGGGCCTCAGGAGCACGTGCCCTTGAAGGATTATCATCAAGGTTTGGCACCCGCCGCTGCAGTTCGGGCGATGTCTTTACCGCCTGGTTTTAAGGTAAGTTTAGTGGCTGCCGAGCCTCAAGTGGTTCAGCCCATTGCGATGTGCTTTGATGAGCGGGGGCGCTTGTGGGTGGTGGAGGGAATGTCGTACCCCAATAAGCGGCCGGCGGGGCAGGGCACCGATCGAATTCTGATTTTGGAAGATGTTAAAGGAGATGGTTCTTATGCTAAGTCCACGGTGTTCATGGAGGGTTTGAATTTAGTAAGTGGCATTGAAGTCGGCTACGGAGGGGTATGGATTGGGGCGGCCCCGGAATTTATTTTTATTCCTAAAGACGCTCAAGATCGTCCTGGGAAACCCCAAGTGCTGCTGGACGGTTGGGGCTATCAAGATACCCACGAAACGTTAAATAGTTTTACGTGGGGACCGGATGGTTGGCTTTACGGCTGTCACGGGGTCTTCACGTCTTCCAAAGTCGGTGTGCCCGGGACGCCTGAAAACCAACGGGTTAAAATCAATGCAGGCGTTTTTCGTTATCACCCCACCCGGCACGTGTTTGAAGTTTTCGCCGAAGGAACGAGCAACCCTTGGGGCCTAGATTTTAATGACCATGGTGAAATGTTTATCACCGCCTGTGTGATTCCGCACCTTTATCACATTCTGCCTGGGGCCCGGTATCAGCGCCAAGCGGGACAGCACTTTGAACCGTTTACGTTTGATGATATTAAAACGATTGCCGACCACGCTCACTTTACGGGAGCCATTGTGCATCGCCCCGCTGAGCGCGGGATTGTGCAACCGGATAGCACGGATGAAGCGGGGGGTGGGCATGCCCACTGTGGGCTTTGCATTTACCAAGGGGATAATTTTCCCACGTCGTATCAAGGGCTTTTGATGTTTGGTAATTTGCACGGGCACCGGGTATTGTGCGATCAGGTCGAAGCGTTAGGGAGTGGTTACGTGGGGCACCACGCGGGCGACTTTTTGCGGAGTAATGACGCCTATTTTATTCCGGTCTCCCAACGCTTAGGACCCGATGGTGCGCTCTACGTGAGCGATTGGACGGACAAGCAGACTTGTCATAATAACAATACGGAAATTTGGGATCGGACGAACGGACGCATTTATCGCGTGAGTTACGGCACTGCGGTTTCCCGTCAGCAAGACCTGACGCGTTTGACGGATACCTCGCTGATCCAAGTTTTATTAGACGATGGGAATGATTACTTCCGCCGCCAGGCACGTAAAGTGCTCGCCGAGCGTGCGGCGTCGCAGGCGCCGATGCTCGCGAGTGATACGACTCTGTTAGTCTCCGCATTGCACGATAAAAAATCGTCGTCCCCACGTCGTTTGCGTGCGCTGTGGGCACTGCAAGTCACGGGACAAGCTACACCTGCTTTACTCGAGGAGTGTTTGCAAGATGCCGATTTTGCGGTGCGCACTTGGGGGGTGCGTTTATTGGCTCAGCAATACCCGGAATTAAAGGCTAAGTTATTGGCCATGGCGGTGGAAGAGCCTTCGCCCGTTGTTCGACGTGAATTGGCTTCGGCTTTGGCTTATTTACCGTTCGCGGATCGGGCGGCCTTGGCGATGGCGTTGGTCCGTTTTGGCGAGGATGCAGCTGACCATAATATCCCTTTATTGCTTTGGTATGGCATTGAACCGGTCGTTGGGGCGGACCCCGAAGTGGGACTCACCTTGGCCCGTCAATCCCGCCTTCCTAAGGTCACGGATTATATTTATCGCCGTTTAGCTGTCGAAGCGAAGGGGCGGACACAGATGTTAAGCCTAGCGGCAACGACGGAGGATAGTTTGGTGAAGCAGCGCTTGGTGGAAGGAGTCGTCACCGCGTTGCGCCAAGGGGGAAGTTTTGTTGTGCCGCCTCAGTGGGATGCAATCGTCTCGCAATTGAAAGTTGGTGCGAATTCAGACTTATTGAGCCAAGTGCAAGAATTGGATGCCTTGGCGGGGAATCCAACGAGTTTAGCTTTATTCCGTCAGCAGTTACTTCAGGAAGCGCAAACTTTAGGCCACCGTCAGCGGGCTTTGGCGGTGTTGGTTCAGGCACGTGATGTCGCGTCTGCAGACATCCTTCATCAGGTTTTAGAACAAAAGGGTTTAGTCAGTCCCTTGCGTCGCGCCGTGTTGCAGGCTTTGGCCGTTTTGGGCAATGAGGCCTCGGCGGATTTGGTCATCCGTTCTTTCAAGAATTTTTCGACGGAAGAGGCCTCGGATGCTTTAGGAGTTCTCTTGATAAATCCTAACTCCGGATGGAAATTCTTGCAGGCGATTAAAAACGGACAGTTGCCACGCAGCGTGCTGAGTCCGGTGGCTTTACGTCAATTAAAGACGATGCAGGACCCTCGTCTGGACCAACTGCTCAATGAATTAGTTGGGGTGGTGAATCCATCGAAGGCTGATTTGCCTAAGCTCAAGGCAAAGTATGTGGAACTTTTAAAACCTGACGCGTTGCGGAAGGCAGACATCAAGGCTGGTAAGGCGCTGTTTCAAACTACTTGTGGGCTTTGTCACCAACTCTTTGGCGAGGGCCCCGTGGTCGGCCCAGTTTTAACCGGTTCGAACCGGGCTAATTTAGATTACTTGTTAGAAAATGTTTTAGACCCGAATGCGGTGATTGGAAAAGACTATCAACTCAATGTCTTTAAATTGCAGAACGGGAATACGGTGGGCGGTATTCTGCAGTTAGAAGATACTGACGTTTACCATGTCGTCATGCCTGCAGGGGTGAAGGTGGATGTAAAGAAAGCGGAAGTCGCCCAACGTCAGGTATTGGCGGTGTCACTCATGCCTGAAGGGCTGTTTGATGCTTTAACCCCGACGCAAGTCATCAACCTCGTCGGCTATTTACAATCTCCTGATGGCATTAAGCCTCCTGCGTTGGCATCAGGTAAGTCGACAGTGTGGCGGGTGGAAGGGGTGTTGGAGGGGGAAGCGATGCAGGTCTTGGCTCAGACGGGCGGTAAAGCGGGCCATCAAGGGATGGGCGGCTTTAAAGATAGTCGGTGGAGTGGGGACGATCAGTTGTGGTGGACTGGTGCTAAGGTGGGCGACGTGCTGACGTTGGCATTGCCGATTAAGGAAAATGGCATTTACCAGTTAACCTTCGTGTGTACCAAGGCCCATGATTATGGGCGCTTCGCCCTTTCGATTGATGGGAAAGTAATCACCGACCAAGGCTTAGACCTTTATCATGCTAAGGGAGTGGTGACGACAGGAGAGCTGGACGGCGGTCGACATCCATTAACCGCGGGTGAGCATCGGCTCGAAATCAAAGTTTTGGCACCCAATCCGGTGGCGACACCGCTTAACATGTTCGGCCTAGATTATATTAAGGTCGAAAAGAAATAATCCGCTCACCGTTCTATTTATGAAATTCCTCCCCATATTATTAACTTCCTGGGCTCTGGTGGCAGGCGCTGCTCCGGTCGCTCCACCAGCGATTGAAATCCAAGATCGAGCACTTAAGTTACTCTTAGCTGAAGATGCTAGGGTTGAAAAAATTGCCACGGGTTTTGGGTGGGCCGAAGGACCCGTTTGGTGGCAAGGTCGCTTGGTGTTTTCAGATGTGCCTAATAATACGGCGTATACTTGGAAGGAAGGGGATGCGAATGCCCAAGTCTTTCTCAAGCCCAGTGGCACTGATGAGCCTTCAGCGTTGCAAGGCTCAAATGGTTTAGCGGTGGATCGTGAAGGTCACTTAATACTTTGTCAGCATGGGGCTCGACGGATTGCTCAGTTGCAAGCCGACGGTAAGTTTCGTCCGCTGGCTACGACCTATAACGGGCAGCGTTTTAGTAGTCCCAATGACCTTTGCATCGCCAAAGATGGTACGGTTTATTTTACCGACCCGCCTTATGGCTTGCCTCAAGGAGTGCAGCCCGAAACCCCGTTTCACGGGGTGTATAAGCGCTCGCCGCAAGGCGAAGTCACCTTGGTGACGAAAGCTGTTAGGTGGCCTAATGGCATCGCGTTAAGTTTGGACGAGAAGTTTCTCTATCTAGCCGTGTCGGATAATGATAATCCCCGCATCGTTGCTTGTAATTTAGACGGTGCTAACCTGCACGATGTTTTCTTGATGGCACCGCTTAAAAAGCCCGATTGCCCCGGAGGTCCAGATGGGATGAAGTTAGATGCCCTGGGAAATATTTGGGCCACGGGTCCTGGTGGCGTGGTGATTTTAACTCCGGAGGGGAAGCATTTGGGGACCATCTTGCTGCATCAACCAACGGCCAACTTGGCGTGGGGGGAGGATGGTCATATGCTTTATATTACTTCGAACCACGATTTATTTAGAGTGAAAACGTTGGTGAAGGGGGCGGGTTTTTAGGCCCGTCTGGCCACGAGTAGTCCGTGAGTAAGTTGGCTTGCTCGCGCCTGTTCCCTTTATCATACCTACTGCTGTGAAAGCTCTTCTGCTGACTGAATATAAAAAAATGTCTTTCGTCGAGATGCCCAGCCCTATCTGTGGTCCCGCGGAAGTCTTGGTCCAGGTCAAGGCCTGTGGCATTTGCGGCTCTGATATCCATGGTTACGATGGATCCACGGGTCGGCGGATTCCGCCCTTGGTGATGGGCCATGAGGCCTCGGGTTTGATTGTCGGTGTAGGGGCTGACGTGAAGCGTTTCAAAGTTGGGGAGCGGGTGACTTTTGACTCGACCGTTTTTTGCGGGGAGTGCGTGCATTGCCGTCGGGGCGATGTGAATCTCTGTGACCACCGTCAAGTCCTGGGCGTTTCCTGTGGCGACTACCGTCGTCACGGCGCCTTTGCCGAATTCGTCACTGTTCCTGAACGAATCTTACACCGTTTGCCGGATCATTTAGGTTATAACGAAGCTGCCATGATTGAGGCGGTATCGATTGGCGTGCATGCGGTTCGCCTCACCCCTTGTCAGCCAGGCGACACCGCAGTGATTGTCGGCACGGGGATGATTGGCTTGTTAACGTTGCAGGCCGCCAAGATTGCGGGGTTCCGCCAAATCATCGGCGTGGATACCGAAGATTCACGTTTGGAAGTCGCTCGCGAATTAGGGGCGACGCATGTCGTGAATCCTAAACAACAAGACGTCACGGCGTTTGTCCAAGGGCTCACGCAAGGGCAGGGTGCAGATGCGGCTTTTGAATGTGTGGGTCTGAATGCGACGGTCCTCTCTGCGATTCATGCAGTGCGTAAAGGTGGCACGGTGACTTTGGTGGGTAACCTTTCGCCCAAAACTGAATTGCCCTTGCAAGTGGTTGTGACGCGTCAGTTGCGGCTGCAAGGTTCGTGTGCCTCCGCGGGTGAAATCCCCCGTTGCATTGAACTACTCGCCAACGGCCAAATTAAGGTGGATAAGATCATCTCGGCCGTTTCGCCGCTGGAACAGGGGGCCGAATGGTTTGCTAAACTGTATGCGGGTGCTCCAGGGATGATGAAAGTGATTCTCAATCCTACGGTATAATCCTATGGCCTTTTTTAACCTCCAAGGAAAAGTGGCCCTCGTGACTGGCACGAGCCGGGGCCTCGGTCAATACTTCGCCCGAGCGTTAGCACAAGCAGGGGCTGATATTGCGATGACCAGTCGCGACGTCGCCAAGCTGGCTCCGTTTCGCCAAGAGATTGAAGCCCTAGGTCGCAAGACCTGTGCGGTCGCCTTAGATGTCAGTAATCAGGAGAGTATTCGGCAGGCGATTGCGGCGGTCGAAGCCCAGATGGGTTCCATTGATATTTTAGTTAATAACGCCGGTTGTAATATCCGGAAGCCCGCCCTCGAGGTTTCGTGGGAAGATTGGAATACGATTTTAGATACTAATTTACGCGGCACCTTTTTCACTTCGCAGGCGGTGGCGCCTGGGATGATTAAGCGCGGCTATGGCCGGATTATTAATGTCGGCTCCGTAACCTGTGTCGCTGGTTATGCCGGCCTCGCTCCCTATGGTGCAAGTCGTGGTGGGGTGAAGCAGTTGACGATGAGCTTGGCCGATGATTGGGGTCGCCATGGAGTGACCGTCAATTGTTTGGCGCCAGGTTGGTTTAAGACCGCCCAAAATGCGGTGCTCTATGAAAGCCGGGAGTGGGTGGAGTACCTTTGCGATCGCATTCCTTTAAAGCGTCCTGGTTCGCCTGACGACCTTGCGGGCCCGGTCGTTTTCTTGGCTTCAGAAGAAAGTCGTTATGTCACCGGTCAAACTTTGTTAGTCGATGGTGGTATCAGCACAGGTGCCACACGAGCCACGGTGACGCCGCCTAAACCTCGCTGAGTATGTTATCAGCGCTACTCGCGATTGGGATTTTGGTGCTTTTAGTCACTTGGCTGAAACTAAATCCTTTCGTCGCCTTGTTGATCAGTTCCTTGGCGCTCGGTGGGTTGGTGATGTTGTCGACGACTTCCATCACGATGTCGGTGGTGTTGAAGTCGTTTCAAACGGGCTTTGGCTCGACGTTAGGAAGCACGGGCCCGATTATTATTCTCGGAGTAATTTTCGGAAAGTTTTTAGCGGAGTCAGGGGGGGCGGCCGTGTTAGCCCGAAAATTTATTCATACCCTCGGACCCAGTCGCATTGGCCTGTGTATTATTCTGCTGGCTTTATGCGTTGGGATGACGACGTGGTTTGCGGTAGGTCTGTTGCTCATTTTGCCCATCGTCATCACCTTGGCTAAGGAGACTGGGCAGCCTTTTCTTCGTCTGGTGTTACCGATGTTATCTTTCTTATCGGTTATGCACGGGCTGATGCCTCCCCATCCTGGCCCTGTGACGGCGATTGAGGCCCTGCATGCGGATATGGGTAAAGTGATCCTTTGGGCTTTGGTTTTAGGGATTCCTGTCGCCGCGATTGCCGGACCATTCTTTGCCCGGATGGCCGTTAAGCGTGTCCAAGTTGCCACGCCCGCCTATGAGCCTTCCGTTGCAACGGGGCAGGTGATGCCGTCGTTTGGCCTTACATTATTTACGGTGCTATTACCCGTGGCTTTGTTGCTCATGGGGACGGTGGTAGAATTTTTGAATGCCAGTGCGACTTCCTGGGGACAGGTTTTAGCGTTTATTGGTCAGCCCATTATGGCGCTGTTAATTTCGGTCTTGTTTGCACTTTGGGCTTTTGGACGACGTTGTGGACGCACGGCACAAGAGATGTTGAAGTTCTCAGAGGCCAGTGTGGCGGGCGTGGGTATGACGCTCGTCTTAGTGGGAGCGGGAGGCGGCTTTGCTTTAGTGATGAAGAATGTAGGGGTGGCGAGTGATTTGGCCAAAGTGGCGGCCAGTTTGGGCTTGCCGATGTTGCTTTACGGTTGGTTGGTGTCGGCGTTTGTCCGCGTTGCTACGGGATCCGCGACGGTGGCCATTACGGTGGCGGCTGGCTTTATCGCCCCTGTTTTAGAACTCCATCCCGAGACCTCGCGTGAACTGATGGTGATTTCGATTGGATGCGGTTCACTCTTCTTGTCGCACCTCAACGATAGCGGCTTTTGGATGGTAAAAGAATGTTTAGGATTATCCGTGGGGCAGACTTTACGGACCTGGACGATTACGGAGACGTTGATTGGTCTCTCGGGACTATCGATGGCTCTTTTGGCGGAGCGCGTTTTAATTTTGTTACGCTGAGCCCTATTGCGGGGCTTTGCTTGATTTCCAAATCTCGCCTTTAGCATTAATCAACCACACGGCTAAGCCTTCGCGTTCAGCGATGATTTTAGCATCGTCCCATCCCGCCGTCATGCAGGCCGTCGCCCAACCCGTGGCGATGAAGCAATGACGGTCAAAGGCACAGCACATTTCAAGCGAGGAAGTCACTGGCCACCCTGTTTGGGGTGAAATGATGTGCGACACGGGTTTACCGGCGGCGATACGTTTCTCGCGGTATAAACCCGAAGGCGAGATGGACTGATCCTTGAGCATGACCGTAGCAATCATGCGATGGGTATTGAACGGGTCTTCAATCCCCACGGGCCAAGTGCCGGAAGCTAGGAGCTCGCCGCCGACTTCAATTAAGTAGTCGTGGTAGTTATGCTTTAATAAAATAGCTTCGATGTGATCTTCTGCGTAACCTTGGAGCACGGAACCGAGATCGAGGGAAAGTTTGGGGTGTGCTTTGCGCAGGGTGAGGTTGGTCGTATCGAGGGTGACTTTATCCCAGCCGACTTGAGGGAGGATTTTATCTAAGTCCACTTGCGTGGGGTCGGGTAAATTTTGTCCAGCCGGGCCGTAACTCCACGCCGATACCAACGGTGCCACCGAAACATCGTAGGTGCCGTGGGTGGCTTGCGTGAGTTTTTGGGTGAAGCTGAGCACCTCGGCTAATTCAGTGGTAATCTTGAAAGGTGCGGTGGATTCAAAGGCATTAAACTGACTCGTGACCGAATTTTTCCGCCAGTGCGACAGGGTGTATTCGATGCGGTTAACCTCGGTGGCGATTTCCCGATGGAGGGCTTCTTGGTCGGACACTTTCCCGCGAATTTTTACCGTCCAACTCGTTCCAAAACCCACTCCGTGCATTTCAGCAATAGGCTGTTCGGTGCCAGTGGCTTGGGCCGTCACTAAGTTAACGTTTTCACTCGGATGTAATTTTAGAATCACGAAGCCCGCCATTAAAACCCCCGCAACAAAGGTATCTTTGAGCGCCCACGTTTCGTGTTTATTGTTTGTACGAACGAGGTGAAAAAGAGATCCGGTTGGGCAGCCGTATTTACAATAGGCTTGGGGGATGAAGAGCGAGAAACCCAAGCCAACCAGCGCTAAAAGGGCTGGAATCGTCCAAATTTTTGGGAGTGACCACGCGTCGAAGGGTTCAAAATGGTTGAGCGTAATCGTGGGCCAAAGGAGGGTGGTTAAAAAAGCGACGGCTAAGGTGAGCCCAGGGAGAAAACGGAGGATTTGATGCCAGCGTGGGCCGACGCGAATTTTCCAAGGAGAGAGTTTGCCCAAAATTTCTTGGGCTGCTCCGTGGGGGCAAGCGTGGTGACAGTAGGTTTGCCGGCGGGCGCTCCACGGGATGACTAAGGCGATGACCCCTAATGCTACGAGGGCTAAACTTTGGGTCCAGGGTAGGCCATGTCGGGTCCAGCCAGCGAAAAGGGAGAGCGATAATAGTTGTCCCAACCACAGGCCTAATCCGCCGATGAGTAAAACCTGCCAAGCGAGCCGTACCCGACGATCGCCGTGCAAGGGCGTGAAGGTCATGATTAAAGCTCCAAGGATAAAAAGCCAAAGCCCGATGGCTTTGTAGGTGGCCATTTGCTGTTCCTTGGCGGCGATTTGGTGGGTCTGGTCGTCGGCAAAGCGACGCTTGATCCCTTCCGCCACCGCATAACTCGTGAAGGTCGCCCCGGCGACCCCTTCGAGGCGTTCTTTTTCAAAATTCAACGTGGACCACTCGAGTGCATTCCAATGCGTGAGCGATTGGAGGTAAGTGTCATCCACGATGACCCGGTTGACGTAGTCGGGCGTGTCGTAGGATTGATGGAGGGTGATTTTCTTAAGTTTAATACCATCAGGCTCCATGGCGATGAGTGACTCGGTGGGGCCGGCATAACCATTGATTTCGTCGGCCGAGGGCGAGGTGCGTACGAGGTAGCCGAGTAGGGTGCCATTGGCGGAGCGCACTAGGTTCCACCCGAGGCGCGGCGTGTTAGGTTCAAAACCATGCGCGTCGGGAAAGCCCGCTTCTTGAATCTCCTTGAGGGTGAGTTGGCTTGGAAAGCGCAAGGAGGCGTAATGCCCAGAAAGTCGTTTCTGAATCGATTCGGCGATGGAGTAGGCTGTCAGCGTGGAGCCTGCATAGCCTTGAAGTTTAGGCGTAGGTTCGGATGCCGGGCGCCACTGCTTGAGGCTGCGTTCGAAGTCGCCATTATTGCGCAGCGTGTCGACGTGGTCGGGTGTGTCTTCGCTCGAGATGATACGCGTGCCGACGATGCGATCATGGGTGTCGAGCGCTACGAGTACATTGCTAGGTCCAGAGTAACCGATGATTTTGTCGGCATCGGGAGAGGTGGTCACGAAGTGCCCCATCGGATTCCCGAACTGATCTTCGACTAATAATTCTTGCTTGGTGCCTAAGTGGATTTTGGCGGCCTCGGGGAAAAAGCCCCGGACTTCTTCCAGTGAGAGTTCCCGTAAAGGAGTATCGGCAGGGGGCGTGGCGTGTTGCAGTAAGTAGGCTGCCAAGCCTAGGGCCAGTAACCGCCATCCGCGTATGAGCCAACCTTGGAGGGCGGGGGGCATGCGTTACTTAATCGGCAGGAGTTGTACGGCGTCGATGTGGACTAAGCCATTCGCTCCTTCAGCTTTGAAGAGGATACTACTCTTGCCTGCAGGAAAATCAAAGATGCCTAACGCATGACTCCCGTTTTCGGTGCTCTCCTTTTGATTTAAGGTGAAGTGAATGACTTCTGCTTTAGGGCGCAGGAGGTCCAATTGCGTATTGCTGGCACGGTTGGCGTGGCCGGTCCAATAAACAATCAACTGATACTTTTGTGCTTCGGGAATATTAAAAGTATACTCGGCATGGTTGGCTCCGGGTTGGGCGTAGTGGTAGCCATCGCCGAGGTGGGCGAGGGATTCGCCTGCCGTCCATTTGCCAGTTAAGACGGCTTGGGTGTCATCTAGGACGAGCCCAGGTAATTTGGCTAAGCTAGAGGCTCCTTCGGGGCTCAGGGAGTGTTTTTCTTTGAGCACATCGAGGTTCATGCGTCCCACGGGAAGCTTTTTGAAATCATCGATCTTTTCATCGAGGAAGAGCTCACTGGTTAGTGACGTCCGACGCATCCGGCCGGGTTGTTCCATTAAGTTAATGAGTGCGGGCAGGTGGTGTTCGTAGACGCCACGTGGCGTGGTTTGACCTTTGACGGCTAAGTAGGCGGCACGGCCCACCACTTCACCCATCATGCCGATGGTGCGCATGACACGGACGGTGCCGAGGGCTTCATGGGAGACGCTGATGTCGCGACCTGCCATGAAGAGGTTCTCAATGTTCTTAGAGTAAAAGCAACGGTAGGGCAAAGGGTAGCCATTGAGGCGGTCCACATGTTTGCCGAACTGAGCCCGCGAGATGAAAGGATTATCCGGGAATTTTTGGGCGTATTGTTCGCGGGCGTAGTGCAAGTCGATATCCCAAGTCGTGGGCACAAAACCATCGGGGAAATCTTTGCGCGCGATGATATCCGCTTGGGTGAGTACAATGTCACCCGTAAGTAGGCGGGATTCCCGAGGGCCACCGACGAAGGAGACCCATTTCAGGGCAGCGTTCTGATACTTCGCTTGGTCTTTGCCGAGCTTGAGAGCCGAAAAGGCACCATAGACTGCACGTAAATTCCAATCGCGAATGAGTTCTAAATCATTGATCGGATCTTTATTAAAACCCGACTCCCAGAACCATTCTCCCTTCATGAAGGGCTTTTCATCAATGGTGGACTTAGATTTTACTAAGGTAGGAAAGTCGCCGACTTCGAGTGGTAGCGCCCATGGTGTAGGGCTCCAAGGTTGGGCTTCCGCCTCGTTTTGGTAATACCACATATTGGACATGCCCATGCGGTTATTTTTTTCGACCGTGTAGTCGGCACCCGCGTAAGCCCCGAGGTGGCCATGGCCCGTGCAGTCGGCAAAGAGTTTACCTCGAATCACTTTTTGTTTCCCCGTGCGGACTTCCAAGACAATGACTTTGCTGATGCGATGTCCGTTCATTTCTACACCCGTGGCGTAGTGTTGGAGAAAGAGGCTAAGCGTCGGTTCAGCACGGCAGACCTTTTCTTTTAAGTCATCAGCAAAACTTTCAGGTTTGCCCGGACTGTCAGGGGCACGATCGGCAATTTCTTCAATAATTTCGCCGAGGTGAGGGTATTTGCCGCGCAGCGTGCCACCCATGGCCCAGACGCCGATTTCGGAACTCCCATTGCCACCGAGGACGGGGCGATCTTGGATGAGCGCTACTTTGAGCGATTGGCGGGCGGCGGACAGGGCCGCGCCGAGGCCACCGTAGCCACCTCCCACGACAACTAAATCAAACTCGCCCAGATCCTCCGGACCTTCGGGGTTATGGAGTTGTTGACGAAGTTTGCTGAGGGCGGGGCCTTCCGGGGGTGTGAAGTTCGGGTCGTTGCTTAAAAGGATGGCGTCGACGCGACCATCAAACCCCGTTTGATCTTCGAGGGAGATTTTATGACTGCCAGCGGAGAGGTTGAGCTTGCCACCACTTTGCCAATGCCAGGTTGCACCCTCGGTCCCAAATTCGGTTTCAAGCACTTGGTCTTCAATGCGGACATGAAAACGCCCTGGCTTACCAGGTACATTCCACGGAGCCACCCAGTCTTTGGTGCGCACCCACACTTGATACGTGCCCGCTTCGGTGGTGGCGAAAGTACTTTGGGCGGGTTCTACTGGATGTCCCAGACCATGGGCAATGAGGTAGGGTGAGCCGACCAGATTGGTGAAGGCCGTATCCACTTTCCAGCCGCCAAGTTTTTCGAACGATTCGGCTTCGATGAGAATCGGGTTGCTCGCCGCGTAACCCGTGAGGCTCAGGAGGGTGAAAGTCAGAGACAGAAGGGCACGGAACATAATAGAATGGGATAGATTTTTGTAGCTTAAGTTCCAGATAAAAGCACCAGTTTAAGGCGGTTTAGGTGTTAAAGTGGTTTACGAAAGGAGAAGGATTTATAAAAGAAGTTTATGCGGATTTTCTTATCTTTTCTGGCGACTATTTGCGGGGTCTTGGCTGCTGAAGTTCCGAAGGAGGGCCTCTTGGTTGATTTGGATGCGCACCAAGGTGTCACGGCCGATGCCCAGCACCGCGTGACCAAGTGGGAGAATCAAGTAACGACCGTCCCGGTGCGTGAATTCTCGGGGCAGGATAAAGGGCGTAAGGTTTCCGGCTCTGGTTTGCCTACGCTCGTCACGGATGGTGGTTTTGCTTCGGTCGCTTTTCGCCACCAAGAACTCCTCTGCCGGGATGAAAAAACTTTTGACGGTTTGATTCAGGGGTCTGGTTGCACGTGGTTGACGCTTTTGAAAGTTTATCCCCAGGAACCAGGTTTAAAAGATGTGCACTCGTTTTTTGGTAACTTGCGTAATGGGGCTAAGTATGAAGGTCTTTGGGGCTGTGTGGATGATGAGAATCGGATTTGGTGGGGCGCCCGCAACGGCCTTACCTTTGGGCGCTTTGACGTTAATAATCCTAAGGTAACTGGTCCAAAGTTAGAGCCAGATCGTTTTTACGTCGTGGGTGGACGGTTGGCCGCGGGTAAGGGTAACGTGGCGATAGAATTATTTGTCGATGACCCTAAAGCGGTGGCAACGGGGGTATTCCCAGTGAATGCTGCTGCCGATGCTTCGATGTTAGCCGTGGGGCAAGAGCGCGACGCCATTCAGCATCCTGGTTACGAATCTTTCGACGGTGAAATCGCCCGTTTCTTGCTGTGGCAACGTCCGCTTTCCGACACCGAGTTGTCGACAGTGATAACGACGTTACGGGCAGCGCTACCGAGTAAAAAATAGCTTAATTTTACAGGCTTACTAACTCGATGATTTCGAGTTGGTGACCTTGGAGACCCACGACTTTGGGCGTGCTGTTGGTCAGCAAGCGTAACTTCGTGATGCCTAAATCAGAAAGGATTTGGGCACCCATGCCGTAATCACGCAGGCCTTTGGAAGGATGCTGAGTCGACGTAATTCCTAAAACGCTATTCAGCCCACTATCTGGCAAACGCAGGTAAACTAGGACGCCACAAGGGGCTTGGGCGATATGCTGCAGGGCTAGATTGAGCGAGTTTTCACCGCCCTTAAAGGTGTCATCAATAAGGTTTTCAACGTGTACGCGGGTGAGTACTGGTTGACCGCTTTTGACGTTGCCACGCACTAAGGCCAAGTGACGGGTCTCGTCTAATTTTGAACGATAGAGGTGGAGTTGAAATTCACCGTAGGCAGTCGAGACGGTCGAAACTTTTTCTAATTCTACTAAACGTTCCCGTTCGCGGCGGTATTCAATGAGCGAAGCGATGCTGCAGATCTTGAGTTGGTGCGTTTGGGCAAATTGTAGTAGTTCGGGCAGGCGAGCCATCGTGCCGTCCGAGCTCATGATTTCGCAGATAACGCCGGCGGGTTGAAGTCCGGCAAGGTTCGTGAGGTCGATAGCCGCTTCGGTGTGGCCGGCGCGACGGAGGACCCCGCCTCGTTTGGCAATCAGGGGGAAGACGTGGCCAGGTTGGACTAGGTCAGTGGGGCGGGCACGTGGGTCGGCGAGGATATTCAGGGTGCGAGCTCGATCGGCGGCACTGATACCAGTGGTGATGCCTTGGGCAGCATCGACGCTAACGGTGAAATTAGTCGTTAGGGCCTCGCGATTGCGTTGCACCATGACATCGAGCGAAAGCTGTTGCGCACGCTCTTCGGACAGCGGCGCACAAATTAGCCCCCGACCATGGGTGGCCATGAAGTTAACTTGGGCGGCGGT
>Ga0214171_1000012_pt1 | contig 81160 bp, 78 predicted proteins | sample TroBogEpilimnion_40_FD_153009 | JGI IMG/M metagenome (GOLD analysis project Ga0214171, IMG submission 153009) | Freshwater microbial communities from Trout Bog Lake, WI - 02JUL2007 epilimnion | ecosystem: Environmental > Aquatic > Freshwater > Lake > Epilimnion/Euphotic zone | place: Trout Bog... | reverse complement strand
TTTTAATCTCATGCAAAACGTTTCCTCTCCAGTCCGCAAAGCTCGTCGTGGCTTTACGTTGCTCGAAATTCTCATCGCCGTCGCCATCGTCGGGATGCTCGTGGGCCTCGCGGTCACGAACACCGATAAAATCTTGGGCCAAAGCCAAGAAGGCGTCGCCAAACTCTTCGTCAACGAATCGCTCAAGACCTCGTTGGTGCGTTACCGCATCGACATGGGCGACTTCCCCTCGACCGAAGAAGGTATCAAGGCCCTCATCGTCGCCCCTGAAGGTAAAACCGACAAATGGCGTGGCCCTTACATGGAAGCCAAAGGCGGCAACCTCCCCGTCGATCCTTGGAATGAGCCTTATCAATATCGTTACCCCGGAACGCATAACACGGAAAGTTATGACCTCTTCTCCAAGGGCCGCGATAAGACGGCGGATACTCCTGACGACATCGGCAATTGGTGAACCCTAAGTCGCTCCAGCAAACGGCTGCACCCTCGGCCCACCGCGGCTTCACTTTACTGGAGACGCTCCTCGTTCTCGGTTTATTTGCGATGCTATCCGTCGTACTCGTCGGCGGATCCGCTTCGCTATTAAAAGGCACCGCCCGCAGCGACCCCGAAGACGCCATCTTGACGCTCATGCAGACCGTGCGTCGGCAAGCCGTCGAGCAAGGGCGCATTTTGGAATTAACGCCCGACGAGAGCGATAAGTCCGACGACGAAATCACACGTTACACATGGGGAGATGACCAAGAGCAAATCTTACCACACCTGGACGAAGTAAAAGTTAAACTCCTGCCGCCGGAAGTGGTCGGGGCGATTTTAATCGGGGGCGTGGCCCAAGAAAAACCTTTGGATAAAGTTCATTTCTATCCCGATGGCACGTGCGATCGCGTGCGACTTGATGTGACCCGGGGCGAAAACCGGCACGTCATCGATATCGATCCTCTCACCTGTGCTCCCTTACCCGCCAAGGAAATCAAATGAAGCACCGCGGTTTCACCCTCATCGAAGTCTTGGTTAGTTTAGCCATTTTCGCCCTCGCGGCGGTCGGGCTCGGGGCCGCCTATTCGAGCGTACTCCAAGCACGCATGGCCTTGAAGCAAGACGAGCAATACCTCGATGACTTAGCACGGACCCGGGCGGCCATGCTCGAGACGATTAACTTTGATAGTTTAGATATTGGCGGAGATGTGAATCTACCGGGCGATCGCAAAGCACATTGGAAAGCCAAAGCCGAACCCACCACCGTGAGCGATTTGTTTAACGTCACGCTGACGATGGCGATTCAGCGTGAAACGAATGGCGAATTCACCCCGGACATTACGGAGACGAGCATGCTGCTGCGCCCCACGTGGTCGATTGTCTCGGATCGTCAAAAGATTATCGATGCCGCCCGCGAACGACTTTTTCAGCAACGCGGCTACAACGAAACCGATCCTGGACCTGGCGGACTTGTCAGTGCTCCCACCCCTTATAAAAACCCCCTCGCGGGCAAAGGCAAAGGCGGCAATGGCAAAGGTGGCAACGGACAAGGCAACGGCAATCGCGGTGGTAATGGCCAAGGCGGCAATGGTCAGGGTAATGGCCAAGGACGCGGCGGCAATGGAGGCAACGGTGGACCAGGCCAAAATGGCAATGGGCAAGGCGGCGGCAACCGCGGCGGTGCACCAGCACCCGGACAAGGAGGCGCCCCCGCGCGGGCGTTCTAACGCATGACCTTCGCTTCACGCAAACAACGGGCCGGCTTCACGCTGATTGAGTCACTCGTCTCCTTAGCCCTCTTGGCGATTTTAATGGTTACGCTCAACTCGTTCCTCTTTTCCATGAGTGAACTGTGGGGTGATCGACGCGACCAACGTTTATTCGATCAGCACGTCCGCGCCGCCACGCAACAACTGCGAAAGACTTTAGAAGCGGCGACTCTGGGACCGGGGGCATCGGGTGTTATCATGCAAGACACCGTGACCAAAGACGGCACCACGGAAGGACGTTTAAATTTCCTACTCGGCGATGCGGGACGCTTGGCAAATTGGCCCGTGTCGCCCCTACCTGACGTGGATTTCTCGCTGTACGTGGATAACGAAAAAGGGCTCGTCTTACAGTGGCAATCCCGACTCGAGCTCGAACGAGACTTGAAAGATTTTCATGAAACGGTGCTCACCCCCTTCGTCACGAGCATCAACTATGAATATTATGATGCCACGTTGAAGCGCTGGCATGTGGAAGAAGCGCCCTTGCATGACACCGACGGCACGACCTGGCTGCAGCCGAACCGCATCTACTTAAACTTTGCCCACGGCAACCTCAAGGCCACCACGTTCATCAACATGCCCATTAAACGGGTAGGAGCCACTCGCCCATGAAGTACCAACGCCGTCGCGGATCAGTGATTATCGTTGTCTTGGTGCTCATCACCTTGGCCTCGCTACTCTTGGCCCGCTTCATGGAAGATAATTCTTTGGAATTATCTATGGCCACGATGGAGGCCGATCGCCGGCGCTTGCGGGCCGATGCCCAATCCGAATTAGAACTCGCCTTGGCGGTCATCGCCGAAATACGCACGATTGATATTAACAAGATTCACGCCCCCTCGCAGGGCTTTGAAGACCCTCATGCCTACGCAGGTTTCCCGCCACGAGATGGCCTAGAAGTCACCTTTGAATACGAGGACGAAAGTTCCAAGCTCCCCCTCGCTATTTTAGATAAGAATACCCTCACGCAATTTTTCTATGCGCTGAACCTCGAAGAAACCGACGCCGAAAAAGTGGCGGATGCCCTCGTCGGCTGGATGAGCAAGACTTACGAATCCATTGAAGAAGACGCCACCGACGCCGCATACCAACGGGCAACGCTTTCTTATCGCCCCGCCCGTCGAGCCTTGCGCTCGTTTGAAGAGCTCCGCTCCATCGGAGTATGCAAAGATTTCTTCTTTGATGAAAAAGGCGACCCCACTCCGTTGCTCGAAGCCTTCAAGTCCTGCGTTAGCCTCTACACCTTTGGCGACACTAACATCAACACCGCTTCAGATACTTTGCTCCTCTGCATCGGCTTAGACGATAAACAGCTGGCGCTCATCCGTGATCGCCAATCGACCATGCAAAAACGCATTGTGGGCACGCCACCCTACTTCCGGGTGACCCAAGAAGTGCGCCAACTCATCGGGGGCGGAGCACCGTTGCAAAACTTTGATGACGAAGTCCACCTCATGTGGGTACGCGTGACGGTCAAGGAAGGCCTCGCGAAGTGTCGCGTCAGCGCTTTGGTCGCGATTCGCACGGATGTTAGTTTTACCGCCCCAGCGGCCAATCCTGACACCAACCCCACGATTAACCTCGGGGGGCAAACCTCGGCCGCCCGAACCACTAATTTCTCGCTCGCCACGGGAACAACTGCCACGACACCGGGGTCAACCTCAGGGTCAGCCACAGCGAGTAAGACGACCTCTAACTCCGCTTCGACCACGAGCACCACAAACCCGACTATCCCTACCACCACCCCTGGCGTTGATCCCCCAGTTGCTTCCACGATGCCCAGCGGCGGCACAGGTGGCCGGCAGGCAAGTACTAGCCTGAACTACCCCTTCCAAATTCTCGCTTGGGAAGAAGACAATGGTCCACCCAAGGAATCGGCTAATAAATCCACACCTATTGTCGTACGCTCCCCCATTAATAAATGAGTTCTGCCTTAAACCTTTTTAATGCCAACCGCCCCAAAGAGGGCGCGGCCCTCCTGCCTGGCAATCGCTTCTTTGTGCGACGTATCGCCATTGAAGGTGAGAACGCTGAGGCCGAAGTGAATTTGGCCCTCGAGACTTTGTCGCCCTTCCCCCTCGAACAAATGCTCGTGGGGTTCGTACTCTCTGAAGACGGCAAACAAGCGCTCGCTTACGCCGCCCACCGTCGGCGCTTCACCCCGGAAGAAAGCTTTGCTTGGCCCGATGATTGTCAGGTGATGCCTGAATTCGTCGCCCTCTGCGGAATTAAGCCCGAGAAGAGTGGCATCGTCGTACACCGTGGCGACGAACGTCTTACCGCCTTAGCTTGGAAAGAAGGCGATGCTTTACCTGCCGCGATTATCGTCGCCGAACTCGCCGATGCGACCGAAGAAAGTATTGCCCAAGAAGCCGCAGATCGCGCCGAATTGCCTAAAGAGTTTTCGCGTCAAGTCGTCACCGGCTTGCTTACCGGTGAATTACGCGATGCAAATTTAGCACTTAAAGTTCAAAATGATGCTAACGAATTCGTCATCCAAAAGCGTCACTTAGATGCTGCGGATATCCGTGACACCGACTTCTTAGCACTCCGTCGCAAAAAAGAACGCACGAACCTTCTGCTCTGGAACGTCGTCCGCCTCGGTGCGGCCGTCATCATCCTCTCTTTTGTCCTCGAAGTCGTTGGTTTAGGCATCAGCTGGCGCACGCGCGATTTAGCTGCAGGCAACTCCCAACGCCGCCCACTGGTTACGGAAATTGAAGCCGCGCAAGGTATTGTCGGCAAAATCGTCGAACTCGGCGTGAAACGTCCCTTGCCTTTAGAAATGCTCTCAATTGCGAACGATCACCGTCCCCCAACCATCGATTTCCAACGGATGAATTGTAAGAGCAATACCGTGATTGAAATCGAAGGTCGCACCAGCAACGCCGGAGATATCACCGTGTTTGAGCATTCCATGGCAGCCCTACCTGAAGTTGCCAGCGTAGTAAATCGCGACATCCGAGCCCGCGAAACTTCGACGACTTTCACCACCGCCATCACCTTTAAGGCCGACGCCCTGCGCAAAGCGATCCAACAACCCAAACAATGAAACACCTTTTCTTTAGTTTTAAACCGCGCGAGCGTTTGATGGCCTTAGCGGCGATTGTCATCGCCGCTTTCCTCTGGTCGACGAGCGCCTGGAGTCGGGTGCGCAGCGAATGGGACAACTGGCAAGCACTCGAAAGTGAAGCCAGCATCCAAAAAGGCTGGCTGAGTAAAGAAGCGAGTATCCGAGCCGAAGCGGCCACGGCCGTACAAGGTCTCGACTCAGGTCACGGTTATGACGAGGCCCGTCTCGTTGCGGAAGCCGTGGCCGCCGCCAAAGAGTCTGGTCTCAACGCCAGCACCGAAGCCCCTAAGACGCAAAAAGCTGGCAAGTTCGCCGTCCACTCCTTGCAGATGAATTGCCGTCGGGCCGACATGGCGAGCGTGGTAAAATTCTACGAGAACATCAGTGCTCGGGCTCCTTACCTGGCGATTGCCCAGATGAGCCTGCAATCCGATCGGGGAAATTCGGGCACCGTGACCATGGCCGTGCAAGTCACTGCTTTAGAATTAATGGAAGCTGCCCCCAAGGTACCCGCGGCGCCAGAAGTTAAGAACGCGGAAGCCCCGGCTGCTCCCGCTAAAGAAGCCGCCAGCAAATAAGCCCAGCCGAAGGCCGCGATGGGCGGCCTCGCTGGACTTGGTTGGTTTAGAAGCGGAAGCTCGAGCTGACCTCGAAGACCGCGGCGACAATCGCAAAAGCGATAAACGCCACGAACGAGAAAGCGGCGACGAGCACCGAAGCCGAGATGGTTTGGGAAATCGCTCCCAACCAACGATCCAACTCGGCGCGATATGAGCGCGCAATGTCTCGCAAACCTGGAGCTAAGTTGCCGGTTTGTTCAGCCACGGCAACGCGGTCTAAGAGCAAACGGGGGAAGTAGCCCGTGCGAGCCAAAGCGCGCGATAAACTTTCTCCTTCCAAGACCCGATCGGTGGCTTCGCGTAATTGCTGGCGCAAGGCACGGTTAGGGGCAGTCTTTTCAGCCAAGCGCAGTGCATCCGCGGTGGTGATGCCGTTTTCCAACAACACTGCCAACGTGTGACAGAAATTTAAAACCGACACGCGCATCACGAAAGCACCCGCTAAAGGCGTCTTCAGCAACAGGGCATCCGAGGCCAATTTACCTTCATCGGTTTGGCGCCAGCGGTAGATGCCAATCGTCGCAATCACTCCCACCACGAGGGCAATCGGAGCCGCAACTACAAATACATCGGCAAAGGTAATTAGCAACTTAGTAGAAAGCGGCAGTTTGCCGCCCAACGACGTCAGCAAAGTTTGCAAACGCGGCAACAGGAAGAGCACAAAGAACAACACGACGCCAATCGCGATGACACAAATGAACAACGGGTAAGCCATGGCCCCGATGAGTTTGCGTTGAAACTCTTTCTGCTCCGTGAAGTGCGTGATTAAGCGCTCCAACACATCGCGGATATTCCCCGTCGCTTCACCCGCAGAAATCAAATTGATCGTTTGGCCGTCAAAGACTTTGGGGAAGGCGCCCATCGCCACCGACAAACTTTGACCTTCACCTAACTTAGCCCAAATCCCCGAGCACAAATTACGCAGGCGAGATTTTTGTAAACGCAGCGACAACAAACGGAGGGCTTCACCCGCCGACATCCCACTGCGAATCAAATCCGCTAAGGCCTCCAAGAACGGCAGTAATTCTGCGGCCGTGGGTTCCATGTCCGGAGAGTTGGCTCCGTCTTGCTTACTATCCTTCGTTTTAGTGGTTCCGACCTCTTCAACATTGAGGGGGCGCAGGCCGCGGCTTTGCAAACGACGCAAAGCTTCGCGACGATTGGCGGCTTCGATGGTGCCATTCGAAGTGGCACCTTGAGCATCGCGGGCACTGTAATTAAACGAAGGCATACGGCTTACTCAGTCGCACTCAAGTTACGGATCAGTTCATCCATGGTCGTTAAACCAGCGGCTACCTTCAACCAACCCGCTTTAGCCAAGGGACGCATCCCGTTAGCCATGGCACGTTCGGTGAGTTCGCGGTTACTGACACGTGCGACGATTAAATCGTGGCACGGCTTAGGATGGAAAATTTCGAAAACACCGACGCGGCCACGGTAGCCCGTGTTGCGACAACGACGGCATCCAACTGGCTCACGTAATTCTTTCACCGAATTTAGTTCGGCTTCACCCATGCCCAAGGCTTCGAGAGCGGGCAAGAGACGCTTGCGATCGACGGGAACGGTGCGGGCACAATCGGGGCACAGACGACGCACGAGACGTTGGGCGATGACCAATTCTACCGCCGAACCCACTAAGAAAGGCTCCACGCCCATGTCGACTAAACGCGTAATCGCACCAGGGGCGTCATTCGTGTGCAAGGTCGAGAACACCAAGTGACCCGTCAACGAAGCGCGAATGGAAATTTCGGCGGTTTCTAAATCGCGAATTTCACCGACCATGATCACGTCGGGGTCTTGGCGCAGCGTACTGCGGAGTGCACTGGCAAAGGTTAACCCAATTTCGGCTTTCGTCTGCACCTGATTGGCACCAGGCACTTCGTACTCGATCGGATCTTCAATCGTCACGATACGTTGGTCGGGCGAATTAATTTCGCGCAAGAAAGCGTTCAACGTCGTCGACTTACCAGAACCCGTTGGACCCGTGACCAAAATAATACCGTGGGGGTAATCGAGAATTTTCCGAATTTGTGCCTGCTCTTCCGCATTCATCCCAATGCGGTTCATGTCGTAGGCTTCTTTGCGTTGATTTAATAAACGCAGCGAAACCGATTCGGCGTAAATCGTCGGAATCGTCGAAACGCGAATATCGAGGACATTCTTCCCATCGCGGAAATTAATCCGGCCGTCTTGCGGCAAACGACGCTCTGAAATATTCAAGCGCGCCATGATTTTGAGGCGCGAGATAATCGCGTCTTGGAAGCGGGCCAAATTATCAGGCAGCGGCACGGCAACGAGCAAGCCATCGACGCGGTAGCGAATGCGCAGGGCGCCCTCTTGGGGTTCGAAGTGAACGTCCGTGGCTCCATCGGCGACGGCTTGAGCTAACACATCCGTCACGAAGCGCACCACGGCGGCATCTTGGTCGGCTTCATTATCCGCGGCGGCCGCTTGGAGATCGGGCAAATCTTCACCCTCGTCATCTAAACTCCCGGAACCCACCCCGTAGTTATCGGTGATGAGTTGAGCGACGCGCTCGGCGGGAGCAAGATACCAATTAGGACGGCGCGAAGTAAAAGTCGTCACCCAATCCACCGTTTCAGCATCAGGGGGCAAGGCAGCGACTAAGTTCAGTTTACCCGCTTCGGCTCCCGGCAAGAGCACGGGCACCACTTGGGCTTCGGAGGCAATGCGGGCAGGCAACACTTTGACCCCTTCAGGGTCGACGGCGGGCTCTTCAATGACCGTCATGCCTGACTCCGCCGACAGAACTTTTAAGAGGGCTGCTTCATCGAGCCCGAGCGCTTGGGTGAGAAATTTAAAACGACCCTCCCGTGGCAGCTCCAAGAGGGAGGCCGTCATTTCGGGAGTTAATTTTTCGGCTAATACCTGAGGCAAGCCGTACCGAAGCGCGGTGGCCATGGTTACTTTTGTTCTGCAGGTTTGGTAGCTTTCGTGGTGTCGTCTTTCGTAGAATCCACAATCGCATTGAACGGATTGCTGGTAGGAGCATCCGTGGGCGACTTCTTACCTTCAGGATTATAGGGAGGCAACTTACGCTGAATAATCTTAACCGTCTCTTCGCCAATCTCCGTAGCGCGAATGCGGTTCAACGAATCTAAATTGTCGACCGCATCGTTATTCAACACGTAAGGACGCAGGAAGACGACGATTTCGGTACGCACGTCATCGGAATTACCGCCACCCAACCAGTCGCCGATGAAAGCAAAGGGCCCAAGACGATACTTGTTCACTTGCTTGTTACGACGCTGCAGACCCCCGAGCACCACAATTTCGCCGCTCATTGCGGTGACAAATGAATCCGTTTCCCGACGGCCGATGACAGGCTGATTATTGCCGTCAATCTGCACTTGCGAAAGCACGTCTTCCACCATCGCGGAAACTTGGAGTTGCACGGCCCCATCTTGACCGATGAGCGGTAAGATTTTGAGGGTGATACCAATGTCGCGTTGGGACACCGTGGAAGTCGTGGTCCCGGGTGTCACCGTCGAAGCGGTCGTACCCGTGATCACAGGACGAGATTCACCGACGAAGATGGTCGCTTCTTTATTGTGCGTGGTGGTGATGGAAGGCACCGAAAGAATGCGGGTGTCGCTCTTCGTAGGATTCGTAGAGAGCGACAGAATCCCGGCGAGATTACCACTGGAGTTAATCGTCGCGGAGGTACCAGCCCCACCCGTACCCGTCAACGTGCCCCCGGCAAAGGTGCTCGAAGTCCCTACGAGCTTGCCGTTATCAAGCGTCAGACCGAGCGCATTGATTCCGCTCGTCTCTTGGTCTTCCAAAGTAATTTCCGCCACCATGACTTCGATGCGTACTTGGGGTAGCACGACGTCAATCTTGTCGATGAGTTCATGCAGCAAGTGCAAGTCGGACTTCGTACCCGAGACCACGACGGAGTTACTCCGGGCGTCAGGAATGACCGTAACCGTGGCACTAAATTCATCGGCCCCATTTTGATTAGGACCATTGGCACCGGCGGCGTTGGCAGCGGCACCAGGAGCGGCGCCAGGAGCGGCGCCAGCAGCGGGAGCCCCCGTCGCACCTAAGGCGCGATTCGTACCACTCGCACGCGTCGTGCTGTTACCCGCACGCGTAGCGGCGGCGGTTTGACCCGTGATTAACTGCGTCAGCAAGGTAGCCACATCCGTGGCCACGGCATGTCGCAAGAAGACCACGTCGGTCTTGGTGTTCGGATCCGAATCAGCGTCCAACTGACTAATTAAGTTATCAAAGAAACTATGTTGTTCGGGCGAACCCATGATGATGACGCGATTGGTGCGATCATCCGCCGTGAAACTCGTCCCCGTACTTAAGCGGAAGGGCGCAGCCCCTTGGGTCGCGGGCGTGCGCAACAAAGCCGTCAGTTTAGCCACCGTATCGGCTGCGGTAGCATTCTTCAGGGCATAAATCTTGGTGGTGATGGTATCTAATTGCGGGCGATCTAATTGTTGCAGCAGCATTTCAATCTTTTGCAGATTGGTAATCGAATCCGTGACGAGCACGGCGTTGTTGCGGCTGAAATAAACGGGCGGATTCGCCAACGTGGAGTTGAGCATGCCCGTAACTGGCTGGATAATCTCTTGGCCGTTGGCGTGCTTAAGGACAAAAATCTTTGAAGCTACGCGACCGCTTGGAGGCATGGTCAGGGTGCTTTCCATGATCAACATCGGCGACTCGGCCTTGGCGACTTGATTGGGAACGACTTTTAAGAATTTATCGCCCTGCTGAATGACCGAAACGCCGTTGAGGCTTAACAAAGTTTCTAAGGCGAGGAGCGCATCATCACGCGTGATGTTCGCAGGCAACGACAGCGTGTAGAGGTTGGCGGGCAGAGCTTGAGGGCGGAGCACGCTCTTGCCGGTCCAGCGTTGGAGCAATTCGAGGACTTGCGAAATCGTCTCGTCGCGCAACACCAAGGGGCCAACCTTGTCGCTACCCGACAACGAAGGAAGGGGCACGGCGGCGACCGTTCCAGCGACAACCACAGGAGTGCTCGCAGCAGCAGGCGCTGCCGGCGTGGCGGGCTTGGCAGCTGCACCAGCCTCTGGCGTCGCTTGGCCTAAAAATGTAATGGGCAAGGCGAGGCCTGCTAAGTAAAGCCCTGCAACAGGGACGGCATGACGCAAAGGGGTACGATGCGAGGTAAGTCGAGACGCAGACATAAGGGTAAACTCTGATAACAGCATGAACTCAAAATAGTTCGATTACTTTTCACCCTTTTCTGAGGAATTTCATGCCAAAGGCCCCTTTCACCCTAAACCGGTCGTAAAAGGCTTAATTTAGTGAACATAATTTCACCTTTTTCTTGCCATATCCCCTAAAACACCATCTTTAAGGTCCCTTTTACCTTCATGCGTGACGATATTCCAGAATGGCTTGGAAAGCCACCCCGGCGCGGCTCGGAAGCCTGGGCTAACTGGCTCGAAAAATGGCGCCAGTACGCTCGCCAAGAACTGCGCGATACCACCTGTGACGACCCTGAGTTTGATTTTGGCCTCCTCTCCGAAGAAGAACGGTGGCGCGTCGGCCTAGGTCTCGAAATCCGCAAGGCAATCGCCCTCGGTCAAAGCGCGACCGCCCCCGCCCTGCCCATTAGTCGCAAAGTCAGCGATCACTTACATGCCTCCGCCGTGGCTTGGCTCGTTGGTCGCTCCGTGCGCTCGCCGATTCCCGACGAGACCTTTCAAAAAATTGGTCAATGGGTTGGTGAACGTGAAAACCCCCGGCGTCGGCGCATCGCCCATGGCATCCGCTATGGCTTCATCGCTGGCATTGGTGGCGAAGCGGCAACGCCCTCTTGGTCGACGCCCGAGTACGTCATTGCGTATGAGGCGGCCTGGGAGATGGGGAACGCCATCGCCATCGAACAAGACCCACGTGGATAAAACCTTTGGGGGGTTGCGGCCCCTCAAAGTTCGGGCAGGCTAATCCGTCCTATGGACCCCTTGTATATCGTACTCATCACCTTCCTCGTCGTGGTTGGTGCCTTCGGCGTTAGCTTGCTCTACTTTAAATCTAAAACTCCGACCAGCGAGCCGATGGGGGCAAATGTTTTGGCAGAAAGTCTGCAGCAGCAATTAATCGAAGTTAAAAATAAAAATAATGCTTTAGAAGCTCAACTCAGCCAAGCCGTGCAAAAAGCGGCGGGGCTCGAGGCTTCCTTAGTAGCCGCCGAAACGGCTAAAAATAAAGCCGAAGAAAATCGTCTCCTGGATTTAGCTCAAGCCCGGGCCGCGGCGGAAGCCGATCTCGAAAAAGCGGAACAGCGTTTTCAAAAAGCACTCGATGGGATGAAAGCTACTTTTGAGAAAACGAGTCAGGATGTGTTAAAGGGTATGACGCCGGACGTGACGAAAGAAGTGGCCAACAAAGTCGATCCGCTGATCAGTCAAATTCAAACAACCCTCAACGAGTATCGCAAAACGATTAACGATAAATTCACCACGCAAGACCAGTCGCTCAATCGCGTGAACGAGCAAATGGATCTCCTGAAGAAGTCGTCGGAGACTTTAGCCAAGAACACGGAAAGTTTTACCGCCGTCCTCAAGTCGTCGTCGCACCGCGGCAAGTGGGGCGAAGTCACGTTGCGTCGGGTAGTAGAAGCCGCGGGCCTCAGCCCTCACTGCGATTTTGCCGAGCAAGTGAAACAGGACGATTCGCGCCCTGACCTCATCATCAAACTCCCGGGCAACCGTTGCATCATCGTCGATTCCAAGGTGCCTGAATTCGATCGACCTGAAACCGAAACGACAGAACAAAATCGCCAAGAATTCGTGCAAGCCCATGCCAAAAAACTCAAGGACACCATCCGTGATTTGGCGAAACGCGACTACCCTGCAGTGATGGCTAAAAACGGACACCTCGCTCCTTTTAACCAAGTCATCCTCTTCTTGCCGGCAGAATCTTTGCTGAGTGCCGCCTTGGAAGGAAACCCTGATTTAATCCTCGAAGCACAGAAGGAGAAGATTCTGTTAGCCACGCCCGCGACCCTGATTGGCTTCCTCGGGGCCATCCACCTGGCTTGGCAACAAAACCAACAAGCCGAGAATGCGGCCGCCATTGCCGCAGAAACCAATGAGTTGTTCAAACGGGTCGCCAAGTTCGTCGATCACATCGTCAAGATTCGGAAAGAATTAGAAGGGGCTACTAAGGCGATGAACGATGCCATCGGTAGTTACGACCGTATGGTGTTACCTCAGAGTGAAAAATTAAAGAAGCTGGGAGTAGCTCCGCAAGTCGACCCCTTACCCAGCATCGCTCCCCTCGAAAACACCCTCCGCGAACTCAAGCAATAGGCTGACGCAACCCTGCTGGTGGAGCCGATGAGGTTCGAACTCACGGCCTCGTCATTGCGAACGACGCGCTCTACCAGCTGAGCTACGGCCCCAAACAGCAGGAAGATTTATGGATGCCAAACCCTACGATGGGGGTCAAGTTTAGATGCCTTGTCGCTTGCTTACCTGCCGGAGTCTCCTAATTTAAAAGTCTCATCTTTCTTTTTATGCGCGTAGCCAAAGACACGGTCGTAGGCCTAGAATACACCCTCAAAGACGACAAGGGTAACGTCCTCGATGCCTCCGGCGATCGCGGTCCTATGGAGTACCTCCATGGAGCCCAAAACATCATCCCTGGATTAGAACAAGGCGTCGAAGGCTTGGCAGCGGGCGACACCAAGAGCGTCGTCGTGCCCCCACAACTCGCTTACGGTGAATACAGCGAAAAGCTTTTGCAGAGCGTCCCCTTAGAACGCTTCGGCACGCACCCCGTGGCCGTGGGAATGCGTTTTCATGCCGAGACCAACCTCGGGATGCGCGAACTTTTGATTAAGCAAATCAATGGCCAAGAAGTGATCCTCGACGGCAATCACCCGCTGGCTGGTCAGACGTTGCACTTCGATATTAAGGTCACCTCCGTCCGCGCGGCGGAACTCACCGAACTCGCCCACGGCCATCCCCACCAAGAAGGCGGTTGCTGCGGGGGTAGCGGCGGTGGTTGTGGTTGTGGCAGTTCGGAAGGCAGCTGCTGCAGTTCCGAAGGCGGCGAAGGTTGCGGCTGTCACTCCGAAGCGGCGAGCCAAGAGAAGCAAGGTGGTTGTGGCTCCGAAGGTTGCGGTTGCGGACACTGAGCCACTCCGCCCTCGTTTAAAAAACCGCCTGAACCCAGGCGGTTTTTTATGCCCAGTGCCAATTAAGATTAATAACAATATCGGGGTGGAGCGATTGCTTCACCGGACAAGCTTCGGCGGCACGGATCAAGCGGGCCTGTAATTCGGGAGCAATCCCCGCGGGCATCTGAATGGCTAAATCTAATTGGGCGATACGGCGCGGCGGCTGCGTCGTCATGTGCTTCTCCACCGTGATGGTTAAGCCTTTAAAATCCTGTCCCAAGTTGCGGGCCTGGATGCCCAAAATCGTCATGATGCAAGTCGCCAGCGAAGTGGCCGTCAAATCCGTCGGCGAAAAGGACGCGCCCTTCCCTTGATTATCCACGGGGGCATCGGTGTGTAAAATCACGCCCGAGGGGCCATGCACGGCCTGGTTACGCAAGTCACCTTCGTAGGTACAAACAATTTTTACGCCCATAGACAGAGCGTAAAGTCACTTAGTAAAACTGACCAGCCAAACCTCGCTTACTTAGGCGTCGCCGTCTTTACCGATAGCGTCCACGGGGCAGCCTTCCAGGGCTTCCATGCACTTATCGATATCTTCTTGAGCCGTGGGCTGGGCAAAAACGTAGGTGTAGCCACCGTCATCTTGGCGAGCGAAGAATTTAGGAGCGGTCTCGCGGCAGAGATCGCAATCGATGCACTGCGAATCTACGTAAAATTTTCCGGCAACATTTTCCGGACGCTTGTCGTTTTTATCAGCCATGGATGAGTAAAAATTGCGAGGGAGGAGAAAAGTGTCAAGAGCCCGAGTCGGGTGGGCGGACCATCACCATCAAGCGATAAGGACTCCAAAAGTTTTGCCGACCGGCCAAAAAGGCCGCCGAAAGGTGGTCGGGGGTCCCATAGGTCACCAGCATCTTAACTTGTGGCTTTAAATTTGGGCGCAGTCCGAGACCCGCGTAGCTATCGGTGGACTGCAGGGGCTTCACCACCACAGATTCCACAGGGAGTTCAAATTCTTGAAGAATCGCTAAGCGGACGCGGCTGTGGGTGGCCTCATCGACCCCCTCCCAGCAGAACAAGGACTCCATGGCTTTGGCATCATGCTGTTCGTAAGCATGATAAAGCGCTTCGGCCAAATGGAGTTGGGCCCGGTGGTTATACCAACTCCAAATAAAAAAGGCACTCAGCCCGAGGACGACTCCGAGCAGAGCCGCGGAAAAGCGACGCCAAAAAGTCTGGGAGAAGAGGGAGGACACTTTGGGAGATGGGCGTTGACCGTCTTAATTAGATGGCCGATAAGCAAAGAAAAACCATGTCGTCCGCAAACAACCCCTCCCCTGATTCCAGTCGGTATGCGGCCCGGGGTGTTTCCGCGTCCAAAAGCGAAGTCCACGCCGCGGTGGATCGCCTCGACCGGGGCCTTTATCCAGGGGCTTTCTGTAAGCTCACCCCCGATTACTTGACCCATAGCCCTGAGCACTGCGTGGTCACGCATTCCGATGGTTCGGGGACGAAAGCGCTTTTAGCTTACCTGTGGTGGAAAGAAACCGGCGACGCCTCGGTGTTCCGGGGTATCGCCCAAGACAGCATTGTGATGAATATCGACGACCTTTTATGCGTCGGCGTGACTAAGGGCGTCATCCTTTCCTCCACCATTAACCGCAATGCCAAGGCCATCCCAGGAGCGATCTTAGCGGAGCTAATTGAAGGTACGGAAGAAGTTCTCGCAAACCTGCGTGAACAGGGGCTGGACATCCATTCGGGTGGGGGCGAAACCGCCGACGTCGGCGACCTAACCCCGACCCTGACCGTGGATTCGACCGCCACGGCCATCATGGCAAGAAACACCGTCGTCGATGCCGCCCGTATCACCCCAGGACTAGCCATTGTCGGCATCGCCTCAGGCGGCACCTGCTCCTATGAAAAGGGTGAAAATAGCGGGATTGGCTCTAACGGCCTTACCAGCGCCCGGCACGAATTGCTCTCGAAGTATTACGCTGAGAAATATCCCGAAACCTTTGATAAGCAAACACCTGCAAACTTAGCTTATTGTGGGCCGCACCGACTTACCGACCCCCTTCCAGGATCCCAACTCTCGGTAGGGCAGGCGTTGCTCTCGCCTACGCGGACCTACACCCCTTTTGTTATTAAACTCCTCCAACTCTTAGGCCCTAAAGAGGTTAAGGGGATGGTTCATTGCTCCGGAGGCGGCCAAACCAAGTGCAAGCGCTTTGGGACCAAGGTTCACTTCATTAAAGACAACCTTTTCCCCACGCCCCCTATTTTTGCCGAAATTGCTAAAATCAGCGGGACCGACGCCCAAGAAATGCACCAAGTCTATAATATGGGCCACCGCCTCGAAGTTTACCTAGAGCCCCAGCATGTCCCAGCCGTCCTCGCTTTAGCAGCCAGTTTGAAACTTGAAGCGCGCGTCGTCGGCCGCACCGAAGCTTCCACGCAACCCAACGGACAAAATCATATTACCCTTGATACCAAAGGCGGAAAGCTCGTTTACGCCTAATTGTGAATCAGACGTAAAAAAGCGATCGGTGGTCGGGCAGACAGGACTCGAACCTGCAACACCTTGGTCCCAAACCAAGGACTCTACCAATTGAGATACTGCCCGAAAACCGATGACACACGCTGATTTTGTATTGCCGTCCCTGTCAATCCGCTAATCTCCAACTGTTCCAACCCGCCTAAAATTCATTATATGGAAAACGATAGCATCTCAACCTCCTCCTCTGAATCCAAACTGCCCCTCATCGTGGGTATCGTTGGTTTCGCTCTCGGTGCCGCTGGCCTCGTCCTCGGCATCAAAGCCAAAAGCGCTGCACAAGCTGCTTCTGACGCTGCCGCTGACGCTGGCAAGCAAGTCGCCGAGCTCAGCTCGACGATCGCTTCCAAAGCGAGCGCCGCTGACGTCCAAGCCATCGCTGCTGATTTAAGCGCGGTGAAGCAAGGCGTGGAGGCAAACAACAACGCTCTCAAAGCTTCGATCGAAGAATTACAAAAGGCCGTCAAGAAGCCTGTCGCTACCACGGGTGACAAGAAGACCGACGGCGGCAAGTCCTCGCAAGCTGCGGGTCCTGGCGAAGTCGTCGTAGGCAAGGGCGACACGCTCTCCTCGATCGCCAAGAAAGCCGGTCTCTCGCTCAAGGCTCTCCAAGATTTGAATCCTTCGGTTAATCCGAACAAGTTGCAAATCGGTCAGCACTTAAAGACCAAGTAAAACTTTCGCATGTCGGCGCCCTCTCGCTGGAACATCCAGCACGAAGCGCTCTACGCCGACTGTAAAGTTTTCCGGGTTTTCAAGGAACACTGTACGCACCCTCTCGATCACCGAGAGGGTGATTTTTTTGTCATCAAGTCCAACGACTGGGTGCTGGCGCTGCCGATCACGACCGAAGGTAAATTAGTCATGGTGCGCCAATACCGTTTCGGTCGACGGAGTCTTTCGCTCGAACCACCAGGTGGTATCATCGACCGCAAAGAAGATCCCTGTAACGCCGCCGCCCGCGAAACGGCTGAAGAAACAGGCTACGCAAACGGACAAGCCACGCTGCTTGGGAGTTGTGCGACCAACCCCGCCATTCAAGCGAATCAATGCCATTTCGTGCTCCTGGAAGGCGTCACGGCTACAGGCCAAATCTCGCCCGATGCTCACGAAGAAATTGAAATTGTTTTACAAAGCCCGCGCGAAGCCCTCGCCGACGCGCAAACTAATCCCGAAACTCACGCGCTCGCTTTGCTCGCCCTTTTTCGTCTGCGCCAAGCACGTCCCCAACTTTTTCTCTAATGCCCACTCGAATTAAAGCTCCCGGTCGCACCGCCGACCCCGTACTCGTCATCGGCTCCATCGCCTACGATAATATCATCACGCCCCACGCGACGGGTGAAAATATTTTAGGCGGGAGTGCTGCCTATGCGAGTTTGGCTGCGAGTTACTTTGCACCCCCACAACTCGTGGGCGTCGTGGGTCACGATTTTAAAAAGCGCGATCGCCAAAAACTTTTGCGCCGCGGCATCGACCTCTCAGGTCTGACCACGGATGAATCCGGCAAAACGTTTACGTGGAAGGGACGCTACCACGAAAATTACAACCGCCGGGATACGGAAAATTTACAGCTGAATGTTTTTGAAAAATTTCACCCGCACTTAAACGCACAACACCAAGTCGTACCTTATGTGTTACTCGGAAATATTCGTCCGAGCTTACAACTTGCCGTCCTCGCGCAACTCACTGCGCCGCGCTTCATCGTCACGGATACGATTGATATCTGGATCGAAACCCAGAGCGAAGCGTTGAAAGAAGTGATTCGTAAAACCGACTTACTCATCATCAACGACACCGAAGCTGGAAAACTCACGGGAGAAACCAATGTACCTATCGCCGGCAAACGTTTGTTGGAATTAGGTTGTCGGGCGGCGATTATTAAAAAGGGCGAACACGGCGCATTGCTCTTCCACCCGGAAGGCCTGTTTGCCTTGCCTGCTTATCCCGTGACCGAACTCCGTGACCCCACTGGAGCAGGAGATAGTTTTGCCGGGGCCCTCCTCGGACACCTCGCTGCCACGGGCAAAACGGACTTTGCCACCCTCCGTCAGGCCATGATTTACGGCACCGTTGTCGCCAGCCTCACCGTAGAAGCCTTTTCGACCGACCGACTGACCGACACCGGATGTCGCGAAATCCGCCGTCGCCGGAAAGAACTCCTCCGAATGATTAAGGTCTAGCCCCTTGGGCGTCGACCCAACCAGCGCCAAAGCAGCACGACTACCACGAGGGTAAAGACGATATCGCCCACTAAAATGGGCCAGATCGCGGGTAGTTCATGCGTCATGACAACGTAAAGAAAACAGCCCACTTGCAGGACAATGGCGGCAAAGAGCCAAGGCACGAGACGGCGTAATTTTTGTAGCGGGTCAGAGCTCACGAGGAAGTGCGGCGGTAAGATTCAGCTAAACCAAGTAAAGTGATATGGGGCTCCCAACGGATTTTCCCAGCCCAGGAAGCGGGCAAGAACGCGGCAGTGCCACCGGTGGCGATGACGACGGGCGTCTGGCCGTCTCGCTGCATTTGTTCTAAGACCGACGTTAAGAGCGCACCAATCATGCCAGCGAAACCAACGGCACAACCCGTTTTCATGGCTTCAATCGTCGAACGACCAATCGCCGCGCCGCCTAATAAATCAGCGGGATCCAAGGCAGGTAAAAGGGCGGTTTGCTCGTGGAGGTAACGCGTCATGAGTTGGACGCCAGGTGCAATCAAGCCACCCGCATAGCCCCGTGTGGTTAAAATATCAAACGTGGTCGCCGTCCCCATATCAATCACCACCGCAGGAGCCCCCACCAGCAATTGGGCGCCCACACAATTCGCCAAACGATCTTGGCCAACCTCTGCAGGGTTCGGGTAATCAAAGCCTAAACCCACAACCTTGTCGTGCCGCAAGTGATGCGTTGGCAGACCGCGGCCGCGAAAATCAGCCATGACTAATCCATTCAGAGCGGGAACCACCGAACAAAAGGCCACGCCCGTCACGTTGCCCAAAGGGGCTAATATCTTCTGAAAAACTTCCGTCGTTTTGGTCCGCAATTCCTGCGTCGCCACCTTGCCTTCCGCTAACACCGTGCGACCGTCCACCAAGCCCCAATGGGCGTGGGTATTGCCGATGTCTAAGCAGAAAATGGCCACGCGTAAAACGTAGGCTAAATTAACCTCGGGGCAAGGACACAGCGATTACTTCTTCCGCAAAGTCACTTCGCCGGACGACACCACCTTACGTCGTCCCCCACCGGTACGTAAAATCAGCGAGCCCTCCGCATCAATCCCCTCGACGATGCCAGCGATGGGATCACCGCGCAGGCCCACGCGCACCGAGTGTCCCATCAAAACATCGTAGCGTTGCCAACGAGACTTAAAGGTGCGTTCCCAACCCCCTTCGTAAAATTCATCCCAAGCTTGAAAAAGGGCCGCCAGGATGTGCGCAATCGTGGCATGAACCTCTAACGACGTGCCCAATGCATGCTGCAACGAACTCGCGGTTTGACGAATCTCGGTGGGGAAATCTTTCGGCTGACCAATTAAATTCAGTCCCAAGCCAAAAACTAATTCCCGCACTGAATCAGAATCAACGCGCGCTTCCGTCAACATCCCCGCCACCTTACGACCATCGGGGGCTTGCAAGTCATTGGGCCATTTTAAACCCAAGCGCAATTTGCAGTGATTCTCAATGGCGACGCAAAGTGCCAACCCCATCCATAGCGTGAAGGGTTTCAATTTATCCGGTGGGATAAACGGACGAAACGCTAACGAGGCGTATAAATTACCCGACTTCGTGTTATGCCACCGCCGTCCCAAACGGCCGCGGCCAGCGGTTTGAGCTTGGGCCAAAATCGCAAACGGAGCTTCTTGGCCAGCGGCTAAACGCCGCTCGGCTTCGGAATTAGTACTATCAATAGTTTCTAATAATTCTACCGACTCACGGACTTTTAAAAGTCGGAGATGGGCATCTAAAAGGGATTCATGCAACCGATCTGGCACTTGCACGAGTTGATAGCCCTTACGCGTCGAGGCCTGAAAGACAAAGCCCTCTTGGCGTAGACGTTCGAGCCGACTCCAAATGGCGACGCGCGAAACGCCTAAATCTTTGGCGAGCCGATCGCCGCTAACAGGCTCTTTGCCGGCCTGCAGAAATGCTAACAAAATGCTGCTGTCTAAGGCGGGCATGGCGTTAGTCCCAATCGAGTCCGAGGTCGACCCATGGAGCGCTGTGCGTTAACGCCCCGCAGGAAATAAAATCTGGGCCGATTTGCCCTAACTCTGGAAGCGACGCCAAAGTAACCCCACCACTGATTTCACACCAGGCACGACCGCGAATAAATGCCACCGCTTGGCGCAGATGCGGTAACGAAAAATTATCTAATAAAATAATGTCGGCTCCCGCAGCGAGCACGGGGCCAATTTGCTCTAAGTTGTCGACTTCGACCTCGAGCAGTAAATCGGGACGCTCAGTGCGCGCACGTTTAACTAATTGCGTTAAACGGTCGGCTGCCGACGTGGCCCCATCGGCAGCGAGGTGATTATCTTTCACCATGAGGCGGTCATACAAACCCAAGCGGTGATTGTAGCCACCGCCCTGACCCACGGCGTATTTTTCTAACACCCGAAACCCCGGAGTCGTCTTACGCGTGTCTAATAATTTAGTCGTGGTATTGCCCAACGCGTTGACGTGCTCGGCGGTAAACGTCGCCACGCCTGACAAGCGCTGTAAAAAATTTAAGAGGATTCTTTCTAAAGATAAGAGGTTCGTCGTCGGCCCAGTCACTTCGGCAACCACCGTACCCGCTGGTACGTGCGCCCCTTCAGGCACTAAAGCGCGACCCCGACACTGGTGGCCGTAAGCCGCTAAAATCGGCGTCATCATGCCCAAGCCTGCCACCACCAGCGGACGACGGGCGACGAGTCGCGCGCGACCGTGTAGGTTGTTTCTTAATAATTCTGCCGAAGGATCGCCGGGGCGGGCGGGGCGATGCACCAAACCTGCGCCCGCTAAATCTTCATCGCGGGCTAAAGCCGCCAAAGACTCCAGCCATGCTCCATCGATTTCGTCCCAAGACAGACGACGAATCAGACGAGCGGTTTGGCCGGGGTCACGCGGCATGACTTATGGCATAGCAGTCCGATGCCTTGGAGCAAGGGACTTAACCAAAGAAGCGCTTAAACTTTTGGCGCCAAGAGTCCGAGACGGGGGCATCTTCGTCGCCACAGGCTTTTGCATAAGCCTTTAAAGCGTCTTTCTGTGAATCCGTCATCTTCTTGGGCACATCGATATCGACCCGAACGACCATGTCGCCCGCGCCGCTACCACGCAACTTAGGCATCCCTTCGCCCCGCAAGCGGAACAACGTACCACCCTGCGTTCCTGCGGGAACTTTGAGGAGCGTTTTGCCTTTAAGCTTGGGCACATTGATTTGGCCACCGAGAGCTGCGACCGAGAATTTGACGGGCACCGAGCAAATTAAATCATCCCCATCGCGCTCAAATAACTCGTGGTCCAGCACCGTAACCACCACGTAGAGGTCACCTGCAGGCGCCCCACGGCGACCTGCCGAACCATTGTGCGACGAACGTAACTTCGTGCCATTATCAACACCTGGGGGAATGCGCAACGTCGCCGTCGACTCACCCACCACGCGACCCTCGCCAGAACAAGCACGACAAGGACGGTCAATGATTTCACCTTCGCCATGACAATCCGGACACGTCTGGCGCATTTGGAAAAAGCCTTGGGAGCGAATCACTTGGCCGTGGCCACCACACGTGTTGCAACGACGCTTCTTCGCGCCGGCTTCGGCCCCAGTTCCAGAACACTTAGTACACTCAATGTGCTTCCGGTAAGGAATCTTTCGCTCCACGCCTTCGGCTGCTTCTTCGAGCGTGATTTTAACATCCACGCGTAAATCTTCACCGGCAGCTTCTTGCGCACCACCGCCGCCACCAAACATATCACCAAAGCCACCGCCACCACCGCCGAACATCTGATTAAAGATATCCATTGGGTCGGCACCACGGAAACCACCGCGAGCACCGGGAGACGGACCCGCCCCTTGTTCAAAGGCGGCCTCACCATGTTGATCGTAAAGTTTGCGCTTATCGGCGTCGCTCAACACTTCGTAAGCCCGCGAGGCTTTCTTAAAATTCTCTTCGGCAGCTTTATTTCCGGGATTACGGTCGGGGTGAAACTCCATCGCTTTTTTGCGATAGGCTTTCTTGATTTCGTCGGCCGTGGCCGACTTTGTCACCCCCAAGGTTTGGTAATAGTCTTCAGCCATGAGTGCTTTGAATTACTGCGCAGCGGGACCGGTGGAAAGGATTACCGCGGCAGCGCGCAAAACGCGGTCATTTAAAGCCCAACCAGAGCGTGCGACTACTAAAACGGAACCCTCAGGAACGTTGTCGCTAGGTTGTTGGCCAACGGTTTCATGCTGCACGGGATTAAAAGGTAAACCCAGTGGGTTGATTTCGCTCAAGCCATTCGCGGTAAACACCGAGCGCAACTGTTGCACTGCCATGCGGAAACCTTCGGCTACCGCTTTACCTTCCGCTTGGTTTTTCGCGGACTCCATCCCCAGCGCCAAAGCATCTAGGGCGGGCAACAAGTCTTCGATTAAAGACGCCGTGGCATATTTACGCAGATCCTCGCGCTCACGGGCATGACGGCGTTGCTGATTTTGTTGGTCCGCTTGCGAACGCAATAACGCATCGCGCAAACGTGCCACCTCGGCTTCGAGCTCGGTCACGCGGGCCGATAAGTCAGCAGGGGGAGGGTTGGTGGAATCAGGGTCAGTCATCGGGAAGTTTTTTGTTCGGTTTGTAATTTTTCGGTAATGGAACGACGCAAACGCTCGCGCGTGATATCCATGATAAGCTGCGGGGCGACATCGCCTGCCTTTTGCAGAGCCGCCTGGCCCAGCGGGCTGGAAACCACAGTTCCGAAATTATTTTCCGTCACCCCGTGCGCCTCGAAAACTAAATTAAGTTCTCGATCAATGACCACGCGACGTTCTGACGTACCATCGCCAGCGATGATGACGACGCGGCCCACGCGAAGGTGTAATTTCTGGATTTTAAAAGGTTGAGCAGGAGCCTTTGGCGACGTTTCCCGGGGAGCAGGTGCCGACGTCTCCGCCGCCTTTAAGCCCCGAGAAATATCCTGAATATTATTATCCTTCAACCAATCGGCTTTCCCCACCACCACGAGGCTATCGATATCGATGTCGGCTTCGCGAATGACGCGCGTGCCGTCGCCCCACAAACTCCAAGGTTCAAAGTCGAAAGCCAGACGCTTAATTTTGGCCCCCTCATGTTCGGTCCAGCGGCTCGGGTTGGTAATGGTGACCCCAGAGAAAACTAATTTGCCCGTGAAGAGATTGGACTCATTAGCCTCCACGGAGAGGTGGGCCCCGGCTTTTGAAGCCAACGTTGAGTCAATCAAGCTGGGGGCGAAGCGACCCAGGGCCCAAACACAAATCAAGGCCGCCAAAACCAAAAACCCTAGAATGCCGCAAATAACCATGAGGATTTTGCGCAAGGCTCCCGGTAGGTAGGTGGCAGCGGTGGAGGGCATGGTTACAGGTCGGATTTCGAGCAATAGACGTGCCACTTTAAGTGGTCAACGGCGGAGGCAAAACTAGTGATTTTATGAGGTTTTTGGCCCTTTTAAAACGAAAAGGACCCGGGGCTGTTGAGCCAACGGGTCCTTCTGTCACAATTTAGCCTGACTCAATTACTGAGCCGCAGGGGTCGAAGCCATCACGCCGCAAGTGACTTCGTCGCCCGCTTGGAGCTTAGGCACATTGAGTTGATTAGGAATGATGCCGACGATGATCATCTTGTCGTCCGAGCGCACCACTTCCACTTGGATGCCCTTATTCTCCTTGGTCAGGAGCAAGCGGGTCTTGGGCTCGGGCTTGTCAGCGCGAACTAAAGCAATCAGGCCAAACTCTTCGCGAATCGAAACGATGCGAGCCTTGTTGGCGTCCTTAGGAACTTCGCTCGCTTTAGCAGCTTCGGCCTTAGCAACTGGAGTTGCAGGAGAGTCTTTTTCCCAAGAAAAACGGGTCGATGGAGCAGCAGGAGCACCGTCAGCCTTATCTGCAGCGGGAGCGGCAGCAGCCACCGTACCAGTATCAGAAGGACCAGAGGACCAAGGGCTTCGCATATCTTCACAGGCAGTGAGGAGCAAAGAAACCGAAAGAATGAGCAGAGAGCGCTGCATGACGATAGGGGAGTTAGGGGAAGCACCAGCGTCAATTCCCGAAAAAAAGAGTCAATAACTAACCGTAATCTGCCCACTAAAAGCCACAATTTTGCCATAAATCATGTTTCTCTTGCCCAATTGGCCAAGGGAGGGCTTTCTCCTTTGTCCCATGAGTCCAGAAGTCCAAAAACTGATGCTCGGCCTACCTAAAGGCAGTCTCGAGGAAGCCACCCTGCAACTCTTCGCCAAAGCGGGGTTTCCCGTCAGCAAGAGCAGCCGCTCCTACCGCCCCTCTTTTGACGACCCTAGCTTAGACGGTCGTTTCATCCGCGCCCAAGAGGTCGCCCGCTACGTTGAGCATGGTTTCTTTGATTGTGGTCTCACGGGCCAAGACTGGGTCCAAGAGAACGCGGCCGATGTCATCCAGGTCTGCGAACTGATTTACAGCCGGGCCTCAGCACAGAAATCCCGCTGGGTCCTCTGCGTCCCCGAGGAGTCTCCCATCAAAACCGCCCAAGACTTGGCCGGCAAACGCATCGCCACCGAACTCGTCGAAACCACCCGCCGCTGGTTTAAGCAACAGGGCGTGACCTGCGAAGTTGAATTCTCGTGGGGTGCGACCGAAGTAAAAGTTCCTGAGTTGGCCGACGCGATTGTCGATATCACCGAAACGGGCTCTTCGATCCGTGCGAACAAACTCCGCATCGTCGCCACCTTGCTCGAAACCACCACGGTACTGGTCGCGAACAAGACTGCGTGGGCCAATCCGACGAAGCGGGCCAAGATTGAGCAACTCGTGCTGATGCTTCAAGGTGCCCTCGCCGCCCAACACATGGTCGGCCTGAAATTCAACCTGCCCTTAGCGAAACTCGAAAAAGTTTCCGCCGCCTTGCCCGCCTTGCGTAACCCCACGATTTCGCCCTTAAGCAATAAAGAATGGGTCGCCGTGGAGACGATTATTGATGCCCGCCAAGCCCGGGAGTTCATCCCGACCCTCAAAGCTTCGGGTGCCGAAGGGATTGTCGAATACCCTATTAATAAACTCGTTTACTAACGTTCGCCATGGCTAACCACGTCCGCGTTGGTCTCATCCAACTCACCGCCGAGGAAACGCCTGCAGCCAACGTCCGGAAAACGATTCCGCGCATCGAAGAAGCGGCCGCCAAGGGTGCTAAAATCATCGGGCTGCAAGAGATGTTCACGACGAAATATTTCTGCGTCGAACAGGACCCGAAATATTTTAATTTAGCCGAACCCATTCCCGCCGGCCCGAGCGTCACCGCCCTCACCGAAGTCGCCCGCAAACTCGGCGTGGTCATTGTCGCCCCTTTATTCGAAGCGCGCGGTAGCGAAGTGTTTCACAACACCGCGGCGATTATCGACGCCGACGGAACCTACCTCGGGAAGTATCGCAAGATGCACATCCCGCAAGATCCGGGGTTTGAAGAGAAGTTTTATTTCACTCCGGGCGATTTAGGTTTCCGGACGTGGAACACGGCCTTTGGCCAAATTGGCGTACTGATTTGCTGGGATCAATGGTACCCCGAAGCCGCTCGCCTAACCGCGCTCGCTGGCGCTCAAATTCTTTTCTACCCCACGGCGATCGGTTGGTTGCCAGAAGAAAAAGCTACGCTCGGCAAAGCCCAACACACTGCTTGGGAAACTGTGCAACGCGGCCACGGCGTGGCGAATGGTTGCTACGTCGCTGCCACCAATCGCGTCGGTCAAGAAGGCCACACCCAATTCTGGGGTCAGAGTTTTGTGTCAGACCCCTACGGCGAAATCATCGCCAAAGCCTCGCCCGACCGCGAAGAGGTTTTAATCGCGGATTGCGATTTAGACCGCCAACGCGAATTCCGTCGTATCTGGCCCTTCTTCCGGGATCGCCGCATTGATGCCTACGGTGAAATCACGCAACGGTTGCGCGACTAAACTTTTATGACCGCTTCGCCTCGTGCCTTAGGGTTCCACATGCCTGCGGAGTGGGCTCCGCAATCCGCCACGTGGTTATCCTGGCCTTCCAACCCCAAACTTTGGCCCGGCCACTATGACTTAATCCCGGCAAAGTTCGCCGAGTTCGCCGCCGCCATCAGCCGTTTTCAGCCGGTAAAAATTAATGCCGCCGGCCCGCTACGAGCTCAGGCCCTCCAAGCCCTGCAAGCGGCCAAAGCTGACTTATCCGTCATCGAGCTAGTCGAAATCGCCACCAACGATGTTTGGTGCCGCGACCATGGTCCGATTTTTATTAAAAATACGCAGACGGGCGAACTCGCCCTGACCGACTGGGAATTCCATGGCTGGGGCGGAAAGTTCGAAGCCAATCTCGACAACGAGGTGCCCGGAAAAATCGCCCAACACTTGGGCCTGAAAAAATTCTCCTATCCTTTTGAATTAGAAGGAGGCGGGATCGAAGTTTCGGGCGACGGCCTGCTACTCACCACCGAAGCGGTGCAAAATAATCCGAACCGCGCCACTGGCCGCGACGATCAGGCTTTCCATCAAGCCATTCGCGAAGGTCTCGGCATTCAGGACTTACTTTGGATTGGGGAAGGTTTGGCCAATGACGACACCGATGGCCACATCGATAACTTAGCCCGCTTTGTCGCCCCGCGCACGTTGCTGGCCGTGACGGAAAAAAATCCAGCCTCGCCCAATCACCTGCCTTTACAGAAGAACTTACAACGCCTGCGCGAAATGCGCGTGGCCGGACAGCAAAAGCTCGAAGTCATCGAACTCCCCTTGCCGACGCCAATTCAATTAGCAGGCCGGGATCTGCCTCCGAGTTACGCCAACTTCCTCATCGTCAACGATGCCGTGTTGGTCCCGATTTACCAGCAAGCCTCCGACGACCAAGCCTTAGGCATCATTCGCGAGTGCTTCCCCCAACGTCGCGTCATCGGTTTAGACTGCCGGGTGTTACTCATTGAAGGCGGTGCCCTGCACTGCCTCAGTCAGCAACAACCCGCCTAAATTATTTCTTACCGAGTTTAGGGCCACAGCCGCAGTCACCCGCACAACCATGCGTTTTGCGGCGACGTGCTTTGGCAATCCAATAGCGCACCAACCACCCGAAGGCGACGCCGACAATGGCGGCGACGATGATGACGTCTAAATTTAGGTCCATCGGCTGACGACTTGATAGAGGATGGTAGCGACGACCCAGGCGAGAATCGTCATGTAAGTGAAAGAAATCGCCGCCCACTTCCAACCGCCGCTCTCTTGTGCGAGCGTCACCACCGTCGGACCGCACTGCGAACAAAGGGCGAAGAAGACCATCAACGCCAAGACCGTCGCCAACGAGAAGATCGGTTTGCCCAGTCGTGGGCCCTCGGTCCACTTGGCCTCTTGCATCGCTTTGCGTAAATGCTCGCTGTCGGCTTTGGCCCCTTCACCCAAGGAATACGTCACCCCCAAGGTCGACACAATCACTTCGCGCGCAGGGAAACTCGCCAACACGCCCACCGTGATTTTCCAGTCAAAGCCACAAGCGTTAAACACCGGTTGAATCGTCTTACCGAAACGGCCCATGTAAGATTGCTCCGTGTAGGCGCCTTGGATTTTGGGCGCGAGTTCCTCTTCGGATAAGGTGGGGTAAGCGGCACGGACTTGTTGAGCGACTTCAGGCTGGCGCGGGAAATACGTCAGAGCCCAAACGATAATCGTGATCGCAAAAATGACCGTACCCGCCTTGGAAACAAACTCCGCCGCATTTTGCCACATCCGCCACAGCACATCGCGGGGTTTGGGCATTTGATAACGAGGTAATTCCAACACGAAAGGTTGCGGGCGAATTTTTAAAACAAAGCGGGTTAAAATAAAGGCTGTAGGTACTGCAAACAAGAGACCGACCACGTGCATTCCCACCATCACGGCTGACTCCCAACCTGGGCCGTACATTGGACCAATGAAGGCCGCACACATCAGGGCGTAAATCGGGAAGCGAGCCGAACAGCTCATGAAGGGAACTACAAACGCCGTCGCGAGGCGGGCCTTCGGGTCTTCGATAGTGCGGGTAGACATCAACCCAGGAATCGCACAGGCGAAGCCGGACAACATCGGCACAAAACTTTTTCCGTTCAGCCCACACCAACTGAAGAGCCGATCCATGATAAACGCCGCCCGCGCCATGTAACCGCTATCTTCTAAAATACTAACGAATAAGAAGAGGATGAGGATTTGCGGCAGGAAGGCCAAGAACGCACCGACCCCGCCGATAATCCCATCGGTCACTAAGCTTTGTAAAATCGGCGTCGCCTCAAACCACGGAGCCACGGTGAGTTTTAACCAATCCACCCCGAGCTGAATCGCATTCATCGGGAATTTCGCTAGCCAGAACACCGAAGCAAATAGCCCGAGCATAATGGCGATGAAGAAAATTGGCCCCACGACGCGGTGCAGGAGCACCTGATCGACTAAGGCCGTCCGACCTGACTTACCCGTGCCCTCTTTTAGAACCCCTTCGAGCACTTTCTTTAAACGATCGTAGTGCACCAATGGTTCCGCCGCGTGCGGGTTGTAGCCACTCTGACGAACTTGGTCGCGAGCGCGACGCAACAACGCTTCGCGGTCAGGACCTGACCAGCCTAAGCGTTCGGCTAAAACTAAATTATTATCAAAGAGAAGACGCTGTGCTTCGGCATCGGTGATGACTTTCTTCGTTTGCTGCTCCACCGAATGCTTAATCGCTTCAAAACCTTGGCGAATTTTTTCGGGCCAAACGACGCGCGGCAGATAAGCAGGTTGCTTTAAAACTTTGGCGATAGCGCGCCGCACCTCGAGCACCCCTTCACCTTTCCACGCGGAAGTCAGCACCACCGGAATCTGACCAAGCCGTTGCGAGATCAGATCGGTGTCGATTTTCAGCCCCTGCTCCTTCGCCACGTCCGCTTGATTTAAAACCAACACCAGCGGCAAACCGATTTCGGCTAACTGCGACGCCAAGAATAAATTACGGAGCAAGTTAGTCGCATCAGCAACGACCACGACCACATCGGGTCGAGGTTCCCCGGCGGCTTGGCCGGATAAAACATCCGTCACCACTTGTTCATCGGGCGAAACCGCGGATAAAGAATACAGCCCGGGTAAATCAACCAGCTCGACACGCGTGCCATCTCCTAGGTCACACACCCCAGACTTCCGTGCGACCGTTACCCCAGGATAATTACCTACGCGTTGGCGCAACCCAGTGAGAGCATTAAAGAGCGTCGACTTCCCCGTGTTGGGATTACCCACCAAAGCCACGACACGTTGTGCAGGGGAAGTCATCGGTATCAGCGGCTGTGACTAGTTCCTAAAAGTTCTACCATTAAACCATCGGCCTCCGCTAAACGCAGGCTCACCACTTGACCCGCAAACTCGATGGCCAACGGATCACCCAATGGAGCGCGGCGGATCAATTTAAGAATCATCCCAGGCAAAAGCCCCAAAGCCATTAAACGCTGATCCACAGCTCGCTCTGGGTTGAGCGAAGCCAATTTCCCGATTTGACCGGGCGAAAGTTGGGAGAGAGGCACCACGCTTATTGAGATTGAGTCTCAAAAACTTACCCCTACCGCCCAAACTTGTCAATGCCGTCCTAACTAACCGCCAAATTCATTGCAGATTGAGGCTCTATGGAAAACCTAACGCCCAAGCGACCCATGAGCACTTTGCCCCGCCCCACCCCCGACCCGACGCCCCACATCCCCGAGGTCATGCACACGGGGGGCATTGGCGGTCACCCCAAAGGGCTAAGCAACCTGTTCTTCGCCGAGATGTGGGAGCGATTCTCCTATTACGGGATGCGTGCCCTGCTGATGCTCTTCATGGTAGCGCCTGTAGCCATGGGTGGTTTGGGCTTCGAACAAAAGCATGCCGCCCAAGTTTACGGCAACTACACGATGGCGAGCTACATGATGTGCATCTTGGGGGGCTTCATCGCCGATAATTTTATTGGCGCCCGCAGGGCTGTCTTAGTCGGGGGCTTTATCATCACCGCCGGGCACTACACCTTGGCGCTCAACTCGGTTTGGTCCTTTTACACCGGCCTGATTCTCGTCGCCCTCGGCACGGGTCTACTCAAGCCGAGTATCAGCACCTTAGTCGGCGGATTATACTCCACGAAAGATCAACGCCGCGACGCGGGGTTTTCGTTATTCTACATGGGCATCAACATCGGCGCCTTTGCCGCTCCGCTGGTGACGGGTTGGTTGGCACAGAGCGAAGAATTTCGTGCCCAATTGATTCAATGGGGACTAGACCCATTGCACGCGTGGCACTGGGGCTTTGGTTCCGCGGGCGTGGGGATGACGTTTGGGATGTGGGTTTACGTGCGACGGATTAATTGGATTAAACACATCGGCGATGCTCCCAGCGCCTCCCACCGTCGGCCTTGGCTCAAACTCTGCTTCGTTTTTCTGGGCACGGCGTTGCTACTTACGTTGATGATTTTGTCCGACACCTACACATGGATTGCTTACTTTATCTACGCGCTACCCCCGCTCGCGGTGATTTACTTTGGCTTATTCCGCCAAGATGAAGAGAGCCGGCGGATTGCGGCCATCTTTGTCTTCTTTATTGCCGCCGTGCTTTTCTGGGCCGTGTTCGAGCAAGCAGGTTCATCGCTGACCCTCTTTGCAGACGAGTTAACGCGTAATGAAATTTGGGGCAAAGGATTCCCCTCGGCGTGGTTCCAATCGGTGAACTCCCTTTTCGTCATGGCCCTGGCCCCGATCTTTGCTTGGCTCTGGATTAAACTCGGCACCCGCCAACCGTCGGTACCCTTCAAGTTCGCACTGGGCTTAGTCTTCCTGGGACTCTCCTTCCTGCTCATGGTGCCTGCATCGCAATTCACGGCCTCGGGCAAAGTCAGTCCTTGGTGGTTAATCGCCGTCTACTTCCTGCAAACGTTAGGCGAAATGTGCCTCAGCCCTGTGGGCTTGAGTACGATGACCAAACTCGCTCCAGAACGTTTAACCGGACTCATCATGGGTATCTGGTTCTTGGCGACATCGCTCGGCAATAAACTTGCGGGAGACTTAGCGGGAGACTTCTCGTCGAAAGACCCTGCAGCACTCAGCCACTTCTTCTCCGTTCAAGCGATGATTGTAGGCGGGATGACACTCTTGCTATTCGCCCTCGTGCCATGGGTGAAAAAATTAATGGGGCCCCAGCACCACGGTCACGAAGCCGCCCACCACCATGGGTGAGAGGCTTAAAGTTTTACTTTAAGCTCCACCGAAACGGGGCAGTGATCCGAGCCCAAGACGTGGTCGTGGATTTCAGGCTTAGCCCAATTGAGCCCCTCGGAAGTTAAACAATAATCCAAACGCCACCCGATGTTGCGTGCCCGAATGCCTGGGCGATAGCTCCACCAAGTGTAGCGTTGTTTAACTTCCGGATGCTGCGCCCTGAAGGTATCCGTAAAACCGTGGTGGGCTAAAAGTTTACCAAAGGACTCACGCTCTTCATCGGTAAAGCCTGCATTGCGACGGTTAGTCGTAGGATTGGCTAAATCAATTTCTTGGTGAGCGACGTTTAAATCGCCGCACACGACCAAGGGTTTCTTCTTCGCTAATTTAACCAAGTAACGCTGAAAGTCGGCATCCCACTGCAACCGATAATCCAACCGCTCTAACTCGCGCTGCGAATTAGGAACGTAAGCACTGATCACGTAGCACTCTTGAAATTCAGCCGTGACCACGCGACCTTCATTAGGGTGATCGCCAGGAATCCCCGTCGTGACCGATAAGGGTGCCGTCTTCGCTAAAATCGCCGTCCCAGAATAACCTTTCTTATCGGCCTCATGCCAAGCTTGGTGTGCGAACGGTAAACCCAGCGCACGCGCAATCTCGGTTTCGCACTTGGTTTCTTGCAGACACAAAACATCCGGCTGTGCCGACGCGATGAAATCCGTTAAGCCTTTATTCAAGGCGGAACGGACGCCATTCACATTCCAGGAAAAGATTTTGGCCGCGCTCACTTGTCGCCGTTATTATCCGTCGTAGCAGGAACGCGACGACCAAAGAGGGAATTCATCTTGTCGTCTAATTTATCTTTAGACTTAGGCTTCGCTGGTGCGTCCGCGACCGGCGTGGTGTCCGCCGCAGGCGTCGACGTCGCGGGTGCCGTCGTCGCAGTCGTGCTAGGCTTGGGTGAGGTAGCCGTCGCTGGCAGGGTAATACGGCTGGGCGGAGGGGCAATCGGAGCGACGTAGTTAGGGGACGTCGGTTGCACAAAAGGTGGCGGAATGGTGCTCCCCTTTTCAGCGAGTTCGTCAATGCGCTTCCGCACCACGGTATCAAAGTCGGTTAAGCGACTATCAATTTCGAATTTCAAACCTTGGGCACGAACTTCCAGTGCGCCATCACCCAAAACTTTCGAGATCTGTAAGACGGCTCCAACGTTCAAAGGAATATCGGCGACTTTCTGACCCTTCTCTAAAAGCGGCGTGCTGGTGGCAGTCGTAACTTGCACGGAAGCTGGCCAGAAAATCGGGCGCGAGTTTAAAGCCGCAAAATCAAGTTTTTGCAGCACGGCGGGCTTCGCAGGTTCCTTGGCAGGAGCAGGCTCTTCCTTCGCAACTACCTCGGGTTTTGCTGGTGCCTCAGCAGGCTTAGTCTCAGCCATCGGCGTCTTAGCGGGCTCTTCGACTTTCGCTACGGGCTCTTCCGTTTTGGCGGCAGGCTTTTCGTCGGCCACTTTCACAGGTTCAGGTTTTTCCACGACTTCGACTTTCGCCGCGGCGGGCTTATCTTGGGGCACCGCCACAGGAGTGGCCGCCACCGCAACCGGGGCGCCTCGGGGGACAGAAGTCACCGTAATCGAAAACGAGGGAACGGCTAACAAGACGACTAAGGCGCCGGCCAAGAAGCCAAAGATGAAAACTAAGAGGGAACGAACAAAGGCGGACATAAGAATTTTTGGAATGTATCAAGAACCAGCCTTAATTTCAATCACGTCATGCGGGGCGGCTTCACGTTGACCAGCAGCCGTGACGCGAATGTAACGGGCATTTTTACGGTGTTCGGCCAAATTCTTCGCTCCCAAGTAGCCTAAGCCACTTTGAACCCCTCCCGCTAAGGTCGCCAAAGCCTGATCGACAGTGCCGCTGACTTCTTTCAAGGCCTCAATGCCTTCAGCCGCGACTTTATTTAATTTCCCGCCGGTGCTGTGACCATAGCGAGCCGCCGAGCCTTTGCGCATCGCTTCGTGCGAGCCCATGCCACGGTATTCTTTGTAAGTCTTACCGTTGATTTCCATCAACTTACCCGGCGCTTCACGACTGCCCGCCAACAACCCCCCTAAAATAACCGCGTCGGCTAAGGTCAGGGCCTTCACAATATCACCACTCTTCGTGATGCCACCATCGGCCAAAATCCGTACTCCCCGAGCGGCCGCCGCTTGCGAAGCTACATAGAGTGCCGTGAGTTGCGGAATACCAACCCCAGCGACAATACGTGTGGTGCAGATTGAACCAGGACCTTGACCGATCTTAATCGTGTCAGCACCCGCTTTCGCTAAAAATTCAACGCCTTCGCCACTCGTCACATTCCCAGCAATCAGCGTTAAGCCCTTGTGGTGTTGGCGCAGGAGTTTAACTGCATCGCCAACGCCTTTGGTGTGTCCGTGCGCCGTCGAAACCGCCAGAGCATCCGCTCCTTCGGCGACCAGGGCGGCGGCATGTGCCAAGAAGCGGTCGCGGTTAATTTCGCCATCAGGGTTGCGTGGTACCGAGACCGCCACACCTACACGTAAGCGGAAATGGCCATCGCGCGTCGGCCGCACGTGCGCACGGGACTCTTCAGAAATACGTTCAATATCGCTCAACGTAAACAGACCACGGAGACGATTCTTGGCATCAACCACCAACAACTTGTTCTGACCCACATTTTCCGAGAACATCCGGTCGGCCGTGGCGATGGAATCTTTACCTAAGTCTTTTTCGACCACGCTGAACACGCGATCGCGGGGAATCATCACGGCATCCACGCGGCGTTGGCTGTGGCGTTCTTTAACGGCACTGCCAGGCAACAGACCCAACAAAGTGTTATCGGGACCCGTCACCGGGAAGGTGCTAAAGGCTAAACCATCGCGCTCGATTCGGGCGAGCACTTGGCCGATCGTATCATTAGGCGAAACCACCGCGGGGTCGCTAATCATCCCGTGAATGTGATTCTTTACGCGACGCACCTCGGTCACCTGATCCGCCTCTGACATATTGTAGTGCAAGAGACCCAAGCCACCATTCAACGCCATCGCGATCGCCATGCGGTGTTCCGTGACGGTATCCATGTCCGAGGACACAATCGGCAAGGAAAGGGGCATCGCTTCCGACAAGCTGGTATCAAGGCGGGTCATGCGAGGCAGGACCTCGGAGTAACGAGTCGCCAAAGACACGTCGTCATAAGTTAAACCCATACCTGCAAAGGCGGGGAAGAACTTGTCCGCAGAGAGGTAAAAGCGTTCGTCGAGGGAAACGCGGCCCTTAGTTTTCGATTTGGCCATATTAGGTCGGTTTCCCCAAAGGGTGTTAAGCATCGAGCAGAAGGCTGGCAAATTGTTTTTGCGAATAAGCCCAAATTGCTAAAATCTAACCGCATGAAGGAAGGGTTTTTTGATTTTAAACTCGTGCGACGACGCTTTAAGCGCCCGTTTTTGACGGGAAATGGCTTAATTGACGTCATTGATCGCATTTTGCTGCGCACGCAATCGGACCAAGGCACGGGTTACGGTGAAATTGCCCCTTGGCCTGGCTTTCCCACCGAGTCGCTGCCTGAGGTTTTGGAAATTCTCCGGGCCGCCCAAGGCAATCTGTCACATTTATTGCACACCGTTGAAGCCATGCGAGGGCTGCCCTGCCTTCGAGCGGCGTTGTCATCTTGCCGCCACTGGGACGCGATTAATCAACTTCCAGTGACTTTGCCCTGTGCTGGCCTCAGCGATGCCACAGCGACCAACCTCGATGCAAAAATCTTCGCAGGTTATAAAACGATTAAATTAAAAATTCGTCCGGAGACGACTTTTACAGAAATCGACGCCCTGCTCTACCGCTTCCGTGGGCAATTGCGCCTCGATGCAAATGGTTCCCTCGACCTCACGGCCGCACGAGCTTGGGCTGAATTCGTGCGTCAACAACCGCGCATCGATTATTTAGAGCAACCTCTGCCCGTCGGCCACGCAGGCTATGCGTCGCTCGGGCCGGATAAAATTGCCATCGATGAATCATTCCTCACGCCTGGCGGCGTCACGTGGGCTGGCCCGATTGTGGTCAAGCCAGCCTTAGTTGGCGATTGGGATGAGTTCTTAACGTGGCGCCAAGTGCGTCGTGGGCCTCTGATTTATTCTTCGACCTTTGAAACCGCCATCGGTCGCCAAGGAGCACTGTGGTTAGCTAACCATGATTCCTCCAACCTGCCCGTGGGGTTTGATACCTTAGATTTATTTGAGAACGACGCCCGCGATCGACACACCCCGGGACCAGTCGCAGAAAACTTAGCAAACTTTGATTGGGAAAAATTCTGGCTCGATTTAACATGAAGGGTCGTGCGATTTTTTGGGCGGACTACCAAAGTCACCTCACCGCTACACTGCAAAGTCTAGACGCAGGGACGCCGACTTTTTTAGGTAACCCTCAATGGTCTCCAGCGGCACTAACTGCGGCGGCAGCCTTGATTCCCGCCGATACCGAAGTTTGCGGTAGTACTTGGCAACCCAGTGGCAAGGCCCCAGCGAACTGGCCCGAAAGTGCGCGCGGACATCTTTTCATTCCCACGGGAGGTACGGGCGGTGCGGTCAAGTTTGTCGCCCACCACGAAGCGTCCCTACGGGCCGCGGTGCGGACGTTCCAAAACTATTTTAGTGCCCGCGGTTTCCACGGCCCGCTGCACAACGTGAGTTTAACACCGCCTTGGCACGTGAGTGGCCTGATGCCCGCCTTGCGAGCACGCTACACTGACGGACAACATCAAATCATCCAAACCCGGTTCACCGCGGAGAGTGTCTTGCCTGAAATTAAATTACCCACCTCTGGCACTCGCTTGGTTTCGCTCGTCCCCGCCCAACTGCAATCGTTGCTCACCAACCCTCACGGCCTGACTTGGCTGCAAAACTTTTCGGCGATACTTCTTGGCGGCTCAGCGGTGCCCGAAGCCGTATTAACTTTAATTAGAAAACATCGGCTACCGATTTATTTAACTTACGGTATGACCGAAACCGCGGCCGCGTGTGCCGTTTGTCCGCCTGAAAAAATCTGGCAAGGCGGCGCACTCACGGGTGAGCCATTTCCTGAAGTGTCATGGTCGATCGAAGGCGAGCGCATCTGTCTTACCACTCCCGCGCTCGGAGCCTATTTCTGGCCAAACACGCCGTTGAGCTCTCCTTACCTCACAGGTGATCGCGGCAAAATTCATCCCGATGGGAGTTTGGAAATTTTAGGTCGAGCCGATTGCATCATCATCAGCGGCGGAGAAAAAGTTAATCCAGCGCTGGTGGAGGAAGCCCTCCGGGCGACAGGTTTAATCCAAGAAGTTCACGTCTGGGGCGTTGCCCACCCACGCTGGGGAGCTCAAGTCACGGCCTTTATTGTGGGAGCCGCAAGTCACGAACCAGCCCTACGACAAGCCTTGGAAAAACTTTCGCCCGCCCAACGCCCCAAGGAATATTGGTTCGGAACAGAACTCCCGCTCGATGCCCGCGGTAAATTCGACGAAGTTAAAGCCCGCGCCTCTCAGTCGCTTTAAGCGCGCACGGCACGCCAAACCTTTAAGCAGGTTTCCACTAACGCAGGGAAATCAGCTAAGGGCACTTGGCTTGGACCATCGGAAATCGCTTTCGAGGGATCGGGGTGGGTTTCCATGAACAAACCATCAGCCCCAGCCGCTAAAGCCGCCTTGGCTAAAACCGGAACATACTCGCGTTGCCCACCCGAAGAACCACCCGCAGCACCTGGTAATTGAACCGCGTGTGTGGCATCCATAATCGTGGGATGTCCAAAGCCAGCCATGATGGGGAATGAACGCATATCCACCACGAGGTTTTGATAACCAAACGTCGTCCCACGATCGGTCTGCCAAATTTCTGAAGCCTGTGCACCCGATAATTTATCAACCACGAAACGCATTTCGAACGGCGACAAAAATTGCCCCTTTTTCACATTCACAACCTTACCCGTCTTCGCGGCGGCGACGAGTAGATCAGTCTGACGGCACATGAACGCGGGGATTTGTAAAACATCAACTACCTTGCCGACGGTTTCACATTGGTCGGGGCCGTGCACATCGGTGAGGACCGGAAAACCATAGTCTTGCTTCACCATCGCTAATAATTCTAAGCCCGCCTGCATCCCAGGACCGCGATCGCCACTGAGCGAGGTACGGTTGGCCTTATCATAAGAACCTTTGAAAATAATGTTCAATTCCGGGTGGCGTGAGGCCAACGCCTTTAAAGCCTGGGCCACCGTACGGCAATTAGACTCGGACTCGAGCGAACAAGGCCCGGCAATCAGCAACAAGCGACGCTTATCGTGTAACATGACTCACGACTAAGGAAGTCTCCGCCCGAGGGCGAGCCTTAAGCCCGACCCAACCAGCGAAGGACTTCGGCCAAGGAACGCGTGTTAAAAACTTGGTCCTTCGTCAGCCAACCCTTCCGCGCCATGCGTACCCCATGTTGCACAAAATCTAAATGGTCTTGGTGGTGGGCATCGGGATTAATCGAACACAGCACTCCTTTTTCGGCCGCGCGTCGCCACCAACGCCAATCCATGTCCAAACGCCAAGGGTTCGAATTTAATTCGATGATGGTTTCATTCGCCGCCGCCGCGTCGATGATTTTGGTTAAGTCGACCGCGTAAGGCTCGCGGCGATTTAATAGCCGCCCGGTCACGTGACCCACCATGTCCACGTGTTCACTCTCAATCGCCCGAATGATACGGGCGGTTTGTGCCTCGCTGTCTAAATTGAAAAGCGTGTGCACGGAGGCGACGACGAAATCCAAGCGACCGAGTAAATCATCGGCGTAATCCAACGTACCATCGCGAAGAATATCGACCTCGGAACCAGTCAGAATGCGGACCTTAAATTTCTTAGAGGCATTTAATTTTGCGATCGCTTCCATTTGCTGAAGCAAACGACCCTCATCCAGACCATGAGCTTGGAAACTGGACTTGGAGTGATCCGAGATACCCAAGTATTCCCAACCTACTTTGTCCGCCGCGGCGGCCATTTCCTCGAGGGTGTGTTCGCCGTCCGACGCCGTGGTGTGGTTGTGAAACGCCCCCTTCAAATCACTTAACTCTAAAAGTTTAGGCAAGGCTTGGGCTTCCGCCGCTTCGATTTCTCCCAAACCTTCGCGTAACTCGGGAGGAATCCACGGTAAACCCAACGCGGCAAAGACGGCCGCTTCATCCTTCGCCCCTGGCGCCGTCTGATTTTCATCCACCGCTTTAAAACCCCACTCACTCATACTGAGACCACGCGCTAAGGCACGGTGGCGCATGGCGACGTTATGTTCCTTGGAGCCGGTGAAATGGTGTAAGGCGAAAAAGAATTGTTCTTCGGGGACGACGCGTAAGTCCGCCTGCAAACCATTTTCAAACCGCACGCTCGATTTCGTTTCGCCGTGGGCGGTGACCTCTTTGACCCCTGGATAGGCAACGAACCACGCCATGATCGGAGCAGGGTCAGACGAAGCGACGATGAAGTCTAAGTCGCCAACCGTTTCGCGGGACCGGCGCATCGAACCAGCGGACTCGGCATGCTTCACCTGCGGCAAGGCACGCAAGCCTGCTAAAATAGGTTCGGCAATCTTGGCCGCATCGACCCACCGGTGGCGCTTGGCATAAGCGACACGGTTCTTGATGCCTTCTAGAATTTTGGTCTGTGTTTTTTCGCCAAAGCCTTTCAGTTCAGCAACGGCACCGCTTTCGCAGACTTCTTTGAGTTTAGTTAAATCCTCAACGCCGAGTTGCTTCCAAAGGGCACGCACTTTCTTGGGACCAAGACCTTGAATCTGCATCACCTCAAATAGCCCCGCAGGAATCGTCGCGCGAAGTTTTTGGTGAAAAGGCAAAGTACCCGTTTGACGCAGCGTGGTAATTTTATCGACCAAGGCTTCGCCCATTCCGGGAATTTCACTGAGTCGACCCGTACGAATTAACTCATCAAGGTCTTCGGTGAGGTTTTCTAAAATGCGGGCTCCCGACGAGTAAGCCCGGATTTTGAAAGGGTTCTCGTCGTTCAATTCTAGGAGCAGCGCAATCTCATCGAGGACCGCCGCGATTTGAGCTTTCTCCATCATCGGCGTTTCTCCTGCTGATAAATCTCCCAGAGCGTGGCAAAGTCCGCCTCGCGCGAACCGCTTTCAATCACGTATTGATATTCTCCAGCGTGGGCTAACTCCTCTTGAGCCGCCGCGAGGCGACGTTCGATTTCTTCGGGAGCATCGGTTCCACGTCCCGTTAAACGCTTACGCAATTCCGTCACATCGCTCACGCGGACAAAGACGGAAACCAGCGAGGAGGCTAGGCGCGCGTCGGCCAAGCCCTTGGCCCGAATCGTGGCGGCACCCTGCACGTCCACATTCAGCAACGCATCATAACCCGCCTTAAGATGATCAGCCACTTCAGCTAAACGCGGGCCGTATAAATTGCCGTGGACGGTGGCATGTTCCAGAAACAACCCCTGAGCAACCTGCGCTTCAAAATCTGCCCGCGACAAAAAATGGTAATCAACCCCATCGACTTCACCACCGCGCGGTGCGCGGGTCGTACAAGTGATTACCCGGCGAATGGTTTGGGGTGCCGCCGCAATCAGCCGGGCACACAACGTCGTCTTCCCGCTCCCCGCAGGCCCTGAAACCACCATGAGGAGCGGACGTCTCACAGTTTCACGCCCTGCCAAACACAAGCCAAACTGCTCAAGAATAACACCACGGCCATCACGCGATAGCGGGTGGAAGCAGCCAAGAGCCAATCACACCATTGCACAAAAGCGGGAGGGGAAGCCGCCCACCAAAGGCCAGGAATGACGAGGAATACGTAGGTAAATAAAGCGGATAAAAAACTATGGGGTAATTGACCAAAACCAACATCGAGCGACAAGCGCCCGAGGAACATCATCAACACGCCCAAACCCCGAATGGATAAAAAGTCGGGCATGAATTTAAACGTCGCCACACTCGCTCCGAGAAAAACCACCAAGACGGGCCAGCGAGGAAGCCCCACTAAATCTGGCTCAGGGAGATTCCACAACCACCAGCCAAACCAGACCGTGGCACCGCCCGCTAAAATTAAATTGGCAGTCGAAGAACGACGAAAGCTCCGCAAGATTGGGGACGCGGTGAAAAGTAACCACCCCGCCACGGCAAAGACAGCAGCCAAGATATAATAAATGGAGGCGAGTTTCACAGAGGATAACTTAGGACAAGGGCTCGCCCCGTTGCAATAAGGGAGGTTTACCGAGTCGTAATTCGTTCCACCGCCCAGCGTGCGTGTTCCGCAACCATCGGGTTGGGGTGGTTCACGAGTGCCTTTGCGGCGGGTAAGTCCTCAGAAGTTCCCCGATTCCCTAAAACCGTCAGGGCATTGCGCCACCAACGCCACAACCCCAAGCGCTCCACCGGTGTCCCTTCAAAATGAGCCTTAAAGTCCGCCTCAGTCCAAGTCAGCGTAACGCGTAACGGTGGGTGCGGGCGGGGCTGAAAATGCATTTCTTGAGTCTGCTTAGCCCAACGATTCCAGGGGCAAACATCCAAACAATCATCACACCCGAAAACGCGATCCCCCATGGCCTCACGATACTCCAACGGAATGGGGCCTTGGTGTTCGATGGTTAAATAGGCGAGGCACTTCCGCGCATCGAGTTGATAAGGGGCGATAATGGCCTGCGTCGGGCACGCGGTCATACAACGCACGCACGAGCCGCACCGGTTGGGCTCTTGCTCCGTGGAGGGGGCGACCTCGAGCGTCGTTAAAATCACGCCCAAGAAAAGCCACGTGCCCGCTTCGCGATGAATCAGAATCGTACTCTTCCCCTGCCAACCGAGTCCTGCCGCTGCGGCGACAGGTTTTTCTAAAACGGGTCCGGTATCGACATAGGGCTTCTGCAAACCACCCAGCTCCGTCATCTTCTGGGTCAGCAACTGCAAGCGTTCTAGAATAAGGTCATGGTAATCCCGACCTAAGGCATATTTAGCGATACGATAAGGGGCGGCGGGGTGCGGTTGGTAGTAATTCAGGCCTACCACGATTAAACTCCGGGCTTCGGGCAAAACTTTCGTGGCCTGTGTGCGACGGTCGGGATTGCGAGCCAACCAGGCCATGTCGCCGTGCATGCCCGAGGCGATCCAGCGTTTAAAATAGTCCGCCCGCACATCGACGTCCACTGGGGCGACGCCAAAGGCATCAAAGCCCAAGGCTTTAGCTTCGGCGGCGAGTTGCGTCCTCAGGGCCACCGGATCCATACGTCGCTTAACCTAAAATAGCCAAGGTCCGGCTCACGATTTCTTCGACGGGGGCTAATTTGCCAACCCCTTCATAACCACAGGCTAACATCCCTTCAGCTGGGTCAACAATCGCATGACCGCGCCCGCGGAGGGTTTTCAAATTCGCCTGCGTGGCGGGGTGATGGTACATTTTGCCATTCATAGCGGGGCAAAGGAGCACGGGCCCCTGCGTCGCTAAGTAAACACTCGTCAATAAATCCGGAGCTAAACCGTGGGCAAACTCGGCCATCACGTGGGCGGTCAAAGGGGCGACAATTAAGAGATCCGACGTGTCGGCCATCTCGATATGACTCGGGACCGAATTCTTACCTTCGTCCCAAATATCCACCCCCACCGGGCGGCGCGACAATACCTGTAAAGTTAACGGGCTGATAAACTTAGTGGCCCCATGGGTCATGATGACCTGTACCTCGGCCCCATATTTGATGAGTTGTGACGTCAGGTCCGCAGCCTTGTAGGCAGCGATGGAGCCAGTCACGCCTAAGGTGATTCGTTTGCCAACCAGTTGGGACATACTGGAGAACCCTAAAAGGTTTCCGCTAGGTCTTGCGAGGGCAAAGGCAGCCCAAAACCGCCCTTTAACCCTGAAAACCCCCTTTTCTGGTTTGCCAACATCGCCTCCCGTCGTTGCCATCCTGCTCTACTATGCAATCCGACATCGGTCTTATTGGTCTAGCTGTCATGGGCCAAAACCTTGCTCTCAATATCGCGGACCACGGTTTCGCGATTTCCGTCTACAACCGGACTACGGCTAAGACGGACGAGTTCATCAAGGAAAACCCCAATACCCCCGGGAAACTCTTGGGCTGCCCGACGATGAAAGACTTCGCGGCCTCCCTCAAGAAACCCCGCAAAGCCATCATCTTAGTTAAGGCCGGTAGCGCCACCGATGCCGTCATCAACGAACTCGTGGCCGTGTTTGAACCTGGCGACATCATCATCGACGGCGGTAATGCCCTCTGGACCGACACGATCCGTCGCGAACGCGATTTGAAAGCTAAGGGCCTCCGCTTCATCGGCTCGGGCGTCTCGGGCGGCGAAGAAGGTGCCCGCTTTGGGCCATCCCTCATGCCCGGTGGCGATGCCTCGGCTTGGGCAGAATTAAAACCCATCTGGGAAGCCGTCGCGGCGAAAGTCGATGCGGCCACGGGTGCGGAACTGACGGGTGCTAAGCCCGGCAAGCCCATCAAGGGTGGCGTGCCTTGCGTGGCACACATCGGCCCCGATGGTGCCGGTCACTACGTGAAGATGGTCCACAATGGTATCGAATACGGCGACATGCAGATGATCTGCGAAGCCTACGACTTGATGCGCGGTTTGCTCGGGATGACGCCCGACGAAATCGGCTCGGTTTTCGAAGAGTGGAATCAAGGCGACTTAAATTCCTTCCTGATCGAAATCACCGCCAAGGTCTTGAAACAAAAAGATCCTGAAACCGGTGCGCCCCTCGTAGACGTCATCCTCGACACGGCAGGTCAAAAAGGTACCGGCAAGTGGACGAGTGCCAACGCCCTTGATATGGGTGTGGCTGCTCCGACGATTGCAGAAGCGGTCTTTGCCCGCTGCCTCTCCGCTGTGAAAGAAGAACGCGTCGCCGCCGCCAAAGCCCTCCGCGGCCCGAAGCGTGCCATGACCAATCCTGACCGCGCCAAGATCATCGCCCAAATCCGCGATGCGCTCTACTGCTCCAAGATTTGCTCCTACGCTCAAGGCTTCCAACTCATGCGCGAAGCGCAAAATGAGTATAAGTGGAAACTCAACTTCGGCGAGATTGCCCAAATCTGGCGCGGTGGTTGCATCATCCGAGCTCGCTTCCTGCAAAAGATTACCGAGGCCTTCGCGAAGAAGCCTCGTCTGGCGAACTTGCTCTTGGATTCACACTTCAAGAAGACCGTGAAACAGGCCCAAAAGAATTGGCGCAAAGTCATCGCCCTCGCCGTGAAGCATGGTATCCCCGTGCCTACGCTCGGCTCGGCCCTTTCCTACTTCGATTCGTACCGCACGGAGCGTCTGCCTCAGAACTTACTCCAAGGTCAACGTGACTTCTTCGGGGCTCACACCTACGAACGCACGGACAAGCCTCGCGGTGAATTCTTCCACATCGATTGGCCCGACCCCCGTCGTCCCCAAATCAAATCCTAAAACAAAAGGCGGCCGAGTGGCCGCCTTTTTTATTTCAGGTGGTTTAAAACCTTTAGGGCTTCCAACCGCCACCCGTAGCCGTGGCTAAACGTACGGCGACTTCCCGGCGTTCCCAAACGACACTCGCCAAGGTCCGCTTCGCCAACAAGACGTCGCGAGTGGCTGCAATGACTTCGGCTTCATTAGCGACGCCAGCTTTGAAGCGGGCTTCGGCATTCACGAGCCGCTCTTGCGTGGCTTGCACAACGCGTTGGGTTAAATCTTCCTGCAAAGCTAACTCGCGCAAATCACCCAAGGCATCTTCAACTTCGCGGCAGGCACTAATAACGGCTTTACGCCATTCCGCGGCAGCGCCTTGCATCCGTGCACGGGCGATTTCTAAATTAGTCTCGCGACGGTCGCCATCAAAGAGCGGCAAATCAATCGAAGGTCCAAGTGACCAGAATCCCGCAGAACTCCGACCCAGTCGGGAAACTGGATCAGCTTGCCAGCCCGCTTGACCGGTCAACATCACCGAAGGGTAAAAGTCCGCCATAGCCGCGCCTTCACGTGCCACACTGGCATCAAACTTTGTGGCCGCGACCATGAGGTCGGGACGTTGTTTTAATAAATCCGAGGCCACGCCTGGTCCGAAATTCGGCAAGGCTGCCACGGGTGCGAAGTTTTTACGAACGGGCAAAGCCGCGCCTGGTTGGGCACCGATGATGGCACGCAAAGCATTTTCCGCCGCCAATAATCGACGACGGCCTAAACCTTCATCTACTTTGGCTTGAGCGGCCGCTAATTGTGCCGAGGAAAGTGGATCGGTCGGTAAGAGGCCGGCCTTAACACTTTTCTCCAAGAGGTCCATCTCGCGATAACGCGCTTTGAACTCTTGCTCTAAACAGGCGACCTCTTCGCGAGCTTCGCAAAGCGAGAACCATAAGCGAGCCACCTCGGCACAAAGTGCTAAGTCAGATTGTGCTGCAGAATAAATCGCCGTGCGGTAATCAGCCTCCGTAGCTACAATATTCGCCGTCTTCTTCCCCCAAAAATCTAATTCCCAAGAAGCGGCGACACCGACGGAAGTAACATTTGTTTGACGCGGCATGCCGGGAAACCAACGCCCGGTGTCCGTAGAAATTTGCGATGGCAAGAAACTCGCTTGGGCATCCAAGGTAGGCTGACGCGTGCCCGAAGCGGCCGTTAGCGCCGCCAAGGCTTCGCGTTCATTCGCACGGGCAATTTCTAAATCTGGGTTAGCCTTACGGGCTTGGGCAATCAGTTGAGCCAAGTCAGCATCTTTAAATTGCTCAAACCAATGACTGTCGGCGGCATTGCCTTGCGCACTAAATTGTGCCTCAACTTTTGGAGTCGGAGGCTGCGCGGCAGGTTCGTGAGCACAGCTCACTAAACCTAGGGCCCCGAGCAAGAATAGCTTACTTAGTCGCAGCATGGTCGTCCGTGTCGATGTAGACATCCATTTGTTGACCAACGAAGATAGAGCGATTGGGAGGGCGATCGAATTGGTAGATAACTTGCAACACGCGGGTGTCGACGCGTTCGATACTCGAACCCGTGAGCGAAACTTTAGGAATCACATACGGCTCGATGCGCACAAACTTCAGCGGAATCGCCCGCTCGGCTGAACCCGTCTGAACGCTCTCACCTTTCAGATAACCTTTACCACTTAAGCCATTGCGCATGCGGGGTGCCAACTGCTCATCGACGTCGCAACGAATCTGCAGACGCGAAATATCGCCCAAGAGCACCGGGGCTTTGCCTCCGGCCATCACGAATTCGCCAGGACGTAAATCGACTTGCAACACCGTGGCCTCAATAGGCGCACGAACAATCAAACGATCCAACTCCACATTTACTTGGCTGAGTTGCGCCTGGGCTAAATCACGTCGGGCCACTGCCTCTTTAGCCGAGACTTGGTAATTATATAAATCCGAAGGGCTCACGGCACCGGTGTCTTTCAACGTCGCCCAACGACGTGCTAAATCTTCGGCACGCTCGGCCGTCGCTTCCGCAGCCCGCAACGTGGCTTCTAAAACTAATTTCTGGGCTTTGAGGTCGCGGTCATCGAGGCTGAAAATCGGGTCGCCGACTTTAACCTTATCCCAGACCTTCACATAGACCTTGGTCACGGTACCAGAAGTCAGAGAGCCTAATTGGGTGTTCTCGGCCACAGCCTCCACTAAACCTGCGGCGGCAATCTGACCGTCCTTATCGCGCTTAGCAGGCTCGTAGGGGGGCGGCTTGATGGGAACTTCAGAGGCGGTGCCTTGAGTGAGTTGAAGGGCGGCGCCCGCACCAGCGAGCGCGAGAGCAATCAAGAGGAAGCGTTTCTTAAACATAAATTACAGATGGGTAGTGTCGAGTTGGCGAGGATCATCGACGACGCGGCGAATCCGGCCGTCTTCCATTTCGGCAATGCGATCGGCAAAGCGGAAAATCCGTTGGTCGTGGGTAACGACGACCACGCAGCGATTGGGTGCACGCGAAAGGGTGCGAATCATTTCCATGATTTGGGCACCGGTGTCTTTATCGAGTGCCGAGGTAGGCTCGTCACAAATGAGCAATGGTGGCTCGTGCACTAGGGCGCGGGCGATGGCGACGCGTTGTTGTTGTCCCCCGGAAAGCGAATTTGGCCGAGAGTCTTCGCGCCCCTTTAAGCCGACCTTTTCGAAAACGATGCGGGCTCTTTCCTCGGCTTCGCGTTGCGACACGCCTTGAATCAATAAAGGCACCGTGACGTTCTCTAACGACGTCAATGTAGGAATGAGGTTAAAGGATTGGAAAACGAAGCCTAAGTTTTTGCGACGGAAGGTCGTGAGGTCTTCTTGACCGAGACCATCGAGGCGTTGGCCAAATACTTCTACCGTTCCCGCTTGCGGCGTTAACGTTCCCGCAATGACGGAGAGCAAGGTCGTCTTCCCGCAACCCGAGGGACCTACGAGCATGATGAGCTCGCCGCGACGGGCTTCGAAGTCGGCTTGCTTCAACGCGGTGACGCGCGACTCACCTTCACCAAAGAACATATTCACCCCGTGGGTGCGAACGGCGGTTTCAAAGGTAGGTTGACTCATCCGCGGAAAACAGAAGCGGCATCGACGCGCGACACCTTGATGATACCGATGATGGCAGAGACTAAGCTAATCCCTAAAACCAACACCAGCGTGGCCCAGAAAATTTGGGGGAACATCACAAACGGCGGCATGCCCTTTTCAATCATCACGCGCCCAATCGCTTGGGCCATCCCGGCTCCTAATCCAAAGCCGATTAAACCCGCCGTGAGTGCTTGCACTAGCAGCATGCGCGCAATCGTCGCCATCCCCGCGCCCATCGCCTTGATGGCGGCGAAGTATTTTAGATTCTCCAACACGAAGGAGTAGAAAGTTTGGCCGGAAATCGCGATCCCGACGAAGAGCCCCAGCGCCACGGCCGTCCCGAACGAGAAAGGAATCCCGGTGTTTTTCCAAAACCACCAGAAGGTGTTTTTCGCTAAACTCCGATCCGACCAATCCCAAATCACGGTATCCGTCGTCCAAGCCTTCAGTTCGGTTTCGCGCTCAATCCGTTCGCACAATTGTGCCGCCGAAACCCCATCACGAGGTTCGACCAACATAAAGCTCAGCGTCCGGCGGGCATCTAAATTGTAAGCTTTGGCGCGGTCATACGTCGTGTAGACAAACGGACCACCCGTGAAGGCGCGACGCACTTTACAGATGCCAACAATCCGAGCTTCGATATCATTAATCTCGAACGTATCACCTGGCTTAAGGGGCACCGTCTTCGTTTTACCATCTGGGCCCACGACTGTGCGTCCCATCAACTGAGCACCCCATTCATCAATAATAACGGTATTCGGCAGACGTAATTCTTCGATGCGACCTTGTGAAAGTTGGGCGGGGGCCCCGGCAAAGGTATCGGCATCAATCCCCACCATCGTGATTAATTTAAAATTACCATCGGTCATGCGGGCTTGCAGGATCGACATGTGCAACGGGGCGGCCCAAGAGACGCCATCCACCGAACGGACTTTTCCTAACTCGGTGTCCCGCATAGGCTTGGCATCATTCGCTTGTTCTACCATCGGGTCGCTGACCCAGATAGTGGAGCGGATGTTGTAAATCGGCGTGTAGGTCCAACTCATGATGCCGAAGAAGACCGAAGTCTGCTGCGCCATCAGCAAAGCGGAGAAAGCCAAACCACAAAGGAGCATCGCCAACTTAGCACGATCCCCAAACAGCATGTTGAGCGCTAAGCGGTTCATCGTAATCGCAAATTAGGCCTTCGCCGCTGAAGGGAGGAAGACTGCGTGAGTCTTAAACCATTCGGGACCCCAGCTGGCATTCACTGACCAAGCCAAAATCAAGCAAACCAGGGCGGCACTAAAGCAAATGATCACTTTCTTTCGCTGGTCGCTCTTCGCGCTCGCGTGCAAAAGCCCTACCGCCGCGAGCACAAAGAGTGGGTGGAAGTAGGAGATTGGACGCACCGTGGTGAAGAAGGCCACGAGCCCGACGGCTAAATTAATATCTACTAAAACTGCGACCACGCGCTGAAAGCGCACCTTTGGCCCAACGAAGAGAGCGAGCACAATCGCCACCAACACTAAAAGCAAAAGGAGCGACCCGTAGTGTTTGTGAATTTTGCCGAGGAGAAGTGGGTCCATGCCCCGAAATTGAGAGGAATGGATGATTATTCAAGCCACACCTCCAATTTTTCAATTTATACTTCCTCGGGGAACATCCGACGGAAAAGCCAGCCCGCCGCCACGGCACCTGCCAGTTGGGTGGCGACGTCAAAAATTACCCGCGGCGTTAATTTTGCCACCAAGGCGATTTCTTGGATAAAGGTCTTCAGTTTATCCCCTTCGGTAAACAAACTCCCAAAAGTCCCCCGGAAAAGTTCGGCCAATGAAACAGCGGGGTTTAATCCAGGACTCAATTCGGCAAACGACCCCGCCAAACCCAAGGCGGCCGCCGCAATCGCCAAACCATAATAACTGTTACCCGCCGTCAGCCGGGAGGTCGTGACCATCAAAACCACCATGGATAAAAGGAAGGTACCGAGAAATTCGACCGCCGCCGAAGATGCCCAACCCTCAAAGGGACTCTCCCCTGCCGCGGCCAAGGCATCTTTCATCTGATCCGCATCGCGCACGGCCACCAGCGAAACCAGGCAAGAAGCTAAGAGCGCAGCCCCGACTTGGACTCCGATGAAAATCAAAACGTTCGTCCAACTCAAACGCCGGCGAACGCCCAAGGCCACAGCGACGGCCGGATTATAGTAACCGGCATGCAGCGGTCCGCTCATGTAAAGCAACGCCGCCATCAAAACTGCCACACTTAAGGGAGCGGAAGCTAACAGGGCCGCCGCGCAGAGGGTGAAAGTGGCGATGGCTTCGAGGATGAGCTTATTGCGCATCCTTCGAATCTCGCCACTTATTAGACGACCTCAAGCATCGAGTGCTTAATGTCCGCGCTGGCTTAACCAATTTTCGCTAAAGACCGCCATCTCGTCAAAGAAGGGCAGCCGGCGATTGCGCTGCCGCAACTCCTTCGCCGTGTCCTCCTGCTGCACGAAAAGTTCATGCAAGGTCTCATACAGCGGGGTCTTCTTGTTCTTATCGTCGACTAACCAAAAACCCACCTGCTTCCCATCGACGACTTCGTTATTGTAGAATTGCCAGTAGAGCACAAGCGGGGGGCGCCAGGATAAGAATTTGGTAAAGATTTCCCGGTTCTTCATCTCGTGGACCTTCGGATCATTACCGCAGGCTTGGGCGGAAAGGCCGCACTCGCCAATGAACACGCGACGGGAAGGTAGGTTCGGCCGGGCGGGTAATTGTTGATTGATATAATCCAAAGTCGCCCGGATTTCTTCGGCGGAAAGGGTTTGCACGTCGTAAGCGGAGTAGGAAACGAAGTCGACGTTCACCTTGGGCAGAACGGCATTCACCATGCGTTGCTTGCCGCCCTTCATCGCATCACGCACTAAATTCACTTCGGCATAAGTATAAACGCGGCAGCGCGTGTAGGGTACTTCGCGCCGGGCATCATCCACGGCTTCTTGGCGCACATTCAACCAATCAATCATCGCAGCCATCGTCGCGGGGCTAGCTTCCCCCTTGGGATTCTTATCAGGCAATAAATACCAATCCCCTTCCCAGTGACCGATGAAAAAAGTTTTACCGGTAGTATCGCGACGGGTGAGCAAATCTTTCGTAAAAGCGTACACCGCATTATACTCCCGACGCCGGGTTTCCGCATTCCATTCTTTCGCCCAATTTCCATTCGACCGGTACCACACTAAATAGTGAGTGAAGGGCATCGCCACCAATTGCGTGAAAACCTGCGGCGAAGGCATATCCACTTTGAGGATACGCGAACCTAATTTGCTAATTTCCTTCGCTCCTTCGAGGACGCCGTCTTCTTTGGTAAACTTGTAGGCCGGATTAATAATTTGGGTCCCGAGCACTTGCGGGAACGCATCGGGCATATCAGGGACCTGAGGAAGCTCGGGAGCCTCTAAAATAATTTTTCCCTTTTTCTTCTGCGCCCAAGCCTCGCCAGAGCAGAGACCTAAAAACAAGATACCTATAAAGAGACGAGTTAGAATTCTCATGGGGTGAACCCTAAGCAGGGGAAGTTGAATTGTCCCGAATGGCCTCCTTTCTTCAAGCCCGTTCCCGCTTCTTATGTATAAACTCACTACCCTCCTCACTACCTGTCTCTGCCTCACCCCACTCCCACTTGCGTTGCACGGGCAAGAAACCCCGCCTCCAACAGAGCATCCGAAAGTCGTCGACCCGGAGCATACTCGTTTGGTCTCCGCCCGTAAAGCCGCCCACGAACTCCCCGAAGTGATGGCCGCACAACAACAGGCCAAGGCCGACCGCGCGCTAGCCCACAAAGCCCAAGCCGAAGCTAAAGCCGCCAATAAAAAGGCGATGGATTCAGAAGCACTCTATCGAAAATGCCTGGAAGAAGGTCTCAATAAAATGGATCCGAGTGCCCACGACCAAGTCGTAAAAGAGAAAACGCAGTTTAAGGAAAAGATGGCAAAGGCGCGTCAGGATAAGAAAGGCGGTAAAGCCAAACCGGCCCAGAACCCGATGCCTGAAGAAGAAAAACCGGAGACGCCCGCTAACCCAGAAGAAGGGCTTTAACTCAAAGCGTGATTCAGGGCCGCCCAAATTTCTTCGACCGGTTCAGTTCCTACCGACAAGCGAATCAAGTCAGGGTCTAAGCCAAAACTTTTTAGTTTGGCTCGACCCTCGGGCGTGGTGACTTCGGAGAAATGCGCCAACCACAAGAAAGGTGCGGCGAGCGAAAAGACTAAACCGAAACTAGGCCCTTTAACCATCTGCAACTTATCGTACACCGGGCCAAAAGGCACCCGAAGTTCAATCGTGATAATAGAACCAGCTCCCGCACCCGGACGTTGCAAGGCGCGATAAGACGCCGCCGTCGGGCCTTGATTGGCCACTCGAATCCGAGCCACACTCGGATGTTGCGCTAGGCGACGGGCAATCTCGGCCGCATTCTTGGAAAGTTGGAGTGAGATCGCTCCCATGTTGTCGATTTGCCCAGCTAAAGCCGTGAGGTCTAAAGGGTGCAAGGGCGAGGCGTAGGCTTTAATACTTTTTAATAACGCAGCGGCGGCACGCTTCTGCGGATTCGCAGTGACGACGCCAGCCATGATATCACCAGCAGCGCCAGCATACTTCGTTAAACTCGCCACTACTAAGTCGGCCCAAGGTAAAACATCCACATTGGCCAAACCCACCGCACTCGGATCTAAAATTAATAAAGCGCCATGCTGATCGCATAATTTGCGCAACGCCGCCACATCCGCGGTTTCCAATTGTGGGTTCGTAGGAATTTCGGTGATGACCCCCGCAATCGTTCCTGTCGCCAACAGTTTTTCGACGGAGGCTAAATCTTGTACATTCGGAATGAGATGATGCGGTGCATCCAAGGCCTTCTCCATCAAGCGAGTGGTGTCGACGTAAAGCCAGCCGAGTTGAATCCAGGCTTTTTTCCCCAAGGGTCGCTGCACTTCATTCACCGCCTGCATGGCGGCAAAAATCGCATTCATGCCCGAGGTCGTGACAACGAGGTCGGCCGACGCACTCGGAGCGAGGTAAGGTTGTAAGGTTTTCTGAATTTTACCTAAAGCCTCTGGATTGACTGCACCTACTGGCGTTAAAAAGTTTTCCGCCTGCCGCGACGAAATGAGTGCCCCAGTGTGTTGCACTAATTTTGCGAAAATTTCGGCCTGCGGACCCGTAGGCAAAGTAACCAAGACCCAATCGGCGACTGGAGCTAAGTGATACTGTTGAATCCCTGCCCAAGTTAACAGACGGCGAGCCAGCACTTCTGAAACGAGTGGGAAATGTTCTCCCGACTGATTTAACGCCGCGGCCGCTTTTTGCACCGCCTCCTTAATTAAATGATGGCGTACAAAACGCGGGTAACCGGCTTTGATTTTCGCTAACGTTGCAGGCTCTTTTAATTCATAAGCTTCGACGTCTTTCAACGTCGGCAAACAAACGACCGTGCCATGAACGGAGGGAGGCATCAAGACTCCCAAAGCTGGTGCCCCTAAACTCACAGCGAAATTTCGTTTTGCCAGATTTGTTCTAAAGTCTGCCGGCGACGAATTAAGGCGACGTGACCATTCGACTGTAACAGAACTTCGGGTGCTTCGGGGAAGGAATTGTAATTTTTCGCACTCATCCCAGCACAGTAAGCCCCGGCGCCACCAATCACACAAAGATCACCCGTCTGAGCCGTGGGGAGATCGCGTGCGGCCAATGTCTCTGGAGCACCTGGAGCGCAGCTCACCAAATCACCCGACTCACAACAATGACCCACAATGATGTATGGCCGATTTCCGGCAGACGACGTTTGCGGATAAAGGTAAACGGGATGTTGTGCCCCGTAGAGAGATGGACGCAGTAACTCCGTCATCCCTGAATCTAATTTTAAAAATTCCCGGGTGCTCGTGCGCACGACATCTTGCACGCGACATAGAATCGCCCCGGCGTTCGCGACGAGAAAAGTTCCGGGTTCGATTTCGAGGTGCAGTTTACGACCCTCGGTTTGGGCAAATTGTTCAAACGCCGCTTTCACCGGCGCACCGATGACTTGCGGATCCGTTCCCTTCTCCGTGGCTAAACGTGCCACTTTATAACCGCCGCCCAAATTTAAAACTTTCACCGATGGGAAAAGTTGCACGAGGGCTAAACTGGCCGCTGACACTTCTTGCCAAACCACGGGATCACTCCCTGACCCAATGTGGGTGTGGATGCGAATCACCTCTAAACGATACTTCGCAACGAGGGCTTGCACTTGATCGACCCATTCATGCCAAATACCGAACGAGGAATCGGGACCGCCCACGTTGGTCTTACCAGTACCACCCGACCCGCGGCCGGGATTAAAACGAACGCCGATGCGATGACCGGGCAACGCTTGGCCAATCCGTTCAAGTTGTTGCAACGAGCAAGCATTCACCTCGACCCCTTGGCGGAGCAAATCCGCAAAGTCGGCAGGCAACTCTTGAGCCGATAAAGAAATCCGCGCCGCAGGGATACCAGCGGCCAAGGCACGCCGTACTTCAAAACCCGAACTAGCATCAAAATGCAGACCTAACTGAGCAAAGAGCTTCAGGATAGCGGCATTAGGACACGCCTTCATGGCAAAACGCACCGTCAACCCATAAGCATTCGGGAAAGCCAACATGGCCTTACCTTGAGCCTCGAGGGTAGCCTGACTATAGACGTAACAGGGAGTACCCTGTTCTGCGGCCACTTTCTGGGCGATGGCAGGGGTCAAAAATGGATGAATATCGGCACTCATTAAGCCCTGAACTTTGGCAAGGACGCCCTACCCTTCCAGCCTTTTTGTCAAAGTATGACACGGCTTGCCTACCCTGCCCGAGGACTGTGGGATAAAACCCGTCGTCTCCTATGCCTGAATTAGATACCATCGTTGCCGCCGCGACTCCTTCCGGTCGCTCAGCCCTCGCCGTGGTGCGCATCGATGGTCCCTTAGTCCCAACGTTATGCCAACAGGTCTTCCGCCGGAAAACCTTATTGGCACCACGTGAGGCTCGTCCGGCTATTTGGTATGATCTAGAAAATCAACCCGTGGACCAAGTCGTGGCGGTGCGCTGGGTCCAAGGTGTTTCTTTTACGGGAAATGATTCTTTAGAAATCACGTGTCACGGTAACCCGCTCATCGTTCGAAAAATTTTGACCGATGCCTTGGCTCGCGGAGTCCGACTCGCTGCTCCTGGCGAGTTCACGCGCCGCGCTTTTCTTTCGGGCAAAATCGACCTGACCCAAGCTGAGGCGATTGCCGATTTAATTCACGCGAGCTCCGCCCGAGCCCTGGCTTCGGCCCAACGTCTTTTAGCAGGCGAACTAGGCCGTCACGTCGCCCGCTGGACGGATCAGCTCTTACAAGTCCTCGCCGAGCTCGAAGCCCATATTGATTTTCCTGAAGAAGACTTGCCACCCGAAGATGCCACCGGACCCTTGGCCCGCTTGCATAAAATTGCGTCAGAACTTTCTGGATACGCTCGAACCGCCCGCCACGACCAAGCCTTACGCGAAGGTATTCGCCTCGCGGTCGTGGGAGCACCGAACGCTGGTAAATCCAGTTTGCTCAATGCGCTCACGGGACAAGAACGCGCCTTGGTGAGTGCCGAAGCAGGCACGACCCGCGACTACTTAGAAGCCGCCGTTCCTCATTTGCCTTTCAACCTCACCGCCGTCGACACGGCGGGGTTACGCACGAGTTCTTCCGCACTCGAACTCGCGGGCATGAAACGAAGTTTAGAACAAGCGCAGGCCGCGCATTTTCTTTTACTCGTCGTCGATTACTCGCTCGCGCCACCTGAGTTGCCTGCAGAACTTTTAGCGTTACTCACTCCGGAGCGCACGTTGCTCATCGCCAATAAATCGGATCTCCCTGCTCACCCGGCACAAAAAGATTTTCTACCGCAACTCACTCGCCTCCACACCTGTTTATTAGACGGACGCGACGCAGAAAAATTACGCAGTTCGCTCGGGGAAATTTTAGTCGCCCGCGACCTCGCTCCTGGAGCGGAAGACCTCGTCGTTGGAGTCCGCCATGCCGAGGCCATGCTGCAAGCCGCCAAGGCCTTAGAAGCCGCCGCGGGGCACCTAGCCGCCCCCATCCAAACGGAACTCGCGGCCGCCCAGTGCCGGGAAGGCCTAGATCACCTAGGGGAGATTATTGGTCGCATTGATAATGAGCGTATGCTCGACAAGCTCTTTGCTTCCTTCTGCATAGGTAAGTGATATCCCTTCGGGGGTCACTGTACCATGCGTCCGAATAAAGAAATCCGCCTTGGGCCTGCACGCCCCTACGACGTTATTGTCTGCGGTGCTGGCCATGCTGGGGTTGAAGCTGCCTTGGCCGCCGCCCGGATGGGCGTCGATGTCCTACTCCTCACTGGCAACGTCGACACCATCGCCCAGATGAGTTGCAACCCTGCTATTGGGGGCCAGGCCAAAGGGCATATCGTGCGCGAGATCGATGCCCTCGGGGGCGAAATGGGCTTAACCGCCGATACCACCGGCATTCAGTTCCGTTTACTCAATTCTTCTAAAGGTCCCGCAGTGCAAGCCCCTCGGGCTCAATGTGATAAGAAAGCCTATCAGTTCCGCATGAAGCATTTGTGCGAGTTGCAGGCCGGTCTGACCATTTTCCAAGCCCAAGTCACCGGGCTGATCTTTGAAACCGGCAAAGTCATCGGGGTACAAACCAACCTCGACCTCGACTTTTATGGCCGCACCACCGTCGTCACCACAGGTACATTTTTGCGCGGGTTGATGCACATCGGCGCCAACAAAACCGAAGGCGGCCGTCTGGGAGATTTCAGTGCTAAGTCCTTGTCTAGCAGTTTCTTACAAGCAGGCATCGAACTCCAGCGCCTCAAAACGGGCACCCCGCCCCGCATCCTCGGAGCCTCGATTGATTTCTCTAAATGTGAGGAGCAACCAGGCGACTCCTCCCCTACCCTTTTTGCCTTCCACGACACCCGGCAACAAGCCGACTTGTTCCACGTGGAACATCCAGGTCAACGACTCCCTGGCTGGCAGCCTGGCTCTAATCAAGTCTCTTGCTGGATGACTCAGGCTACGGGCGAGACGGGTAAGATTGTTCAAGAGAACCTCCACCGCTCTCCTCTCTATGGAGGCGAGATCACCGGAGTCGGTCCGCGCTACTGCCCTTCCATTGAGGACAAGTTCGTAAAGTTCTCCGACAAGGAAAGTCACAAGCTCTACCTGGAGCCTGAGGGTCGTAATACCGACGAGTGGTATATTAATGGGCTTTCAACCTCCCTACCCTTTGAAGTTCAGTTAAAAATGCTCCATTCCATCGCGGGCCTCGAAAACGCCGTGATGATGCGCCCAGCCTATGCCGTAGAGTACGATTTTGCCCCTCCTACCCAGCTTTACCCGACCTTGGAGTCCAAAAAAGTCGAAAGTCTCTTCTTCGCAGGTCAAATCAATGGTACGTCAGGCTATGAAGAAGCTGGCGCCCAAGGCCTCGTTGCCGGGGTTAATGCAGCTAATAAGGTCTTAGGACAAACCCCCATGGTCATTGGTCGGGATGAAGCCTATATTGGGGTTCTTATCGACGACCTCGTCTCTAAAGGCACTCAGGAGCCTTATCGGATGTTTACCAGTCGGGCCGAATACCGCTTACTCTTTAACCATGGGAGTGCTGAAATCCGTCTTCGGGATAAAGCCGCTAACTTTAGCCTCGTCCCTAAAGATCGCTTAGCACGCATTGACCATAAGGTCGCCAAAGTGGCTCATTGGGTCGAATACCTGGAGAAAATCGTCATCACGGGCGGTCTAGCCGGTGATGTTATCCGCAAACAATGGGAAACCACACCCAAAGACCTGCCACCTAATTTCTTGGCCGAAACCCCTGAAGTGCAGGCCGAGGTGATGTATCGAGTAAAGTACCGGGGCTACTTGGAGCGCGAAATCCGCTCGGTACGTAAACTCCGCGACCTAGAGTCGTTTAAAGTGCCAGCTCAGTTCAACTTCCTAGAAGCCTATGGCCTGAGCAACGAGGCCCGGCAAAAGCTCCACAAAATCCAGCCCCAGACCCTCGGTCAGGCCAGCCGTATCAGTGGGGTTAACCCCGCGGATATCTCGCTGCTCATGGTGCTGTTCCGCGCCAAGAAGTCTGACTAAAAAGGGGAGGGGAGTACCACGATTTAACAATGTTCCACGTGGAACATTGCTTGGGTTAATTTTTGAGCGGAATTAGGTGACAGTCAGGTTTCATACTTTTGTAAGTTGTTTATTTATAACGATTTATATTGCACATCTTGAGATTTAACCTGTCTGTCTTAATTGTCACCTAACTCTGGCGTCCCTCCAGAAAGGGGGATTAAGTAGGTACACACACGCCATGGACGCCGAGCACTTAAAGCGCATTCTTATTGTGGATGATGAATCCGACGTAACGGAGCTTCTCGACTACAAATTCCGCCAAGCGGGCTATGCAGTTCGCACGCTTAATGACCCGCTGCGTGCCTTAGGCCTCGGGCGAGACTTTCGTCCTGATTTATTCATCCTCGATGTGATGATGCCCGAACTCACGGGTATTCAATTACTGCGCATGATCCGTGCCGATGCCTTATTACAAGACACGCCCGTAATCTTCTTAACCGCGAAAGGGGAGGTGACGGACAAAGTGAAAGGTCTCGAGTCGGGGGCCGATGATTATGTGACCAAGCCCTTCGATGTGCGTGAACTGATGTTGCGTGCGCAAGCACTCTTGCGCCGGGCCAAGTCCGCCGCGGCGAAACCTTCGACGCGTCTCGCGGCTGGTGACTTATTATTAGACATCGAACGTCACGAAGTAAGTGCCCAAGGCCAGGCGGTAGAACTCACGGCAACGGAATTTAAATTACTGCGTCTTCTCATCGAACGCAAAGGCCGCGTCCAATCTCGCGAAGAATTATTGGCAGATGTTTGGAATTACTCGCCCGATTTAGAAACGCGTACGGTCGACACGCACGTCCGCCGCCTCCGCGAAAAACTCGGCACGGCCAGCGACGTGATTGAAACGGTGCGTGGCGTGGGCTACCGCGTTACGGGTTAACGGATTCGGCTCGCTACTCAAAGGGTCTTTGCCAAACATTTCGCCATGGGCTGGCTTCCTTGGATTTTACTCTTCGCCTTAGCTCTAAGTTTTTTTTGGTGCTTAGCAGAAATCACTCGTTGCCTACGGTGGGCTCGCCAAGCGTTGTTACGCACGGACTCCTCGGCACGTCCTCAGAGTTGGCTCATTCGCCAATTAAAAATTGATGACTTATTCTCCGTCATCGAGAACCGAGCTTTAACCGAAGAACAAATCAAAGCCGCCGCCGAACGTCGTATCGGTGCGCTGTTATCGCCCTTAACCGAAGCGGTGCTAGTCATCGATGCACAAGATCGCCTTCGCCTCGCCAATCCTGCAGGTGCAACGTTGTTCAGCCTCGATGCCAAAGATTTAGGTAACTCGATTGTGCCACTGGTGCGCAGTGCGGACTTCATCGATTTAATTCGCCGCGTGCGCCAAGAGGGAAGTGCGAGTGCGACGCTTTTATTAAACCGGGCACCGCTCTCCGACATCTGGTTAAAAGCAACTGGCGCGCGGACCGATCCCGATGCCTTCGGCGAAGGTGCGGCGATTTTCGTCCTCACCGACGTGACCGCTTTAAAACGTCTTCAATCGATGGAGCGTGATTTTGTCACGAACGTCTCCCACGACCTGCGAACACCCGTGACCATTCTACGCGGTTATGCCGAAACGCTGGCGGATGATCATAATACGATGGCGCCCAGCGATCGGGAGCGCTTCATTCAGAAAATTGTTAACTCCGTCAGTCGACTCCAAGGCCTTGTCGAAGGGTTGCTCGCCTTGGCGAGTTTAGAAACATCGCGTGATGTCACGGTCGAAGCCGGGGCCTTACATAAAGCGATTCGCGAAGTGTCCGAAGAATTTGCGGCACGAAGTAAAGCAGCTGGGATGCAAATTCGCTTAGAGCTTAATGCCCACGACGCCACCGACGCGGCCGATCCAGTACAAGCCCGCCGGCTCATCCAAAATTTAATTGAGAACGCTTTAGCGCACGCGACGGATGCGACCCAAATTTTGATTCGCACCGTCAACATCCCAGACGGCGTCACCCTGAGCGTGGAAGACAATGGCCCAGGCGTGGCCCCGGCCGACTTGCCGCGGCTCTTCGACCGTTTTTATCGGACGGATAAATCACGCCGAGCTGGCGGCAGTGGGCTAGGTCTAAGCATCGTTCGGCAAGTGGCCGAACTCCATGGCGGCTCCGCGGGAGCAGAATCCGTCAAACCCCACGGTCTGCGGGTGTTCGTTACTTTGCCTAAGCCCAAAAGCCAAAACCCGTGAACCCACGGGTTAAAGCTCCATCAGAAAGTGGAGCGCGCGACTGGACTTGAACCAGCAACAGCCACCTTGGCAAGGTGGTACTCTACCATTGAGCTACGCGCGCGCTGGAAGGGGAGCAGACCAAACCCCTTAGCGACTGTCAAGCCTTTGGGCAAAACGATCGCGGATAACCTTCGGGGCAGGGTGAAGCCCTTGAGCCTGCAAAAGTCCTGCAGCTTCATCCGAAAATAACCATAAAAGGGCAGGGCGGAGGGCGGGAAGCTGGTCCGTACGATAATAAATATAGAGCGGGAGGCGAAGCGGGTAGTCGCCGTTATAAATATTCATCTCGTCCGGCGAATACGGCGTGGTCGACTTACCAGGTCGGCCATCCGACACATTAAGAGCCTTACCGAGGGTGGGATCGAGCACGGCAGGGGCTAGGACCAAACATCCTGCCCGGGCTGCCAAGGTCTCCTTCACGGTCGCCGCATTCAAGGTCCAGCGGGGTTCATTCTGAAAGGACTGTCCTTCTAAGACCAAGCCTTGGAATAATTCCCGGACGTAAGAACCCTCGGGGGAATACAACCCTGGTAAAATTAATTCCGAACGCGTGACGTCAGGTAAATCATTCCAGTTCACCACCCGCAGGCGGGCCTCTTTGCCAAAAACTCCCGCCAATGAAGCAAAGTTCATTTGGTACACGGCGGTATTTGAGCGATGCACCATGACCACGATAGCCGCATGAGCATAGAGAACCGATTGCAATTTTTCCCCTTGGGGCGGCTTCTCGTCCTCGCGCACAAACATCAAGGCCAGACTCGCCTCGTTAGTCTGCAACTGCCGACGAGCAGGCAAGGAGCCTGCTAAATCGATTTTCAAACTCGGCACACTTTTCGCCAACCCTGCCGCTAAAGGTTTATTCAATAAATCTGAACCAACGATATCCGCAGCCAATAACGGCCACACCGCACCCAACCACAACGTGGTCAAAAAAAACTTCATGAAGCCGTCACGCTTTCCGAGCCGCGATCCAGTTCGGGCCACTGTAAAAGTTTACGGTGCAACGTGCGCCGAGAAATACCCATGAGTTCGGCGGCCTTCGTACGATTACCTCCGGCAGAAGCCAGAGCCTGGCGCAGTAATTGTTTTTCGTTCTGGGCTTTATCTAACATTGGTGCGCCGGTGGCATCCTTTGCCGAAGTAGCCACAAAAGAAGCCTGTTGCGTAAAGCGTGGATCGAGGTCGGCGAGTTCGACGACTTTACCGCCACGAAGCACCGCTAAGTTTTCGCAGGTGTTCCTCAGTTCGCGAATATTCCCGGGCCAGTTATACTTCACCAACGCCGCTTCCGCAGCTGGAGCTAACTTAACCGGCGGCACGCCATTCTCTTGAGCAAACTTTTGTAAATAGTGTGCTAGCAATAAAGGAATGTCCTCCGTGCGCTGCCGCAACGGGGGTAGTTGTAAAGGCACGACCGACAAACGATAATAAAGGTCTTCGCGGAACTTACCTTCTTTCACCATCTGCAATAAATCTCGATTCGTAGCACAAACTAAACGCAGGTCTAACGCCACCGGACGATGAGACCCCAGACGTTCGACGGAGCGCGTTTCTAGAAAACGCAACAGCTTCACCTGAGTCGTGGCATCAATCTCACCAATTTCATCCAAGAACAACGTCCCGCCATCCGCCGACTCAAACCGGCCGATACGACGTTCGTTGGCCCCGGTAAAAGCACCCTTCTCGTGACCGAATAATTCCGACTCTAATAAATTTGCCGGAATCGCCGCACAATGCACCGCCATGAAAGGCCCCTTCGCCCGCGGACTGGCTTGGTGAATCATCTGGGCAAATAATTCTTTGCCCGTCCCGGTTTCGCCTAACAACAAAACCGTCGCATTCGAAGATGCGACCGAGCGTACCTGTTCAATGGAACGCTGCAAAGTGGCCGACGAGCCAATGACTTCGGTGAGCGAGAATTTGCGATCGAGGCGGGTTTTTAAATTTACCACTTCCTTCTCCGTAGAACGCGCCTTCAACCCACGCGCGAGCAAGATTTCTACCTGACGTAAATCCACTGGTTTTTGTAAAAACCAATACGCCCCGCGACTCATCGCATTCACCGCGGTTTCCACGTCACCATACGCGGTCATCATGATGCACACCGGTTGTTGCGGTAACTTCAACGCTCGATCAATGACCGACATCCCATCTTCTCCCGCCATCCGCAGATCCGTCAAAATCGCATCGGGCGGCACATCTTGCATGATGCGTGCGGCCTCTTGGGCATCCTTGGCGACAAAGGTTTCATATTTATCTTCTAAAGCTGTCCGCAACCCTTCGCGGGAATGCTTTTCGTCATCGACGATTAAGACCGTGGGTTTCATGGGGTACCAAAAGGAGAGCGGTGATTGGCAGCGCCCCAAGTGCGGGCCGCTTTTTCCGCCAAGGCGACGCGGGCGCGTTCCACTTCTGCTAAGCGCGCTTTTAAGTTAGCATTAGCCACCTGGGCTAAATCATCGAGGTCGCAAAGGTAGAGGCCATTCATTTGGCGACCTTGGGCCTCAAAGTTTCGCGGCACGCCCAAATCAATCAAGAGTACGGGCTGACCCCGGCGGCGAGCGACGAGTTCTTGTAACGAGGCGTGATCAATCAACGCCCGATCCACGGTGGCACATCCGATAATTACATCATGCGTATGGGCTTGGCGCAACGCATCGACGAGGCTCAAAGAAGAGCCAGAAAATTCTTCTGCTAACTTGCGAGCGTTTTCAAACGTACGCGACGCTACGGAAACTTGATTGGCGCCGCGCGAGACTAATGCCTGCAACACTCGATGACCGACTTCGCCCGTACCTAAAACCAATACGCGCGTATCTTGGAGGGCTCCGAAAACACGTTCCGCTAATTCCACCGCCACGTTGCCAATGCTCACCTGTCCATGAGAGATCCCCGTGTTCGTCCGCGCCCAAGCTCCTGCTTGGAAGGCACGTTGGAAAACCCGATTTAAAATCGAGCCCGTCATCCCACGAGCTAAAGCCTCGGCATAAGCGTCTTTAACTTGGCCCGCGATTTCAACTTCGCCGACCATCTGCGAATCCAAACCCGCCACCACGGAAAACAAATGTTCCACGGCTTGGAGTCCGGGAATCGGTTTTAAATGCTGATCGAGTACTTCGGCCTCAACCCCCGTAGCACGCATCAAAGCCGTGCGCGCGTGCAAGGCGGCGGCTTCATCGCCGACGACATAAGCTTCGAGGCGATTACACGTGGCGAGTAACACCACTTCTGAAAGCCCACTCTCGCGTGCTGCCGTATAAAAAGATTCTACACCCGCGGGACTAACACTCAACGTCGCGCGATCATCCAAGCCCGCCGTTCGGTGGGTGGCACTCAAAGCAATTAAGGTGCTCCCAGGAGTACTCATGAACGGTTAGAAGGTAAAGATAGCCACAGCGCCGTAAGCGCCGGGACGAAGAGGATTAAACTACCCCAAGCGAATTGCACGCCACTCCAACGTTCGCGACGGCGGTTGATTAATAATACAAAACAACCCAACCAAGTCAGCAACGCGGCGGCCAGTTTAGGCAAAGCGACTAAAGCCATCTCCCGTTGCGTCCAATCCGTTAGGCCAATTAAAAGCGACAAGCCGAGCATCCAAACCGCAGCACCGAGCAATTGGCGGCCAATGCGATCCATCGGTACGAGGGCTGGTAAGAAAGCGTAGATGCCGGTGAATTGACGGCGGGCTAAGGCACGCTCTTGAAGAAGGTAAGCAATCGCGTTCACCGCCTGGGCTCCTAAAATACAATAAGCCAAAACCGCCGCGCCCACGTGCATGAGAATCAGCGGCTTCCCGGTCGTGTCTAAGGACTGCGGGTTAACCCCCATCAACGTGACCACGAAAAGACAAAGGGCGACAGAGCCGCCGATTACCCAACTCGGCAAACGGTGGGCAAAGGTGAGGTCTAAAAAGAGAGCCAAACCTGCAATGCCCCAAGCCACCGAAAGTAGGAATTCGGCGAACGATCCCAAGGGGAGGGCATGAAGCTGCAGACCTTGATAAGCCAACATCGTGCTCAAGAGCACCCAGCCCCCGCGCACACACCAAAGTGCCACCGTCTTTAAAACCGGCGTCCCTCTCATCGCCAACCAGTCAAACAAGGCGGCCACCGCAAAAATTACCCCGCACCCGACCCACGACTCCGTAGGAATCGGTGCGATAGCAAGGGGTAGGGCAAACCACGCCATAAGGTTGAAGATAAGCAGGGTGTGACATTTTGGCAAGCCCCCAAAGGGGTTCAACCTACCTGTTTACTTGCAAAAATTACCTAGTTTCCTAAATAACAGTCACTCCTATGGCTTACGACCCTTACGATCTCACTCAACACCCACCTCGCAGCCCTCGTTGCAAACTCGGCGGGCTCGTCATCCTCCCTCGCATGCTCGACAAGTGCCGTGCCACCTTGGCCGGTAAAAATGGCGAATACACCTATAACTGCTCCTTAGATCGCAATGTCTTAGATTTCTTAGGCATTGATGCTGAAGCACTTAAGGCCCAAGTCGCCAAAGGTCTCGGCGATGGCGAGATCTTAGCCTGGATGAACAGCCAAGCCAAGCACCCCCGTGCCGGCTATGAAATCGCCGCTTTCAGTGCTTTTCATGAACAACGTGCCCCCTCGGCCACGGGCGGCCGGGCTCGCTTAAGCGAATACCAATCGGCTACCCCTGCAGGAGCTAAGCGCGAAGACATCGTCACCTGGTTCGACGTACTCGACCTCGACGACCACCAAAGCTTCGGCGGGAAAGTTTAATTGGGCTCTGTAAACCCCCTTCCCAGCCGACCGCAGAAAATCCTGCTGGTTTGCCTCGGAAATATCTGCCGTTCGCCGACAGCAGAAGGGGTTTTGCGTCACAAAGCAAAGCAAGCGGGCTTAAGCCTGCACTTTGATTCGGCGGGAACCGCCAATTACCACAGCGGCGAACCTCCCGATCCGCGGACGATTCACCATGCACACCGACGCGGGTATGACCTCAGTTCGTTACGTGCCCGCCAAATTCGTGCCGAAGATTTTGTAGAGTTCGATTTAATCTTAGCAGCGGATGAAGCCAACCTCGCTGAATTAAAGAGCCGTTGTCCGACGGCCCTACATGCAAAGCTTCACTTGTTCTTAAAAAGCCGCGCGTTACCAGATCCCTACTATGGCGGCGCGGAGGATTTTGAGAAAGTCTTGGATTTAGTCGAAAAACAGGCGGAAACATGGCTCCAGGCCTGGTCTAACGGAAGTCCGTGATTGCTCCAACGGAGCGGCTGTGGTTGCTTTCATCAAGCAATGTATCAGGTAAATTTTAGCGACCAAGCGATTCGAGTGCTCTCGAAATTACCCACGCTTGAACAAATGGAAGTCGTGTCGGCGTTCTCGTCGTTAACTCCCGAAGATTTATTAAAAGGTCGCTCAGATTTGGGGACCGTACGTCGCGGCGGACATACCTACCATCGCTTACGCGTCGGCGAATTTCGCATCTACTTCGAAACCACTGAACAAACCTTACACGCACATTACGTTCTCCACCGGCACACTTTTGAAGACTTCGCTTTTCGCGCCCACCTGCCCTTCACGGAAGACGAATCCAAGATTGAACAAGAAGGTGGTTTTTGGAAATACCTCGACGACCATAAATCCTAACCGTGAGCCAAACGCCGCACGATAAACCTCCCTACGCTTCTCCCGAAGAAGCCGCCCGGATTTACTTACTGCCGAATCTCTTTACGGCGGGAAATATGCTCTGTGGCTTCTTAGCGATTAAAAATTGCATCGAAGCTAAATTCGTCGCGACGATTGGCTCGGAACGAGCTGATCACTACATCACGGCGGTATGGTTCATCATTTTCGCCTGTATTTGCGACCTCTTTGATGGTCGAGTCGCCCGAGCCACCCGCCGCGAATCTTTATTTGGCGCCGAGTTTGATTCCATCGCCGATACCGTGTCATTCGGCGTCGCCCCCGCGTTAATGGCCTGTTTCTTAGTCATTAATCCGCAGGTGAATTCGGATATTCAATTAATCACCTGGTTGTTGGCTTTCATCTATTTGCTTTGCGTTGGCGTGCGCTTAGCGCGTTTTAACGTACTCACGAACCCGTTAGTGCCAGGCAATGAAAAGCGTGCCGCAGGCGGGGATTTTGTGGGCTTACCTTCACCTGCCGCCGCTGGGATGATGGCTTCGTTAGTTTTAGTCTTAGCCCGCGTTTTACGTCTAGAATCCACCGACTTAACGCAGCTGCCTTGGTCATGGTCGCTCCTCCCGTTGATGTTGATTATTTCCTTTTTGATGGTGAGCAATGTGCGCTTTCCCAGTTTTAAGAAAATCGATTGGACCGCCCAAGCCCGCACCCGGGGTTTTATTTTCATTATCTTAGTCGGGGCGTTGTTCGTTCGCTGGCCTGAATACAGCTTCCCGCTCATCTTTCTTATTTATATTATTTGGGGGGTCTTTCGGCACTTCTTTATCCTCAAGAAAAGTGAAATCGATCCGGCTCCCGAAGATGACGAAGAATAAGTGCTTAATCTGTGAATAGCCTGTGGACAGTTCGTGCCTGACGGACGTTGTTAATAAAAGGCCCGTCATTCACAGGTTATGCTTAGCCGTCGTGAATCCAGATATAACTGTAACCGCAAAGAGTTATGACTCTATCCACAGATTTCCGCCCCCTACTGTGACTACTGTTATTTATTTAAAAGAGAGTTTAAAAGACAGTAAGGGAGGAACTAACAAAGCATAGTTGCCACTCCCAACGAATTGGTTCAATTCTTACCCCATCATGAAGTTCAAGGTTAACCGAAACCATTTCTTTAACGGCCTCTCGAGCGTCACCAATGTAGTTGGTAATCGTACCACGATGCCGATTCTCCAAAACGTTCTCATCGAGGCCGAAGGAGATACGGTGACTTTGACGACCACCAATTTGGATCTGGGAATTTGCTGTCGCATCAAGGCCACGGTTTCTTCGCCAGGTCGTATCACCTTACCGATTAAGAAATTAGTCCCCATTGTACGTTCGCTTTCTCAAGCAGAAACGTCGGTTGAACTTACGGGTAAGGATCGAGTTAAAATTACTTCCGGAAGTTCGGTTTTCCAAATTGCAGGTTTACCCGCGGATCAATTCCCCCCGATTTCAAATTTTGCCGGGCAACCAACCATTTCACTCCAACAAGATGATTTAGGCGACATGCTGCGCAAAGTAAGTTACGCCCAGTCGTCGGATGAAAATCGTTATATCTTAAACGGAGTTTTCTTTGAATTTGCTTCGGGTAAACTCACGGTGGTCGCCACCGATGGTCGTCGTTTAGCAAAATGTGAGCGCAAGATTGCCGGTGCAGAAAAGAGCTTAGCGCTGATTTTACCTGCCCGAACCATTTTAGAATTAATGCGTTTGCTCAAAGCTGGTGGCGAAGCACACATCGCTCACAACGAGCGCCAAGTGGGCTTTACCATTGATATTCCGAAGAATGAAGAGGGTCTCGTAGATCGCATCCAATTGGTTTCCAAGGTCGTTGAAGGTAATTATCCTAACTACCGCCAAGTGATTCCGAAAGAAGTTGGCGCGAAAGTTCGCTTAGAACGCGAAAAGATTTTAGAAAGCGTGAGTCGTGCTTATTTAATGACTGACGAACGGAATAACACCATTCGCTTAAGCATCTCAAAGAAGACGCAAAATCTAGAAATTTCGGCTAAGTCGGATTCAGGTGAAGCCCATGAACCAATCACCGTTAAGTACGATGGCCCTGACGTCACGATCGCCTTCAACCCTCAATACGTGATTGATCCGCTCAAGGCACTCACGGATGACGAAGTTGATTTCGAATTTAAGGACGAGATGTCCCCTGGCGTGCTCCGTGGTTTGAAGGACGACTTCCTGTGCGTCGTCATGCCCCAGCGCATTTCTTAAAGCCCGGGCTCGTTAGCGTCAGTTAACGTTTTAATCCGTTCGAGAATTCGTCGCGAAGCTTCTAACATCCGCTCAGGATGTTGTGCTCCGGGATCGTATTCTTGTGCCGTCATCGCCTGGCCAAAGTGGACTCGAATCCGGGCACTCCCCACTGGGAAAAGAGCCCCGCGAGGTAACACGTCACGAGGACCGCGCACGCGGATAGGCACGACGGGCAGACCCGATTTGCAGGCCAAGAGACCCGCTCCTGCTTTGGCATCCGCAATCTCGCCGGTTTGGCTCCGGGTGCCTTCGGGAAAGATTAAGAGGCCATGACCATTGGCCAGGGCTGCTAAGGCTGCCCGGATGGCACCAACGTCGGCCTGACCCCGGTCTAGGGGAATCGCATGACAGGCTTGGATGACGAAACCAAAAATCGGGTTGTCGAACAACGTGCGACGGGCCACGAAAGAAATCTCTCGCGGGAGGCACGATCCAATTAAGGGCGGATCCAGCATGCTCTGGTGATTGGAAGCAAAGAGGCAGGCCCCTTGCGGGATGTTTTCCCAACCTTCGACTTCGAGCGTGGAGAAAACTTCGACCAACGACCGCGTGCCGTGGTACACGGCTTTATAAATAATATTTTGAGATTCTAAAATCATCGCGCGGCCGTGTGCACGAAGGCGGAGATTTGTTGGACCACTTCGTTTAGAGACAAGGTAGTGTTGTCAATTCGCGTGGCTCCGGGGGGACAAATCAGCGGAGCCATTTTCCGGGTAGAATCTAAGTGATCACGTTGCGTCACCGCATCAGCCTGACCTTCGGCCGCGCGACGTTGGGTGCGGGCTTCGGGACTAGCTTCGAGGAAGATCCGGACTTCCGCTTGGGGTAAGACGACTGAACCAATATCGCGACCTTCCATCACAATTCCGGCAAACCCAGCGTTCTGGGCTAAAGCGACTTGGCTCCGTTGATAATGCAGCAGGCAATTCCGGACGGCGGGTAGGGCCGCAAATTGCGATACCGCGGCATTAACTTCGGGGGTGCGCAAGGCTGCCTCGTCTGGAATTTTTCCACCTAAGGTCAGGCGAGAAGATTGACCGATGATTTGGGAGCCCAGGGAAATTTTTTGCAGCAAGCTTTCAACTAAGCTCACTTGATCTACGCGGGCACCAGCTAGCAAAAGGGCGTGGGTTAATGAGCGATAGTGCAAACCAGTATCGACGTGCAGTAAGCCCTGCCGCTCCGCTAAAAGGCGACTCGTGCTCGATTTCCCCGAGGCCGCGCCACCATCAATCGTGATGGTCACGAATTTACTTTTTTGTGCTTCTAAGGCAGTGAAGAACGTCGGGAAGGTTTTACTTGTGCAACCGGGGTCTTCGATGGAAATCCATGGGCGACCATCTCCGAATAAATCATAAGATCCTAAGATCCCGAAACTCATCGCCATGCGATGATCTTCGTAGGTGTGAATCGAAACGGGGCCGTGGGCTGCTTTTTGTCGCAGGGCTTCACGGTCTGGATAAATTTTTAAAGAAGACAGGGAGTCATCAGCTTGCAGCTGCTCCACGGTCGGTTCAACGCGGATGCCTAAGCGCGTTAATTCCGTAGCCATCGCTAACACGCGATCGGTCTCTTGTTTCCGCGTGTGACCAATGCCGCTAATTTTTACTGGGCTATCCGCCAAACTGGCTAAGGTTGCTAAGGTTAAAAACGTGTCCGAGAAAGCATTGAAGTCGAAGTCACCCCCACCAATTTTCCGCCACGATTTTACTAATAAAGCGTCGGGAGCGCTTTCTAAAACCGCTCCACATTGAGCGGCCACAGGAGCGAAGGCGGTGTCGCCTTGCAGGCCTTCTGCAGAATAATGTTTTAGCCGAATACGCGAATCAGCACCAGCGACCGCACCGAGGGCGATAAAGTAACTCGCGGCCGTGGCATCGGGTTCGATGACATATGTACTCGTGGCGTTGTAAGCTCCAGGTTGAGAGCAACGCCAAGCCCCCTCGGCATTCTTGCTTAAGGGTCGGCCAAATTGCGCGCACATTTTAACCGTCATGTCGACGAACGGTTCTGATACCGTTGCGCCATCGAGTTTAACGGAGGCCCCGTTGCTTAAGGGCAGTACCATTAAAAGGGCCGAAAGTAATTGCGACGAAGCGGAGGCATCGACTTTTAAAGCCCCGAGTTTGCCCGTCGTGTGTAGCGTAAATGGAAAATGCGTCGCGGGACTACCGTCTGGTTTTAACGCTTGGCAACCTGCGTCGCGGAGGGCCGTGAGTAAGCCAGCCATCGGACGTGCACGCATGGCTTCATCGCCATCGAGTTCATAACGTCCCTGCGGAGCTAAGGCTAAAAATGCCGTTAAGAAACGCGCCGCGGTACCTGCGTTACCTACATGAATTTTGGCTGATGCCTGTGGAATTTTTCCGCCGAGGCCATGGACTTTAATCGTGTGAGCACTTTCATCCGCGACGACCGTGAAGCCCAAGGCTTGGAGCGCCGCAATCAAGATACGAGTATCACGACTAAACAGCGCACCCGTGAGCAGGGTTTCGCCGTCGGCGAGGGCCGCTAAAATGAGCGCCCGATTAGTGATGCTCTTAGAGCCTGGAACCTGAGCCAGCCCCCTTGCCGCGGAGCGGAAAGGTTGAATCACGAGAGAATTACTTTTCATGGGACCGGTCGAGGGATTGGCGGGCTAAACGGGCTTGGGCTAAAATTTCACAAACTTTATCAGCCTGCCCTTGTTCTAGGGCTTGGCGAAGTGCGGAGGTTTGGCGTTCGACTTCTTTTAGACCTTGAACGACGTGAGCAGCATTAGCCAGCAGGATGCCCGTCCATAAGTGTTCTTCGCCAGCGGCGATGCGGGTCGCATCGCGTAGCCCTTGGCCCGCTGCTTGAACTTGAAAACCGGGGGCAGCTTGGACGGCAAGCATCAGGGCTGAGGCCGCGGCGTGGGGGAGGTGGCTAATCGCCGCGACAATCTGATCATGCTTCGCGGCATCGATGGTGCTAATCGTCGAACCCAAAGCTTCCCAAAAGAGAGTGACCTTTTTGACGGCCGCGGGATCTTCTTGGCCCGTGGGGGTGATGAAACAGAGGCGATTTTGGAAAAGATTAGCCGCGGCATGGGCCGCTCCGGCCTTTTCAGAGCCAGCCATCGGATGAGCCCCGACAAAGTGAACCCCGAGGGGAAGCACCGAGGCATCGCTTAATACTGAGGCTTTTACACTACCTGCATCAGTGACTAACGCCCCAGGTGATAAGAACGGTCCGATGGCTGCAAAGGCTTCGCGCATCCGATCCACCGGTGTGGCCACGATGATTAAATCTGCCCCACGCACACAATCGGTTAGTTGCTCGAAGATTTCGGCGACTTGATAATTTTTTAAGGTTTCGCGGGCTTTTTCGGAACGCGACCAACCTGCATAAGATTTCGCCAAGCCACGTTGCGCCGCTGCCAAGAGGATGGAACCTCCGATGAGGCCAGCCCCGACGACAGCGATGCGGTTAAAAGTAGGCATTTACGAGATTGAAGGTTAAATAGTGATGAACCAGTCTTTTGAATTATTAAAGACTACAAACAGCGAATCGCCAAGTTGTCAGTTTATTGATGTCTTCAACCCCTCCCCAGCCCCCTCCCAAGTTCATTCCAGTGCGTCGTCCCACACAGCGACGCACTTGGTACCATGGGGTGGCGTCGTGGTTGCGCCGAGTTTGGCCCAAAATTCAGGTCCCCGTCATTGCCCTCAGTATTTCGGGTTTAATCATTGGCGGAGTTTGGATGGCGACCGCTAATCAGCGAGAGACTCGGGCGGTAATCATTGCGACCCCAGTCGATCAACTGGAGGCTTTGCGCGTTAAGTCTTTGGAATTGGAAGCTGAATTTGAGCGACTGCGCCAGAGGCAGACCAAGTTGACCGACCAAGACATGCTTTATTTGTCGCGGGCGGTCGAAGCCCAAGAGGAGTACGTGAATGCCAAAGGCCTTGTAGGTTCGGATAATAAACGGCTCATTGATTTACGTCGGCGACTTCACGTGATAGAGTCCGAGCGCTTGCGTGAGCAGGCGGTAGCAGAGGAAGAGCTGGCATTGAAAGTGGTGAAGACCGACCCGGCTAAGGCGATGGCGTTGTTACGCCAAGCGATGGAGCAAGAAAAGACCATCGAGCAAAAATGGGTTTTCTCAGGTATGGCCGACCCCGGCAAAATGGCCCAACTCGATACTCGTTTACGGCGTTTAGAGTCCGAGCCGCTATGGCAACAAGGGCGTCGCATCGAAGCCGAGGCTGGTAAAGTTGCCCAAGCGGGTGATTACAAAAAAGCCGCGGAGATGCTGAATGAAGCGATTAAATTAGAGAATGAGTTTTTGATTCGTTTCCGCGATGTGCGCGAAACGGAATTCGGTCGTCCGGATCTTTTAGCAAAAAAACAAGCCACCTGGCTTTCGACACCGCTTAAACAAGCAGCTCAACAAAGTGCCGAAGCGGCCCAAAAGGCAGAACAGGCTAATAATTGGGCCGGAGCGGTCGTGGCATGGGAAAAGGCTTTAGGCACTTTAGATCAGCTCTTAAACGAATTCCCTCAGAGTGATTATGCGGATCGTGTGTTAGTGGCCACTTGGCTAAGGCAGAAAAATTTAGCCCAGAGCCATCCGGAGATTTTAAGTATCACGCAAACTTGCACGCAAATGCACACGGCGTTGCAAGCCCGACAGTTAGATCAAGGCTTAGAATTTGCCCGTCAGGCCCAACGTCAAGTCGAGGCGATTTTAGCTAAGTATCCCGACCTGTTTCCACCGCAAGAGCCCTTACGCTTGGAATTAGATTTCGTATTGCAACACGAAGCCACGCTCAAGGTTTGGAGTCCACTTTTAGAAAAGAACCTTTTACCCGTACCGACGTTAGCTGGCTTGCGACTTTATCGCAGCGAAGTATCGCAAGCCCTCTATGCTGCCGTGATGGGGAATAATCCGAGTGCACAGGTCCGTGAAAGTAACCCGGTCGACTCAGTGGCCTACGAGGATGCGGCCAAGTTCTGCACCCAATTGGGATGGTTGTTAGGTCAAAAAGTTCGGTTACCGACGGCCCAAGAATTTCAAACTGCCTGTGGGACTTGGGACCCCAAAAAGCTTTCTACCCAAGCGTGGATTTTTGAAAACACGGACGGGCTGACGCCTCGTCCGACGGGCCAAGCTCAGCCCAATGCTGCCGGTTTTCAGGATTTATTAGGTAATGTAGAAGAATGGAGTTGGGCCCCGGAAGGGGAAAGCGCCTGGGCGGTAGGGGGTAGTGTAGCTTGGACGCCTGTATCGGCTTTCCCGCAGCGGAAACTTTTAAAACGGGAGAAAAGTCGACTCCTGGGCTTTCGCTTCCTTATAGATGAGACCCCAGCCGGGCTTACCCCCTCCCGATGAGCACCCTCTCTCCCCGTCAACCTCCCAGTTTCTGGGGACGTCTTGGTTTTTTCAGTTTCGTTTATGGAGCTCTTGCGGCGTTGTCTCTTTGGTTCTCCTATGAAATTCGTTTCGGGGGCAGCCACTTGCTCATTGGTTCGGACTTAAAACTGCAAGATGGGTTTCTTGATCAGCAGCGGTGGAGTGCGTTGCTTTGGGTGGTCCCGTTAAAAATCATCCTGCTAGGTTTTTTGGGTCAGTTCCGCGGGGTGTTTTATTATTTCCGACTGCATGAAGCCCTGCGCATGGCCGCGGCGTTAGTGCTCGCGGCATTAGTGATGATGCTCCTCCCCAACTTCACGGGCGGGATTCATTACACCAACCCTTGGGGTGTACCGCGGAGTTTGGTCCTGATGGATTTTAATTTATCTTTATTACTTTTTGTCGGCTTCCGCGTGGTGATTCGGGCGTTACGTGAACGGTTTTCCGAACGGGCTAAATCGGGGGCGACGGTTTTAGAACGTCTCGCGATTGTCGGTGCGGGCCAAGCGGGCGAACAACTCGCCACGGATTTGTTTACGCGCCGGGGCCATGGCTTAGAACCCGTTTGCTTCTTGGATGATGATGTGGCGAAACATGGTTTAGAGATTCACGGTTTACCGGTGATTGGGTCGCCAGATTTAATTCCGCAATTAGCGGAAAAATATAATATTACCGAAGTGATTTTGGCCTTACCGGTAACGAGTGCCAAGCGTGTGCAGGAATTAACGAAGCTTGCGACCACCCACGGCTTGCGGGTGTTGGCGGTGCCTTCGATGACGGATCTAGCGAAAGGGAAAATTCGCGCCACGGATTTACGCCCGGTTTCCGTGGAGGATTTATTAGGTCGCCCGCCCGCCAAGCTGGATGATGCAGCGATTGATCAGATGCTGCGGGGCCGAACGGTTTTAGTCACGGGTGCTGGAGGTAGTATTGGCCAAGAGTTGTGTCGCCAAGTCGCCGCTCGTTTGCCCAGCCGCCTTATCCTCGTAGATCAGTGCGAAGTTTTACTCTATCAAACTGAGCAAGAATTAATCCAAGCTGGCGCCGGGGCTTTGATCACCCCGTTGATTGCAGATATCACCGACGAAAAACGGATGCGTCAGGTGTTCACGTGGTTTAAGCCTTCGATTATTTTGCACGCCGCAGCGCATAAGCACGTCCCCTTGATGGAAGCCCAGCCTGGTGAGGCTCTGAAAAATAATACGCTGGGTACGGCATTATTAGCGGAACTGGCCAGCGAAGTGCAGGCGGAGAAATTTATTTTAGTTTCTTCGGACAAAGCGATTAACCCCACCAATGTTATGGGTGCATCCAAGCGCTTGGCGGAGTTGGTGATTCAAGGCATGCAATCGCGTCCTGATAACGTGACGCAATTTTTAGCCGTGCGCTTTGGTAATGTCCTAGGCTCTTCGGGTTCAGTCATCCCGATTTTCCGCAAACAGATTGCCTCCGGTGGACCGGTCACGGTTACCCACCCCGAAGTGAAGCGTTACTTTATGACGATTCCTGAAGCAGTGGGGCTCGTCTTGCAAAGTGCGACCCAGGGACAGGGGGGAGATATTTTAGTTTTAGAAATGGGTCAGCCCCTGCGAATCCTCGATGTTGCTCGCCAACTCATTGAACTCAGTGGGTTCCGTCCGGACGTGGATATTGAAATTAAAATTGTCGGTTTGCGGCCCGGTGAGAAGTTGGTCGAGGAATTGCAGCATGTCGGGGAGCAATACCATACCACGGGACATCCGCGAATTTTCCGCTTTTTAGGCAAAGCCCCCGTTTATACCCAACTCCAGCCGATGTTGTCACGGGTGGAGGCATTGGTGACCTTGGAGCGGAACCAGTGTAAGCAGGGAATTAAGGAGTTAGTTCCCGAGTACTTACCTTTCTTGGATTAGTTTGACGCTTCGGGCTTCACAGTGAGGCCGAGAATTGCACTGTCTAAGCATGGCTTCCTCTTCTGCCACGCCTCTCGTCGGAATTATCATGGGCTCCCAATCGGACTGGGAGACGATGGTGCACGCCGCGGATACGTTAAAACTTTTAAAAGTACCGTTTGAAGCGGAAGTGGTCAGTGCCCACCGCACGCCTTTAAAATTAAAAGACTACGCCCTCGGGGCACGTCGCAAGGGTTTGAAGGTTATCATCGCTGGTGCCGGTGGAGCTGCTCACTTGCCCGGTATGGCCGCCGCGATGACGTCGCTGCCTGTCATGGGTGTTCCCGTGACTTCAAAAGCTTTAGATGGCATCGATTCTTTACTCTCCATTGTGCAAATGCCTGCCGGGATTCCCGTGCATACTTTTGCCATTGGCCGGGCTGGTGCCATCAACGCCGCTTTGGGCGCGGTCGCGATTTTGGCCTTAAGCGATAAGGCCTTGGCCCTCCGCTTGGATGAGTTTCGGGCTGAACAAACCAAGAAGGTTTTAGATCATCCGATTCCCGGTAAAAAAGGTAAAAAGCGCTAAGTCATGGAATCGCCCCTATTACCTGGAGGTACGATTGGCATTCTTGGTGGCGGCCAGTTGGGTCGGATGTCTGCAATCGCCGCTCGTCGGATGGGTTATAAAGTTAAAACCTTTGATCCCTCGGCCACGGCTTGTGCCGCTGCCGTAGCGGATGACCATACCACAGCGGAGTGGCAAGATCGAGCGGCCTTGACGCGCTTTGCTCAAGATTGTGGACGGATTACTTTAGAGTTTGAAAACATTCCGCCGGCGACGGTGGAGTGGGTGGCTCAGAGTGTCCCGGCGCACCCTTCGGCGAAGGTATTAGCGACTTGTCAGAATCGCCGTCGGGAAAAGGAATTTTTAAAAGCTGCTGGCATTCCTTGTGCACCGTTTGCAGTGGTAACTTCGTTGGCAGAATTAAAGCAAGCGACGCAAAGCATTGGCTTCCCCTGCGTCCTTAAGACTGCGGATTTCGGTTATGATGGGAAGGGACAAGTTAAGTTGCCCGATGCTTCGGCTGATTTAGCCGCGGCTTGGGAAAAAATGGGTGGTGCCGTGGGGGTGTTGGAAGGCTGGATTCCTTTTCAGATGGAAATTTCGGTGATCGTGGCTCGCACGGTCGATGGTCGGACGGCGGTTTATGACCCCGCCGAAAATATTCATCGTCACCATATTTTACATTTTTCGATTTCGCCCGCTCGCATCCCGGCACCTCTATTACAGACGGCGAAAAACCTGGCTTTAGAAATTGCGCAGAAGATTGAATTGGTAGGTCTACTCGCCGTGGAGATGTTTGTTTGCGATGGCAAAATCTTGGTCAATGAGTTGGCCCCGCGGCCCCACAACAGTGGCCACCAAACGTTTGATGCCCACCAGACTTCGCAATTTGAACAACATATTCGCGCGGTTTGCGGTCTACCTTTAGGTGGCACTGAACCCTTAGTCCCTTCGGTCATGGTCAACCTCTTGGGCGATTTATGGCACGGCGGCCAAGCACCCGATTGGACTAAAGTTTTAAACGATCCTTCGGCCAAGTTACACCTTTACGATAAAGGTAAAGCTGCCCCTGGTCGTAAGATGGGTCACTTCACCGTCACGGCTCCCACCTTGGCAGAAGCCTTGCAACGCGCGGAAAAGATTTTTGCCGCGCTCGAGCGTTCAGGAAAGTAATTCGGGCTTGCGACGAAAGAGCGCGAGCGGGATTTGACCTAACGAGAAGAAAAGCAGAATGGCTTGGAAGACCGGGATGCGGGCTTTTTGACCCATGCCTTGCGCGATGTAATTTTTGGCCATCACTTCGGAAATCATCGCAAAGGCAAAGAGGATGGAAAAGAGGCAGACCAGCGCGAACCAGCGATACCAGTTTTTATCTTCCGAGGTTTTTTGCCAAGGCAGGCAGAGTAAAACGGCATAACCTAGGAAGAAATAATTTTCGGCGGCAAGGGCCCCGGGAAAGGTTACCCGGCTCGGTTCCCAGCGAGGCGAGAGGTGTAAGAAACCGAATTGGAAACCGCCGGAGAATTCCAGCACGGCTAAATAAAAGCACAGGGCAGCAAAGGCGTACGTCGCAACTTGGCTGTATTGGAGACTGCGAACGGTTTTGGGATTCATGGTTTTAAACTTTTAAAGGGCGGAAGAGGGCGACATCGCACCATTCACCCATGATGCGGCTATCGACCGTGGTGGTGGGGCCCCAAGCTTCTTGGGCCTTGGTGAAGAAATGCTGCCGCACACTCTCTTGTTCTTTAGCTAAAATGCCACTCAACGCTAACACCCCGCCAGGTTGTACCGCGGCTAAAAGGTTGTCGGTGTAAATGCAGAGCACATCGCTGATGATATTGGCCAATACGACGTCCGTTGGGCCAGTGATTTGAAACCCTTCTTCCAGCCCCGCATGATGGAAACTCAAGGGTGCATCGGTTAATTGGTTTTCAGCTTGGTTTGCGATACTCACGCGCACGGCCTCAGGATCGCGGTCAAATCCAACGGTTTTTTTGCAACGCAACTGCGCCGCCGATAGTGCTAAAATCCCAGAGCCACAACCAGCATCGGTGACCGTGACGTGATGCGCCGCATGGGTTGCTAAATAATCTAAGAGACGAATGGCACAAAGTCGCGTGGTGGGGTGATCTCCGGTGCCAAAGGCTAAACCTGCATCAAACCAAATCACCGCCGCTCCGGCAGGGACTTGGTAGGTTTGGCGCATCCATGCAGGAACCCAATGTAGGTTTTGATACTCCCAAGGCTTGAGGTGCTCCTTGTAGGCTTCTTTCCAGTCTTTATCTTCGAGAACGGTAGATTCGAAAGTCTCGGGAAGTTTTTTGAAAGCTTTTCGCAGTTCAGCCCAAGTGCTTTCGGCTTCGGCTTGGTTCTCAAAGTAACCCATGACGAAGTGCGGCTTCCCCGGGCCTTCATGGAAGAGCATCCACGAAGAACGGGTTAGTTCACAGAAGTGATCTTCTAAGGGCTGGACGAAGTCTTCGTGAATGGGGCAACGGATTTCAATCATCGGGAAGGGAGTTCTAAACTGAGCCGAGCAATGATTTCAGGGAGCAGGGCGTGCTCCGCTGCATGGATTTTGTCGGCAAAGGATTCTAAAGTATCGTCGGGGGTGCGGACCACACGGCGTTGGCCGAGGTGACCACCAGCATCGATTTGGGCATTCACCCAATGCACGGTACAGCCGCTTTCGGGCACGCCGGCTCGCCAAGCCTGACCAATCCCGTCTAATCCTGGAAAAGCGGGTAAGAGGCTCGGGTGCAGGTTGATGATGCGACCCGGGAAGGCGTTGAGCAGCGGAGCTTTGATGACCCGCATCAAACCCGCCAAGACGACTAGGTCCACTTGGGCAGCTTGTAAGGTCTCAGCCCAGACCTGTTCGCGTTCGGGACTGAATTTGGTTTTAAAGGGACCGGGATCGAGGAAAAGCGCAGGCACTTGATACTTCGGACCCAGTTCTAACATCTTCGCGTGGGGCAAATCACAAAAAATTCCCACCACTTCAGCTTTTCCGAGCTGGCCATTTTTTTGGGCACGTAAGATCGCATCGGCATTAGAACCACGACCCGAACCAAGGAGGGCGACGCGCATGCACCGTACGCTGTGAAACACCATCAGTCCTGCAATGCAATTTAGTACCGGGTAAATTTTGGGAGAAAGTTAAAATCTACCTTTGAACCAAAGTCTAAATCCCGAATGATGGCTGCGTTCACCATGATTCATCGTCGGGATTTTTTACGACTTACCACCTTAGGCACTTTGGGAGTCACGGCTTTTCCAGGATGTGCGGCCACCCCGACGAAAACGACTACACCGCTGACCACGGCCGCTGTCACCGCTCCACCGGTGGCTCCTGTCGCGTCAACAGGTCGCGTGGCTTTGGGGATTGATGTTTTAGAGTCACAGGCGTTTGCGTCGCTACGTGGCGTGCGCTGTGGCTTAGTCACTCACCGGGCGGGCGTGAATGGTGCTGGTTTGCGCACGGTGGATGTGTTAGCCCGGGCTCCTGGCGTGCGGTTAGCCAAACTTTTTGGCCCCGAGCACGGTATCGATGGTAATGCTCCCGCCGAAGCCGTGATCAAGAACGCCAAGGATGCACGTACCGGTTTGCCGATTTATTCTTTGTATGGAGCCACGCGTCGTCCCACCGCCGAGATGTTGGATGGGCTCGATGCCATCGTGATTGATTTTCAAGACATCGGTTCACGTTCTTATACTTATATTAGTTGTATGCGGTATGTCATCGAGGCGTGCTTTGCCCTCGAGCGTCCGATTCGCGTGATTGTGTTAGATCGTCCTAATCCTATCGGCGGGGAAAAAGTAGATGGTTCGATGTTGGATTATAAATGGCGCAGTTATGTCGGGGCTTATGTGATGCCTTACGTTCATGGGCTCACCATTGGCGAAATCGCACGCTGGGCGGTGGCCACGCCCGGAGTGTTGGAGTTAGACGATGTGAAACGTCGCCGCGGGGTTTTAGAAGTCATCCCCATGCACGGTTGGAATCGTTCGATGACCTGGGATAAAACGGGATTAAATTGGGTGCCAACCTCACCGCGGATTCCAACCCCTCAGGCGGCTTTGGGTTATGCGATGGTTGGTCTAGGCTGTATGGTCGGAGAATTTAGCCATAGTTTCGGTGAACAATTCCCGTTCCGTTTCGTGAAATACAGCCGTCGGAAATCGGCCGACGTGGTGGCCGCTTTGGGGAATGCGGTACCGGGATTATTATTAGAGCCGCGGACGATGCCCGACGGCACCCAGGGCGTTTATGTGGCGGTGAACGATTGGGCCAAACTCCATCCCACGGCGTTGTCTTATCATATGATGCGCCAAGCGTGTCTTTGGGAGACGCCCAACCCTTTCACGCAACTCTCCAAGAACGATCACGACTTATTTATTAAACACGCCGGCAGCGAAGCCTTCTTCGAAGACTTACGTGCCCGCGGCGGTAATATCGACCTCTCGCGCTGGTTGGCCCAATGGCAAAATGACGCCGAGAACTTCCGAGCCCGCACGGCGCCTTACCGACTCTACGCTTAGTTAGTAAGCGCGACCTTCGCGCTTCTCCCAGTAATTAATAAAGGCACGATTTAAAACGCCGAGGCCGCCTGGGGTCGGGTAGTTGCCCGTGAAATACCAGTCGCCCAAATTATGCGGACAAGCTTTGTGGAGGGAGCTGATTTTTTGGAAGACCAAAACTAATTCACCCTTCCAGCCAGATTTGACCGGGTAGACGAGCTCCGCGGCCTTCGCCGCAATCTCTTGTTCGGTGAACGCATCGTAAAGACGCTTCACGTGATTTTGCATTTCGCCGGCCGGCTTTTTGGCTTGGGCCAAACAGTCTTCGTAAATTTCCCGCAAGAGATCTTGCATGCCACGATCCTTGCAAAGGGCCACGGTGGCTTGGAAGGCGAGGAACTTACCCATCTCCGACATATCAATCCCGTAGCAATCGGGGTAACGAATTTGTGGAGCGGTGGAAGCGATGACGATGCGCTTGGGATTGGGGCGAGCGAGGATGCGCAGGATGGATTGGCGTAAGGTCGTCCCGCGCACGATGGAGTCGTCAACGCAGACTAAAGTATCTTCCGGCCGCACGGCGCCGTAAGTGATGTCATAAACGTGCGAAGCCATCTGCACGCGGTTTTTCTCTTGGGAAATAAACGTGCGCAGTTTGACGTCTTTATGCGCAATCTTTTCGCCGCGGGGCCAACCGCCGAGCACCAAGCGATCAATCATGGCAGCATCGAGCGTGCCTTGACGTTGTGCTTGTAAAAGCGATTCGCGGACTTGTGAACGGCGACGCAGACGCAGTTCTTCCATCAGACCATACCACGCAATTTCAGCCGTATTAGGAATGTAAGAGAAAATGGCGTGATCGTGGTCTCCTTGAATTTGAGTCAATACATCATCGGCCAATGCTGCCCCGAGGGCTTTGCGCTCGGCGTAAATTTCTGGGTCATTACCGCGCGAGAAATAGATGCGCTCAAAGGAGCAAGCCCGGCGAGTGCTGGGGGCGTGAATCGCTTCGATGGAGTGGCGGCCATCCGCCTTCATAATTAAAGCGTGACCTGGCTTCAGCTCTTGGACGTCGTTTTGGTTAACACCGATAATGGTCATCAACGCCACGCGTTCAGAGGCGACCGCAAATAAGTCTTCGGTTTGCACGAACCAACAGGGACGAATCCCGCTAGGGTCGCGGAGCACGAAGGAGTCGCCGTTACCAATTAACCCAGCGATAGCATAGCCACCATCCCAGTTTTTGGCGGCTTTGCGTAGAACGTTTCCGACATCGAGGTGTTTGGAGATTTCCGCTTGGACCACGGTGCCATCCGGCCCCTGGTCTTTAAAGGCGCGGAAAAGCCGATCGTGTTCTTCGTCTAACCAGAAACCAATCTCTTCGAGAATCGATTGGGTATCGGTGGAATAAATCACGTGCGCCCCGCG
>Ga0214171_1000011_pt1 | contig 81451 bp, 79 predicted proteins | sample TroBogEpilimnion_40_FD_153009 | JGI IMG/M metagenome (GOLD analysis project Ga0214171, IMG submission 153009) | Freshwater microbial communities from Trout Bog Lake, WI - 02JUL2007 epilimnion | ecosystem: Environmental > Aquatic > Freshwater > Lake > Epilimnion/Euphotic zone | place: Trout Bog... | reverse complement strand
CACATCACTAGCGGAATTGGTGCTGCACAAATTGGTTGGTATGGTACTGCTATGCTTTGTTATGTAACACCAAAGGAACACCTTGGATTACCTAATAAAGAAGATGTCAGAGAAGGAATCATTACTTACAAAATAGCTGCTCATGGTGCAGATTTAGCTAAAGGCTTACCTGGTGCTCAAATTCGGGACAATGCTTTATCCAAAGCTAGATTCGAATTCCGCTGGGAAGATCAATTTAATCTCGGTCTAGACCCTGAAAGAGCCAGAGAATATCATGATGCCACCCTACCTGCTGATGGAGCAAAAATTGCTCATTTTTGTTCTATGTGCGGGCCTAAATTCTGTTCGATGAAAATCACTCAAGAAGTCAGAGATTTTGCTGCAAGTCAAGGAGATAATCCTCAAACTGGTATGCAAGAAAAATCGATCGAGTTTCGTAAAAAAGGTGCACAAATTTATCAATAAGTAATTTCGTGAAATCTCACCAAAAAAATATTGCAATCCTGGGTGCTGGTTTAGTAGGTCGCTTACTTGCTTTTGAGCTATCAAAGAATAACTCTAGCATCCATGTTTATGATAAAAGTTCATTGCAAACACCTCAATCTGCAGCATTTATTGCTGCGGCTATGCTTGCGCCATTAGCAGAATCTGTAAGTACTGAAGCAAGCATCGTGAGGATGGGCTATTACAGTTTAAATCGTTGGTCAGAAATCATTCACGATCTCAATGATGAAGTCTTCTTTCAACAGTCGGGCTCACTCATAGTTTGGCATCATCAAGATCTATCAAGCGCAACGCATTTTCGAAATCAATTAAATTTTGTTACAAACTCTATTTCGGAAATACCAAAGCCTGAAATCCTAAACAAGCTAAGGTTAAAAAAAATTGAACCAGAATTAAGTCATCAATTTGAAGCGGGTATTTATCTACCTGAGGAGGGGCAGATTGATAACCGTGAATTACTGTCTGCTCTCTTCAATCAATGTATTAGCAATGGAGTTAATTTTTTCTGGGATCAAGATATTGATATTAATCAATTTCCGATAGATAAGTATGATCAAGTCATTGATTGTCGTGGAATTGGTAGCAAAAAAGATGTTTCTAGCCTCAGAGGTGTTCGTGGAGAAGTGGTTCGAGTATTTGCGCCAGAAGTAACATTATCCCGCCCTATACGCTTAATCCATCCTAAGTACCCTATCTATATTGCTCCCAAAAGAAATCACGTTTATGTGATAGGTGCAACTGAAATTGAATCTGAAGATGATTCACCAATGAGTGTAAGATCCAGTCTCGAATTGCTAAGTGCGGCATATACTCTGCATTCGGGTTTTGCAGAAGCTAGAATTTTAGAAATGTCGACACAGTGCCGACCAAGTTTTAAAAATAATCTTCCTAAGATCATTCAATCTAATTCCAAGATAATTCATGTCAATGGCTTATATCGCCATGGCTTTTTAATAGCCCCTGCGATCGTCGATTCAGTTATGAAGCTTATAGAACAAAAAGACGATTCGTTAATCAAACAATTTGAAATAGATTACCAAGAGGCCAAGTATGAACATATTTGTTAATCAAGAATCAAAAAAGATTGATGATTCTCCACTTTATGTCGACACTCTTCTCAACATATTGCAACCAAAGTCTCCTTTTGCGATATCTCTTAACGCTCAATTTATTGCAAAATCAAACTATGCATCAACACTTATCCATGAAAATGACCATATTGATATCATTGCTCCAATTACTGGAGGTTAATCATGACAAAAGATGATTTTCAAATTTATGGACAAACATTTTCAAGTAGGCTCCTTTTAGGGACCTCTAGGTATCCATCTCCGCAAGTATTAGAAGAATCTATATTGATTTCTAAACCAGCTATGGTAACTGCATCTTTACGGAGGCAAGGTGCAAACCCTAACGAAATTTCAAGTGGCTTTTGGGAGCTATTAAAAAAATTAAATACTCCCGTTTTGCCAAACACAGCAGGATGTCATCGTCCAGAAGAGGTCATTCAAACTGCACATATGGCTCGTGAAGTATTTGAAACAGATTGGATCAAACTAGAACTAATTGGTGATGACTACACTTTGCAACCTGATACCCTTCAACTCGTTGAGACAGCTCGTATTCTTATACAAGATGGCTTTAAAGTTCTTCCCTATTGCACGGAGGATCTCGTAGTTTGTCAACGCTTAGTGGATGTCGGTTGCCAAGCTATCATGCCATGGGCTGCACCAATTGGAACTGGTAAAGGACCGAGCAATCCCTATGCACTTCAAATTTTAAGGGAGCGTATTCAAGTGCCAATGATTATTGACGCTGGCTTAGGACTTCCCTCTCATGCCAGTCAAGTTATGGAATGGGGTTTTGATGCAGTATTGCTAAATTCAGCTGTTGCATTGGCACAAAACCCAATTAAGATGGCTGAAGCTTTTTCTCTAGCAGTTCAAGCTGGCAGAAATGCTTTCCTCGCTGGAGCTATGCCGGCCAATCATCAAGCTCAAGCTAGTACACCGACTTTAGGAGTACCATTTTGGCATCAATCATAGACTGTCTTACCCTTGATGAGATTAAATTATCTGATTTGATTGCCAATCATTACCAAGAGTTAATGATTGAACAAAGAGATTCTATAGAGCAATTTAAATTTACTAAAAAGAATCCTATATACCGGTCAGTGAAGTACGCTTGTTATCGCTTAGGTTTTATTGATCATGATGCTGAACAAATCTCATTAGCTTGGGACAATAAATCAAAAGGGAATTTTGACATTCTGCATTGGCCTAAAACTTTAGAAGATTTTCAAATTGATATATCTCATCAGAATCCTTTTCCTAGTTCTCCCAAATCAATGGGGCTATATGTTGTTGCACCATCTGCTGAATGGGTTGGCAAATTAGCTTCTGCTGGAGTACCTACAATACAGCTGCGTTTCAAATCCAATGATCAAGATTTAATAAGAAAAGAAATTCAAGAAGCAATTAAGCTCTCAAAAAATCACCCATGCCATCTATATATAAATGACTATTGGAAACTTGCAATTGAGATGAATGCATATGGGGTTCACTTAGGCCAAGATGATTTAATGACTGCAAATGTTGAAGAAATTAGAAATGCCAATCTTCGACTTGGCATAAGTACTCATGGATATGCAGAAATGCTCAGAGCCATTGAATATCGCCCTAGCTATGTCGCATTAGGGGCTATTTTTCCTACTACTTTGAAGTCGATGGAAACTGCGCCTCAAGGTATTCATCGATTAAAACTATATGCTGATTTACTTAAGGACTTTCCTTTAGTAGCAATCGGTGGCATCAATGAAGACAATATTTCAGAAGTCATTAAATCCTCAGTTGGGTCTGTTGCTTTAGTAAGAGCAGTTATTCAGGCTGAGAACTATTTACAAGCAATTGAAAAATTAAAAAATCAAATTTCATCAATTTGAGGGTATTGCTCATAAGCATGCCAAAGCGGACCTGATCCATTAGCAAGATTTAAAGAGGAAGCATGTTGTAAAGCATTTTGCACAAAATCAATAGCGACATCCACGGCTTCATAAAGCGAAAGCCCAGCACCTAAACCACAAGCAATTGCACTAGATAATGTACAACCTGTTCCATGCGTATTCTTTGTAATAATCTTTGGATGTTTAAAGGTATGTTGAATTATTTCACCACCTTCTTTATAAATTAAAACATCAACTAGTTGATCAGTATTTTCTAGATGACCACCTTTTAGTAATACTGCAGTTGGTCCATAAGCTAATAAATCTATAGCAGCTTGTTCCATTTGATCAACATTTTTTATCTCTCGATCTAAAAAAATACTCGCCTCATATAAATTAGGAGTAACAATATAAGAAAGAGGAAATAAGGATTCTAGAATAGTTTTTGCAGTTGATTTGTCTCCAAGATGCGCACCTGAAGTCGCTATCAATACAGGGTCTAATACAAGTGGTTGAAGTTGATATTTTTTAATTGCATTTGCAATGCAAAGAGCCATATCAGTACTACCTAACATCCCAACTTTGGTAGCATGAACTCCAAAATCCGCAACCACAGCGTGAATCTGAGTATCAACTGACTGCGAACTTAATGGCTCTATCCAATGAACACCAAGGGAGTTTTGTGATGTTACAGATGTAATAGCAGTCATGCCAAAAGCTCCAAAAGCTGACATTGTCTTTAAATCTGCTTGAATACCAGCGCCACCCCCACTGTCAGATCCAGCAATCGTCAAAATATGAGGAATTCGTTGTGGCATATTCATCTACCCTTCAGGTGTATTTGAAAAGTTAGCATTACAATAATTATCTGTAGTTTATTACTAAGGGACAATTAAATGCACCATTTTATGAAAAAAAATATCTATCAAATCATTTTATGCATTAGCTTTTGTTTTAATACCCTTTTGATTTCAAAAATATCTCATGCGCAAGAAAAGTGGCCTTCACGTCCTATAACAATGGTTGTCCCCTTCCCTCCAGGTGGGGTTGCTGACACAGTTGCTAGACCTGTTGCTGAAGCCATGAGTAGACAATTAGGACAACCAGTCATTATTGAAAACAAAGCTGGTGCAGGTGGTGGTGTAGGAATGGCTTATGTTGCAAAATCAAAACCAGATGGTTACACAATATTGATGACTTTATCTTCAATATCAATCATTCCTGAAGCAGACAAAATTCTAGGAAAAGATATTTCTTACCAAATCACACAATTTAAACCAATTGCTCGTTTTACTGCTGACCCAACTGTCCTTGTTGTCAAATCAGATAGTCCTTGGATGACCTATGATCAGTTTTTAGCCGATATGAAAAAGAATCCAGGGAAATATAATTTCGGATCATCTGGAAACTACGGCACTATGCACATTCCTATGGAAATGATTAAGTTAGCAGATCATTTTGAGATGAAGCATATTCCATATACAGGAGCTGGCCCAGCTATTATTGGTTTAATTGGTGGACAGGTAGATGCAATTGCAACTGGACCTGCATCTATAGTTCAACAGATTAAAGCGGGTAAAGTTCGAGCTTTAGCGCACTGGGGAGATAGTAAATTAGCTAGCCTTCCTGATGTTAAAAGCTTTAAAGACATGGGTAAAAAAGTAGAGTTTGCTCAATGGTCTGGCTTATTTGTTCCATCTGGCGTTTCTCAAGAAATCATTGATAAACTTCGTGATGCTGCAAAAAATGCAGCGAATGACGAAAAAGTTAAATCAGTTCTTGATGGTGCTGGATCTCCCATACAGTATTTAGATTCCGCAGCCTTCCAGACGTACTGGAACGCTGACGCAAAAAAAATGGCTGATGTCGTTAAAGCCATTGGCAAAGTTGAATAATAAAAATGTATCCGAGTATCTCCTCACTACCTGTTGAGTATGGATTTTTAGATCTCGGATCTGACTTTTCTTCCCTCGTTAATCCAACACCTTTGCCCAATCCAAGTTGGGTAATTACTTCAAAGGATCTTGCAAAAGATCTAGGATTAAATCCAGAATTTACACAAGATATTGAATCTCTCAATATACTTTCAGGAAATTTTGTACCAAATAATCTTAAAAGTTACTCAAGCGTCTATTCTGGGCATCAATTTGGTGTATGGGCCGGACAACTCGGCGATGGCAGAGCAATATCTTTTGGTCACTTGAATCATGATGATCAAAAATGGGAAATTCAACTGAAAGGTGCCGGGCCAACACCCTACTCAAGAATGGGAGATGGAAGAGCTGTTCTTCGTTCTTCTATACGTGAATTTTTATGTTCAGAAGCAATGTTCAATTTAGGCATACCTACAACAAGAGCATTGGCAATCACATCTTCCCCAAAGCAAGTTGTTAGGGAGACAGTAGAAACAGCTGCAGTTGTTACAAGAGTAGCTCCGTCCTTTATACGTTTTGGACATTTCGAGCATTTTGCTGCGTATGGACTACATGAGCAACTACAAAAACTTACTAATTACGTTATAAGCCAATTTTATCCAGACCTTCAAGATAAAGAAGAGCCATATCTAGCTTTATTTGAAGAGGTTCTAAATCGCTCTGCTAGGCTGGTCGCTAGTTGGCAATCTGTCGGTTTTTGTCATGGAGTTCTCAACACAGATAACATGTCTATCATTGGTTTGACTCTAGATTACGGACCATTTGGTTTCCTTGATCGTTTTGACTTAAATCATATTTGTAATCACACCGATTCTCAGGGTCGTTATTCATATGCTAACCAGCCGACAATTTTTTATTGGAATCTAGTGCGTCTTGCACAAGCAATGTTACCTATCATCGCTGAAAATGATAGTGATGAAGCAATGGAAATAGCCATCTCTAAAGTTAAACCGATCTTAGCAACATTTTCTGATACTTATTTAAACCAATATAGAAGATTGATGTCCCAAAAGTTAGGCTTCAATGGAACATTATCGAGTGAGATCCTAGATCTCCTTCAGGAACTCATAAAGATTCTTGATAACAACAGAGTTGATTACACTTTCTTTTTTAGAAATCTATCTAAAGCGATAGTCTATCCAGAAGATCCAACATTAAGAAATTTAATGTTAGATGTGCAAAACTACGATGCTTGGTTTGAAAAATATCATTCCTACTTAAAGACTACTAATACCTCTTTGTCCGACATTGCAACCCAAATGAATGCTGTAAATCCAAAGTTTATATTAAGACAACACCTTGCCCAAATCGCTATTTCTGAATCACAAAAAGGCGATCATTCATATTTAAATAAACTTTATCAATGTTTAAGTAATCCCTTTGAGGAGCAACCCGAATTTGAAGAGTTTGCTCAACTACCTCCGGACTGGGCTGAGCATTTAGAAGTATCATGTTCATCTTAAGGAGTTATTAACCATGGATGAAATAGAACTAGAAGACGATTTTGGCCCGAGTAAATCGGAAGTTAAAAGACAAATGTTGGCTCGACAACAGCTTGCAAAAACGCTTTCTGAGCTTAGTAGCGATGCTATTAAATCCTTACCCGTAGACGATAGACTCAAAGAAAAACTCCTAGAAACTGAAAAAATTAAAACTTTTGGCGCAATTAAGAGGCATACCCTATTTTTGGGGAAGCTGATGCGAGCCTATGACGAAGATGAAATAAATGCAATTAAAGATAGGCTTGATGCTATTCAAGGGGTAAATAAGGCCGAAATTGCTAAATTTCATTATCTTGAAAAGTTAAGAGATGAACTTCTTCTAAGTGATGATCGTCTAACATTATTCATTAAAGATCATCCACACATCGATGTTCAAGAACTAAGAACTCTTATTAGAAATGCTCGAAAAGAAAAAGAGCTTAATAAACCACCTAAATCTTTTCGAGAGATTTTTCAGTTATTGAAATCTTTAGAACTATAAATCTAGAAAAATATTATTTTCATTAACAACTATAGGTAATGAAATAAGTTTTGCACCTTTAGGACAAGGCCCTCTTAAGCACTCTCCTGTTGATGGTTGATAAACTGCATAATGTGTTGCACAAACAATATATTCATGGTTGATATCAAATACCTCACCAGGATTCCAATCTAATTCCATTGCAATATGTGCACATCGATTTAAGTATGCATAATATCGATTCTTAAATTGAATGATAAATGCCGGTAAATAATCATCCTCATCAGCATTTATTCCCGGAAATGCAGGAATATCTCCACATCGAACCTGAAAGCGATATGCTAGTCCACCTTCCTTTAAGTCATTCTTAGAGCAAATTAACTCTCCCCTTTTAATAATTGGGTCACTTGGGGGTGAAAAACTATTATTCATATAAAATATAAATTCAGGATTTTTATCAATTAACTTACAAAAAATACATATGACAAAACAAATTATCCCTTATCAACCTATTGATCTTCAAGAGCCAAAAGAAATCGTAGACGCAGTTCGCAATAGACGTGGAGGAACACTCTTGAATTTGGATAGAATGTTGCTCAATAGTCCTAACTTAACACGTGGTTGGAATGCCTTACTAAAAGAAGTTCGTGAAAATTTATCTTTAGATGCCCGTTATAAAGAAATTGGTATGTGTGGAGTTGCGATTCTAAATCGTGCCGAATATGAATTCTTTCATCATGCACCAGAACTTCTCAAAGCTGGAGGAACTCAACAACAAGTTGATGAGCTTCGTAAAATTGGTACTGAGGCATTCAATAAGTCCCTTTTTAATGCCATAGAGCAAGATGTTATAGATTTAACCTATGCAATGACCCGCGAAATTGAAGTTCCCGAAGAAATTATGGAACGACTTACTAAATCTTTAGGAAATCAAGCGACCGTAGAAATGGTCGCTGTTATTGCAACCTATAACATGGTTTCAAGATTTTTGATTGCCACAGGTATTGCCCCTGAAAGCACTAATCATTAATTAGCCATCCTTGTACAAAGTCAAAATCCACTCAGCGCTTGAAGAAGTTTCACGTGATGCTTGGAATGCTCTCATAACGCATCCCAACGCATCACCATTCATACAATATGATTACCTTCTTGCAATGGAAAAGAGTGGTAGTGCCTCAAAAAAAACAGGCTGGACTCCATGCCACTTTAGTGTTTGGGATCAAGAGCAGAAACTAGTAGCTGCTATGCCAATATATTTAAAGCATCACTCTTATGGCGAGTATGTTTTTGACTGGGCTTGGGCAAATGCTTATAAAGAGCATGGTCTTAGTTACTATCCAAAGTTATTAAGTGCAATTCCTTTTACCCCAGTAGGCGGTATGAGAATTATTGGTACTGACACTACTGCTTTTAATCTTTTATTACAAGCTGTGAAAGAATTCGCTAAAACTAATTCTTTCTCTAGTATTCATGTACTTTTTCCTCCTGATGCTGATGAAAAACTATTCCTTGAGCATGGATTTTTAAGACGTGAATCTGTTCAATTTCATTGGCAAAATGTATCTCTTGAACGACCAGGACAGTTATTAGATAGTTTTGAAGAGTTCTTATACACTCTAAATAAAAAAAGAAGAAATAATATTATTCGTGAACGAGCCTCAATTCTTGATTCTGGAATATATTTTGAGCATGTGCCAGGACAAAACATGTCCTCTGCAGACTGGGAATTCTTTTATGAATGCTATTCCAGTAACTACTTTAATCATGGTAATGCACCATATTTAAGTAAGGATTTTTTTCTTCAAATTGGTCAATCTATACCACTCAATATTCATCTTATATTCGCGAATTTAGGTGGTAATAGAATTGCAGCTTCCCTATTATTTCGTAATCGAATAGAAGGTAATGAGACAGTTTATGGAAGATATTGGGGGGCTATAGAGCATGTGAAAAACCTTCACTTTGAAACAGCTTACTATCAAAGCATAGAATTTTGTATCAAGGAACATGCAAGCGTATTTGAAGGTGGGGCTCAAGGAGAGCATAAGATTCATAGGGGATTAACCCCTGTGAATCTCTACTCAATGCATTATCTCTTTGATCCGCGTTTTTATGATGCTGTTCAAAATTTCCTTGAACGAGAGGGAATGTCAATGTATCAGTACATTAACGAACTTTCAGAACACAACCCAGTAAAACAAAATCTTTAACGATTAGTTTTTATGGACATTCTCAGAAATGTAATCAAAGATTAACTTTTCTACTTCGTACAAATTACTTGGATTTTGGCTTCTAATAAAAGCTTCGCACTCACTTTTACTTCCAAACTGATCAAAAGCATTAGCGATAATTTTGATAAATTTACTCATCTCGACTTCCTTATTAGGGTTTACACCTAAGTATTATTACCTAAATAAAAAAATCTTGCAGAAAGTACTTTTAAATCAATAAAGATTTAAAAAATATTGTTAATAAGTAATTGATTTATAAAGATGATTTAAGCAAACGGCTATTTTTAGGTAGGTTTGCAGCTAGAAATTCCATTTGATCCGCCAAAATATTACGCCCTTTAAGGATCATATCTTCATACAAACTAGGTATATAAGGTGCGTAAATAAGAGACATACCAGCATTTTCAGGTGATCTATTGCCTTTTTTCTGATTACACTCTCTACAAGAAATCACAAGGTTCATCCAAGAATAATCTCCACCCTTGCTTGCCGGAGTTATGTGCTCGGCCTCGGCTTCACCCTCAGATATTTTATGAGCACAATAAGCACAAACTCCTTGGTCACGACGGTATAACTTACTTTTCGTAATAGCTGGAGTAACTTCAAATAAATTGATACGGGAAGACCCCTTTGTGGCAATAATAGAGTGGAGTTCAATAATTGATTGCTTACCAGATTGACGGGAAATGCCTCCCCTCATCACCGCAATTGGCTTTCCTAGAGTCCAAGCAATACTTCCTTCTGCATAGTGCTTGGTGGCTTCCTCAGCATTCACCCAACTTTGAGGTATACCACCAACGTCTAGCTTCAATATATGGAGCACGTTTCCCTCAATTTCATTACACAAATTGAATTCAAAAACTACAACTACATATTAATCAAAATTGTGTGACATTGCATTAAAGATTTAAACGTGTAGCAAATTATCTACCGCCAATTTTGAGTTCTTTAAAAACACTTTGATGTTCTCTTGGTAAACATCTCCAATATTGCTCAACAGCCTCAACTTGTCCGCCAAGTTTAGCCGCAGCCTCCCAACCCCAGCGTGGTTTATATAGAAAGGCTCTTGCAAAAGCAATAAGGTCAGCTTGACCTTTAGCTACGATTTCTTCTGCCTGATCAGGATCAGTTATTAGACCAACAGCAATCGTTGGTAATCCTGTTTTTTCTTTCACTAATTGAGCAAATGGAACTTGATAACCAGGTCCCACAGGGATCTTTTGGCCTGATGCAACACCACCACTAGAAACGTGAATGTAGGAAATTTGAGATTCTTTCAGACGATTTGCAAACTCAACAGTTTCCACTGGTGTGAAACCATTCTCGACCCAGTCAGAGGCTGAAACACGCATACCTAGTACACCATCATATACTGCTCTAACAGCCGCAGTAACCTCGAGAGGGAAACGCATTCTATTCTCTAAAGAACCACCATACTCGTCTGTGCGTTGATTTGCGACAGGTGATAAGAATTGATGCAGTAAGTAGCCGTGTGCGCCATGTAACTCTATAAAATCGATTCCAGATCGTTTAGCTCTAATAGCGGCTTGAGCAAAGTCATTTTTAATTGCTTCAAGGCCCTCTTTATCTAAGGCAACTGGTGGATGCTCGTGAGACAAATGTGGAATATTAGAAGGCCCAACTGTTTGCCAACCAGTAGGCTCATTAGGGGGAATAGATGCGCCACCTTGGGATGGAATATGACTAGAAGCTTTTCTGCCTGCATGCGCAAGCTGAACACCAACTAAAGTCTTTGGAGATAAAGCTCTTGCCCTTTTTAAATTATCGGAGAACGCTTGTTCACATGCATCATTCCATAGACCTAAACAGCGCGGCGTAATTCTTCCAATATCTGTTACAGCAGTAGCTTCAATGATAAAAGCAGCAGCTCCGCTATTCATTAAATTAGTCCAATGCGTCAAATGCCAATCATTTGCTACACCATCATTTGCAGAGTATTGGCACATGGGTGCAACTATCATACGGTTTGCTAAAGTTAGCTCACCAGAAGGAGAAGGAAGATTAAATGGTGTAAAAAGTTGGCTCATATTTAATATTTTTTCTGTTATGTAATGTTTGTGAATATTTATTGTATATCGAAGATTTAAAACTCTCATGCAATCTCTATAAAAACAATATAGAATGAATTATGAGATTAAAACTACCTACCATTCCAAGTTCTGAAATAACGCCTGAAAACGTTTTTTATAAAAGACGCGAGTTAATACACTTAGCTGCTGGAGGCGCATTTGGTTTAGGTATGAGTTCCTGGTTTACCAGAGATGCTTTCGCGCAATCAAGCAATAAGCTTTCGGTAACTGCCAACACAACTTATACGGTGATGGAAAAGCAAACATCCTTCCAAGATGTCACGAGTTATAACAATTTTTATGAGTTTGGGACAGACAAGTCAGACCCAGCCTCTTATGCTTCAAGCCTCATCACCAGCCCATGGAAAATTAGTGTTGAAGGTTTGGTATCCAAGCCGCGTGTGTTTGATATCGAGGATTTGTTAAAGTTGATGCCCTTAGAAGAGCGCGTCTATCGTATGCGTTGTGTTGAGGGTTGGTCAATGGTCATCCCATGGGTTGGATATTCCCTGAGTAACTTGCTTAAATTAGTAGCCCCATTAGGATCAGCCAAATACGTAGAATTTGTTTCTTTGGCTGATAAAAAACAAATGCGCGGGGTTAATAGTGAAGTACTGCATTGGCCTTACGTAGAAGGCTTAAGACTAGATGAAGCCTACCATCCCCTAACTTTGCTTACATTAGGGCTTTATGGCCAAACCCTTCCAAAACAAAATGGTGCCCCAGTCCGAATAGTTACCCCGTGGAAATATGGTTTTAAAAGTGCAAAATCGATTGTAAAAATCAGACTAGTTGAAAAACAACCCGCAACCAGTTGGAACCTTGCCAACTCAGCAGAATATGGCTTTTATTCAAATGTAAATCCAGAGGTGGATCACCCAAGATGGTCACAGGCAACTGAGCGTCGGTTAAATGATGATAAGGGTTTCTTTGCCCCCAAAATAAAGACCTTAAAATTTAATGGTTATGGCGATCAAGTCGCCTCTTTATATGCAGGAATGGACCTTAAAAAATATTATTGATCGATTTGGAAAGCCTTTTGTTTTCTTACTTTCCATATCGCCCCTCATTCGATTAATATGGTTCGGTGTAAATAATCAATTAAGCGCTAACCCCATTGAGTTCATCACTAGGTTTACTGGAACATGGGCTATCGTTTTTCTTTGTTTAACCCTAACCATAACGCCATTAAGGGTAACAACAGGTTGGAATACTCTAATTAAATATCGAAGAATGCTGGGCTTATTTTGCTTTTTCTATGCCTTCTTACATTTTTCAACTTGGCTATTCTTAGATCAACAACTCGACTTCTCGGCTATATACCAAGATTTTTATAAACGTACTTTCATTACCCTTGGGCTTGCGGGTTTCATTCTTTTAATACCTCTAGCAATAACATCCACTAAATCCCTTCAAAGAAAACTTGGCCGTTCATGGGCTAAGCTTCATTCTTTAATCTATCTTATAGCCATACTCGTAATACTCCACTACTATGTTCATAAGGCGGCAAAAAATAATTTTGGTGAAGTAATTATTTATATCATCATCCTTGGAGCACTTCTAGCTTGGAGAATTGGAAGATGGTCCATTAGGAAACATGCTCAAAGAAACACAGCCTGACTTTCTCAAAATTTAAGACCACAATTTAATTAGGTATTAAAATGATTTCATATATATGACATCATTTTTACCACCATACATCCCCCTATCAAGAAGTGTTCTCAATCTTCAAGAAAAGGGATTCGCCCTCCTCCATCGAGATGACTTTTTCTCATTAAGTGAGCATTCTGAATACGATTGGGGTAATTTAGCCCAATCTTGGAAACATCTAACTGAAGATAAATATCTCAAAGATGGTGGAAAGTACAGAAAACGTAAACACGCCAGTGTTGTTGTTACAGATAAGTCTATCGTTGTCCCCCCGTATCGTCCTCATTTTCAACCAATTTCGTATAACGCACTTCACGGTGGGATGAATAGAGTCTTTGAGCCTTGCGACGATGCTTTTTTAAAACATCCCGCAATGTATGACTTTATGATTCAGTTGGGGGATTTATTTACCCAAGTTTTAACAAAATCGAATCCTACTCTTACGCCTTGGTTTGTTGAAGTTCACCAATTTAGAATAGACACTGCTCATGGAATAGGTCGACCTACACCTGAGGGTGCTCATCGAGACGGAGTTAACTTCGTTGCGGTCCTATTAGTGGACCGTCGTGAAGTTTCTGGTGGTGAATCCAGAGTGTTCGACGCACATGGTCCCCAAGGTCAAAGATTTACACTAGATACTCCGTGGTCTTTACTTCTTTTAGATGACACAAAAGTATTGCATGAAACAACTCCTATTCAACCATTTGATAGAAGTCATCCTGAAAAATCATGGCGTGACACATTAGTGTTAACCTATCGCCAAGAAGGTTTTTTGGAAGCTAACTCATAGAATGTTTTACCAGTCGACGCCTTGGATGAGGTACTCAGCAGTATTATTGTTTTTAGTAACCGTCATTCACTTTGTATTCGGATTTATATTAGGTTTATCCGTTGATGAAGCGCATTACGCTCTTTATGCATTGCACCCAGAATTGAGCTATTTTGATCATCCTCCTTTAGTGGGTTGGTTGCAAATATTACCAGTTAAATTAAATTGGACAGACGGCTGGCTTCGCTTAGTTCCAGAGCTCATTTGGTTAATTAGTATTTATTTAAACATATTAATCTGCCTTACGATTTGCAAGTCTCAAAGATATTCAATGGGTTTTAGCACAAGAAAACCCATCATTTTCTGGACAATCTGTTTAAGTTGTTTATCACCTATTCTGCATGTTCTTGCAGTTGCTTTATTACCAGACACCATCTTACTTGTCATGGTACCAGCCATGATATTGCTTACCCTTTTATTAAATCAAGAACTTAAAGAACGTCATCCGCGAGATCTCATACACTGGATAGGTCTGGGAATAATACTTGGGCTTTCAGGACTCAGTAAATATACGAGTATATTTTTTGCAGTTTGTATTCCGATCTGTCTTATTTCATGGCATGGGGTCAAAATATTTCGTCGTCCAGGACTATATATAGCCTTGATCATTGCACTAATCTTGATTACACCAGTTATTTATTGGAACTATCAACATGATTGGATTTCATTTAAATACCAAATAGGACATGGCACTGGGGGTGAATGGAAATTTAAAAAAGTTTTTGTTTTTTTACTCAATCAAATAGTTTCATATGGACTTTTAATACCTATTGGACTGATCTGGTTTTTAAAAAATCGTGAGGATGACAATAGGCTTATATTAAGTTTCTTTATTGTTCCACTCATTTTATTTGCATATTTTTCTGGTAGCGGTGGAAGCCTCCCTCATTGGACCGCCCCTGCTTGGATTTCTCTGATCCCTTTTGCAGGAATTGGTATTGCGAATGCTTTCGAGGCTCACAAAAAGCTATTAATTCGTTGCTTTATTGCGATTCAATTTTTCATATGTTCTCTTGGCTTTGTCCTTCTTTTTTGTGGAGGTTTGCCTGGTGTATCAATGGATCAAGATTTAGGAAAAAAGAATCCTATCGCAGACTTATTCGGATGGGATGATGCTGGCAAAAAAATACTTCAAATTTCAAACGAATATCAAGTTAAAAATCTTGTCGTTCAAAATTGGACAATGGCAAGCCGATTAGCTTGGTATGCAAAGCCCTTGAATGTTTATGTCTTAGACGATCGCTTTGATCAATTTGATCTATGGTTTGGAAAACTTGAAATTGGAAGTGATGCAATATTGTTAGATTGGTCACAAATGTCATTTACAAGGCCGGTTTCAGATGAGGGTTTTGAATCTTGCCATTTAATTCAGAATCAAAAGGTTCAACGTCTTGATAGGGATATTGCTCAATTTGACTTTTACTTATGTAAAAATTGGCAAGGTCATTCAACACCTCAAAGAACCCCCTAATTTTTATGTCTGAAAACTCCACAATGACGAATTCTCAAAATGGCTTTTGGAGCCAATATGGTCTTTGGATTCGTTTAATCATTTCAATATTACTTTTAACAAGGGCTTTTCAATCCATTGATTGGATGAAAATAAAACAAGCACTACCTTCTATTGCTTATGAGTGGATTTTTGTTTCATTATTTTTATTATGGATTAGTAACGCACTCTCTGGACTTAGATGGGGACAGATTATGCATCATGCGGGATTTATTAAAAATAATCTTGCATATATAAGACTCTATTTTGCGGGTGGACTTATCAATCAGGGTCTTCCAACCACATTAGGTGGAGATAGTTATAGAGCTATTTCTGCCTATAAAATGCTTCAAAAATCTACCAATGAAGTTAATTTACCAATGAGTTTTCTTGGGGTTTTACTTGACCGATCACTGGGTTTTGCCGGAAATAGTATATTAGGCGCAATTGGACTATATTTGGGTGGTTCAGTGCTAGGAGCATGGGTACCAAACTTAGGTCTAGTTTTAATTATTGGTATGTTGCTAGGAGCATTATTGATTGCAGCTTGTCTGCGAATAGAGTTTTCGCAGAAAATTTATATAAGCCTCATGGCTCGGATCAAAATGCAAAATGCTTTCCCTCCAACAAAAGTTGCCTGGGGATTTCCAAATATTTGGTGGCAAATCGTTTTAGCCACGGGCATACATTTCTTGACATTGGCTGCCTATTGGGCTTGTTTAAAAGCTTGCCATGTTGAAGCCCCAATAGAAGCTCTTCTGATAAGTATTCCAGCTATTGGAGTATTAATGCTTGTACCTATCAGCATATCAGGATGGGGGCTTAGAGAAACCTCTTTAGCCAGCATGATGGCTCTTTGGGGTTTAGACCCAAGCTTAATTATTTTAAGTTCATTGTTGTATGGAATCACAATCTTGATTACTTTTTTACCAGGTCTACCCAGAATCATTCAAAAGGGCTAACTGACCTGTCATAATATAGCTTATGACAATACGTGTAGACACGATGCGACGCATCGATCATCTTGCAGGTGTGCCTCTGTGCGCAATACTTACCCCAATCGTTTATTTATACGATTTGATACGAGGTCTTTTTCAAAAGCCTTTGCCACAACCAAAACGCATCTTATTTATTGAGCTCTCCGAAATGGGTAGCGCAATTCTAGTAGATCCTGCCATGCGAGATGCAATTAAACGTGGGGCTGAAATATATTTTTTAATTTTCAAAAGTAACCAAGCAAGTCTTGAGCTTTTACAAACAGTTCCTAAAGCACGCATCTTAACGATTGATGCTAGTGGCTTATTTAATTTGATTTCAAGTACTTTTACAACCCTTATCAAAATCCACCGCATTAAGATCGACACAGTTATTGATTTAGAACTTTTTTCAAGATTTACTGCCCTACTAACTGGTTGTTCAGGCGCCTCAAGAAGAATTGGCTACCACATATTTCATGGAGAGGGCTTATGGCGCGGCAACATGTTAACCCATAAAGTTCACTATAACCCACATATACATATAGCAAAAAATTTCCTCTCCCTTGTTCATGCTGCATATTCAAATCAAGATGAAGTGCCCTATAGCAAGATTGCATTTCATGATCAAGATATACAATTAACTCAAGCAACTGTATCTGATACTCAAAAGCAAGAAATTGCACTAAGAATACAAAATTTAATTAAGGATAGTAAGGATCATCTACCCTCTCAAATTATCTTAATTAATCCTAATGCTAGTGATTTATTACCCCAAAGACGTTGGGCACCAAATCGCTTTGCGGAACTTATCCAAGCAGCTGCAAAGGAATGGCCGGAAGCTATTTTTTTGGTAACTGGATCTCCAGAAGAAAAAGCTTATGCTGAAAATGTTATAAAAATGGCTAATGTTCCTCAAGCATATAACTTTGCAGGAATGGTTAAATTTAATGAATTACCTGCTCTTTATCATCTTGGAAGTGTGATGGTCACCAATGACTCTGGACCAGGTCATTTTTCCTCAGTAACGCCATTACCTACAGTTGTATTATTTGGTCCAGAAACACCAGCTTTATATGGATCACTTGGAAAATCAATTCCTATATTCGCAGGACTGTCTTGTTCGCCTTGTGTATCTGCGGCAAATCATAGAAAAACCCCTTGCTCCAATAATGTTTGCATGCAGGCTATTACTGTAGATCAAGTTATTGGTGCTATGAAAAAATGGTTACAAGCTTAATCGACCATGAGACAAAATGAGGCGGACTCTTTCCCCAAATGGGCCTACACCCTAGCTTTATTTCCATTATTGGTTTTTATATTTGATATAACTCATTCTCAAGATCAAGAATGGTTTTTGAAAATCAATCATTTAGCAAATATTTTTCCAGATATTCTTTGGACTAACTTATCACTATTAGGAAATGGTTGGTCATTGTTTGCAATTACTTTTCCATTAATCTTGCTTGCAAGAAAGCAACTATACGCTGGAATTATTTCTGGAATTTTTACTGGAATCTTATCAAATCTTTGCAAATCTTTTTTCCAAACAGATCGGCCAGCTGGAGTCATTGATCCTCAGTTATTCCATATTATTGAAAACCCTTTGCTTCATAACGCTATGCCATCAGGACATACGATGACAGCTTTTAGTGTAGCTACTGCCATCTTTTTTACAATAAATTCAAATAAAAGAACGAAGTATGTTTTTTTATTCTTATTAGCTACCGCTACAGGTGTTTCCAGAATAGCTGTTGGTGCTCATTGGCCTGAGGACGTTTTAGTTGGCTCGGCTTTGGGAATATTATCGGGATTAATTGCAGCTCAAATTACACAATCCATCCCATCCGCATATTTAGAACTTAATAAGTGGCCAATATATTTCATTATTTTAGGAAGCTTCATTAGCTTTTATTTATTGACAATGGATAAGATTGATTTTCACCTCAACCAAACCAGTCAATACATTCTAGCTGGAATTATTTTTGTAACTTGGATTAGGTTAATCCCCTCGCTAAAACAGGCAAAGCAAAACTAATTATGTTTAGTTATCGACACGGCTTTCACGCTGGTAATCATGCAGATGTTCTTAAACATATTACCTTGCTGAATTCATTAAGACTTCTTCATAAAAAAGAAACGCCACTCATGTTAATTGATACACATGCTGGTGCTGGTTTGTATTCATTGAATGAAAGGTTTGCAACCACGAGTTTAGAATCAAATGAAGGAGTTCTTCAGCTTTTTAAAGCCCAATCAAGCTTTCCCTTAAGTCTTGGAATCCAAGAATATTTAAAAACAATTCAACACCTTCAAAGAAACGTGGAACAAATAGAAACTTATCCTGGTTCACCATATCTAATGTGGCAACACCTAAGATCCAAGGATAAACTTCGTTTAATGGAATTACATCCAACAGAATTCCCTATCTTGAATGATCTATTTTCTGACCTTCATGATAAAAAGCAAGATATACAAGTCTTGATGAAAGATGGATTCGCGCAATTAAAAGCATTTCTTCCACCTCCTTCAAGAAGAGGATTGATATTAATCGACCCATCCTATGAAGACAAAAATGATTATTTTCGAGTGATTCAATCCCTTGGGGAAGCTGTGCAACGTTTTGCAAATGGTGTCTATTTAATTTGGTACCCAATACTCGCGCGCATTGAAGCACATGATTTCCCAACAAAACTCAAGAAGTTTTGCTTAGAAAAAAATTTACCATGGCTTCAAGCAGAACTGAGAATAAAAAGTCCTCAAGAAACCGGATTATCGGCAAGTGGTATGTGGATCATTAATCCACCTTGGCAATTAAAAGAACAGCTTGAAGAGGATTTACCTATCCTAAAACAGATTCTTGCAACAGATGATGAAGCTAAATACTTAATCGATCATCAAGAATAACTATTCAAGGTCATATTTGAACGGATTGAAATCCGTGTTTTTATCAAAATGATCCTCGTGTTCAACACGCTTTAAAAATCCAACAATCTTGTAAGTTAGAGGGACCGCCAAAATCTCCCATGAGGTTTTCAAAATATATTGCACGATCGCAACTTCGATAACTTGCTCTAAAGGCCAAATGCCATAAAAAGCTAAAAAATAAAATAAAGCTGAATCAACAAGTTGCCCAACAGCAGTTGAAGCAATCACTCTTAGCCATAGATACTTCCCACCAGACTGAACCTTCATCTTTGCAAGTACATAGGCATTAATTAAACTACCACTCCAAAATGCTGCTATGGATCCAAAAACTATACGCCATGTATTGCCAAAAACCGATTCTAAACCCTCTTGTAAATGCTGGTTATAGTCTCCAGGAGCAGGAGTTAAATTGATGACAATTTGCGACATAATGACTGCAAATAATAAAGCTCCAAAGCCACACCAAACTGCTCGGCGGTCATAAGCATAGCCATACACTTCTGTAAAAATGTTGCCAAAAGCATAAGAAATAGGGAAAAATAGTACACCTGCTCCGAATACAACATTTCCAAATATAGGTAACTGAACCTGAGCTGCTTTGCCTGCACCGATGAGATTGGAACAGAGCAAAACGGTTACAAATCCCGCGAGCATGAAGTCATAATATTTATATGACCGTTGAGGTGTTTGAAGGTTTGATCGATTATTCACGATAGTCTATAAGTAAAATTGTGAATTTTAGTCTAAACTACTTTAAATATAAATGTTTAACAAATTTTAAAATTAATAAATATATGAGCCAAAAAACTCCATTTCAGTGGGACGATCCTTTACTACTTCAATCACAATTGAGCACCGACGAAAAAATGGTGCAAGATGCAGCTCATCAATATGCACAAACTCGTCTTGCCCCAAGAATATTAGAATCATTTCGTGAAGAAAAAACAGATATTGCAATCTTTCAAGAAATGGGAGAACTAGGCTTACTAGGATTAACACTTCCAGCACAGTATGGTGGTTCAGATATGAACTATGTCTGCTACGGACTAGTCGCAAGAGAGATCGAACGTGTCGATTCAGGCTACCGTTCAATGATGAGCGTCCAATCCTCATTGGTGATGCTACCCATATTTGAGTTTGGTAGCGAAGAACAAAAACAAAAATATTTACCTGGTTTAGCTAGCGGTAAGTTAATTGGTTGTTTTGGTTTAACGGAACCCAATCATGGTTCCGATCCTGGGAGTATGGTAACCCGGGCAAAATCCGTACCAGGTGGATTTAGTTTATCTGGATCCAAAACTTGGATTTCAAATTCACCATTTGCAGATGTATTCGTTATTTGGGCAAAAAATGATGACGGTATCATTAAAGGCTATATCCTAGAAAAAGGTATGAAAGGCTTATCTGCACCTAAGATTAAAGGAAAAATGGGGCTTCGTGCTTCAACTACAGGTGAAGTAGTAATGGATGAAGTATTTGTTCCAACAGAAAATGAATTACCTAATGTTCAAGGTCTCAAAGGACCATTTACTTGCCTAAATTCTGCACGATATGGCATTGCTTGGGGTGCAATGGGCGCTGCTGAGTTTTGTTGGCATGCAGCTAGACAATACACACTTGACCGAACACAATTTGGTCGCCCCTTAGCTTCTAATCAATTGATCCAGAAGAAGCTGGCTGATATGCAAACAGAAATTACTTTAGCCCTGCAAGCATGTTTACGTTTAGGTCGTATGAAGGATGAAGGAATTGCAAGTCCAGAAATTACTTCAATATTAAAACGTAACTCTTGTGGAAAAGCTTTAGATATCGCTCGCATGGCACGCGATATGCACGGTGGCAATGGCATATCAGATGAGTATGGCGTTATACGTCATCTTCTGAATCTAGAAGTGGTCAACACCTATGAGGGCACGCATGATGTTCATGCCCTTATACTGGGAAGAGCAATTACTGGCATATCAGCTTTTTAAATCAAGGTCTTTTTTCTTTGATCTTGCATCATTGCAAGTAATGCTCTAACAGACTCAAGCAATGGAATACTCACTTTTTCTCGGTGAGCTGCAGCTATGGTGTTATCCAAAATAGCCTCAATCTCTAAGTCTTGCTTTTTCTCCCAATCTATAGCCATACTGGTTTTATAAGCTGGTGCGTTATAAGTTAATTGAATATAGTGCTCAGGTAAATGCTCAGGAATTGGGTTACCTGTTGCACTCGCAATTTCCATAATTTCATTCATGATTCTACGGATCAGTAACTCCCCCCCTGGGGAACCAAGAATACCGAGAGTGTCAATCACACCACCCAAAACTGAAACAGGATTAAAAGCAGCATTCCATAAAACTTTTTGCCATCTGCCTTGTGTAATATTTTCATTGAGCACAACTGGAACACCACCCTCTTCAAACAAAGCGGCTAAAGCTCGACACTCATTACTAACTTCCATTGGGTAATTACCCATTGTTAGTTCACCATAAGCGTAATGTTCAATCAATCCTGGTGCAATCCGACTAACTTGAATAAAAGCTAAACAACTAATGATTTGATTATCTGGAAATGCTTGATGGATTTCCTCCTCGATTTCAACACCATTCTCGATCAAAACTATAACGGTATTGGGTCCAACAGCGGGAGACATTAACTCAACACGATTTAAACCTTTGATGACCTTTAAAGAGACGATCAAATAATCAGGATACTTTCCTTGATAGTAATGACAAGATGGCATTACATCATGCGCAACAAAGTGACTTTCTCCAAGAGTTTCACTAATAATTTTGTAACCTTGAGTTTTTAAAAGTGCATATTCTGAACGAGCCACTAATGTTACATGAGCCATAGCTTTGGATAATGCGTTCCCATAAAAGCCACCAATTGCGCCGGCACCAAGGATTAAAACGCGTGGAGTATCACTAGGACTTAACATGAGTATAAAATATTTGTAAATATAAATTTTAAATAACTATCATAAACGTTTATCAAACTATTGGAGCAAGCTTCATGAATGCTATTGAGAGAGTTTCTGGAATGCAGGAAAGCCAACAAAAAATTGGCTCAACAAATGGTCCAAAAATGCCAAGTCCTCCAGTCTTTGGTAACGTGCAAGAAGAACGAATTCATCGTAAACAACGTCTTGCTGCAGGCTTTCGTTTATTTTCTAAGATGGGCTTTGATGAAGGAATAGCGGGACATATTACTGCCAGAGATCCAGAATTTCCAGATACTTTTTGGGTAAATCCTTTTGGTGTTCATTTTAGTCAAGTCAGTGTTTCTAATCTCATTAGAGTTGACCATCATGGAAATGTGATTGAGGGCAATTACCCTGTCAATGCTGCAGCTTTTGCAATTCATTCGCAAATCCATCATTTTCGTCCTGATGTTGTTGCAGCTGCACATACACACTCACCGCAGGGAAGAGCTTTCTCGACATTAGGGATTAGCTTAGAAACCCTCACTCAAGATGCTTGTGCTTTTTATAATGACCATGCACTTTATCCTGACTATGGCGGAGTTGTTGTAGAGATATACGAAGGCGTAAGAGTTTCAAAGGCCCTTGGTCAATATAAGGCGGCTATACTTCAGAATCACGGTCTTTTAACTGTTGGAGATACAGTGGATGCCGCAGTTTGGTGGTACATCTCTATGGAGCGCTGCTGCCAAGTTCAACTAACAGCAATGGCTAGCGGTATAAAACCCATTCCTATCAAACAGGAATCTGCAGAGCAAGCGTACTCAATCGTTGGATCAAGTTACGCTGGTTGGTTTTCTTTTCAACCACTCTATGCAAGAATAATCAAAGAACAACCAGATCTGCTCGATTAAATTTCGATCTTAGCACCAAGCTCTACAACACGATTAGTTGGAATTTGAAAGAAATCAGCAGGCTTTGCTGAGTTCTGAAACATCCAAGCAAAAAGCTTTTCGCGCCATAATGCCATTCCTGGAATTGCTGAAGGAATTACAGTATCTCTCGCAAGGAAGAAGGATGTATCCATCATGTCGCATTCGATATTAAATTCTTTTCCAATTAAGGCCATAATATCAATAACGTCAGGAGTTTCTTTAAATCCATACATTGCCCTAACTAGATACATTCCATCACCCAAATCTTTAAATGTAAGACGATCGCTATCCTCTACATAAGGGACGTCCCAAACACTAATCTTTAAGAAAATTACCCGCTCATGCAAAATGCGGTTATGTTTTAGGTTATGCAACATTGCAACCGGAACATAGTCAACGTGAGCTGTCAGAAATACCGCTGTTCCCTCAACCCTGTGAGGTGGATGAGCTTGTAATGACTTAACAAAACTCTCAAGTGGAATACCATTTTGCACAGCTTTCTCTCGCAAAATTCTTCTTCCCTGGAACCAAGTCATTAACAATAAGAAACAAACTGCACCAAGCAAAAGCGGGAACCAGCCACCCTCTGCTATCTTTAATAAATTGGCAACCAAGAAGGATAAGTCAACCACTAAAAATGAAGCTATCACCAAAAATATAAATACAGGATTCCATTTCCAAACGAAACTCATCACAATTGCTGCAAGTATTGTTGTAATGATCATTGTTGTTGTAACGGCTATACCGTAAGCTGCAGCTAGATTTCCAGAATTTTTAAAAGCTAATACAACGGCAACAACGACGACCATGAGGAACCAATTAATGGTTGGCATATAAATCTGACCAATTTCTTTATCTGAGGTGTAAGAAATTTTCATTTTTGGAACGAATCCCAATAAGATAGCTTGGGAAGTCATGGAGTAAGCACCAGAGATAACTGCTTGAGAAGCTATCACTGTAGCAATAGTGGCAAGAATAACTAAAGGTAATGTAAATGCTTCAGGAACCATCAAAAAGAAAGGGTTCTCGATAGCTGATGGATTGCCAATCAACATTGCACCTTGACCAAAATAATTAAGTAGTAGCGCTGGCATTGCCACAAAAAACCAAGCTAAACGAATTGGTTTAGCTCCGAAATGCCCCATATCAGCATACAAGGCTTCTGCACCTGTTAATACAAGAAATACGGCACCAAGAACAATAAAAGCTTGAACTGAGTGTTCTAAGAGAAACTCAATAGCGTAGATTGGACGAATTGCAGTGAGAACGTGTGGATTATCTAAAATATTGTATACACCCATAGCCCCTAATACAAAAAACCAAACCAACATAATGGGACCAAATAAACTGCCGACGATATGTGTGCCAGTTCGCTGAATAATGAACAATACAATAATAATTACTAAGGTAATTGGAATCACATAACGGGTAAATTGAGGAGATACAATTTCTAGCCCTTCTACTGCAGAAAGTACAGAGATTGCTGGTGTAATAACAGCGTCTCCATAGAACATACAAGCCCCAAAAACACCAAGCATGATGATAATCATTGAGCGTTTTGAATTCTGTGGAACAGTTCTAAGAGCCAATGCCATGAGTGCCAATATTCCACCCTCGCCATTATTACTAGCTCGCATCACAAACAAAACATACTTCAGGGACACCACGATTAGAAAGGCCCAAAAGACCATTGATAGAACACCGAATACGCTATCTTGTGAAAAAGGTATGCCGTGGTCTGGACTAAAACATTCCTTCAAAGCGTATAAAGGACTTGTTCCTATATCACCAAACACAACTCCAGTCGCAGCAAGGGTCAATCCAACTAAATTACCTTTGTGATCATGCGAGTTACTATGCAAAGTGATCGGGCGCAGAATCTTTGATTCAGAAAACTCTGGATTACTTAGAGACATAATTCACCATTGAGATGTTAAGTAGTGACATTGTAATACTGAAAATTGTTAAAAAATCACTTACCCGAGCCAAACTCCCATTCCTTGTGCATTTAACTCAATGTCGGTGCTTAACAATTGCTCTATTTTTGTATCAGTTAACTCACATCCATGATCTCTAAGCTCTTGAATATAAAGATTTAATAAGCCATTTTTTAACAGTTCATGGCGATTATTTGCTTGGGCAACTGATTTCCCAAGACTCTCTACTTTAGTAAGCATTTCTGTCATCTTCTGATACAAACGAGTAACCCCAGTGACTTTACTAAAATGTGTCGGATATAAACACTCTGGCTTAAGTGCCATAATGCGCTTCAAAGAAATGCGTAAAGCTTTAGGATCAAACTGTATAGGGGTTGTGGTAGGGATAATAAAGTGTCCCTTATCGGTGTCGAACTCACGATATGAGAGTCCAAATGTATCACCTGTAAATGCGCCATGACTCAGTTGGTCCCAAATGGTAATGTGGTGTTTAGCATGCCCCGGAGTATCTATACAGGTTAGAATCCTTCCTGCAAGATTAATCATAAGTCCATCAGAAGCTTCTATAACACGATGAGCTTCAATAGGTACTAGTTGTCCATAATCCTTTTGTACAACTTCCTCACCGTAAACAGCTACAGCTCCAGCACGTAATTGAGTAGGATCAATCATATGTCGTGCCCCCCTAGGGTGCACTACTAACTTAGCATTTGGACAAGCTTGCATTAGGCTTCCAGCACCGCCAGCATGATCAAGATGAACATGGGTCAGTAAAATATAATCAACCTCTTCTGGCTTGCACTCCAGATCAGATAAGGTTGCTAGAATTCGAGGTACGGAATAATTAGTTCCTGTGTCTATAATCGCAATTCGCTCGCTAGACGGCGCTCTTTGGGTAACTATGTAACATGCATCAAATTGTGATCTTATAAAACCAGTATCAACCGCATAAACTCCATCACCTAGATCATCTGCATATCGAAAAGAATAATTTGGCATTTATATACTTTATTACTAAATTGTTTTGAAATATGAACTATCTTCCAACTGAATTATTAAAACTCTATACTTAAGCTATGAAAAAATCTGTCTTGTTACTTCTAGAAAAAAATGGTCTCAATGCACTCATTGATTGGGTAGATCTAATATTTGTGCTCATTGAAGTCTCTGTCGTTATTTTAGTAGCTTGGGTTGTTATCAGTATTATAAGAAAAATAATATCTGGTATCGAAGACAGAGTAGCTAGCAGAGCCAGTGGCGACGATATTAAACGTATTAAAACTTTATCTAGAGTTCTGAGATATATAGCTACGGTAATCGTTGTTGTCCTCACGGTCATGTCAGTTTTGGCAGGGTTTGGAGTATCAGTTGCACCATTTTTAGCAACAGCCGGTGTTGCTGGCTTGGCAGTTGGATTCGGCGCTCAGAGTCTTGTAAAAGATTATTTCACGGGGTTCGTAATGTTGATTGAAGACCAAATTAGACAAGGTGATATTGTTGAAATTGCCGGCAAGGTTGGTACTGTTGAAGAAGTTACGCTGAGGTATATACGTCTTCGAGATTATGAAGGCGTTGTCCATTTTGTCCCTAACAGTGTTATCACTGTTGTTACTAATAGAACGCGGAGCTATGCATATTCCGTAATGGATATCAGCGTTTCTTATAAAGAAGATGTTTCAAGAGTTTGTGAGGTTCTCAAACAAATTGCAAATGAAATGCGCCAAGATCCTGAACTTAAAGAAAATATCCTCGAAGACATTGAAATTGCTGGATTAGAAAGGTTTGCTGACTCAGCCATAACAATTCGCGCAAGGATGATGGTAGTTGCTAAATATCAAAACCCCATCCGAAGAGAATTCCAGGCAAGAGTTAAAGTAGCCTTTGAAAGAGAAAAAATTGTAATACCATACCCTCATCTAGTACTGGAAACTAATCATAAGTCTCAAACCTAATTTGCAATACTAGGGGATTCATGCTATAGTAACCCTCTTAGTACAGAACAGACGCGGGGTGGAGCAGTCTGGCAGCTCGTCGGGCTCATAACCCGAAGGTCATAGGTTCAAATCCTATCCCCGCAACCAATTAAAGGCCTCTAACTCAAATTAGAGGCCTTTATTCTTTTTCCAAAGCAATCTTTTCTTATGTTTGACCAGTAATTTTTCCTACTAATACTGCAAATCCAATAAATAAGTGGAAAACAACAGGGTATAAAAATTCAAAGAAAAAAACTAAAGACAAGACCCCTACTTTTAAATTTAACAAGAATTCTTGTTTATTTTCAAAATCGATATTTGTCTTGTCCTCAAATTGAGATAATTGCTTACTATTAAGATCTCCATAATTTATAAAGAAAAATTTCTTAGTCTTAGGGATTAGTAAAATAAAAGTTCCAATAATGGGCGCAAAAAGTACAGCAACTAAGAAAAACAAAGTGCCAATAAAATTCCAACCCGACGGTTCTATGAAATCTTTTATTGCAATAATCAAACTAGTCAAAAGCAATGGCAAGGCTGTCCATCTTGATAACTTTGGAATGAGACAAAGAAAAAGTGTCCAAAATAGAATGAACTCCAAAGGATGTTGAAGAGCATCTCTAAATAGTTCGAAAATATCCTTAAAACTAAACAGCATAAAAAAGCCCTACCTTGCCTTTAAGCTTAAACGTTAATTAATTGGAAAAGTATATAGAATAACTGTCTTGAGTCTAGCATTAGTTGGAATTACTTTTGAAATACTCAAAGGGAAAAAGTTAAGATTTTTATAACTTAGTCTTGAACGAATCGTTCATTACCAACTATACCAACCTTTGTAAATCCATTTTTTTGAAGGTCTGACATAACTGCAGATAAAAACTTGTATTGAGTTTTTTTATCTGGCTTAATATGAAATTCTGGTTGATTATCCATATTCGCTTTTAATGATAATAGGTTTTCGTGGATTTCTTCACGATTCATTACATGACCATTAAAAGAAAATTGTCCTTGTTTATCTATATCAATAAAGACAATAGTAGGAGTTTTTTCTACTTTCGGTGTATTAGTAGGCATGGTCATGTTAATGGCATGCAATTGCGGAGGAATGGTAATAATTAACATCACCAACAACACCAACATAACATCTATCAATGGAGTAGTGTTTATATCAATAATCACATCATCTTCATTAGTATGTAAATTAAATGCCATAAATACTATCCTTTAGGAGGTGGCTCAGTTAAGAAGCCAACCTTTGTGATACCAGCACGCTGACAGTCAAGTAAAACCTTAGCTACGGATTCATATTCAACTTCTTGATCACCACGAATATGAACCTCTGGCTGTGGACTTTGTATTGAAACTTCTTTCAATCTGTCTACTAAGTCTCTATCATTTTTTATTTGATAGTCATTCCAAAAAACTTTACCCGTATTGGTAACAGAAATATTTATATCCTGAGGTTTTGTAATTCTTGCTTGATTCTCTTCCTTCGGTAAGACTACAGAATGAGTCTGAACAGCAACAGGAATAGTCATCAAAAAGATAATCAGCAAAACCAACATTACATCCACTAAAGGAGTAGTGTTGATAGCAGACATAATGTGATCATCGTCGGATGGAAGTTTTATCATGGATAATGACCTAATTATTCAGGTTTTGCACCGCCAAGTAATACTTTTTCGAGATCAGCTGAAAATGATCCAACTTGTGACATAGCTGATTTGTTTCTTCTAACCAACCAGTTATAACTTAGAACAGCTGGAACAGCTACAGCTAATCCCAAAGCAGTCATAATAAGTGACTCACCTACTGGACCTGCAACTTTATCAATAGATGCCTGACCAGCGATACCAATCGCTGTTAATGCGTGATAAATTCCCCAAACAGTTCCAAACAAACCAACAAAAGGAGCTGTTGAACCAACAGTTGCTAAAAATGCTAAACCAACCGAAAGCTTAGATTGAATTTCTTCAATAGAACGATTGAAAGACATTTCTATCCATGTATTTAAAGCAACTTTTGAAGCCAACTCAGAATGATGTTCGTTCTTAGCTTTGATTGCGTTTTGTGCAATATAGCAAAAGGCACTATCTTGATCCATTCCGCCTACTGCTTCTTCAAGATTAGGCTTTTCCCAAAATTCATGACGAACTTTTTTTGCATTACTAAATAGTTTACTTTGCTCCAAATATTTATAAATCAAAATAATCCAAGTTCCAAGAGACATTATTAACAACATGACAAGAACAATTTTTGCAATGATATCGCCTTGATCAATAATCGCACTCAAGCCATAAGGATTACTTACCGCCTCAGCAGCATTTGCTTCTTCAGCATACACATTCCCAATGAAGGAGATATTTAGTAAAGCAGCATTTACTAAAACGAATGATTTATTTTTCATGAACTAATCCTTTTATTAATTTAATCGCCACGTATATTTGATTCGAGCCCAAGAATCGACTAATTGACCGTTTTCAGACCCAGGTTGAAACTTGCATAGACCAAGAGCATCTCTTGCGGCCATATCTAATCTTTTAAAACCACTTGAACTTAAAATTTTGCTGTCTTTAATGCTTCCATCAGCCCCAATCAAATAGCCAATTGTTACAACACCCTGTTCATTCGACAAACGAGACGATTCAGGATATTGAGGCTTCTGACATCCCACGCTCATATCAATCTTTGCAGATTGAACAACAGGTGGCGCTGGTGGCGCAGGAGGTGCAGAACTAACAGGTGGTGGTGGAGTTACTGTCGCCTGAATACTTGAAGTACTTGGTTGAGGTGTAACCTCAGCTTTAGCTACATAAACTTTAGGAACAATCTTAGGCTTAGGAATTTCAGGTTTGGGAATATGCTTTATTTCTTCAATAAGAGTTGCATTCATTGGCTCAGCTAAATACGCCGTTGCTTTTTTTGCAAGTCCAGAAGCTAGCAACCAGATTATCAAAACATGAACAAGTACTGCAAGAGCAACAACTTGTGGTTTATTACTCTTCTTACTAGGATTTATAAAACTCATTAACTTATGAAGTTGAGACATGAGTAAAACTCATGTCTCATTACTTGATGATTAGAAATTAACAAATAAAGATAATGAACTAAATCTTCCTGATGACCATGTAACTGTATCGCTGTTCAACGTATTTCCACCGATATTAGTACCTGGACGATTAGGGTCAGAACTAGCACCTGCTGGAGCTAAGGATGTTAGATAAATCTGATTAAACACGTTATCGATACCAAATCTAATTCTTGCAGACTTAGCAAGGGTTCCTAAGTTAGTAAAGTCATAATTCAAATATAAACCAGTTAAATACATCTCTGGAATTTGTCCCCACTCATTTACAGATTTGTTATCAACCCATTGTGGACCAACACGTTTTACGAAAGCACCAGTTGTCCATCCACTTTTCTTGTAGAAAATACCTAATGTTTCCATATCAGTAGGAACGGAAGCCATATTCAAACCATTACTATCATATTTCGCGTTCATCTTAGAAGCATTTCCGTATACTGAAATTCCATTATCAAAAGCATAAGTTCCTTGGCCCTCAATACCGCTATATGTGCCCGAACCAGTTGCAAAATAGATCGTATTGTATGTTGTAGGATCATAATAAGGGGTTAAAGATCCGTCCGCACGGGTTAAATATACATCACCGTCGACGCTAAAATTCTTCCCTTTAAAGACTGAGCCTAACTGATAAGATTTTGTTTGAATAATCGGAGGAAGAACACTTGGAGCTGTTGTCCCAGGTACATATGATCCAATTTTATTATCAAAAACAGTTGTACTAGGAATCACATCACCACTTGCAAATTGTGCATAAGCAGACCAATTTGGTTGAATCATGTAATGGATGTCCAAAAATGGGTTAGGTGTACTGTAATTACCATTACTCAAAATTGGGGAGGGTTGAGAACCAACAAAACCACCTCCAGGTCCTGAACTACCGATATCCGGATTTTGAGACAAACTCATGTTGTACATACTATATTTGAATCCTGGAGTAACGCTAAGCTTATCAGTGACTTTGAATTCAAATTCAGCAAATGGCTGGAATGAAGTTGTGTTGTAATTCTCCGCAAACTTTGTAGCTACAGGAGAAAGAGGAGCACCACTTAAAGGATTAAAGTAGTTTTGAAAACGGCTAGACACAGCAAGCTCATACCATAAACCTGTTCTAAATTGGCCTAAAGAATTTTCGTTTGTAAATCTTAAGATATCTCCAAATTTCTGATAGGTATTATGTTTATCAGTTGCCAAATAATTCATTGCGGATGAAGTAATTGAAGACATTAGCTGGTTTGGTGAACCAGGTGTAACAAAAAGATCATGATTGTTGTAGGACATGTTGTATAACTTATTGTCCATTTTCCATGATTCATTAATATTTACAGTTAAACCAATGTAGTTTAAATAAGTACGAATTTCAGTTGTTGCTCCACCATTAGGAGCTGTTGGGTAACAATTACAATCAACTCTTGAAGGGTCCATGCTAGCGTAATAATTTTGACCTTTGTAATTCGGATTTAAACCAGCTAATGCAGGATTGGTATCTTGTGCATAAACTTTTAAGCCATCTGGTCCACTGGTAAAATAATCTATTACTGAACCAAAAACAGTGAGTTTGACATCTTTGCTTAACTCGCTATCAACTTTAAAATATCCACCATCACGTCTTGGTGAATCAGCAGTCATGTACCCATCAGACTTCATTTGATGAACGCCCATTGCAACTTGAGTTTTACCTTCAGAACCAATTGCACCTGTCTGGAAATCAGCACCAAACAATGAAGTATTCCAGGTGCCATATGACCCATAAAGAGTCGCTGCTTTTTCAGATGATGTTGCTTTAGAATAAAAATTAAATGTTCCACCATAATTAGCAGGTCCAAAGGAACTTGCCAATCCAGGACTACGATCAATGCCTGCACCACCTAAAAACTGTGCCGGTGCCCAGATAGTGGAGTGATAAGACACTCCATTTGTGTCATTTACAGGAATACCATCAAAATTCATTGTAAATTGGGAATTGGTAAATCCCCTCAAACTAACTTTATTGTCATTTAATCCTGGACCGTTTTGACTAACGCCCAAAACACTTGGTGTATAAGCGACTGCCTCAACAAAACTTGCTGTAGGTGCTGCAAAATTTTCTAAATATTCTTGTGATACGTATGTCTGAGGCATTCTTGATTCAAGTTTGGCATCGCCTGGAACTACCTTCATTACTTCAGGTACTTTATCCGCTGTAACTTCAATAGATGTTTCATTATTACTTTGTGCAATCGCATCAAAGGAAGTGATTACAACCAAGGCTATTGGTAAAATCTTAAAAATTTGTTTAGGTCTTAGCATTTTCAATTCTCTAAAGTTAGTGTTAACTTTTAGAATTTAGAAAACCAATGTTAAATTTTCGAGACAAAAAAATTACACTTTAATTACAAAAATTTCAAATTTACTTGCACCACATTTTTTAGAAGTGATAAATGCTGTTTCAAAAGAAGGATTGATTATTAAGATAAGTCTCTAATTTACTTTTATTTTATATATTTTATAAAACAAATTAATCAAATTTAATGTTTTTTAAACTTTTGATTAATATGTCAGTAGGATTTCAAATATATTAACATTTGGTTAAAAATGCCCCTCAATGGGTATAAAAAATAAAAAGAAATTTTCATCAAAATTGAAAATAGGCAGGATACTATTTCACATCAAAACAACACTCTTTGAATATCCACATAATGAATCTAAATATCTACAAACTTCTTGCCCTAATTTTTTTTTCTATCATTACAGCATGCTCTAACGTAAACCTGCAAACCAACAATGCCACCAAAGAATTTGTTCAAACCTTTCAAATTGCTGGCGAAGATAAGTTAATTGTTCGCGCCATCACCAATCAAAAAGAATGTCCATTTATAACTTGGGACAACCAAACAAAAGAACAACTTAAACTCAGAGTTGATTATCAAAAAGTTCCCTTACGTAAAGCATCAGATGGCGTGCCATCCGATTTTCCAATTAAAACATGTGAAATTGTTTGGCCTAATGGAGTAACTAAAGCAAACATTAATGAGCAAACGATCTATCCATTAAAAAAAGAAATTGAAAGAATTGTCATCTTAGGTGATTCTGGTTGTAGGCTTAAAGATGCTGACAATGCATATCAAGACTGTAACGATTCAATCAAGTGGCCTTTTAAAAAGGTAGTAGATAATGCAGCCAAATTTAAACCGGATTTAGTTGTACATGTAGGGGATATTCATTACAGAGAAAGTCCCTGCCCAGCCAATATTGAAGGTTGTAAAAATTCGCCCTGGGGTTACGGATTTGATTCTTGGAAAGCAGATTTCTTTGAACCTGCAAAATCTCTTCTAGACACAACTCCATGGGTTTATGTTCGAGGTAATCATGAGTCGTGTCAGCGAGCCGGACAAGGCTGGCATCGATTTATTAGTTTACAAACTTGGACCAATGAAAATAGTTGCAACGACCCTATAAATGATGAGGTAGGTAACTATTCAGAACCATTTGCAGTTTCACTAGGAAAAGATGCTCAATTAGTCGTATTTGACTCAGCAAATATGCCATCTAAAGACTTTAATAAAGATAATTTTGGATATAAAACGTATTACAAACAAATTAAAAAATCAGATGAGTTGGCTAGCAAAAAGACATTTAACCTTTTTGCAAACCACCACCCTATTTCTATAGTTGCACCAACAAAAAATAAATCTGATAAAAATGAATTAGTTCTTAACAAAAATAGCCTTACAACTATCATGCAAACAATTCATCAAGATGAATTACTAAGCAATTCTTTCAATGCCACAATGCATGGACATATTCATACTGTTCAAGCAATTGACTACACGATGAAAAGGCCTGTAACTTTAGTTTCTGGTAATGCAGGTTCAGCCTTAGAATATAACAACAATCAAAAAATTGCACTTACTTCAGAACAAAAGAAAGAGTTTAAGATTGGAAACTTTCAATCATATTTAGACTTTGGCTTTGCAACCCTAGTTAGAAATGATTCAAAAGGTCTTAGCTGGATTTTTACTGAATATGATACCGATGCGAAAAAGGTATTCTCTTGCATACTTTCCCAACAAAATGGAAAGTCTAGTTGCGTTCCATCTAACAACTAATCAACTACAAAATATATTCATAAAAAAAGTGCTCTTAAAGAGCACTTTTTGATTTATTAGAACAGTCTTTTAATTCTTCTTTACTGAACATCTTTTTTCCTGAGAGCAATTATCACCGATAACGCCTATTGCTTGAATTTCTAGTTCAATACCTGGTCTCGCAAAATTAGTAACTGTAATTAATGCACTTCCAGGATAATTACCATTTTTAAAGAAATCTTTTCTCATTTCAACAAAGCGGTCACCATATCGTGATTCTTTGATGAATACCGTCATTTGAACAACATTTGCCAATGAACCACCCGCATCTTTTAAAACCTGATCAATTTGCCCAAATACTTGTTTCACTTGAGCCTCAAAGTTATTTGCTATATCTTTGCCCTCAAAATCTCTAGTAGCAGTTTGGCCAGCAACCCAAACAATTTTTCCACCCTCAGTAATGACCCCTGGCGAAAATGCTCTTGATAATTGAAATGGTGTTTTATCCATATATTCAGCAGCTTGAGCTAAATTAATCAATAACAAAGAACCTAAGATTAAAGTAATATATTTCTTCATACGTGTCTCCTTTAATTTATATAAAAAAGTAATGATTATTTACTCAGCTTTAATCCTAGCAGTTTTTGCTACTACTGCCCATTTTTTGGATTCAGCATGAATAAATTTATCAAAATCTTTTCTTGTCATAACAGTTGGTTCAGCTCCCTCATTCATAAATCTGTTTTTGACTTTAGGTTCTAATAGTATTGCGTTTATATTATTGTGTAAGTCATCTAAAACATTACTTGGTGTTCCAGCAGGTGCTAATACGCCCCACCAATTCATCGCCTCAACTTCTATACCTAATTCTTTAAGTGTCGGGACATCTGGAAACAAAGACACTCTTTTATTTCCAGCAATAGCAAGTGCTCGAATTTGACCTGACTTTATATAATTTTGCATTTGAATTAAGCTACCCATAGACATTTGAACATGGCCAGCTACAGTATCCATCAAGGCAGGCCCACCGCCTTTATAGTGAACCAAGGAAATACTTGCATTGGTTTTCATCATAAATAGTTCAACCGCAAAATGTTGAAAGCTTCCAACACCTGCTGTTGCAAAATTTGTCGTTTGAGGATTCCTTTTGGAATAGTAAATTAATTCTTGAATATTTTTTACCGGTAGGTCCTTGTTAATCACAATAATGCTTGGTCCAATTCCCAACATTGCAACTGGTAAAAAAGACTTTGCGGGATCATATCCTAACTTCATGATCGCAGGATTCATTACAAAACTTGCTGAAGCCAACAATAATGTATTTCCATCAGGTTCAGAATTAGCGACATACTCTGCCCCTAAAGATCCACCTGCTCCAGGTTTATTTTCAACAATTACTGGACGATTTAACTTCATAGACAATTGTTGAGCAATTACCCTAGCGACTATATCGTTGCTTCCACCTGAAGCAAAAGGTACTATTAATTTCGTGGGTCTATTTTCTTGGGTAAATGCAATAGAACTGGTCAAGCTTACTAAAAAGAAAGCTTGTAGATAAATGATTAATTTTCGGTGAAAACATTGCCTCATACAAACTCCCATGGTATTAATTTGTATAATTAAGAAGATTCTACGAAAGTATTCATATTATTAGAAGTAATTCAATTTATAAAGATTTAGTTTTGCAATTGCTAGAGTCCATTCACTGCACAAACATATTATTAAAGGTTTCTTTATGCCCCAAAGACTTAGAAAATTTATATCGATACTATCTTTGCTAGTCTTTTCTGGAATAATGAATCCATTTGTATTCTCTCAAGAATTTCCTCCCAAAAAAGCTATCACGATGTATGTTGGATTTGCCGCTGGCGGAGGTGCAGACACCTCAGCTAGACTGATAGCAAAAAAATTATCTGAAAACCTCGGTCAATCTGTAGTTGTTGAAAATCGTCCCGGTGCTGGCGGAAACATTGTTCATGGCACAGTAGCTACTGGGCCAACTGATGGCTCAGTCATCCTTCTTGGATCAATAGGTCCACTATCAATTGCCCCATTTCTGATGAAACTTAATTATGATCCAATCAAGGATCTTGCTCCATTAACCATGGGAGTTGCTTTCCCCAATATTTTGGTCGTTCCTTCAGACTCAACAATCAAGTCACTTAAAGATTTCGTTGAACAAGCAAAAAAAGATCCTGGGAAAATTACTTTCGCTTCAACCGGAAATGGATCAGCATCTCATCTGCAGGGGGAGCTTTTTAACGTAATGGCTAACATTGACACAACCCACGTTCCTTACAAAGGCGGTAGCCCAGCTCTTGTTGATGTTTTAGGAGGAAGAGTCAATAGTTATTACTCAACAATTTCTTCTGCACAACCACATATCAAAAGTGGAAAACTGCGTGCAATTGCTGTAACTAGCGCAAAAAGAGTACCTACCCTACCGGATGTCCCAACGATTGCTGAATCAGGATATCCAGGCTTTGACTCCAGTAATTGGTATGCTTTTGTTTCGTCAAGTAAAACTCCTGAACCTATTCTTGAAAAATGGAATCAAGAATTAGTTAAAGTTTTAAAAGATAAAGAAGTAGTTCAAGCTCTCAATGAACATGGTCTATTTCCTATGCCAGGATCAAGAGACGACTTAAAAAACTATATTTCAAGAGAATCGAAAATTTGGGGAAAAATTATCAAGGATAAACACATAACTAATGAATAGTTTAAGGGGAAAAACCTTTTTAACTCTTGGTTTAATTTGTTTAGTCCTTGTATTCAATGCCTGTAGTTCACTGCAAATTGCTTACAACCAAAGTGACCTTCTTCTCAAATGGTGGATTGATGACTACATTGATATTAGTCAAGAACAAGAACAACTGTTTTCTAAAGCATTTCCACCTATAGTTAATAAACACCGTCAGGAGCAATTACCTCAGGTTTTAGTAAAAATAAGACAAATCAACTCAAAGCTTAACCACCCTTTACCAATATCAGATTCAAAAAACATTGTTAAAGATGTCAAATCAATCTCTCTTGAAACGATGAATTTGTTTTTGGATGATGCAACTAAATTAGCGTTGACTCTTGATTCAAAACAATTTAATTACATGGAAAACGCATTCCTCAAAGCTAATAAAAAATTTCAAAGCGAGTATTTGAGTGGTTCAAGTGAGGACCGTTTGAATGCAAGAGTCGAAAAGATGATTGAAAGAACAGAATCCTTTTCAGGAGATTTAAAAAAATCACAAAAGTTACTTATTAAGAACATAGCCAAAGAAAACCTTATAGATATAGAAACTATTTACCAAATCAGATTATCCAAACAACAAGCAATCTTAAAAACTTTAAAAAGGATTTCTCAAGAACAACTTCCAGCAAGCCAAACAAAGCCCATATTAGAAAAACTTTTTAATGATATTGTTTGGGGATCGACAATTGAACAAATAGAACTTGAGCAAAAGAGAGATTTACAGAGCTCTATTATTATTTCAAAAATTACTGAAATATTAGATGCCGACCAACTTAAAAAGGCACAATCTAAATTAAAAAATTGGGAAGTAGATATATCAAAATTAATTGAACAGAAATAGTATTACTCACATCATTTATTCATTGCTAGAATAAACATTTACCAATCTTACAAATCATGAAATCCAAAAAAATTAGTCATATCCTTATTGATGGTATCAAAGAAGCCTATGGCAAGGAAGGTGGGGATTTTTATCATGACACATTACAAGTTTCTCACTCTAAATTTATCGGGATTTTTGTAGTTGGTTTTTTAACTCTGAATGCAATATTTGGTGCCTTGTACTTCTTTATACCAGGCACTATATCAGGGCCAACAACACCAAATTTCATTGATTGTTTTTCCTTCAGTGTACAAACCATGGGTACAGTTGGTTACGGTACTTTTTATCCGAAAAGTATCATCGCTCATATATTGGTTACGATAGAAGTGATGATTGGATTAGTAGGTATCGGAACTTTTGCCGCTCTAGCATTTGCAAGAATATCATTGCCGAATAGTAAGTTAATTTTTAGTAAAAAATTAGTTATTAATGAAGATGACGGTGAACCAATGTTGATGTGTCGTGTTGCACATTTGAGAAACAATATGGTTGTAAACGCCAAAATTAGCTTGCAATTAATACGACCTGTTACAAACTCCGGAGGTCATACAGAAATGTTATTGGATCAACTCCACCTGCAACACGATAGCTACCATGTGATGACAGGTGCATGGATAATCAAACACGCTATTTCGCCTATTAGCCCCTTATATGGAAAATCCTCTGAAAATTTAAAAAAAGAAAAGAGCTCCATCATAGCCACCATTACAGGTATTGACGGCACAACCTCAGAAGCAATTAATCATGTCCATGCATATACTCCAGACGATATCATTTGGAATCAACGATTCAAAAGTATTGTCTACAAAGACCCGCTTTCAGATGACCATATTGTCGATTTAACACTAATTAATGAGATGGAAAGCTCAAAAAATATTTAATATGATTTGAAAAATCTTACGCAAGTAGTATATTTTTATTTATGTTGAACCTGAGAATGCCAAAATGACTAGTCCATTTCACAAACTTTCCATAAATTCTAATGAATTACACAATATCGATAAAAAAATTGAATTGGGTAAACAAATCAGAAAAGATGTTCCTCGAACCACTCATTCTGAATACAAGGTATCAAGCAAGCGCAGAGATACAGTATCAATCATCAAAGAGCAAGATACAACACGTATACAAGAACTTGTGCCAATTAGGCACGCAAGGATGCTAACCTCGTCTTTCGCTTTTTTACGTGGAACTGCCAAAATTATGATTGAAGATATTGGCAAACAAGCCACATCTAAAATTCCTGTTTTAGCGAATGGTGATATGCATGTCTCAAATTTCGGCATTTATGCTTCAGCCGAACGGAATATTGTTTTTAGTATCAACGATTTTGATGAAACACACCCAGGTGCCTGGGAGTGGGATATGAAACGGCTCACGACTAGTGCCGTAGTTTGTGCTCAATTTTTAGGTGGTGATAAAGTTCAATGCGAATTAGCTGCTCGAGAAGTTGTTAAAAACTACCGTGAAAAAATGGCGCTATATGCACAAGAAACAAACTTAAATATTTGGTACAAAACAATCCAAATGAATGATTTGTTCACAACCATGTCCCCAGAAGGAAAAAAAGAATTAGAAGCCATTACAACTAAAGCTCAGAAAAAAACCCAACTTGGGCTTTTTGAAAAAATGTCTCAAATGATTGATGATCGCCCACAAATTAAAAGCTCAGGTCCACTTTTGACGAGAGAAATTAATTTAGAATCTGCATCAAAAACTCAAAACCTAGAGGAAGAAATCTTAAGCAGTTATCTTGAATCTCTGAGCTATGACCGACGTAATCTTCTTCAAAGGTATCAGGTCCTAGATATTGCAAGAAAAGTGGTTGGAGTGGGTAGCGTTGGAACGCGTTGTTGGGTTATTTTGTTAAGGGGTGTAAGCGATAAAGATCCGCTTTTTTTACAAATTAAAGAAGCTCAAGAATCTGTTTTAGCTCCATTTGCAAACGTAACCCTCCCCTATACTAATCAGGGACGCAGAGTTGTTGTTGGACAAAGAACAGTCCAAGGATCACCCGATATCTTCCTAGGCTGGGGAGATTTGCAAAATAAACTACAGTTTTATGTTCGCCAACTTAGCGACATGAAAGGTGGAGTTGAATTAATCCCAGGTAAAACCAAACTCTCCTTCTTTATTGAATACTGTGGCATGTGCGGCTCTGCACTAGCTTTAGCACATGCAAAATCTGGAGATCCAGCATTATTATCAGGTTATTGTGGAAGTAGCGATGAACTCGATGCCAGTTTTGCAAAATTTGCTTTCGCATACGCTGAACAAAATGAACGCGATTATGAGGCAATGCAAGCAGCTGCCAAGTCTGGAAAGGTCGAAGTTGCAAAAGACTTTTAAAAAAACCTGCGTTTTTAAATAGAGCTAAAATCTAGGGATATGACCCCAAGACAACTCAAGTATTTTTTGCGCATTTCAGAACTCAAAAGCTTTACTAAGGCCGCTGCAGTCTTGCATGTTGCCCAACCAGCTCTATCGCGTCAAATACAGCAACTAGAAGCAGACCTTGGAGTACAACTTTTTATAAGATCAGATAGTGGTGTTACCCTTACCGATGCTGGAAAAGCCTTAAGTACGAGAGCAGTTAAGCTTTTAGACCATTTAGCATCTGTTAGAGATGAGATTAGTTCTTTCTCAGATGAAATTCAAGGACAACTTAAGTTCGGCATCCCTCCATCATTTTTTGATCTTTTAACATCTCCTCTGATCCAACAATATCGATCACAATTTCCAGCTGTTGAACTCACAATCATTGAAGATATTAGTTCAACGATTCACGAGTTGATTATTAACGGCAGACTAGATCTTGGTATTGTTCTGTCTATCGAGTCAATGAATGGCCTTTCACACCGCCACCTATTCGATGAGCAACTTTTTATTGCTGGGGCCAAAGGTCTATTAGATGATGAAAAATCGATGCCCCTAGAAGCAATATCATCCCGCCCTCTCATATTGACGCAACAACCTAACTCTATGAGAGTTATTCTTGAAGATGCACTCAAAGTCCGCAATATAAGCCATAAAGTCGTTCTAGAGACCAATTCAACTAGACTACAAAGTGAAATGGCCGCTGCTGGTCTAGGCTTTACTGTTCTTACCTATAGTGGAATATCAAAAGAAGTTGAAAATGGGATATTAAACGCGATTCCCCTCGAAGATTTAAAAATAACCTGGACTCTCATCTACTCAAAGGAGAGAGAATTAGGTTCAGCAGCTCAACAATTTATTGATATTCTATTAGAAATAACTCAAGAAAAAGCAAAGGCCGGGAAATGGCCCGGCCTTACTCTACGTCAAATTTAAAAGCTCTTAAAAAGAACTTATTACTTCAACACAACAGGATTAATTGGAGAACCTACGCCACCTGTAATTGGCAATGGAGGAGCTGTAAATAAGAATTCATAAACTTTGTCTTGATCACAGTCGTCTGCAAGTTCTTTAAGGTTAAATATCTCGCCCATTGTTATACCAATCATTGGGATAACAATCCAGTGCCATGGTTGACTAACACCAACAACCTCATTTGGACGAACTTCACAACCCCATGTATCAGTACAAATAGCAGCAATTTTCTTTTCGAAAATCCACTTACAAGTTTCAAATCTCAAACCCGGAGCATCTCCAGCGGCATATGAGTCCCAATCACCTCTTGCTAAGCGCTCTTCCATCATGCCGGTTCTGACGATCACGAAATCACCTTGTTTGATTTCAACACCTTGCGCTTTAGCACAGTCATCTAAATCTTGATTTGAAATTCCATAACCATCTTCAAGGAAATCACCACCTTTAAAACGAGCCATATCTAAAAGTACTCCACGGCCAATCATCTTATCGCGGGTCTTTTCAATACCATTTTTCTTCGCTCCTGAAGAATCAACTAATGCTGCATCATAGCCATTCCACATTTTGTCGCCATAGAATATATGACCTAAAGCATCCCATTGTGTTCCGCACTGTAATGGTAATGAAATCATATCGTCCGCATAACGCAATCCATGAACGTCTTGGTTACCAGCAACTGCATCTGTTCCCGTTGCAAGCATAGTGTGGATTGGATTAAAACGTCCACCCCAACCAGTCGTTTGAGGACCATGAGAGTTAAAATCTAAACCTAGTGAAATTGCCTTTCCTTTTTTAACTAACTTAGCAGCTTCTTTCAATTGCTCTGGACCAACATAATTTAATGTTCCAATCTCATCATCAGGACCCCACTTACCCCAATTACAGGTCTCTTTAGCCATCTGCTCTATTGCTGCTTTAGTGAGAGTACGATCGATATTATTATTTGCTACACCTTTCATTCCAGGCGCTGTTTTTTTAGTAGTCATTGACTATCTCCTAATGTTTTAATTTTTAAATAAGCTACAAGGTTAATCAGTCTCAATTTTAAATTCAAATAATAAAAAAGCATTGCTGACATACCTTATAGGCATGACTTTAATTTACTCTTATTTCTGAGAAAACTAAATCAATTCACCATTGACTAGGGTTTGTACCGATTAAAAAAAAGAGGTTTTGATTAAAAATGCATAGTATCAATACCCATTTGATATTGGTTATTTTGGAATTAATTCATTAAGCTAGTAACACTAAAAAACTCGCTTAACGAGATCTTCATGAAAAAAATTTTGTGGAGGAGACACTTTCAAACCCAAGCAAATGCTTGGGTTTGAATTTTTATCCACACGAATAATAATTATTAAAGAAAGGTTGTCAACATGTCCGCTAAACAAAAAAAAGTAATCGTTACCTGTGCTGTAACTGGATCTATTCATACTCCTACGATGTCACCCTATCTTCCGATTACACCAAAAGAAATTGAAGATGCGGCAGTAGGTGCTGCTGAAGCTGGCGCATCGATTGTTCACTTACACGCAAGAAATCCCGAAAATGGATTGCCAGATCAAACACCTGAAGCGTTCATGAAGTTTCTCCCACAAATTAAAGCAAGATCAAATGTCGTTATCAATTTAACAACTGGCGGATCTCCTACGATGGCGGTTGAAGATAGATTACAACCCGCCTTAAAGTTAAAGCCTGAAGTTGCTTCATTGAACATGGGATCAATGAACTTTGGTTTGTATCCTATGTTAAATCGCTATAAAGAATTTAAATATGACTGGGAGCAACCATACTTAGCTGGTTCTGAAGATCGTATCTTTAAAAATACTTTCAAAGATATTCGTTACATTCTTGAGTCTTGTGCAGAAAACAATACACGATTTGAAATCGAATGTTATGACATCGCACATCTTTATGTAGCGGCACACTTTGTGGATCGTGGCTTATTAAAAGGACCACTATTCATTCAATCTGTATTCGGCTTGTTAGGTGGTATTGGCCCTCATCCAGAAGACGTCCTAATGATGAAACGTACTGCAGATAGATTATTTGGTGACTCTTATTACTGGTCAGTTTTAGGTGCTGGTAAAAATCAAATGCCTATCGCTGCAATGTCTGCCGCAATGGGTTCAAATGCTAGAGTTGGATTAGAAGATTCTCTATGGGATGGGCCAGGTACACTATCTAAAACAAATGCAGATCAAGTCACACGCATCGTCAGTATTCTAAAAGCACTTAACTTAGAACCAGCAACGCCAGACGAAGCAAGAGAAATGCTTCAATTAAAAGGTCCGGATAAAGTTAATTTCTAAGATAAAAATCCCTGAATTAATCAGGGATTTTTTTTAAGTATTTAAAGCTCCAGAAGAAGACTTTAAAAAATAAAAAAAGCTTGTAGAAGTTAATAAAACAGCTATCAGAATCAAAACAAAAAATCCTAAAACAATGCCAATCGCCCATTGTGACCAGCGCCGCTGGATGCGCTGAAAATGCTCTAAATTATCCCAATCATCATTTTGCCAAGCCCATTCCCTACCTTTAAAGCCCAAGATAATATGCATGATGAAGCCAAGCCCGGGAACAAGTGCTAAAAGACCGATCCATGTTTTATTACAAACAGCCCAAATCCAACCAAATATAAACGCACCCCAAGACCATCCTTCAACTCCAGGCGGAATTGCCACACGATTTCGATTAGAGCTAATAGGAGCTGAATCAATTTGCTCTGCCACAGCATCAATAACTGGAATCTCACTATTATTCTGCATAGCAGTGCCACATTGACTACAAAACTTTGCGGACGGAATATTATTACTTCCACATTGAGAACAAAACATTTTTATTCCGATTAAGTATTTTTTGAAATTATTAAATTACAGATAATACAAATATCCCTAGTACACAAATAACACCAACAGTCCAACAAATACTTCGTAAACTTGCCATATCAGTTACGTAACAATAGATAAAACCTATTCGGGCAGCAACAAAAAGACCAGCAAACAGATTAACCCAATTTGCAGGAGCTTGTAATATGTATGCAATCAAAACAACTACAGCAAAAAAAGGAAAAGCCTCAAAACTATTTTGTTGTGCTGCATTTGCTCTAGCTCTAAAACCAGTTTGTTGAGCTAGCCATGCACGAGGATTATTGTTATCAAAGTCCTTAAATCCCGACTTTGCAATACCCGCAGATACATAAGGCAATATTCCAGCAATTAAAATACACCATAATGAAAACTTCATAATTAACCTTAAAGAAAAGCCATCAAAATATCGGAAATTTATTGTATATTGATTTGGTGGAAGTTTCTTTAAATGATTTGTGAAAAGGTATATCTATGCAATTTCAAGAAGCAGTCAAAACATGTTTTAACAAATATGCGGAATTCAAGGGACGTGCCTCTCGTTCAGAGTTTTGGTGGTTTGTACTTTTTTACGCAATAGCCAATTTAGTTGCAAATGCTATATCTGATAAAGTGGGAAGCATCCTAGCAATTGGCTTATTGCTTCCATACCTAGCAGTGTGCGTCAGAAGATTACACGATATCGGGAAAAAATGGTATTGGATTTTCATCGGCATTATCCCTATTTTGGGTCAATTGATTCTTATTTATTTTTACGTACAAAAATCAATGCCGACATCTAATGAATTTGGCGACGTACCCCCCTGGTGCTGAAGTAAGCCAAATTTCACAGTAAAAAACACCATAAAAAAAGCACTGCAAATTTAGCAATGCTTTTTTCTTGCAAATCAAACCAATTAAACAGTTTTATTGACACTACCTAAAAATTGTTTTGCTAATGCAGCCAATTGATCTACAGATTGAGGTAACTCACCATTTGGAGATAGTTTGTCAATAAAATTTGGAAGTGCTTCAGCAAGTTGAGCAGACGCCTGCTGATGATCAACACCAAGAGTTTGAGCAATTTGGGTTAAACGCTCTTGGCCGAAAACTTTAGCAATGTCTGTACCTTGAATCGCTTGATTAGAACCAGTTGATAACCAAGATTGAACCTGATCACCAAGGCCTGAGGATTTGAACATGTTTACAAGTGCCATCGCACCAGCAGCCCCAGCAGCCAAATTAGCCATATTTAGACCACCTTGAGGTGCTTGACCAGACGCTGCTGAACCTTGCTGACCAGTTGGATCGGCTAATAATGAAGTTAAAACTTGTGCCATTGGAGATTGTTGAGCTCCAGATGCGTTACCTTGGGATAAAAATCCTGTGACTAAATCAAAAATACTCATAGCAATAAGTCTCCTAAATAAAGGGGGAAGAAAATTTTATTATCACAAAAATTTATTACGTTTAATCTGCTAGATCTATGATTTTTTTAAAAATATTTGAAAACTTTAAATTGTCAAACGCAGAAGACTTACAATATAGTTATACAACGTTGCAAATTTTACTTTTCAGGAGAAAATGATGTTAGAAGCATATCGTGCCCACGTAGCAGAGCGGGCTGCACTTGGAATCCCCCCACTACCTTTATTAAAAGCCCAAACTATTCAATTGGTTGATTTACTCAAAAATCCTCCAACGGGTGAAGAAGCTACTTTAGTTGAATTAATTACGCATAGAGTTCCTGCTGGGGTAGATGATGCGGCGAAAGTAAAGGCTGAATTTTTAGCATTAGTTGCCTCCGGAAAAGAAAAATGTGCACTCATTACAAACGTTCAAGCTACTGAATTACTCGGCACCATGTTGGGCGGCTATAACATTCAGCCCTTAATTGATCTATTGAGCGATGCTGCTTGTGCACAAACTGCTGCAAATGCTTTGAAAAAAACACTATTAATGTTTGACTTCTTCCACGATGTTAAAGAATTATCTGAAAAAGGTAATACATTTGCTAAAGAAGTTATGCAAAGCTGGGCTGATGCAGAATGGTTTACAAGCCGTCCTTCAGTACCAGAAAGCTTAAAAGTAACAGTATTTAAAGTTTCTGGTGAAACAAATACTGATGACTTATCACCTGCACCCGATGCTTGGAGCCGCCCAGATATTCCTTTACACGCGCTTGCAATGCTCAAAAATGGACGTCCTGATATTACTCCTGACGAACAAGGTCAACGTGGTCCTCTCAAATTGATCGCTGAATTACAGCAAAAGGGTAATTTGATTGCTTATGTTGGCGACGTTGTCGGAACTGGATCTTCACGTAAATCTGCAACAAATTCTGTACTTTGGTATACAGGCCAAGACATTCCTTTTGTTCCTAATAAACGCTTTGGTGGTGTTTGTTTAGGAAGTAAGATCGCTCCTATTTTCTTCAACACTATGGAAGACGCCGGTGCGTTGCCTGTCGAATTAGACGTTAGCCAAATGAATATGGGTGATGTCATTGAGCTACGCCCTTATGAAGGTCGTGCACTCAAAGATGGTCAAGAAATCGCTCAATTTAAATTACGTTCAGAAGTGATTTTTGACGAAGTTCAAGCTGGTGGCCGTATTCCTCTGATTATTGGTCGTGGTTTAACAATGAAGGCACGTCAAGCTCTTGGCTTACCTGCTTCAACTGTTTTCAGACTTCCACAGCCTGCAGCTGATAACAAAGCTGGCTTCACATTGGCGCAGAAAATTGTTGGTCGCGCAGTTGGTCTCCAAGAAGGTCTTGGAGTTCGTCCAGGCACATACTGCGAGCCACATATGACAACTGTTGGTTCACAAGATACAACAGGTCCAATGACACGTGATGAACTTAAAGATTTAGCTTGTCTTGGCTTCTCTGCTGATTTAGTTATGCAATCTTTCTGTCATACAGCTGCTTATCCTAAATTAGTGGATATTAAAACTCATCGCGATCTACCAGCCTTTATGACAAGTCGTGGTGGTGTTTCTTTACGTCCAGGTGATGGAATTATCCATAGCTGGTTAAATCGCTTACTCATGCCAGATACAGTTGGCACTGGTGGTGATAGCCATACCCGTTTCCCAATCGGTATTTCTTTCCCAGCTGGTTCAGGCTTAGTTGCTTTTGCAGCGGCTACTGGTGTTATGCCTTTAGATATGCCTGAGTCTGTTCTAGTTCGCTTTAAAGGCACTATGCAACGTGGTGTTACACTTCGTGACCTCGTAAATGCAATTCCTTTATACGCAATCAAACAAGGTTTACTCACTGTTGAGAAAAAAGGTAAGAAAAACATTTTCTCTGGTCGTATCCTAGAAATCGAAGGTTTACCAGATTTAAAAGTTGAACAAGCCTTTGAACTTTCAGATGCTTCTGCTGAACGCTCTGCTGGTGGTTGTACTGTTCACCTTAATAAAGAACCTATCATTGAATACATGCGCTCTAACATCGCATTGATGAAGTGGATGATTGCAAATGGCTACGAAGATGCTCGCACACTCGGTCGTCGCATCAAAGCAATGGAAGATTGGATCGCTAGCCCGCAACTCTTAAAAGCAGATCCAGATGCTGAATACGCAGCTGTTATCGAAATCGATTTAGCAGACATTAAAGAGCCTATCTTGGCATGTCCTAATGACCCAGATGATGTGAAGTTCTTGTCTGAAGTCGCTGGCGATAAGATCGATGAAGTATTTATCGGCTCATGCATGACAAATATTGGTCACTTCCGTGCCGCAAGTACTATTTTGGAAGGTCGTGATGATTTACCAACGCGCTTGTGGATCGCGCCTCCAACCAAAATGGATGCAATGATACTAACTGAAGAAGGTTATTACAGTAGCTTTGGTAAAACTGGCGCACGTATGGAAATGCCAGGTTGCTCACTCTGTATGGGTAACCAAGCACAAATCCGTAAAGGATCAACTGCCGTCTCTACCTCAACACGTAATTTCCCAAATCGCTTAGGTATTGATACACGTGTGTACTTATCCTCTGCTGAGCTCGCAGCTGTATGTGCTCTAATGGGCAAAATACCTACCGTTGCTGAATACCTAGAACGCTATGAAGTTCTAGTGAATAAATCTAGCGAAGTTTATCGTTACATGAACTTCGATCAGATTAGCGAATTCAGTGATTTAAGTAATATCGCTCACGTATAAAAAGTTTCACACGTTTTTCTTGAATTTGGCATATACTGTATATAAATACAGTATATGCCAATTATGCATCAAATCCCTCCTTTTTTAGCCCCTCTATTCCACGATGCTGTCCCAGCAGGTTTTCCCTCACCCGCATCAGATTACATAGATCAACGCCTAGATTTACACGATTATCTCGGTGTTCATTCCGAAGCAACATTCTTTCTAAGAGTACAAGGTAACTCTATGGAGGGTGCAGGTATTTATGATGGCGATCTTCTCGTCGTCGATCGTTCACGCACGCCTAAGTCAGGACATGTGGTGATAGCCGTAATAGATGGTGAGTTTACGGTCAAGCGACTACAAAAGTCACAAGGAAAAACCTGGCTCAAAGCAGAAAATCCACTATATCCCCCCATCGAACTTCACGAGGGACAAGAACTAGAAATCTGGGGAGTAGTATCACACGTCGTGCATAAGCCTTAATTCATCATGTTTCCTCTTCCAGCAAGTCGTGCCATTGCTTTGATCGACGGAAATAATTTTTATGTTTCTTGCGAACGCGTTTTCAATCCCAAACTTGGTGACAAGCCGCTTGTCATCCTATCCAATAATGATGGATGTATCGTTTCTCGTAGCCAGGAAGCACGTGACTTGGGTATCCCTATGGGAATGCCCTTTTTTAAAGCGCAACATTTTGTAAAAAGCCATGGGCTGCAATGGCTTAGCTCCAACTACACCCTATATGGCGATATGAGTGCTCGTATGATGAATGTATTGGGGGAGTTTTCTCCACATCAAGAAATCTATTCAATTGATGAATGCTTTTTAGATCTGTCTAATATGATGCCCAATTCTGAACTCATCGAATATGGAAAATCAATTAAAAATCGTATCTATCAATATTTAGGTCTACCAACGTGTGTAGGCATTGGTCCATCAAAAACATTGGCTAAATTGGCAAATCATATTGCGAAAAAAAACAAAGAATTTAATGGTGTCTTTGCTTGGGCAACTTTAAGTAATGAAGAACAAATCAGTTGGTTTAAAAAAATAACTGTCAATGAAATTTGGGGGGTTGGACGACGCATACATGCAAGCCTCCAACAAATGGGGATCGAAACAGTCTACGACTTAGCACAATCTAATCCAGAAATGATCAGACGTCGATTTTCTGTGGTTATGGCACGTACTGTCGCTGAGTTACAAGGTACATCTTGCTTAGCGATGAGCGAGCTAGAAGAGACAGCTCGTAAACAACAAATTATTTCAAGTAAAAGCTTCGGTAACGGCATCGAAGAGCTACAACATCTTCAAGAAGCGGTTGCTAGTTACATTTGTCGAGCAGCTGAAAAATTACGTGCACAAAACAGTGTTTGCGGATATGTTACCGTCTTCGTGCGCACAAACCCGTTTGCGCCAAACCAAAAGCAATATCGTAATCAGATCACTATCCCACTATCGATAGCTAGTGCAGATAGTCGTCGTTTAACACGCGCTGCTTTTTATGGCTTAGATCGTATTTATAGAAAAGGCTTTATTTATAAAAAAGCTGGTGTGATTCTCTCTGATATAAGTCCAGTAGAACAATATCAATATGACTTATTTACAAAAATTGACCAAGAAAAGTCCACACAAATCATGCAAACAATGGATGCACTGAATCACTTATATGGCGCGAACACTTTAATGTTGGCTAGTACCGGTGCAACGCTCAATAATCCACGCCATTGGCGCATGCGTGCCAATCATAAGAGTCAACGCTTTACGACACGTTGGAATGAAATACCTAAGGTGAATACTTAAATTAGACAAGCTAGTAAAAAATAGTGAATAATAGAATTATTCATGTCAATTTTCTAAACAGTATATGTATACGATCTTTACTTCCAAATTACTAAAAAAAATTATTATTTCATTAACGCTTAGTCTGGCAGCGCAAATTTGCTTCGCTGGTCCACAAGTGTTATTTAAAACTAATAAAGGTGAATTCATCGTAGAACTAGACGAAGTTAAAGCTCCTAAAACAGTAAACAACTTTTTAACCTACGTAAAAAGTGATTTTTATAGTGGGACTATTTTCCATCGCGTGATCAATGGATTTATGATCCAAGGTGGTGGTTATACAAAAACTTTACAAGAAAAAGCAACTCGCCCTCCCATCGAAATCGAATCGCAAAATGGCTTAAAAAACTATAAATATACGATTGCGATGGCTCGAACAAATGATCCCAACTCAGCGACTTCACAATTTTTTATCAATGTGAAAGATAATGCAATGCTGGACTACCCAAGCCGTGATGGTTTTGGCTATACAGTATTTGGCAAAGTCATCTCTGGCATGGAGACTATCGATGAAATTAAATTCGCACAAACTACCGTACGCAACCGTATGGCTGATGTTCCAGTAGAACCAATTGTGATTGAATCTGCAAAGATTATTAAATAATGCAAGCACTATGAAATATTGCTCACTATGCGGTGAAGAGGTACATATAACAATCCCTATGGATGACAATCGTGAGCGTCATGTTTGTAAAACATGTGGTGAAATCCATTATCAAAATCCTAAAAATGTAGTAGGCACCATACCTTTATGGGAAGATAAAATTCTCTTATGCCGCAGAGCTATAGAACCACGCAAAAACTTTTGGACTTTACCTGCTGGTTTTTTAGAACTACATGAAACAACAGCAGAAGGTGCTATTCGAGAAACCTTTGAAGAAACAGGTGCAAATGTTGATGTGCGTGGTCTGTTTACACTCTTAAACGTACCGCATATTGGCCAAATTCATTGGTTTTATATTGCGCAAATGAGGAGCGCTCTATTCAGTCCTTTTACTTCAGAAAGTACAGAGGTTGCATTATTTTCTGAAAAAGATATTCCATGGGATGACCTTGCTTTTTTAACCGTCAGGACTACTTTGACATTGTTTTTTAAAGATCGCTCTCTTGGCAAAGAACTGCTATCCCCAAACATCACAACACACCTTCAAGATTTAAAACCCGTGAAGAGTTAAAAGATGACAGCAATACCATGGATTGATGAAAGCCGAACCTTTCCATCTCCAAGGCGATTTATCCAAACTAATCCCGAATTACCTGATGATCTTCTAGCTCTTAGCGAATCGATGGATGAGGAACTTTTACTTAGTGCTTATCAGCAAGGTATATTTCCTTGGTATAGCGATGGGCAACCTGTCATGTGGTGGTGCACTTCTCCAAGAATGGTTCTTAATACAGCTGAAATCAAAATTACCCATAGTTTGTCTAAAAAAATAAAGCAAGTACTCAAAAACCCCTTGTGGGAAATTAGAGTTGATACGGCCTTTGTAGATGTTATTCAAGCTTGTGCTAACGCACAAAGAAAAAATCAACAAGGTACATGGATTACAAATGAAATCATTTCATATTATTCAATATTGCATGAAAGAGGATTTGCACATAGCGTCGAAACCTGGTTTGAAGGTCATTTAGTGGGTGGCCTCTATGGAATCAATTTAGGAAAAATGTTTTATGGTGAATCAATGTTTATGCATGTTACGGATGCATCTAAACTTGCACTTGCAGCACTTTGTGCGTGGTGTAATGAAGTTGGGATTCGTTTAATTGATTGTCAACAACAAACACAGCACTTAAGCTCTCTTGGTGCCAAACCAATTTCTAAAATAGAGTTTTTAGATTGGATAGAAAGCCAAACTAAACTTTCACCCCCCTCATGGAATTGGAGTAAGTCTGTCCTTTGTGCATATAATTAATACTATCCATTTAAATGTATGACAAATCTTAAAGACTTACCTTTTAAAGCTTTGCAGTTTTATGCAACTGCACCATATCCTTGTAGCTATTTAGAGGACCATGAAGCTCGCTCACAAGTTGCAACTCCTCCACAATTTATTAGCACAAAGGTGTACAGTGAATTAATTCGTGCAGGATTCCGTAGAAGTGGTCAATTTACCTATAGGCCGTATTGCGATCAATGTAGATCTTGTATAGCCACTCGTATCGATGTAAATCAATTTACTGCGAATAGAAGTCAAAAAAGAGCATTTACAAAACATGCCCATATAGAAGCTACGATATTACCTCTTCAATTTATTCCAGAACATTTTGATTTATATCACCGCTATCAGCTAAGTCGACATGCAGAACAAATTGATGGTAACTCTGTTGATAATTGTGAAGATGAAGAAGATCAATATAAGCAATTTCTAGTGCAATCACATATCGATTCTTATATGGTCGAATTTCGCGAACAAGGTATATTACGCATGGTCAGCGTTATTGATGTTGTAAGCGATGGCCTATCTTCTGTGTACACCTTTTATGATACTTCACAAGAAAAATCCAGTTACGGCACATATGGAATATTGTGGCAAATTGCAAAAGCAAAAGAACTACAATTGCAATATGTATACCTTGGCTATTACATTCAACAAAGTCCTAAAATGTCCTACAAAGCTCTTTTCAAACCCTTAGAGGGACTAATCAATGGCGTTTGGACAAGCCTAGACACTTCTTCATCATCTCATTCATGAACCTATACCCCCTAGCAAAACCTTTATTGTTTACATTAGATGCTGAACCAGCACATAACTTTTCTTTGTCTGTTACAGACCAAGCATTTAGGGTAGGTCTTTTACCAGCAATTATTGGAAAAGTACCAAGACTGCCAACTGAGTTCTGTGGTTTACATTTGCCCAATCCCGTGGGACTAGCTGCAGGCCTTGATAAAGATGGAAAGCATATAGATTCACTTGCATCATTAGGTTTTGGTTTTCTTGAAATAGGTACTGTTACCCCGCTTCCACAATCAGGTAACCCACTCCCGAGACTATTTAGATTACCTCAAGCAATGGCTATTATTAATCGAATGGGCTTTAATAATGATGGAGTAGACGCATGTGTTGCGCGGGTTAAAGCATCAAAATTTTATCAATCTGGAGGAGTGATTGGTTTAAACATTGGCAAAAATGCCACTACTCCGATTGAAAATGCAAGTGAAGATTACCTTATTTGTCTCAGAAAAGTATATGAAGTTGCCTCATATATTACAGTTAATATTTCATCGCCCAATACTAAAAACCTCCGACAATTACAAGGTGGTCAGGATTTAATTGACTTACTATCTCAACTAAGCTCCGAACGAGAAAAACTCATCCAACAGTACGGCAAAAAAGTACCCCTATTTTTAAAAATTGCACCTGATCTTGACCCTTTGCAAAGAAGAGATATCGCTGAGGCCATGCTAGAGTTTCAAATAGATGCACTGATTGCAACTAATACAACTTTATCAAGAGATGGAGTTGATCAACTTGAATATGCAGAAGAAGCTGGGGGTTTATCTGGAAAACCTCTAAAAGAGCTTTCAACAAATACCATTAAAGCTTTTGCAGATCTATTGCAGAATAAGATTCCAATTATTGGTGTAGGTGGCATTATGACTGGTTATGATGCGTTAGAAAAACATCATTCTGGTGCTTCCATTGTGCAACTGTATACAGGTCTGATTTATAAAGGTCCTCAATTAATCAAAGATTCGATTGTTGCACTTCAAAAACCATAATTTTTTTCATGAATTTTCATTTCATGATGTGCAATTAAATAATTGATTGTTACAATAACATCATGGTAAATTCTGATAAAAGCTCTTCTATTTTGCCCACAGGCAAAACAGCGATACAAGTCATCGAAAGAATGATGAACTTATTGGATGTTCTCGCTGATTCCGATGAGGCTTGTAGCTTAAAATTTTTATCAGAAAAAAGTGGGCTTCATCCATCGACAGCCCATCGAATCTTAAATGACATGGTCGCATGTCGCTTAGTAGATCGCTCTGATAGCGGTAACTATCGTCTAGGATTGAGATTATTAGAGCTCGGCACACTTGTTAAAGCTAGATTATCCGTGAGAGAAGCCGCTCAATTACCAATGCGCGTCTTACATAAACTAACAAATCAAACCGTTAATCTATCTGTAAGACAAGGTGATGAAATCGTCTACATTGATCGTACATACAGTGAACGTTCTGGAATGCAAGTAGTCCGTGCGATTGGTGGAAGAGCACCATTACATTTAACTTCTGTAGGAAAATTATTTTTAGCTCAAGATGACCCTAATAAAGTTCGTGCTTACGCCACTCGTACTGGTCTTGCAGGTCATACGCGTAACAGCATCACGCAAATTTCAGATTTAGAGCGTGAATTAAATGAAGTTCGAAAAAATAGTACTGCGCAGGATAATGAAGAGTTAGAACTTGGTGTTAGCTGTATGGCTGCAGGCATCTATGACGATTCAGGCATGATGGTTGCAGGCTTATCATTGTCAGCTCCAACTGACCGACTTCAACGAGATTGGGTAAAGCCTTTAACTGATACTGCTTTGCAAATTTCTCGTGGAATTGGTTTTAAGTCTTTCAACGATTCAAAATAAAGACGCATGAATATTCTGTGTTCTACAGCCTTTAAGGGTGTCATGCCCTTTATCTTAGATCAATATCAACATAATAATTCAAGCTTGCGCATTTCATATGGAACAACACTTGAGCTCGTTGAAAACTGTATTGCTAATAAAGATGTTGATGCCATTCTTGTTACTAATTCGGGAATCGACACCCTATTAAAGCAACATAAACTCGTAGAGACATCCGTCACAACTATTGCCAAAACAGGTATTGGTATTGCCATCGCAAAAAGTGCTGAAGGTTTTGATATCTCAACAGCAAAAAGCTTTCAAGATGCCTTATTACAATGCAAATCCATTGCTTTTACTCAATATGGTGCAAGTGGTATGTATTTCGCAAAACTTATCCAAAAATTAAATATAGAAAATGAAATTCTCTCTAAAGCATTAAGACCTGAAGGAGGATTAGTCGCAACCCTCGTCGAAAATCATCAAGCCGAACTTGCAGTTCAACTTGTGAGTGAAATTAAAGCTGTTAAAGGAGTTGATTTGCTTGGCTTAATTCCTGATGAGTATCAAGAGTGGAGTATTTTTAAGATTGCTAAAACTTCAAACTCTAAAAGTGATGAGGTTGATCACCTCATAGAGTTTATTAAAAATCCTGAACTACAAAAACAGCTCGAGCCCTTTGGGTTTTTTAATTAACTAAAGGTTTCAAATTTGATATTTTTCTTAGTGCTGGATGCTGATCGGTATTTTCAATCCACTCCTTAACTCGGATAGCATCAGCAAACCTAGACTGAACACCCACTGAATCTAAGAAAACCATCGTATAAGGCTTGTTTTTAACCATTGTCATCATGACTAGACAGCGACCTGCTTCTGAAATATATCCAGTCTTTTGAATTAATACCTCCATATCACCAGAACGCACTAAGCGATTACTATTCAAAAATAATTGATCACGTTGATGAATTTCTTTGATATGACTTGGAGTGGTTGTAAATTGCCGAATTAAAGGATATTGATAAGCAGCGTTCACCAATATAGCTAAATCTTCTGCAGAGGCGACATTCTTACTCGTAAGACCGGTAGGATCTTCAAAGGAAGAATGCATCATTCCAATTTCTTTTGCCTTACGATTCATCGCCTGCATAAAGGAATTAATACCTCCTGGATAGTTTCTTCCAAGTGTATATGCAGCACGATTCTCTGAGGACATTAACGCTAAAAGAAGTGCTTCTTGACGGGTTAGTGAAGTACCTTTTGCTAAACGAGAGTTTTTATAAATGGCTGCATCTTGCTCATTTATTTCCAGTACTTCCTCTAATGGTAACTTTGCATCAAGAACAGTAATAGCAGTAAGAAGTTTGGTAATAGATGCCACAGGCAAAACCACTTGAGCACTTTTATCAAAAATAACATCTTGATTTTGTTGATCAACTACCAAAGCCACATTCGATTTCAAATTCAAAACATCAGAATTTTTTCCAAGCCCTAAGGCAGTTCCAGATGAAACCCGAGCACCCGTTGATTTAACTTGATTCGTCGATCTTGGTAAAACAGTTGGACGAACTTCTCTAGGATTTTTTGGAGACTTTACATTTTTTGTGGATTTATCTGAAGCAGATCTACTAACGCTATTTTGCGATTTTGAACTACTTTGTTTCTTTGATTCATTAATTACTTTATTTTTCTCTGACTGTATGTTTTTTTTAGTTGAGCTCTCATCTGCTGTCTTGGCAATAGAGTATGAAAAATTGAGGGATAAAAGTGTAACCAAAAACAAATATAAAAACAGTTTGCGCATAAAAATTTTAATCATGGATGAATTCAAAGACACTTTATTTTAAATCTTTCAACTTACTTTCAGACAAAAAACTTACTGGGGATTGATTAACTAATAAAACACCCAATGAAGTCACAATAGTTCCTATAACAATAATTGGAGTCAATGGTTCTTTAAAAAAGATCCATGCTAATACTGCAGTAGTAGGAGGAGTTAAATACATAATACTGCTGACTTTTGTTGCATTACCTCTTCGAATCAAAACAAACAATAAGCTAATAGCACCAATGGAAATAAAAAATATTGACCACACTAAAGCGCCAATCATCTCATTAGACCATTGAACTACTCTAGTCTCAAAAGCAATTGCCGCCAGTCCACTAATGAAAGCACTTGTCATAAATTGAATAAAAGACCCAATCCGAAGATCAAAACTTGGGCAATATTTTTTCTGATAAATAGTTCCGGCTGTGATTGAAATTAGTGCAAATACATTCCAAAGAATATTACTCATTGTTACACCATGAGTATTTAATTTGGCGGACAAAACAAGTACAACTCCAATTAGACCAAGAAATAAACCTAGCCATTGACGAGAGTTAATTTTTTCAGCAACAAAATATGCGAACAGTGCTGTAAGTATGGGCTGCAAACCAACAATTAAAGCTGATAAACCTGCAGGCATTCCGGCACGTACCGAAATCCAAACACCTGCAAGATAACCAAATTGTAGAAGACTACCTGCCACTGCTATGTGTACTATTTGTTGTGATGATGGCCAAGAAATTTTCTTCCAGAGAATGATGGGCAACATCAACACGCACACACCAGAAAATCTTAAGAATAAAAATGTCATTGGCTCAGAAAAAGGCATACCAAACCGAGAGACAATAAAACCAGAACTCCAAATGAGAATAAAGATTGGATAAATTAAATTTGTTTGTTTATTTACCATTGAAATGCAATCGCTTTTTTGATTGTTTGTGCGTGAATAGTCACTGTGTCTTCAATACAATTACCGTAACCACCAGCCATTGCAATTGCTACAGGAGTTTTTCTTGTATAGCACCATTGTAATACCATATGATCACGCATTCCCAATCCTTCGATTGATAGATTAAGCCTACCTAAACGGTCACCTATATAAGGATCTGCGCCAGCTAAGTAAATCACAAACTCTGGATTGAAAGTATCCGCAATTTGCTTAAGAGCACGGTCTAAAAGATCTAAATATTCATCATCCATACAAGCATCGCGTAACCCAATGTCTAAATGACTTTCTTCTTTACGAAAAGGAAAGTTCTTTTCTCCGTGCATGGAAAATGTAAATACAGATGGATCATCTTTAAAAATTGAAGCAGTACCATTTCCTTGATGAACATCTAAATCAATAATCGCAACACGAATGTTTCGTTGATAGTATTTAAGAAACTTTTGCTGCATCTTTCTCGCAGCAATTGCAGCATCATTAAATACACAAAAACCACTGCCCTTATTAGCATATGAATGATGTGTCCCCCCTGCTAAATTAACTGCCACGCCATTACTCCATGCAGCCTGACTTGCAGCGATAGTTGCTCCAGCAGATCGCCTTGATCGAATGACCATTGCCTCACTCCAAGGAAAACCTATTTCTCGTTGTTCAGCAGGAGATAATTGACCTTGTATAACTTTGTTGACGTATTCAGTATCATGAACTAACAAAATTTCATCCAAAAGCGCAAGAGGGGCCTCTTCAAGAACCACATCTATATATTGTGATACTTCATCTCGCAACATTTGATACTTGGACATCGGAAAACGATGCCCTTCTGGAAGTGGTAAAACAAAATGATCGGTGTAATAAAGTTGTAGCATATTTTAAATTTCTACTACTTTAGTAGACGTGTATTGATTTTAAATGCTTTCTGCATTTTCAACTTGAATTCAAATAAATAAGGTCATGAAAAATTGACTATCGTCAAACCTTTTTAACATCTTTGGGATATGATATTTACATAAAAACATAATTCATTAACTTTATTTAAGGAAAAAACAATGCTACTAACTCAAGAACAAATTTCAGCCGCTAACAAGGCCAATTTGGAAACTCTCGCCCAACTTTCTCGTAAGACTTTTGATGGCGTAGAAAAATTAATGGAACTCAATCTTCAAGTTGCAAAAACTTTGATGCAAGAAAATGTTGAGCACATTCAAGACTCTTCTAAAGCGAAAGATATTAAAGACTATTTCGCAATGCAAGCTAGTTTTATTCAACCCCTTACAGAAAAAGCAATTTCATATAGCAGACATTTTTATAACATCGCTAATGAAACTCAAACAGAATTGACTGAAGTATCTAAATCAGACATGCAAAACCGTGCTGAAAATATCCAAAAAATGATGGCTGACATGACCGTCAATATTCCTGGAAGCTCAGATGCAATGGTTAATTTAATCAAACAAGCAGTTGCGAATGCAAATGCAACCTTTGAATCTACTCAAAAAGCAGTTAAACAAGCAATAGATATGAGCAATCATCAAACACAAGCAGCCACAGAATCTGCATTAAAGGCTAGTGAAAAGCTCTTCAAAAAAGCTTCATCTAACTAATTAAATTGTTTTAGCAATAAAAGCCCAGTTTTAACTGGGCTTTATTCTTTATTAGTTCCAAATTCTACAATGGTTGTATAAAGAGGCGGCCCCTGCTCCCAAGGTCTTTTGTATATAAAAGTGAGCCGATACAATCCAGAACAATTTGTTTGAAATAACCATTCTTGTTTACCTGGTGAACCCACAAGTCTAACTCCGTTTGAATATGACTCCTGGCTATCGTAGACCATATTTCGATCAATAACATCCAAACAATTTTTAACTGGCTCTTCATATTTAAGCTCCCAACGATAACCAGTTGAAGGATTGCTTATTATCTGAATTAAATGTTGTTGGCCAATCACAGAGCGAATTCTTTTCGATCCTGAATTAGGTAACAAAATAGGCGTTAATTCACTGGGCATAGTTTGATTTAATAATTGTGAGGAACGAATATATGGTTGCTCAAACATTGGGCCATCAATTGCACAAGAACTGAGCAATATCAAACTAAAGAGGAGTATCCATAATTTTTTCATCGATATTGGCTCAATAGTTCCAAGGCTTCTTTAATAAAAAGCCCTCTAAAAACTAAAAAAATTCCAACCCCAATAAATCCTAATAATACGAATTGTTCATACCATTGTGGATCTTGAACCAGTCGAAAATAAATAAATCCAGCAAATATAGCAAAAGCAATTCCCGCTAACGAAGTCAACCACCAAGAATTAGATCCTGTATATTGGATTGTTTCATTCCTATATGCAATCACTTCGAAGTATTCATTAGTTTGTACACCACTAACACTTAATTTATCCCCCTCATCAATCTTATAAGGCTCTTGAAACTTAGCAACAATAGGGGTTCCATCAAGATCAAACTTTGCAACATATGTGTATGTTGTGCTTTTTTTTGATACCGGATCTTGGGGATTAATAACATCTCGTTCTTCGATATTTTTTTCAATACCTCGAACAACACCACTATGAATAGATAATTTCTTACCAAAAAGTTCACTAGGTTTGAATGACATTGCGAGCACTACTCCCAAAGTTATTATCAATAAAATTAATCGAGCAAAGAAAAGTTTTTTTCTGTTCATCAAAATATTTTACAAATCAATTTTGAAAACTTACTTAACGGGTTTAACTATGTGTGCTGCTTCTTTTGATTTTTCTCGCGCCATATCTGTAGATTGTGCAATAGCCAAAGCAACGCCCATTCGTCTTTTAACAAACGATTCAGGCTTACCAAATAACCTTAGAGAAACACCCTCCTGCGCTAAGGCTTGATGAACATTTTCAAAACAAATCCCTTGAGCATCAATTCCACCATAAATGACAGCACTAGCTCCTGGACTTCTTAAACCAACGTTAACAGGCAAACCAAGTATTGCTTTTGCATGTAGTTCAAACTCGCTTTGTAATTGACTCACCAAAGTAACTAGGCCGGTGTCGTGAGGTCTTGGACTCACTTCAGAGAACCAAACATCATCACCTTTAACAAATAATTCAACACCAAAAATTCCACGCCCACCTAGATTCGATGTAATTTTCTCAGCAATTTGCTGGGCTTTAGCAATAGCAGCCTGACTCATCTGCATCGGTTGCCAACTTTCGACATAATCACCATTCTTTTGGATATGTCCAATAGGTTCACAAAAACTAGTTTTAATAGTGCCGTCTGTACCAAAAGATCTTACCGTTAATAAGGTAATCTCATAATCAAAATCAATTAAACCTTCCACAATAACGCGACCTGAATCAACACGTCCAGCCGATGCTGCATACTCCCAAGCCTTTTTAACATCTTGTGGGCCATCTAATTTAGATTGCCCTTTTCCAGAGGATGACATCACTGGCTTTACAAAGCAAGGATAACCTATGCCGCTATCAATAGCTTTTTGGAGTTCTTCTTGAGAACTTGCAAAATAATATGGAGATGTTGGTAAACCTAAATCGCGAGCGGCTAACTCACGAATACCTTCTCTATTCATGGTTAAAAACGTTGCTCTAGCTGTTGGTATAACCTCGACAACACCCTCTTGTTCTAACTCGACTAAAGTTGAAGTTGCAATAGCCTCAATCTCTGGAACAATTAAATGTGGATTTTCTTTGGCAACTAGATCTCGAATCGCTTGACCATCGGTCATATCAATTACATAGGAGCGATGAGCTACCTGATGTCCTGGAGCATTCGGGTACCGATCAACAGCTATAACCTCAATACCCAAACGTTGAAGTTCAATAATGACCTCTTTACCTAATTCCCCGCTACCAAGCATCATGACTCGAATAGCATGTGGAGAAAGTGGCGTACCTATCGCCGGAAATCTTGGATATTGGTTCATATTAAGCTCCTCAGTAAAAGACATTGATATTTTCCCATGTCTTTTACTTGAGCTTCAAAAACTTACTTTTTTCTTTGTGGAGGAAGGTCGGTACAAGTACCATGAGCTACTTCAGCAGCCAAACCTACAGACTCCCCAAGCGTTGGATGAGGATGAATCGTTTTTCCAATATCGATATGATCAGCACCCATCTCAATTGCAAGACACACTTCACCAATCAAATCGCCAGCATTGGTACCAACAATACCACCACCAATGATGCGATGCGTCTCTTTATCAAACAACAATTTAGTGAAACCTTCGCTGCGTCCGTTAGCAATTGCACGGCCACTAGCTGCCCAAGGAAATAAGCCTTTCTCATAAGCAATACCTTTAGCTTTACATTGCTCTTCAGTGAGACCTGCCCATGCAACTTCTGGATCTGTATAAGCAACTGAAGGAATTTGTAATACATCAAAATAGGACTTCAGGCCACTGACAACTTCAGCTGCAACATGACCTTCATGAACGGCCTTATGAGCAAGCATAGGCTGCCCCACAATATCTCCAATAGCAAAAATATGTTGAACGTTTGTTCTCATTTGTTGATCAACCGGAATAAATCCACGCTCATCAACGATTACACCAGCATTTTCAGCTGCAATTTTTTTACCATTCGGAGTTCTACCAACAGCAACAAGTACTAAGTCATAACATTGCATTTCTGTAGGTGCATTAGGCCCTTCAAATTGCATCCAAATACCATCATCCTTAGCTTCAGATTGAACAGCTTTGGTCTTCAACATGACGCGGTTAAAGCGAGATAAATTCATCTTCTCCCAAACTTTAACTAAATCTCGGTCAGCTCCAGCCATCAGACCATCAGCCAATTCCACAATATCAATTTGCGAACCTAGAGAACTGTAGACAGTGGCCATCTCTAGACCAATAATTCCACCACCAATGACCAACATTCTCTTAGGAATAGATTTAAGTTCAAGTGCTCCAGTACTATCAACAATCCTTGGGTCTTTAGGCAAGAATGGTAAGGAAACTGATTGACTACCTGCCGCAATAATCACTTTTTCAAAGCGAATAACTTCTTTTTTACCGGTTAAATCCCAACTATTTCCAGCTGTTTCTTCAAGTTGGATGTGGTTAGCGTCAATGAATGTACCAACACCACGAAGAAATTGAACTTTTCTAGCTTTAGCCATTCCAGCTAAGCCATTCGTTAATTGGCTAATGACACTTTGCTTATGCGCTCTTAATGCATCTAGATCAACTGTAGGTGCACCATAACTAACGCCATGTTTAGCCATTGATTTAACTTCTTCCATGACCGCTGCAGTATGTAACAATGCTTTAGAAGGAATACACCCAACATTCAAACATACACCTCCTAAAGTGGAGTAACGTTCAACTAAAATAGTATTAAGGCCTAAATCAGCACCTCTAAATGCTGCACTGTAACCGCCGGGGCCTGATCCTAGAACCAGTAATTGGCATTGGTGATCTACCTTACCACTAAATGAACCCGCTACAGGAGCAACAACAGGCACAACTGGTGTGACTACAGAAGCCTCAGCTTTGACAGGTGCAGAATCCTGAGGTGTACTAACAGCACCATCAGATGCCTCTACTGTCAAAATAGGAGTTCCAAGACTTACTTTATCTCCTATTTTGATGTTGATAGAAACTACCTTACCATTAACATCACTAGGAACTTCCATCGTAGCTTTGTCAGACTCTAAGACAATAAGGGCTTGCTCTTTAACAACTTCATCCCCAGGTTTTACTAATACTTCAATCACCGGTATGTCGTGAAAATCACCAATATCAGGAACATTAATTGTTTGAATAGTCATCGTTATTCCTTAAAGTGTTACTCTACGAAAATCTGACATTAATTCAGCAATATATGCATTGAATCTAGTTGCCAAAGCACCATCAATAACACGATGATCAGCAGTCAATGACAATGGGCAAATTAATCGTGGAACAAATTGCGAACCATCCCAAATTGGTTTGGTAGCTGCTTTGCTAACTCCTAAAATAGCCACTTCAGGTGCATTAATAATTGGAGCAAAGTAAGTTCCACCAATACCGCCAACTGAAGAAATAGTGAAACATGCGCCTTGCATTTGATCTGGTTTGAGCTTGCCATCTCTTGCTAGTTTTGCAAGTTCACTAGTTTCTTGAGCTATTTCTAAAATGTCTTTTTGATCAACATTACGAATCACCGGAACGACTAAACCATTTGGAGTATCTGCAGCAAAACCTAAATGAAAATACTGCTTGAGTATTAACTCTTCACCATCAAGAGAACTATTAAACTCTGGATATTTCTTAAGTGCTTTTACACATGCTTTCATCATAAAAGCCAATAAAGTCACCTTAACGCCTGATTTTTCATTTGCTTTATTTGTCTGAACTCTAAAAGCCTCTAAATCTGTAATATCAGCATCTTCATGATATGTAACTGCAGGAATCATTGCCCAGTTTCTAGACAAATTCGCAGCAGATATTTTTTGAATCCTAGATAAAGGACGCGTTTGAATCTCACCAAACTTTTTAAAGTCAATTTTTGGCCATGGCAACAATTGCAATCCATTACCCGCCGCTGAACCTGAAGCTACAGGAGCTACGGTGCTTCCACTTAAAATACCTTTAATGTATTGCTGCACATCCTCTTGAGTAATCCTACCTTTAGGACCAGTACCTTTAACCTTTGTAATATCAGCACCAAGTTCTCTTGCATATTTTCGAACAGATGGACTTGCATGACTTGCTGTAGTCGGTGATATTTCTTGAACAACAGGTGCAGTAGCTTTTGTTGGTGTTGGTGGAACAATCGTGAGATCAACTGCTTTAGGAGCAGGCGCACTTGGAATAGGTGCTGGCGCTGGTGCTGATGAAGAAGCAGTCTGCGGCGTAAGATCTTGCGCGCCTCCCTCTTCTAATATAAGTAATAAACTTCCTTCAGAAACCTTATCACCAAGCTTTACCTTTAATTCCTTAACAACACCAGAAAATGTAGACGGGATATCCATTGTTGCTTTATCAGACTCTAAAGTAATTAAGGATTGTTCCTTAGCAACTGTATCTCCAACCTTTACATGCAACTCAATAATAGGAATCTCTTTGTAATCACCAATATCAGGAACTTTAATTTCGATCATGTTTGACATTGAAAGCTCCTTAAACAGTCATTGGATTTGGTTTAGTGATGTCTAAACTATATTTATTGATTGCCTCAGCCACTTTTTTAGCATCGATTTGGCCATCATCAGCTAAAGCCTTCAATGCAGAAATAGTAACCCAGTAACGATCTACTTCAAAGAAGTGACGTAAATTTTCTCTAGTGTCAGAACGACCGTAACCATCAGTACCAAGTACGGTGTATCGTTTTCCTAATTGCTGTATTGCTGGACGAATTTGCTCTGCAAATAACCTCACATAATCAGTGGATGCAATTACAGGGCCCGCAAACTTGGTTAACAAATTCTCTACATGAGATTTTTGTGGCTTATCTGTTGGGTTTAGCAAATTATGACGGTTAACTTTTTGTATGTCTCTTGCTAACTCAGTAAAGCTTGGGCAACTCCATAAATCTGATGCAACACCCCAATCTTCTTTTAACAATTCTGCTGCAGCCATAACTTCTCTAAAGATAGTACCGCTACCAAGTAACTGCACTCTTAACTTAGATTTAGCATCACCAATACTTTGTAAATGATACATACCTTTGAGTATGTCTTTTTCGCTTCCTTTTGGCATTGCAGGATGAGCATAATTCTCATTCATCAAGGTGATGTAGTAATAAATATCTTCTTGCTCAGTCAACATGCGACGCATACCGTCTTGAATAACTACAGCTAACTCAAAACCAAATGTTGGATCATAGCTAACACAGTTAGGAATACCTAAACTAAATAGATGGCTATGACCATCCTCATGTTGTAAACCTTCACCATTCAGGGTAGTACGACCAGCAGTACCTCCTAATAAAAAGCCTCTAGATCTCATATCACCAGCGGCCCATGCCAAATCACCTATACGCTGGAAGCCAAACATTGAATAGAAAATATAGAAAGGTAACATCGGTACACCGTGCGTTGAATAAGATGTCGCTGCAGCTATCCAATCACACATCGCACCTGCTTCGTTAATACCTTCTTGAAGAATCTGACCAGTTTGATCTTCTTTATAGAACATTAGTTGGTCTCTATCTTGTGGTTCATATAGTTGACCCACGTGACTCCAAATACCTAATTGTCTAAACATACCTTCCATACCAAATGTTCTAGATTCATCTGGAACAATTGGTACTACTCTCTTACCGATTGCCTTATCTTTCACAATCATATTTAGAAGTCGGACAAATGCCATAGTTGTGGACACTTCACGTCCTTCAACTGTAGCTTCAAGAAGGGGTGCAAAGGTATCTAAACTAGGAACTGGAAGGGATTCTGCTTTCGCTCTTCTTTGTGGCAAATAACCACCAAGTTCCATACGCTTTTTACGCATATACTCAAGTTCAGGGCTACCTTCAGCAAATTTAATATACGGGACGTTTTCTAGCTCTTCATCCTTCACTGGTAAATTAAAGCGATCTCTGAAAGCTTTAACATCCTCAATACTCATTTTTTTCTGTTGGTGAGCAATATTCATTGCCTCACCTGAGGCTCCCATTCCATAACCTTTAATTGTTTTTGCCAAGATTAAAGTAGGTTGACCCTTATGGTGAACGGCAGAATGGAATGCTGCAAAAACTTTGTGAGGATCATGTCCACCACGATTTAGATTCCAAATATCATCATCTGTCCAATCTGCTACTAACTCTTGTAATTCTGGAGTATTGAAAACATGAGCTCTAACGTATGCACCATTTTTTGCTTTCATTGTTTGGTATTCACCATCAACAATCTGCGCCAAACGGTTCATCAGCAAGCCTTTTTTGTCTCTCGCAAACAAAGCGTCCCAATGAGTACCCCAAACTACCTTAATAACATTCCAACCAGAACCTCTAAACTCGCTTTCTAATTCTTGAATAATGCTTCCATTACCACGAACAGGACCATCTAAACGTTGAAGATTACAGTTAATGACAAAAATGAGGTTATCTAATTTCTCTCTACCTGCCATACCAATAGCACCTAGAGACTCAGGCTCATCGGTTTCACCATCACCTAAAAAAGCCCAAACTTTTCTACCCTCTGTCTTCACCATTCCACGGTCTTGCATGTACTTCATGAAGCGGGCTTGATAAATAGCCATAATAGGACCAAGTCCCATAGAAACTGTTGGGAACTGCCAGAAGTTAGGCATCAACCATGGATGGGGATAGCTAGAGATACCCTTTCCGCTGACTTCTTGACGGAAATTATCTAATTGATCCTCATTTAATCTACCAAGTAAGTAAGCTCTTGAGTAAACACCAGGTGCAGAATGACCTTGCACGAAAACTAGGTCACCACCATGTTGATCTGAGGGTGCGTGCCAGAAATGATTAAAACCAACATCATATAAAGTTGCTGCTGACTGAAAGGAAGAAATATGACCGCCAACATTGGTATCTTTATTAGCACGAAGAACCATGGCCATCGCATTCCAGCGAGTATAAGATCGAATACGATGCTCAACTTCTTGATCCCCAGGAATACGGGCTTGACGCTCTACCGGAATCGTATTGATATAAGGTGTTTGAGCATGAAAAGGTTGATCAACTCCGTTAACCCTTGCATACGCTATTTGCTGATCAATCAAATAAGCAGCACGATCAGTGCCCTCAGTTTGAATGACACCATTCATGGCATCAAGCCATTCCTTAGTCTCGACAGGATCAATATCTATAGAATCATTATTGGGTAATTTAATGTTTATATCTTGAGGAACGGCTGCCATTTTTATCTCCTTTGTGATTAATTACATTCTAAATTTAGATGGAATAATTTCAAGTTTTTTTTCATATCTTGATAATATTTTTCATATTATGGGATTTTATTCATTAAAACATATAAATTGAGTATCTCTAAAGCAACAATTCAAGCAAAATAGAATGTATGAAGAAATTGATCAACTTCAAAAAATACTTACCGGTTTTTTTTGCACCTACCACAAACAGTAAAAAGCTGACCCAGCAGTCTGTTAACTATTTATACACCCCTATTATTGCTATCTTGTTATTTATGTTGGCAATGATTGCAATATTGTGGTCACTCTCAACCCAGGAGTCTGATCAGGCAGAAATTGCTTTTGATAGGGAAGTATCCTATGCAGAACAAAGAATTCAAGCAAACTTTGATCTTAATGAAGAAGAAATACTTTCCATAAGTAAGAAACTTCCCTCTAATTTGGGCTCAAAATTTAATGGGGAGTTCTATAAGCTTACGAGCAACATGCTCAATAAGCATCCAGAAATATTACTAATTCAAACCTTTAACAACGATTCTAAAAAGAATATTTCATACCCAAGCGCAGATGATGAAGATTGGAATTCTGAACAAAGCATTCAATCAAAGCTAAATTCAAGTTTGCTCTTTGCTATCAAAGAAGCTCAAACCTCTGGAAGAGGAACTTATGGAGGACTTCTAGAAATAAAGGTTGGTAGCTTTAATCAAACCTTTAATCAGGAAAGATCTCTAGTATTTTGGTACGTTCAGCCCGCATCAAGATTTACTGAACAAAATCAAACTATAGCAGTTTTATACTCCGTACCATTAATCATCAGCAAAATCATACCTAAAGATATCCTTGCCAGACATCGTTTCTCTTTACTTGATGGCGAAGGGCAAATTCTTTACAGCCTAACTGATAGAAATCTAAAAAAGAATCATAGTACCCATCAAATTAAACTGAGTAAGTTTGCCGATAACCTTACTCTTCAAGCCCAAAGTTACCCTTTACCAAGTAATCTTAGCTTTCAAATGCTTTTCTGGCTTGTGATTGGTTTATGTTCATATGTGATTTGGAGCTTTTGGTCAATTTGGCGGCAAATGAAATTTCGTCAAGATATACAAAGGAATTTAATCAAAGAAACCAACTTCAGACGCGCCATTGAAGATTCAATGCCAATTGGGCTAAGGGTACACGAACTCGATGGAAGAATAAGCTATGTCAATCCCGCTTTTAGCAAGATGGTTGGCTGGAATGCCGATGAGCTTCAGGGCCTATCCCCACCTTTTCCATTTTGGGCAAAAGAGGACGAAGTTGTAAATTCAATGAAATTGAATACTATTTTTAAAACAAGTTTCAGCCCACCTAGCGGTCTTGAAGCAGTTTTAACCGATAAGCAGGGAAAAAAAATCTATGTTAGAAACTTTATTTCCCCAATGGTTGATGCAAAAAACAAGCAAACAGGTTGGATCGCTTCTTTAATTGACATTTCTGAACCAAGGCGAATTCGAGATGAACTTGCGATCTCTCAACAGCGCTTTATTACGGTTCTAGAAGGAATTACAGCAGGTATCTCCGTAATAGACCACAAAACAGGACAGCTTCTGTACTCCAATAATCTATATCAAGAAATGTTTGGTACTTCAGCTGAAGCCCATCATTTACTTTTAGGGGCAGAAGCATTTTCAGAAGACAATTTTGATCTTGAAAACGATAACGTGGATGGTTACGCAGGACTACCCTCTTCTGCACTCACACCAATTCTTGGGGATACAAGAGAAGTACAAATACCAGATAGATCTAATTGGTATGAAATTCGCAGAAGATACATACCATGGACAGATGGCCATCTGGCTCAAATGCTCATCACTACTGATATTACTGATCGCAGACTAGCTCAAGATAATCTTCGCGCTCAAGAGGAAAAACTTCAATTTTCAAGTCGCTTAACCACAATGGGAGAAATGGCATCCTCCATTGCGCACGAGCTGAATCAACCTTTGGCTGCGATCAATAATTACTGCATGGGCTTGATGAATCGTCTCAGAGCAAAAAAAGACGAGCAGTTAAATATTGAAATTATTCCAGCTATTGAAAAAGTCAGTGCCCAAGCTCTTCGAGCAGGAACCATTATTCAGCGTATTAGAAATTTTGTAAAACGTAGTGCCCCACAACGTCAGTCATGTCACATCGATCAAATTATTAATCAGTCAATAGAACTTGCAGAAATAGAAGCACACCGACAAGGTATTCGATTAGAGAAAAATATTAGTCCACAATTACCAGAATGCTTTATTGATCCTATTTTGATTGAACAAGTCATTGTAAATCTCATCAAAAATGCAATAGATAGCGTTAAAGACGCTTACCCCAGATCAAGACGTGGCAAAGCACCACCTATCTTTATTCATGCAAAACTCAATACAGAACTTCAACACCCAATGTTAAGTATTCAAATTATTGATGGTGGAAAAGGAATTGATAAAGATATTATCTCTCAAATTTTTGATCCTTTTTTCAGCACTAAAGAAGAAGGAATGGGTATGGGTTTAAATATTTGCAGATCCATTATTGAATCACATGAAGGTCGTTTGATCGCAGAAAATAATACCAGTTTTATAACAGCGAACGATACTGTTAATACATTTGAAAATGAAGTTTTCATGGGTTGTACATTCACTATCTTATTGCCCATTGAAGCATATCTACTAACAACTAATCAAAATTTACAAAATTCATAAGAAATTGTATAAAACCATTATTATTACTACTGAATAGTTAATTAATTGATAGGATTAGGCATGAACTCAATTTATAGCGAAAAGCCAAAAGAAATAATTTATGTAGTTGATGATGATGAAGCTGTTCGAGACTCATTAAGTTGGCTATTAGAAAGCAATGGCTATCTTGTGAAGTGCTTCAGTAGTGCTGAGCGCTTTTTACAATCAGTTACAGGATCCGATCGCGAAGTTACATCTTGTGCAATTTTAGACGTTAGAATGCCCGGTATGTCTGGTCTTGAACTTCAAGAACATCTGATTGCAGAGTCAATCCCGATGCCTATTTCATTCATTACTGGTCATGGTGACGTTTCTATGGCAGTGAACACCATGAAAAAAGGCGCCATTGATTTCATTGAAAAGCCTTTCAAAGAAAATGAATTACAAAATCTAGTAGAAAAGATGTTAGTGACAGCAAGAAGCGCATACAAAGAAGCTTCTATGCAAAAAAATAACCAAAGTCTATTATCCAAATTAACCAGCAGAGAACGCCAAGTTTTAGAGCGTATCGTTGCAGGTCGTTTAAACAAACAAATAGCTGATGATCTGACAATCTCCATCAAAACTGTTGAAGCCCACCGTGCCAACATTATGGAAAAACTAAACGTCAGCACAGTGGCTGATCTGTTACGTTTAGCACTGTCAGAAAAAAGCTAATTCAAAATGCCAGCTAAACTTCTCGATGGAAATCAGCTCTCTCGACAATTGCGAGCAGAAATCGCAACATCAAGCGCAATCCTAACTGCAAAAGGGACTAAACCAGGATTAGCGGTTATCCTTGTTGGGGAAAATCCTGCAAGCCAAATTTATGTCAGAAACAAAGTTAAAGCTTGTGAAGATGCAAATATTTATTCTGAACTAATTCGCTTGCCTCAAGATATATCAGAACAAGAATTACTAGATCATATTCATCAACTAAATGCAGATGAACAGATTCATGGGATATTAGTCCAACTCCCTCTTCCTGCTCATATAGATAGTCATTTAGTCCTTGAAGCAATCGACCCTTATAAGGATGTAGATGGCTTTCACGTTGCAAATGCAGGTGCTCTAATGACAGGTAAACCTATTTTTAAGCCATGCACACCATACGGATGTATGAAGATTTTAGAGAGTATCGATTATCCTATCCGTGGTGCTAGAGCAGTGATTGTTGGAGCCTCCAATATCGTAGGTAAACCAATGGCTATGCTTCTTCTTCAGGCAGGAGCGACCATTACTATTTGTAACAGCAAAACTAAAGATCTTGCTGCACATACTAAAGAAGCTGATATCTTAGTTGTCGCTACAGGTATTCCTAAAATGATTTCAGCACAAATGGTCAAGCCAGGTGCTGTAGTAATCGATGTAGGTATTAATCGCTTACCAGATGGAAAACTTTGTGGAGATGTAGATTTTGACGAAGTGAAATATGTCGCTGGTTGGATTACCCCTGTTCCTGGCGGCGTAGGTCCAATGACAATCACCATGCTCTTGCAAAACACTTTAGAAGCAGCAAATCATTTTCATCTTTAAGAGTACTTAATATGAGTAATCCACTATTAGAAATGGGTAACGATTTACCCAACTATTCCGCTATTCAACCAAGCCATATCGAGGAAGCAATTGATGTGTTTCTTGATAAGGCTCAATTAGCTTTAGATCACGCTATCAAAACTGATATTGCCCCAACTTGGGAAAACCTCATCGACCCTTTAGAACTTGTGAATCAGGATTTAGGTCGCGCTTGGGGTGTGGTCAATCATCTCACTAGTGTTTTAGACTCAACTGAATTAAGAGCTGTACATGCAAAAATGTTACCTAAGGTGACTGCATTTGGAAGTACTTATTCTCAAAGCCTTGAGTTGTTTGAGAAATATAAAAAAATCAAATCTTCTTCATCTTGGACTTCCTTAACAGGGGCACAACAAAAGGTCATCAATAATGCAATCCGAGACTTCCAATTAGGAGGCGCTGAACTAGACCCTTCACTTAAGCCAAGATTTGCAAGTATTTCAGAAGAACTTGCAAATTTAACGAAATCATTTTCCGATAATGTTTTAGATGCAACTGATGCATTTATTCATGTAGTTTCCGATATCAATGAGTTAGAAGGTCTTCCAGAGGATGCATTAATTGCAGCAAAAGAACTTGCTTCTAGTCAACAGAAAGAAGGTTGGGCTTTTAGTCTAAAATTTCCCTCTTATTTCCCCGTTCTACAACTAGCTAAAAATCGTAATCTTCGCCAAAAAATGTATGAAGCTTACGTTACGCGTGCATCTGACCTAGGTTCTCAACTAGGTATGGGAAAAGCTGACTGGGACAATAGTCAAATCATGTTAGATATTTTGCGTCTGCGCAAAGAAGAATCACAAATGCTTGGGTTTGATAATTATGCCGCCTTAAGCATCGTTCCCAAAATGGCAAAATCAGTAGAAGAGGTCCGTTCGTTCTTACAAGAGTTTGCGCAGCGAGCACATCCTAGTGCACTCAAGGATCTTCAAGAACTCGAGGAATTCTCAAAAAATAACTTAGAAATTGAACACCTTGAACCTTGGGATATTAGTTATGCTTCTGAACAATTAAAACAAGCCAAATACAATTTTTCAGAAAATGAAGTTAAACAATACTTTCCTATCGACCAAGTATTAAATGGACTTTTTCATGTTATTGAAAACCTCTTCGAAGTCAAAATTCAACACTGCAATTTACCAATCTGGCATACGGATGTTCAGTCTTTCGAAGTCAAAAATAAGAACAACGATCTCGTAGCCTGTTTTTACCTAGATGCTTACGCACGAAGCGGTAAACGTGGTGGAGCATGGATGGACGATGCTAGAGGTCGAATGGTATTGAAAAATGGAAATGTTCAAACACCTGTGGCTTACTTAGTTTGCAATTTTCCCCCTCCAATGACAATTAATGGTCAATTGCGTAGTGCAACCATTTCGCATGATGATGTCATAACGCTTTTCCATGAATTTGGGCATGGACTACACCATATGCTCACTAAAGTAGATGCACTGGGTGTTTCAGGTATCAATGGTGTTGAATGGGATGCTGTAGAACTCCCAAGTCAATTCATGGAAAACTTTTGCTGGGATTATGAAGTCATTGAAAAATTATCAAAACATATTGACCACCAATCAAGCTTACCGCGTGAACTTTTCAAAAAAATGTTAGCAGCCAAGAATTTCCAAAATGGATTGTTTACATTGCGCCAAATTGTATTTGCAAGTTTTGACTGGGAATTACACTCCAGTTTTCAACCGAATCAATCAACATCTGATGACATCTTAGAACTGTCTCGCTCTATCAATGCGAAGGTACACGTCCTTCCACAAGCCAATATTTCTCGCTGGCCACATTCTTTCAGTCATATATTTGCTGGGGGCTATGCTGCTGGCTACTATAGTTATAAATGGGCAGAAGTACTCTCTGCAGATGCATTTGCCGCCTTTGAAGAAAAAGCCTCGCAATTTGGATCTATTCTTAACCCTGAAGTTGGAATCTTATATCGTCAAGAAATTCTTGAGGTTGGTGGAAGTAGACCTGCAGCAGAATCCTTTAAGGCCTTCCGCGGCCGCCCTCCAACCATTGATGCTCTATTACGCCATGGCGGACTTCTGCAAAAATAGGCTATTCAATGAACACTATTAGAATCGCAACTTGGAATGTGAATTCAATCAAAGTGAGACTTCCTCACCTATTACAATGGCTTTCTGATTGTGAAAAAAACAAACAAACTATTGACCTTATTGGCTTGCAAGAGCTGAAATTAACTGAGGACAAGTTCCCTTATCAGGCCTTAGAAGATAGCGGCTATTGCAGCCTAGCATTAGGTCAAAAGACATATAACGGCGTTGCATTAATTGTTCGTAAAGAGTCTCTTGCTCCACTTCATCAAACACAAGAAACTATATTTTTACATGCACAGAAAAATATACCTGATTTAGAAGATGAACAACAACGATTAATTGCCTCTACGATTCAATTTAAAGAAACAACTCCAATACGAGTTATCTGTGCCTATTTTCCCAATGGCCAAGCACCAGGCTCAGAAAAGTTTTTATATAAGATGCGATGGCTTGAAGCTCTCCATCAGTTTTTAAAAACAGAGCTCGTGAAATTTCCTCGTTTAATATTAATGGGCGATTTTAATATTGCTCCCAAAGACGAGGATGTCCATGACCCGAAAGTATGGGAAGGGCAAAACTTAGTTTCCCCTGAAGAGCGTGCTTTTTTTTCTAGCTTTGAGGAACTTGGTTTAGTAGATAGCTATAGACTCTTTGATCAGGCTCCAAAAAGTTTTAGTTGGTGGGATTACAGAATGATGGGGTTTCGTCGCAATGCTGGGCTTCGCATTGACCACATTATGATCTCTAAAGAGCTACAAGAAAATTGCTCTTCCTGCAGCATTGACACCAATCCTAGGAAGTGGGAACAACCTTCAGATCATGCCCCCGTTATACTGGGTTTGCAAAAGTAGTTTACTTACTCAATTCCTAATTCTTGCAATTTGCGGGTAATAGTATTTCTACCAATTCCTAAGCGTTCTGCAGCCTCAACTTTACGCCCTCTAGTCGTTTCAAGAGCTGCTTCAATAACTGCTTTTTCAAATTGATTAAGTAAGTTTTGAAAAACATTCTCTTTACCATCTTCCAACATCTTTTTCGCTAGCATACCTAATTGATGCTCCCAGTTAACCTTAGGAATTGGAATAGTATGGTTTGATGTATCAACATTAGAGACAATTTCTTTATTTGCAGAAACAACATCACCTGTGAATTGAAATTGCTGTTTAGAAATCGGTGGTGGATATGTCAGATCCCTTGGCAAGTCTTGAACATTAATTTCAGGTGCAGAAATCATCACTGACAACCAATGACAAATACTTTGTAATTGACGAACATTCCCAGGATACGGAAGTTTAGATAAAGCATCTAAGGTTTCAGGCAACAATACCTTGGGTTTAACATTAAGCTGTCTTGCACTCAATGTTAAAAAGTGCTGAGTCAAAATTGGAATATCCTCGACACGATCTCTCAAGGAAGGAAGCCTTAGACGTATGACGTTTAGACGATGGAATAAATCCTCTCTAAACAAACCATTCGCAACTAAATTTTCTAAATTTTGATAACTAGATGCGATGATGCGAACATTGGACTGCATTTGAGTGCTACCGCCAAGACGATAAAACTTACCATCCTCCAGCAATTGCAAAAGAGAACTTTGTAAATGCAAAGGCATGTCTGCAACTTCATCTAAAAATAATGTCCCGCCGTCAGCCTGCTCAAACAATCCACGCTTCATGCTTGTAGCATTTGCAAAAGCTCCACGCTCGTAACCAAATAACTCCGCTTCTATCAAATCCTTTGGCATTGCAGCCAAATTTAACTCAATAAATGGATAATTTGAACGAGCACCATGCTTATGTAAAGCTCTTGCTAATAACTCTTTGCCTGTTCCAGACTCACCAGTAATTAAGATAGTTGCATTTGAAGAACTAAGGCGTCCAACTGCACGAAAAATTTCTTGCATTGCTGGTGCTTGACCAATTAACTCAGGAACAAGATTTTTAGAAGATGATCCAATGCTTGGTGCAAATTGGGTTTTTATAACCTCAGCACTTTTACTTTCTGAAATAGCTCTTTGTAAAATTGCCATAACAGCACCAATATCAAAGGGCTTAGTAATGTATTCAAAAGCCCCTCCTTGCAATGAAGCCACAGCAGAATCCATATCTGAGAATGCCGTCATAATAATGACAGGCAATTTTGGATAATCATGCTTCAACTGTTGTAATAAGCTAATACCATTGCCTCTGGGCATACGAATATCAGATATTACAACCTGTGGTTGCTCTTTCTCTAAAGCATCTAAAACATCGTTAGGATTAGAAAAACTTTTAAATGGGATCATCTCCCTTGCTAAAGATTTTTCTAATACCCAACGAATGGACTGATCATCATCGACAATCCAAACTGATTTCATACATCACCTCTTGATTCAGAATTATTAAAGTACTCTAAGGAAGTATAGGGAATTTGAACATGAAAATCAGTAATGCCTGGCTCGCTATGCACACTTATGAAGCCTCCATGCATCTGAATGAACGATTGTGCTAAAGTGAGGCCTAATCCACTGCCTGAGGATCGTCCAGAAACAAGCGGTAAAAATATATGATCAATGATTTCTGCTGGTATTCCAGGACCATTATCAATAATGTGAATATTCATTGCTAACTTAAATCTTTTTTTACCAATCGTAACGTTTCTAGATACGCTGGTTTTTAATTGAATCTTGGCATCGCCTAAACTGATTCGATCCTCTAAAATCTGCGCTGCATTGTGAACAATATTTAATAAAGCTTGAATTAAGATTTCTTTATCACCAATAATCTCAGGCAAGCTGACATCATAAAATCTAGTAATAGATAAACCCTTCGGAAATTCAGCTAATACAACGCTCCTAACACGTTCTAATACCTCGTGTATGTTTAGCTCAGTGATTTCTTTTTTACGTTTATGAGGGGCCAATAAGCGGTCAACTAAAGTTTGTAAACGATCTACTTCTTTAATCATCACCTTCGTGTACTCTTTAAGAGAAGGATCAGGCAATTCGTAATCTAAAAGTTGTGCTGCTCCACGTATTCCACCCAAGGGATTTTTAATTTCGTGAGCCAAGTTACGCATCAATTCTTTATTGGCCCTTGCTTGCATAATTAAATGCTCTTCTCGAGCACTTTTCATTTGCTGGTCAATTTCAAACCATTCAAAAACATTGAGCTCCGTACTCTCGATTGAGGACAAAATAACATAGGCTAAAAACTCTTTTTGATCCGGGCGAAGAGGTCCGTGACTAAGAATTAAATCTATTCTTTGCGTAGCCCCATCCATCTGAAACTGTTTAAATAGTTCTTCTAATGCATGATTCTCACCAAAAATATCTTTTAATTGATATCCAGTAATATTCTTCTGAGATATTTTTAGTGAAATTTCTGCTGCAGTATTTGCATAAACAACTGCATTTGAAGCACGGTCAAGTATCAATACCGAATTCGGCATCTGATCTAAGACATCTTGAGGATTAAAAAGGGCAGCCGTAGCTGCCCTGCTCTGAAAAATGCGCATGGCGCTAGATCTTAATCTTAGAGTGAGTAATACATATCGAACTCAATTGGATGAGTAGTCATACGGAAACGTGTGACTTCTTCCATCTTCAATGAGATATACGCATCAATCATCGTGTCAGTAAATACACCACCACGAGTCAAGAACTCACGATCTTTGTCCAAATACTCAAGAGCCATATCCAAGCTGCTACATACTGTTGGGATCTTTGCATCTTCTTCTGGGCTTAAATCATACAAGTTCTTATCAGCTGCTTCTCCAGGATGAATCTTGTTTTGAACACCGTCTAAACCAGCCATGAGTAATGCAGAGAACGCGAGGTATGGATTAGCCAATGGATCTGGGAAACGAGTTTCAATACGGCGTCCTTTTGGATTTGCAACGTATGGAATACGGATTGAAGCAGAACGGTTACGTGCTGAGTAAGCTAACTTAACAGGAGCCTCAAAACCTGGAACTAAACGCTTGTATGAGTTTGTACCTGGATTTGTAATTGCATTCAATGCACGAGCATGCTTGATGATTCCGCCGATGTAATAAAGGGCAAATTCTGATAAGCCTGCATAGCCATTACCAGCAAATAAGTTAATACCATCTTTCCATACAGATTGGTGAACGTGCATACCAGAACCATTATCGCCAACAACTGGTTTAGGCATGAAAGTTGCTGTTTTGCCATAAGCATGTGCAACGTTGTGAACAATGTATTTTTGGAGGATTGTCCAATCAGCACGTTGTACTAATGTGCTAAATTTTGTTCCCAACTCGTTCTGGCCTTGACCAGCAACTTCGTGGTGATGAACTTCAACTGGAATACCTACAGACTCTAACAATAAACACATTTCAGAACGCATATCTTGGAATGTGTCTAATGGTGCAACTGGGAAATATCCACCTTTTTTACCAGGACGGTGACCAGTGTTGCCACCTTCAAATTCTAAACCTGATGACCATGGAGCTTCTTCGGAATCAATCTTCACGAAAGAACCCTGCATATCGGAACCCCAACGTACACCATCAAAAATAAAGAATTCTGGTTCTGGACCAAAATATGCTGTATCACCAAGACCAGTGCTCTTTAAATAAGCTTCGCAACGCTTTGCGATAGATCTTGGGTCACGATCGTAACCTTTACCATCTGAAGGCTCTACAACGTCACATGTCAATACCAAAGTTGGCTCTTCATAGAAAGGGTCAATATATGCTGTTGAAGCATCAGGCATTAAAAGCATGTCAGAAGCTTCAATACCCTTCCAACCAGCAATTGATGAACCATCAAAAGCATGTCCACTTTCAAATTTATCTTCTCCAAAAGCGGATACAGGTACTGAAACGTGTTGCTCTTTCCCTTTTGTATCTGTGAAACGAAAATCCACAAAAGTGATCTCTTTTTCTTTGACCAACTTCATAATGTCAGCAACAGCTTTACTCATCTAGTTCTCCTAAAACGATGAAATACAAAAAAATAAAATCCTTATTCATTAAAACAAAATAAGGCTACACAAAAAAATCAATCTGCACCATAATAGTGCAAATTGGTACTACTGTTAAGCAAAATAATTACTTTGATAAATCATACGTCATGGTATTGAACGCTTCAACCCCAACCCGTAACTCTTTCAACGCGACATCAACCTGATTTGCGGGACCTTTGACGCCAAGTTCCATATGGCGCTGAGCGAGAATACCCTCCTTGCTAGGGTCACCAACAGAAGGTAAGCTAAAAATTTTAATTTCAGGATATTTTTTCTCAATCTCTTCCATCAAGGGTGTAATTGTTGCTTCCATCGCTCCAGCAGCAATAAAACTCTTTTCAACATAATCCAATTGATGAAAAAGGTCTTTATAAAAAGTTTCTAAGATCCATTCCATCATAGGACTTGCCATTACAGGAAAGCCTGGCATGAAGTAATGTTCTTGAATATAAAATCCCGGAATCTTATTGTAGGTATTAGGAATAATGTTTGCTCCCACAGGGAATTCTCCCATACGTAAACGTGGAGCATTGATTGGGGAGTCAACATCAGCTTTAACAGGATCCCCCTCAGCAGTTTCTATGATTCTTTGACCTATCAAAGCTTTAGCTTCAGGATGTAAAGCCAAGTCTACTCCAAGGGCTTTAGCTGCGCATTGACGGGTATGATCATCAGGGGTTGATCCAATACCACCAGTAATAAAAACTACATCACCACTAGCAAAAGTCCTTTTGAATGTATTAATAATTCTTTGCGGATCATCAGCAATATACTCTGCCCAACTAAGTTGCAGACCACGCTCTTTTAGTAATTCTAATAAACGTGGCATATGTTTATCAGTTCTTCTACCCGATAGAATCTCATCACCAATAACGATTAACCCAATGGTTCTATTTTTTTCTTGTGTCAACTACCTTCTCCCTTTAACTCTCTATATTCTTTTAATGCAAACAATAAATAATGGGCAAACCACAAAGCTCCAAATATAAAAACTAAAGCATAAACCCACATCATGAACATTGATACAAATGGAAATAATACCAAGACAAATATAGATGATAGCCAAAATAATGTTGGCGCTGCTCCAATTAACCCTACTACGATACCAATCAACAATAATGGACCTCGATGCAAAATCATTAAATCCTCACGTTCTTGCTCCGTAGCATGCCTTGATAAAACATCGTAGGTCATTAAACGAGTCGTTAACCACCCCCATAAAATCGGTGGAAGCAAGGCAAAAATAGGCGGGATCCACCAAATTGGTAGGGTAATAAGCACAATGACTAAGAAGATAAAAGTTGAACTGATTGCTACCCACAAACTTCCAAAAAATGATCCGCCATGCTCTTTTTTAAGGGTGCTGTAGGCATTTTGTTTCTCCACATGACGTAATACAGATGTAATGGAGGTAAATGAAACAAGCACCAATATAGTAGTTATTACTAAAGGCATCAAAATAACCACAGAAAAATATGGTGCCACAATTGCTCTAACACTGTCCCAACCTACTACACTCATTGTTTTTTCAATCCATGATGCTGCAAATGAGTTAGTCAAAAAGTCTTTCATCCAATCTAATAATGGAGACCAAGTAAACCATAAGATTCCAAACCAAAGAAGAGCACCAATAAAAAAAGGACGCAAAGTTAACCACAACACCCAAGGATTAAAAATCCCTCTAAGAGAGAGTCCAAAGGAACGAATGATGAGTCGCATTATTCAGCCTCTTAAGGTCAAAGTTGCCCAACATTTTTTTAAAGCAAAAATCTGTTGCTGTAAAAAATGATTGGGGGGTAAATATTCCCTCACACCGCTTGGGTGATAAGACTCATCAAAAACCGCAGTCTTAAATAAAATATCCCACCAAGGAAATAAAACTCCAAAATTACAACCTCCTAGAACTCCAGGCTTACCAGGTATTTCATATCCTAATTCAATAGCATGGTGATAGCGATGAAAATTAGGAGTAACAAGAATATATTTTAAAAACCCATATTCATATGGATAAAACCCATGTTGCCAACTTTGAATTAATCGACTAGTAACAATCAATAATAAAAACTGTCCAGGCTCAACCCCTAAGATCAATCCAACTCCGGTCAATGTAGACGCTCGTAAAATATCATCAAGTAAGTGATTGCGATTGTCTGACCAAGCAGTTAAATGCCTTTGACTGTGATGCAAAGCATGTAATTGCCACCAAAAATTAAATCGGTGGGATAAACGATGATAAAAGTAATCCACCAAATCAAAAATAATTAAATAAATAAAAAAACTAATGATTGGAATTGAAGTAATGCCAGGTAACCAGTTCTCAACATTGAATCTCAAAAATTGGCTATCGTGGAGCAAGGAACCGAAATAAAAGAATACATTTGAAAATAATAAAAAAAATATTAATTGAAAAATGCCAAGCCGATGAAAAATGCTATAAAAAACATCAATACGAATAGCTTGTCGAATTTCAATAGATGAACCAAGATCATTATTGGCGTTAGTTAATAAAGATTCATTTTTTTCTAAAGGGCGAAGAATAAAGGCAATAATAGCAATTTGAATAATACCCAAAACGACGCGATCCAAAATAATGTCTGCATCATCTGCATAACCCATTAAATCGCATAAATACATGATGGGTAGTACCGTATTTTGTACTAACCATTCATGCACTAGATCATAA
>Ga0214171_1000010_pt1 | contig 81837 bp, 86 predicted proteins | sample TroBogEpilimnion_40_FD_153009 | JGI IMG/M metagenome (GOLD analysis project Ga0214171, IMG submission 153009) | Freshwater microbial communities from Trout Bog Lake, WI - 02JUL2007 epilimnion | ecosystem: Environmental > Aquatic > Freshwater > Lake > Epilimnion/Euphotic zone | place: Trout Bog... | reverse complement strand
GATAGTTTCTATTTTCATTCCTTCAACATATTAGTACTTCTGGACTTATGTTTAGTTTTTTTACTTTAAAAACTATATCAGGTTGAAATGGGGGCTAATCAGAAATTGTTAATTACTAATTTAACACATTACTTAAATTTCAAGTAACTCATGTAGAATAAAGTTTCACACAAGCTCAAACAACTATATTAAACAGATGATCAAATTAAATAATTGTGCAAAAACTGTCAAAAAATCAAATTCGAATTTTTTAATTAATTTTTTATGGTTATTTATAAATTTTTATCTTATCCCAATTTTTAGTTATTCACAGACGCTACCTCCTTCGTTAGCCTCTAGTCTTATACAAGGAGTGGAAGGCTCAAACCAATTGACCTCAAAAGTTAATTCATTTCCTATAAATATAGATGGTGCTAAGATAAAATCCTTAACTAATTCAACAGGAGCTCTTGAGAACAATCTTGAAAATACAAAAGATTCTTCCGCTCCAAACTCTAAAAGGAAGACTGACTCTGTTAATGATACAGATTCACAAAAAACTAACGTCCTAAATCAGCCTAACGCGTTTCAAACATTTATATTACAAAGTACCGGTAAATCCTTACCAATTTATGGTCAAAATCTTTTTAATTTAAATAACCCCTACAGCACAATTGAAAGTTCAAACGTACCGACTGACTATGTATTAGGTCCTGGGGATGAATTGCAAGTCAAAGTATACAGTCCATCAATCGATGTAGATCAGCGTTTTGTAATCAATCGTGAAGGAATGATTGTATTACCAAAAATTGGCCCCATATCCCTTGCAGGAACTAAAGTATCTGATTTAGAAGGCCGTTTAAAGAATGAGTTATCTCAAACGTTGTCAGACTTTAATCTATATATATCAATGGGACAACTTAGAGGAATTGAGATATACGTAACAGGTCAAGCTCGTCTTCCTGGAAAACATAATTTAAGTAGTGTTAGTACTATTATAAATGCATTATTCGCCACTGGAGGGCCAAATAGTAATGGGTCAATGCGCAACATTCAGTTAGTGCGTGGAGGAAGGGTATTAAACACTATTGATTTGTACGATTTTTTGTCTAAAGGTAACCGCGGCATGGATATGCGCTTGTTACCAGGAGACGTTATTAATATTCCACCTATTGGTCAACAAGTCGCATTAATGGGAATAACTCCTAATCCTGCAATTTACGAATTGTCTTCCAAAAGAAATAATTCACTTCAGGAAATCGTTCAATTAGCTGGTGGATTATCGGCATTAAACTCACCATCTAAGGCAACACTTGAACGAATAGAAAATAATTCGGTTAACCCATTAGTTACATATACTATTGATCTTCGAGACGTTGGTATGAAGATGACTTTAAAAGATGGCGATATGGTTACTTTATTACCTATTAACCCAAGCTTTGCTAATGCTGTGTCTCTTCGTATTCTTAATAACTCTATTCGATTACCTATTCAAGGGAATGCCAAAATTGCTGATTTAATTCCGAATAAACAGACTTTAGTTACACCTGATTATTATTTTCGTCGTTTTAATGTTAGAGTAATTCCATCTTCAGATAATAACTCTAGTGGAGCATTCGGAGCAAGTTCCTCCGATAATGACTTAGCACGTATTCGAAACAATTCATTATCAGATCAATTTAATCTAGAAAGTGTTATGGTTGAAAGGACACTTTCAAAATCAATGGCACCTCAAATTTTTTCTATCAATCTAAATAATGCTTGGGCTGATAAAGACTCTGATCAAAATATTACTTTGATGCCAGGGGATATCATTTCTATTTATAGTCAAAAAGATATTCAAGTTCCTGTAGAGCGACAAAGTCAAATTGTTCGTATTCAGGGAGAGGTTAATTCTCCCGGAATATATCAAATGCAAGGAGGGGAAACACTACAACAACTCATTGCAAAAGCAGGCGGATTAACAGATAAAGCGTATGTTTATGGAACTCTTTTAAGCCGTGAATCTGTAAGAGAATCACAGAAAAAAAATATTGACGTGGTTATAAAGAGGCTAGAAAGTCAAGTTGCTATAGAGGGTTCCCAAGGAGTTTCCAATTTAAGCGCTTCCCCTCAAGAGCAACAAGCACAAGTATTATTAAGAAGCCAAAATCAAGCTCGTATGAGAGAAAAGATTAATCAATTAAAAACATCAACTCCTAGCGGTCGTGTTGTATTAGAGCTTGATCCAAAACGTACTCAATTACCTGATATTGTTCTTGAACAAGGTGATGAAATTAATATTCCATCAGTGCCATCTGTCGTATCAGTTATTGGAGCTGTATACAACGAAAACGCTTTAATCTACAAATCTGAAAGAGTTGTTAATGACTATTTAAAGGTTGCTGGTGTTACACCTAATGCAGATTTAGAGTCAACATTTATTGTAAGAGCTGATGGGAGCTTAGTAGCCCCCAACCCAGACTCCTCGTTTTTCTCTTCTTCAGGTAAGGTTGATAAGCTTACTCTTATGCCAGGAGACGTAGTTTTTGTCCCAGAAAAAATCTACAAAGAATCAGGCTATAGCGTCTTCATGAGAGGACTGCGCGATTGGACTCAAATATTTTATCAACTTGGCCTGGGTGCAGCAGGTATAAAAGTCTTGAGTCAATAAGAGGCAAATAGAAATGACTCAAAATAACCCTATCCCAGATCAACGCTTAAATCTTTCTAATGATGAAGATGAATTATCAATTATCGACTTGATTACCCTTCTAGGAATAAATAAAAATAAACTTTTTTTGATTCCTTTTTTTTGTGCTTGCCTAGCTCTAGTTATTAGTTTTATTCTCCCTTCTTCTTACACAGCTAAAGCTGTTTTTGTTAATTCAAGCAAGCCTGCTAACAGTGGCTCTTCACAGTTATTAGAGTCTTTAGGCGGTGGTTTAGGTGCATCCGTTGCAGGAGCTCTTGGACCAAATTCTGGAGACTCATTAGCTGCGCTTTTGCAAAGTAATGCTGTAAAAGATCAACTTATTGAAAAATATCATCTTCAAGACTACTATGAAAAAAATAATCTGGAAGAAACGCGCCTAACTTTACAAAAGCAGGTTGTTATTTCTGCAGACAAAAAAACATCACTTATCACTGTAGATGTAAAGGATAAAGACCCTCAATTTGCGGCCACTTTAGCTAATTCTCATTTGGAGGCACTTCGCAACTTACAAAAAAAATTATCAAAAGAGGAAGCCCAACAAAGAAGAGATTATTTTGAGCAACAAATTGAAGTGATTTCTCAAAAGCCTTTTAGAGATCCATTTATTCAGACTGCTCTTATGAATAGTCTTATTCGTCAATATGAAACTGCTCGAATGGATGAGTCTAGAGAAAGTTTAGTTATACAAGCTGTGGATCCTGCTATCACGCCTGTAAAAAGAACATCACCTAAACGGGCAATTATTGTTCTTGTTACAGGATTGGCCAGTTTTTTTGTAGTGATGCTATGGATTTTTATTCGACATGCCATAAACAACTCAAGTAAAAATCCTGAAGATGCGTCAAGATTGAAGCAAATGGTTTCAGCTTGGAGTTTCAGAAAAAAACAATAATTCTTACATTATTGTATTGGTCCAAATTGCATGACCTTTTGATCACGCATCTTAGTTAAATCATATAAAGGATATTGACGATAGAGTTTTGCGCCACCGTCTCTAATTAAAGGTGACCATAAGAGGTTTGCAGTTTCCGCAGTATGTTTTGTAAAGAATGCATCAAATGGAATTGCTACGTAAATTCCTTTATCAAAACTGCCCTCCCCAAAATCCGCTGCTGAAACATTTGTTTTTGTGGCATAGGCACCCATCCTAACCCCATTCGAAAATGATCTAGACATGTCTAAAGTCATTCCTCTATCACCTGCTAGATATTGTCCTGCGCTGGCCTTAACTAAAATATCTTGCCAACCTGTTTGCCAGTATGTTGTTAAGTGTCCTGTGAAGACTTGATAGTCTTGAAATGTAAAACGTTGATCAAAGTCACGCTGACGAACTTGATTGATATCTACCCCAACAGCAAGAGAACTATTAAGAGGTCTATAGAGCCATTCTCCGCCTACACCACCAAACATACTTTCCAAAAATCCTCCGTATGCAGAAAAGTAGTGGCTATCACCTAATTTAATCACTTGAGTTGCCTGAATATTCGGAATTGTTACTCTACTTGTTGTTAGGTATTCGCGTATGTATGTTCTTACCCTTGGCAAATTACTTGGAGCATCATATGTGAAATTATCATAATTATCTAAAAGACGAAGATTTAAGAAGCCATTTACCCAAGCCCCATCCCACAACCGAAGATTCCCTTGTGCAATCGCTGAGAAAGCAAATAAGTATCCATTTGGACCTCCAATGTTTTGCTGGAATCCTAGACCTGTTGATCCAGACCAAGGTTTAGATCGTTCTGCTTCAAGAATGTCATCTTTCAATTCTGTATTAACAACTTCACTTTTGACCGTCTTAGAATCAAATAAAGCTATAGAAGGGCTATATCCAGAGTATTCATCAATCTGTGGAGTAGCTAACGTTACGTAACTGGGAGGTAACAGTTGTTGATGCTTTAACATCCAAGCCTGACGATTGACTATTTGTTTAATGAGCTTTAATTGATAATTTTGAAACCTTAGTTCAAATGTTGTTATATCAATTGGTGCATCACGATGCAGCACGCTGATGACTCTATCAATTCGATCATTAAAATAAACTCCATCTACAGCATCTAGGGTAGCAATCCAACGCTTTTCTTTAGTTTGAATAGATTTGAGTTTCCATCCACTTTGCGCGGAAATATCTTGACTAGTTCTTTTAATATCTAATTTTGAATTTATATTTGAGGAAGTATCAATTTCTAATATAGTTTGTTTTTGATCACCTAAGATCTTCTTTTCATTTAAAGAAGTTTCGTTGTTACTATTTAAAATAACAATTTGAGAGGGCTGAATCTCTATTTGTTTGGGGTCAATGTTTCTAACTCCAAAAGGTGATTGAATAGGTTGGTAACTAACAGGTAATGGCACAGGCTCTGAAAGTTTTGGCGTTGATAACTTACTTAAATGATCAAAGAAAGATACCGATATCATCGCTGTATTGCCTCGTTCAATACCTACTGAAATATTGGCATTGTCCCAACGATATACTGCGCCAAAATTGAGAGGAATTCTTTGAGAGAGTGTATTACCAAAAGGTTCATTTTGATAATTGTTTCCATCTAACTCCATTTTTAAAGAGAGGCGAGATATCGGGGTTTGATACTGCACTCCACCTATCAATGCTGTTGGACCATGAAAATATGTCCCAAAAGAAAAATTCCCACCTTGCCCAACATCTTGGGCTGGTCGAGTAGAAAAACCAGATCCAAATATAGATAATGGGTTTTTAATATTTCCGCGATTGCCCATATAGCCCCAAGCTAAGCCAAGACTAAAGTCAATATTGTTATATCGCTTATTAGCAACCAAATACTCTCCTGAAAAAAGTCCTGTTCCAGTAACGTCTCTAATACCTACTGCAACTTGTGGAAGTACAGCATTTTCTTCAATTAGTCTTAATTTCAGATCAATACTTTTATCTAGATAAGATTGATTACCTGATAATTCAGATGTTCCGTAAGCGTGATTAGTATCTGTCGTATATCGAAAAGTTGTCTCAAGGTTATCAAAAGGTTGAAGTAAAAAGTTATAGTTTGTATAGGGGGTAACGTGAGTGTAATTAAATAAAGCGCTACCTGAAGGGAGCATGCGAGCACTAGGAGTTTGCATTAATCCAATACTTCCCCAATCACTCGCTGTTACTTTTAAATCAGTTGGTTCATTGCGCTGACTCTGAACTAACATTAAAGGTGAATCAATAATGGTGCGATCAGCCTTAATAGTCTCGTTTATTGCTTTAGCATCAGAAGGACCTTGTGTTGCAAGGAATTTAGCAAATGATTCTGAGAAGTCATCCGTGTAATGCCTCTTTGCAGTCCATGGAAGTGCATCAATTGTTTGACGAAAAAGCTTTGGACTTGATGGTGCCCAAATCCAACTTCCTGGTGCAGGAGATATTTGTGTACTTTGATTCCATGAAGAAAGACCAACTTTTTCATATTTTCCGTCAGGTTGAACAACCCAAGCCCAACTCGACAAAGCATCGTCTTTGATGTCACACAGTGACGTATAGTGCTGCGCATAAACTTTACTTCTAAATGGCAATTGGCAAATTCGTCCATCATCACGAATAACAGTTACCCATCTACTATTTTGAGGAATAGTAAGAGTATCTTTAGAACTTAACAAGGGATCAAATGTAGGATGAACTTCTAACCATCTAGGATCTTGCTGGGGTAGTAACACTCTTCCAGTTATTGGTAATTGCTGAATTAATTGTTCTAGCTTTGTAATTCCATTAAGAACATTTGGAAAACGTTCATTATTTAATTCCATCGTTGAGAGCTTGTTTAAAAGCTCTGCTTTTTTTAGTTCTTGATCTTTTAATTCAGCAGGTAAGTTCCACATTAATCCCTGAAGATTTCTTTCACCTAAGGATGATTCAGGAGTACTTGGAGAAATTATTTGACTCAACCGTTGAGGAGAACTTAAAGAAGTACTTTGTGCGTACACATTTTGGCTAACAATCATTACCAACAACAAATTCAAACAATGAATGCCTATACATCTAGCATTACGTATGTGATTTGAAGAGTTGATTATCGAACAGGCCATGGCATCCATGTAATACAAAATGATGTTGTCAGACATTGCTGACCAATTACAAGTTCATATTGATTTGATAATTTCTCAAACCCATACCAAGATTGGGTGTTAGATAATTTTTCAGAGCTTGATTGAGAGCTTTGTTCGGTTACCCAAATAAGACTTTTACCATTTAAATAGGATTTCAAGGTTTTAGGAATATTTGAAGGCGCATTTTTTGAAACTATTGCAGACAGTTTTTCGTTAAGAACAGCTTTGTAGGAGGGCATTTCAGAATGGCTACGAGAAAAATAATACTGTTCAATGGGATAAAAACTACTAACTGAACTTAATTTAGGACTTGGATTTGGACGATCAAATTCAGTGACAATCTTATTAAAAGTTGGAGAATTTTGATAACTCACGTTTTGCCAATTATTATCAAAACCAACACTCCCTAAATATCTTCCCTCTTGCAACCTTAAGATTGAACCATCACTTGCGTACCAAACATCAATTGAACCATTGGAGTCCTTATCTATATACCCCTTAACCAAGAGTGCATCTAAACCAGAAACATTTACTCTTAAATATGAAAATTGAGGATTAAGTGAGGTTTGCTCAATAAGCTTAGAGGTATTTGTAAAGGCAGATTTAGCTGTTTGTAATGCGGCATCGGATGCACTTGTACAAGCTTGTAAAAACAAAATGCTTAATAAGCCAATGAATCCACAAGACAATTGAGGGGCAATTTTAAAGTTACGCCAAGCAAAATTAGGCAATGTTATTTAATGTAGGATGGTAATTTTAGAAAGAAGGAACTTTATAAAGTCCAAAAAAAATGCTCCCGAAGGAGCATTTTAATGAAATTAAATAATTACTTTGTACCTGTTGATCCTGTTGTTCCTGGAGTACTGCTATTATTATTGTTGGCAATCGCAGCACCAACAGCAACAGCAGCAACAGCAGCCCCTACAACTAAAGTAGTTGTTGTAACACCTAATGCAGCAGCAGTAGATGCCAAACCACCTGCAGCAGCTGAACTACTAGCAGCGCCAGCTGCTGATGTTGTAACAGACGCTTCAGCACCAGATTGTGCAGAAGCGAAAGAAGAAAATGCGCCAACTAATAAACAAACAAATAATCTTTTCATGGTAAGGTCCTTAATTTAGGTTAAATCAACAGATACTTGAATTTGTACTAGACTATAATAGCAAAAAACTGTAAAAAATCCATGCTTTTTACAGTTTTTTTTATATTCATTTCAAAAAATACACTTAAAAACAAAAATCAATTGAATCAATAGCTTAATTCTTTCAAAAATTAACTTAATCAGAATATGGATTTAATTAATATGTTTATTTTTTCAGTGATAAGGTCTTTAATGCGTCAATACTAAAATTGCTGCCTAAATGAAACTGCAAGGCCTCTAGGCTGAGGGAAAACTGCAATTTGGCGATCCTGGCGACTTGTCCATATTTCACTAGAAAGAAAACCGATTGCACCTCCAGCGATTACATCTCCCCATGTATGTTTATTTGCTTGAACACGCGCTAATCCTGTAACACCAGCTGCTGCATACCAATAATAGGGATTAGCATCATATCTTTTTGTCATGTATCGTGCCGATGAAAAAGCTATAGCAGCATGATCTGAAGGAAAACTATCATTTCCAGAACCATCTGGCCTATCCTTTGGAAAAGCATTTTTTAAGACAAGTGAAGTTCCTACAGATGTCACTAAAGATCCACCTAATTGCAAAGCACCAGTTTCATCTTCTTGGTCGATACTGTAACCTAATGCTACTAAAGGCATTCCATATCCAAAAACATTTGATATCGTATTCCAAGTATTTGCTGAGTCTGCGCTAGCATTTGAAATTGATAGAAAAAAAATAGCTGAGGTAAATAAAAAGCGTTTTAGCATAGAGTAACTTATCGAAGTTTTATATGTTTTATAACAAAGTATTACTAGATATTAATGTTTAAATATACTTTTCTTTAGATTGACCAATTTATCTTATTTAAGTAATTTCAAAATATTCTTAAATTTTTGATTAATCACTAGTTATAAAGCTTTATAAAGATCTTTTTGGATTTAAAAACCACAATTTGTCGGTAAGCCCAAATGTAAAATAAGACATAGAATAGCCCAGAGATCATCAATAATAGGGTGGAATCCCAAAATACAATTGCAGGAATGACTCCTAAAGAGGATAGTAACCATAAATACGGTGAAGTAGCAGCATTGCGCGAGGCACGAGCATGGGCTTTCTCGTCAAATGGTGTAGACCATCGCACAACTCTTCTATAGATAAGAGAGTGAAAATGAGCTGCATCAGGTAGACCAGGATTTTTACCCTGATGTATAGATCTTCTCCAAATTGTAAAAAGAGTTTCTGTAATTGGATATGCATTAACTAATAAAGCAAACCAAGGAGAAACGGCCGAATTTCTAGAAACTACTAATATGGATAGAACTGCAGTCCAAAAACCTATTAGATATGCTCCACCATCCCCAAGAAAAATAAGACCCCTAGGATAATTCCACATAAAAAATCCCAAAATAGCCACTATCATCGTCAAAGCAAGATTAATGATAACTATATCACTAACCTTAAAGGCTACCAAGGTAATTGCCAATAGGCATATAACCGATACCATACTCGCAAGACCATTAAAACCATCAATTATATTGTATGCATTAGAAACCCCAGCGATAGCGAAAGCCGTAAAAAGAAGTGCAAACGGGTAATAGCTAAAAGCAATATCTATTGAAGGAATTCCAAGACCATGAACCCTTACGTCAAAATAGATGAACGCAACAATTCCTGAAATAAAGGCAAAAATAAGCCTAAGCTTGACACCTACTTTTTTGGTGACATCCTCTGCTACACCAACGATGAATAGTAATAAGGCACTCATAAATAAAGGTACCTTATAAGCAATACTTGGGTCAGTTAGAAAGGTCCACAACCACATAATCACTAAGGTTATGAAAATTGGAACACCCCCCACCCTTGGCGTAGCAATTTTGTGGAATTTTTGAGGACCAACACTACTATCTGTTGTTAAATGAGCATGAAGATGCTTGTATCGAATAACAAGCAAACATAAAACATTGCTGAGCAGAAATCCAAAGATTAATTTTTCTATCATAGAATTACAATCATATCTTAAAGGTTTGAATTTATATCTAGAAAATATAAAAATTAATAAATAGTTATTCTAAAATTTAGAAAGAGTTTTTTATGATTATAGTTACTGGCGGAGCCGGGTTTATAGGGAGTAATTTTATTTTGGACTGGTTTAAAAACTACTCAAATGAAACAATCATTAACTTAGACGCCTTAACTTATGCTGGAAATTTGTCAAATCTTGAATTGGTACAAGACTTACCAGATTACAAATTTGTTCAAGGCAGCATTGCTGATAAAGAATTAGTATCTAAGTTGATTCTGGAGTTTCAACCTAGGGCTATTATCAATTTCGCAGCTGAAAGCCATGTAGATCGGTCTATACATGGCCCTGGCGAGTTTATTCAAACCAATATTAATGGGACTTTTTATCTTTTAGAATGTGCTAGAGCATATTGGAGCGGATTAGAGGGAGACCAAAAATCATCTTTCCGTTTCTTACATGTTTCAACCGATGAGGTATATGGATCATTAGGACCCAACGATCCTCCATTTACTGAAAAAAATGCTTACGAACCAAACAGTCCCTACTCAGCGTCTAAAGCAGCATCTGATCATTTAGTAAGGGCGTGGTTCCATACATATGGATTTCCAGTGCTGACCACTAATTGTTCTAATAACTATGGGCCTTATCATTTTCCGGAAAAATTGATTCCTCTCTGTATTTTGAACGCATTAAATGGAAAACCTTTACCAATCTATGGCGATGGCCAACAAATTCGGGATTGGCTATTTGTTAAAGATCATTGTTCAGCGATTCGTACAGTGCTTGAAAATGGCACAATAGGTGAAACTTATAATATTGGAGGCTGGAACGAAAAGGCTAATATCGATGTCGTTAAGCAAATTTGTGCAATTTTGGACGAAGTTAAGCCAAGAAGTGATCAAAAATCGTACTCTGAGCAAATTACTTTTGTTAAAGATCGTCCTGGACATGACAGACGTTATGCCATTGATGCATCAAAAATTGAAAAAGAGTTAGGTTGGAAGCCCGCAGAAACCTTTGAGACTGGGATTAGAAAAACTGTGGAGTGGTATCTTGACAATCCAAAATGGGTCGAAGGCGTTATAAATGGAAGTTATCGTCAATGGATCGATAAGCAATACTCTAATTGAAAAGACTTTAGATGCAGAAATTAAAAAAAATTGTTGTTTTTGGGAAAGATGGTCAGCTCGGTAAAGCTTTTCAGAAAGTATTATTTAACAATCTCAACGTGATTTTTCTGGGGCGTCAAGATTGTGACTTGTCTAAAACTGAGCACATAAAATTTGTTTTAGAAAAATACCAACCCAATATCATCATTAATGCTTCAGCTTACACAGCTGTCGATAAAGCTGAGCAAGAACAAGATCTTGCGAATCTAGTTAATGGTGAAGCTCCTAAGGTAATGGCTGAATATATTAGTTGTGTTAGTCAAGGCATCTTGATGCATTACTCTACAGATTATGTATTTGATGGGTCAAAAAAGTCCCCATATCAAGAAAATGATTCTACTAATCCTTTAGGACAGTACGGCAAGAGTAAGCTCATCGGTGAAGAAGCTATTAAAAGAGCTTTTTCACAAATCCAACAAAACTACAATTCTCAATATTACATTCTAAGAACAAGCTGGGTATATGGTGAGGGTGGTAACTTCATTCGAACTATGCTTAAGCTAGCTTCGGAACAAGAGCAATTAAAAGTTATTTCAGATCAATACGGCGTTCCAACAAGTGCAGAATGGTTAACCCAAATCAGTCTAAAAATATTAGATCAACAAATACTATCTGGTATTTATCATACGGTTCCAAATGGAGAAACTTCTTGGTATGAATTGGCAAAGTTAGCTATTAAGACAGCTATTCAAGAAGATGCAATCGTTAAAATTATGCCAGAGGCAATCCAAGCAATTCCAGCAACAGAGTATCCTCTTCCCGCCCCAAGACCTTACAATTCAAGAATGAATAACGAAAAACTAAAACTTGCACTCAAGGAAGATTTTCCAATTTGGGAAAATCAAGTTGAAGAGTATGTTAAAAACTTTCTAGCCAAATAAATTTTAAAAGAGTATTTCATTTATGAACTTCAAAATTAGCCAATCTAATCGTAAAGGAATCATCCTTGCTGGAGGGTCAGGGACAAGACTTTACCCTGTAACACAGGCTGTTTCTAAACAGTTGATGCCAATCTACGATAAGCCGATGGTGTATTACCCCTTAACAACTCTTATGCTGGCAGGTATCAGAGATATATTGCTCATTTCCACACCCCAAGATACTCCTAGATTTGAGGAGTTACTTGGAGATGGATCTAAATGGGGTATTTCGATTCAATATAAGGTACAGCCAAGTCCTGATGGACTTGCGCAAGCTTTTACTTTAGGAAAAGAATTTGTAAATAATCAGCCTAGCGCTTTAATATTAGGCGACAACATTTTTTATGGCCATGATTTCGGTCATCAATTGTTTGATGCTAATTCTCAAACTTCTGGGGCAACTGTCTTTGCTTACCACGTCTCTGACCCTGAGCGTTATGGTGTTGTAGAGTTTGATGATGATTTCAAAGCTATTTCTATTGAAGAGAAACCCTCACAACCTAAAAGTAATTACGCAGTTACTGGCCTCTATTTTTATGATGAGCAAGTGTGTGATATAGCAGCCACTATTAAACCAAGTGCACGTGGAGAGTACGAGATTACCGATGTGAACCGCATTTATCTTCAACAACAGCAATTACAGGTTGAAATCATGGGGCGTGGATATGCATGGCTTGATACAGGCACACATGATTCCTTGCATGAAGCCGCTGGCTTCATAGCAACTTTACAAAAAAGACAAGGATTAATGGTTGCATGCCCTGAAGAAATTGCATTTCATCAGAAATGGATTTCTGCGAGTGATGTTGAAAAACTTGCAAACCCATTAAAGAAAAATGCCTATGGCCAATACTTGTTAAAAATGCTTACAGAACAAATTGCCTAAGGGATAAGAGTATGCCAATCACAGTAACTCCATGTAAAGAAATTCCTGATGTATTAATTATTGAGCCTAAAGTTTTTGGAGATGAGAGGGGGTGGTTCTTTGAATCCTTCAACCAGCAAGAGTTTTCTCAAAAAACTGGTATTACTAAGCCTTTTGTACAGGACAACCATTCTTATTCAAAACAGTATATCTTGAGAGGACTTCACTACCAAACAGAACAAACCCAAGGAAAGTTAGTTCGAGTTACAAAAGGTAAGGTCTTTGATGTTGCTGTTGATTTACGAAAAAGTTCGCCAACATTTGGTAAATGGACTGGAATTGAATTAAGTTCTGAAAATCAGCTTCAATTTTGGATTCCCGAGGGTTTTGCACATGGGTTTGTCGTATTATCAGATGATGCACATTTTTTATATAAAACCACAGATTATTGGCATGCAAGTAGTGAAAAATCCATTATTTGGAATGATCCTACCCTCAATATAAATTGGCACCTACCAGATTTAGTAGAACCTATATTAAATCCAAAAGACAGCATCGGTTTAAGTTGGGACTCTGCTCCGAAGTTTATTTAATTTGTTTAAAACATTTTAAATAATTAGAGATAAAGTACAAGATGAGTACTCGCACCACATACGATTTTGCTATTCCTATTCTTACACGAATCATTGATTTCATATTGATTTGCGTCTCTGGATACTTAGCCATTCATATTCGCTTTTATGACCAAATATTTTCAAATCATTTTTATTATTTATTAATTGGAGTGGAAGCTCTAATTTTTGTTGCTATCTCCAATCGTCTTTACTACTCTTGGAGAGGAAGAAGTGTTTACCAGTTCGTGTTTTTGATATTGGGGTATTGGGTTTTATCACAGGCTATATTGTTCAGTATTATTTTCTTTTCCCAATCAGGAATATTGTTTTCACGCCTCTGGCTTACACTGTGGTCAATTATTACAGTTTTATTGCTTTCTTCAAGTCGTTTTTTAATTTACTCAATCCTAAAAAAAGTTAGATTTAAAGGGATAAATCTAAAGCATGTTGCTATTGTGGGAGAAGGATATTTAAGAAACAATTTAATTCAAAAAATTAATCAGCGATTTGATTCTGGCTTTAAAGTTATCAAAGTACTAGATTTTAATAACTATGAAGAAATTTCAAACTTAGCTAATCTCGAATTAAATGAGATTTGGATTACATACGACCTTAATTATGGTGAAAGAGTGCATCTGGCCTTAGAAGCTTTATCGAATAGTCCGGCTACGATTCGAATTGCACCCGATTTATATACCTATAGACTTATCAACCATAGCATTACTGATATTTTAGGATTTCCTATGTTTGATGTTACTTCCACTCGATTGGTAGGTATCAATGCATTCTTAAAAGACTCTTTAGATAAATCTATTTGTTTCATTGCTCTATTACTTTTAAGCCCCTTGATGATTTTGCTTGCTCTAGGAATTAAATTAACTTCTCCAGGACCTATTTTTTACAGACAGGAAAGAGTAAGTTTAAATGGCAAAATATTTAATATGTTGAAGTTCAGGTCAATGCCTGTTGATGTAGAAAATGAAAAAATTGTATGGGGAAATGCGGATAAAAAGGTAAACCATTGGTTTGGTAATTTTCTTCGAAAATCAAATTTTGATGAATTACCACAGTTAATTAATATATTAAAAGGAGACATGTCCATAGTTGGACCACGACCTGAAAGACCAATGTTTGTAAATGAGTTTAAAAATCAAATTCCTAACTACATGAAAAAACACCTAGTAAAAGGTGGGATGACAGGATGGGCACAAGTTAACGGATTAAGAGGAGATACTGACTTAAACGAAAGAATAGAATATGACCTTTTTTATATTGAAAATTGGTCATTTTGGTTTGATTTAAAAATTATTCTCCTCACAATATTCATTCCATTTGGATTTAAAAACAACTTTTCCACTACTAATAAAAGATAAGTTCCTAAATCAAATCTTTCGCAAAGACTCATACTAAATAGATACCATTTAATTTGATATACAATTCACATTTACATCAACAGTTTAGATTTTTGAAATTGAAAATTGTTTTGTATTTTTAAACTACTTTTCAATTAATGCGTTATAAGACTAAGTTTCAGGAATTTCTTAAATAAAATAAATGGCAATTACATCCAACGATATATTCGAAGCGCTGCAAAAACCAAGTTTATGGTGGCACTTTGGTATACAAGATATTAAATTGAGATATCGGAGATCGATCATAGGACCATGGTGGTTAACCATCTCTACTGGAATTATGGTTGCTTCCCTAGGTTTTTTGTGGTCAAAAATCTTTGGCAATGATATTGCCAGTTACTTGCCATACTATGCCATAGGTCAAATTTTTTGGAACTGGATGTCTGGCCAAATTACTGAATCATGTAGCGGGTTTTCTCAATTTGAAGGAATTATTAAGCAAGTTAAATTACCTTTTTTTGCATATATATTGAGAATTTTTACGAGAAACACCATTATTTTGTTACACAATAGTGTGGTCTTAATTTTGGTATTTTTATATTGCAATAAAGCTATATCAGTACTAATGCTTCTTGCCATTTTTAATTTATTTATTGTTTCTTTGAGTATACTTTCCGCAAGCTTAATCGTGGCAATTTTGTGTACTCGATATCGTGACTTAACTCCTGTAATTGCAAGCATCCTTCAAATACTCTTCTTTTTTTCCCCCATTCTTTGGGAGCCCTCTTCACTACGTGGTAAATCTTATATTGCTCAAATAAATCCCATTTATCATTGGATCGAAGTAATTAGGGAACCCCTTCTTGGTAATATGCCATCCGCATTATCTTTTTATGTTGCAATTGGTTCAGCACTAGTTCTTTCTGTAGTTGCTTCAGTATTGCTCTCAAGATTTAAAAACAGAATTGCATATTGGTTATAACATGTCGATGATTTCCTTAAAAGATGTATCAATTGATTTCCCAATTTATTTGGGGAGTAGTCGATCTCTAAGAAACACATTTATCAACAAAGCTACAGGTGGTAGAGTTGCTAAAGAAAGCTCTAGAGTTGTAGTTGTAAAAGCCCTAGATAATTTAACCTTAGACGTTCTCCCCGGTGAGAGAATTGGTTTATATGGGCACAATGGTAGTGGTAAAACAACGCTTCTGCGAGTTTTGGCCGGTGTTTATGTACCTGTAGTCGGAAGTGTTTTAGTCAAAGGTAGTATCGCCTCTTTACTTGATATTGGTCTAGGTTTGGATACTGAAGCAACGGGTTTAGAAAATATTTATATGCGTTCATTGTTAATGGGCGTTGATAAAAAAGACTTAAAAGGTATTGTTAGTCAGGTTGTAGAATTTGCTGGTTTAGGCGATTATTTAGATCTTCCTTTACGAACTTATTCCTCAGGAATGCAAATGAGGTTAGCATTTTCAATTTCAACTGCTGTCCATGCTGATATAGTTTTAATGGATGAATGGCTGAGTGTGGGCGATGAAGATTTTCGTCAAAAATGCGATGAGCGACTCAAAGAAAAAATTAATAATTCATCAATATTCGTTATTGCGTCACAAGATTATGGATTGTTAGAAAGAAACTGTAATCGTATTCTAAAGTTGTGTTCTGGAAAAATTATTGAAGACATTCGTTTATAGTTTTCAAAAGTAATCAAAAAGATTTATGACATCCGATTATTTAAAAAATAAAGATACTAATCCAGAAACTCCAAAATGTATTATTTTGATGGGTGCCTTCAATGGCGAAAAATATATTTCTGAACAATTAGAGTCTATTGAAAAACAGACTTACTCTAATTGGGAATTAATTGTTAGCGATGATGGTTCATCTGACCAAACACGCCGAATATTAGATGCTTTTAAGAACAAATGGCCATCAGGAAAGCTAACAATAGTAGATGGTCCGAAATTAGGATTTAGTGCTAATTTTTTAACACTCATTTCTGATCCTAAAATCAAAGGAGATTATTTTGCATTTTGTGATCAAGATGATATTTGGCTACATGACAAGATTCAAAGGGCAATTCATGTTTTAGAAGAATTAAAAGCCTCTAATAAACCTCTTATGTACTGTGGAAGAAGAACCTTTGTTAATGAAGCTCTTGAGGTACTTGCTTATTCACGATATTTTCATTTCCCATTCATATTTAGAAATGCACTTGCTCAAAACATAGCACCTGGCAATACGATGGTCATCGATGCAAAAGTGAAGAAAATTCTCGAGATTACAAATGTCCCAGATTTGCCATTTCATGACTGGTGGGTTTATCTTATTGTCACAGGAGTTGGTGGAGAGGTATTTTTTGATAATGAATCAAAAATACTGTATCGGCAACATTCAGGCGCTCTAGTTGGAGGAAATGATTCAATTGCTCAAAAGCTTCAACGATTTAAAAAACTATTAGATGGTAACTTTATTGATTGGAAAAATAGAAACATTAAAGCCTTACAACAATATTCTTTTTTATTAAATTCTCAGGCTAAGTACGAGTTAGATATCTATGCTAAAACCTTATCTTCATCTTTTTTCCAAAGATTAAAGTATTTAATGAGGTCACGCATTTTTAGGCAGAGTGTATTGGATACTATTGCAATATATCTCACAATTCTTCTTAAGAGACCCTAGCTTATTGATTTGGATTTGTTTTTTAAAAATCTTTTTAGGACGCATATTTTGATTTTACTCACTGGTGCAACAGGATATATTGGATCTCATACTTGGGTTGAATTATTGCAACATGGGTATGAGGTTATTGGAATCGATAACTTAATTAATTCCAATATTAAAGTTCTAGAGAGAATTGAGAAAATTACAGGCGTTCGTCCAAATTTCCATCATGTGGACGTTACAGACTCAATCCAAATACACAAAATTTTTCAAGATAACAAGATTGAAGCTGTCATGCATTTTGCTGGCCTAAAGTCAGTGAAAGAGTCTGTAGATAAGCCTTTGGCGTATTATTTAAACAATGTTGGAGGACTAATGACTCTTTTAGAAGTTATGCCAACATCGCAATGTAAATATTTTATTTTTAGCTCCTCTGCTACCGTTTATCACCCCGAAAATCCGATTCCGTATCAAGAGAATATGAGTAAGGGAGCTGCAAATCCTTATGGACGAACAAAATGGATGTGCGAACAAATCTTAACTGATTACCAAATTGCTCACGCAGATATTTCAGTTGCTTCACTGAGGTATTTCAACCCAGTTGGAGCTCATCCAAGTGGGTTGATTGGAGAAAGTCCTTCTGGCATACCGAATAACTTAATGCCATATATAAGCTCAGTGGCTGTAGGTAAAAATGATTATTTAAATATTTATGGCAATGATTGGAATACCGCTGATGGCACATGTATTAGAGACTACATACATGTACTTGACCTAGCTAAAGGCCACATTCAAGCACTTGAATACCTATATAAAAATAATTCACCAATAACAGTCAACCTAGGAACTGGTAATGGAGTAAGTGTTCTAGAGTTTGTGAAAACATTTGAACAAGTTACCAGCCAAACAATTCCATATCGTTTTGCTCCTCGACGTGAAGGTGATATAGCAGCCTATTTTGCTGACGCTTCACTAGCTAAAGCTTTACTTTCTTGGGAAGCAAAATTAGATCTTAAAGCAATCTGCCTTGATAGTTGGAATTGGCAAAAACAAAACCCTAATGGTTACTAAATTAATTGTAATCTTCACGACTTGAAAAATTTAATACTGTGCTAACTAAAGTAACAATTAAGTAGGCATAAAAGGCAACCATACCTTTTAGATTTATAAATTCGTCTGAAAATCCAACGATAATTTGTGCTATTAAAAAACAAGAACATATTAGTGCGCCACGTTGGATAGTTGTATTTTGTGAAGATATTTTTTTAATACAAATATATAGTGGAACTAATACTGCTAAAAAATATCCAATGATTCCAAGAATTCCATATCGAACCATTTGAGTCATTAACTCATTATGAAACAGAGCTGTATAGACAAAGTCTCTTGCAAATTGAGTAGAAAATGACAGAACTTCTGGAGCATCTTTAATAGATGTATAACCTGCAGTACCCCAACCGTAAAAAGGACTTTGGGAAAAGTAAAACCAACCTAATCTTTGAAATGTAATTCTGAGACCAACCGAAGTATCTGGAGCTATTCCTCCATTCCATGGATATGAACTAATTTCTAATATTGCTAAATTAATTCTTTCATGAAAGATAGGCGAGAAATAATATAAACATGCTACCAAGACAGAAATACTGAAAAGGCTAAAGAGGAAACTTTTATACAAAGGCCATTTTGTTTTTGTTGAAAGAATTAAAAGAATTAAAAAAGGAAGTGCTAACCATCCTGTTCTGGAACCTGACTTTAAAGACAAATATATCCCAACTAAAAATCCTAAAAATGACCAAATATGTATTAGCAGATTTTTAAGAGTACTCCTTTTGAAATCTATAGTACTCAAACACATTATTCCTAGAGTTATCATCATTTGACCAAAAGCTAATGGGTCTGAGAAGTAAGGAGCTAGCCGATGATCTTCTACCCACCCAGGAAAAGCTAATTCACGATGATGGTAAAAAGTAGACCAACCAGCACCAATTATCACTAATGGAAGTATTAATTGTAGCCACCTTCCCATATCAATTTTTTTCCAAGAAATAAAAATAAACACTGGTATGAAGTATAAAAATGGACTTGTATCTAAATAGGACTTATGGTTGAAAGACCATCTGCAAAGTTGCGATAATAAAATTGCGAGGGGGTAAGCAATTAATCCTATGATGACCCATTTAGCCCTGGGATCATTAAGAACTATTTTTATAGACTTTTTATTCTGAATAATCGAAATAAAACTAAATAAAGACGACAAGACGACCCAATATCCTGTCCAGTCATTAAAAGTTAAATGAAATATGGGAAGTAAACAGATACTAATCAATGCCAATTTATTAAAAAAAGTAAATTCCCGCAAATTGATTGATAATTGCTCCGAAATTACTTTAGTTAGGTTATTACTTAAATTTATAAATTGCATAAAAAGATTTTAACTTATTTAAATAAGTTAAAAAGTTACCCTTCTAGATGGAAAATAGCGTAAATTTTAGAGATGTCAAATAATCATTTTGAAACCAATTCAGGACATACATACCGAAAAGATATTGACGGCTTAAGAGCTATTGCTATTTTGTCAGTTGTTCTATTCCATGCTTTCCCGAAACTATTGCCGGGAGGTTTTATTGGTGTTGATATCTTTTTTGTTATTTCAGGATTTTTAATTACTGGAGTAATACTTCAACATCTCAATCAGGATCAATTCAGCTTCATCGATTTTTATAGCCGTCGTATTCGCCGAATATTTCCTGCATTATTTATTGTGCTTGTTTGTGCTTATGCATATGGTTGGTATCACCAAATGGCTGATGAGTTTGCGCAATTAGGTAAACACATAGCAGGAGGCGCAGGCTTTATTTCTAATATTGTGTTGTGGAGTGAGAGTGGATATTTTGATAAGGCTGCCACGGCTAAACCACTTCTTAATCTTTGGTCTTTAGGCATTGAAGAGCAATACTATATTTTTTGGCCAATGTTGTTGTGGGTATTTTTTCGACGCAAATGGTCAGCGTTATACCTTCTAATTGCCGCCTTATTGATTTCTTTTGTATGGAACATTGCGCTTATTAAAACAGATCCTGTTGCAAGCTTTTATGCTCCTTGGACACGTTTTTGGGAGCTACTGATTGGCTCAAGTCTTGCATATCTTCAAAGTACACAATTTCGATTTACTGATCAAAGAAAAGTTTTTTCCTTTTTTCAAAATGCATGGTTTGGTATTGCTTTACTTATTATTGGATTTTGGCAAATTGATGCGCACCAGCCGTTTCCGGGTTGGTGGGGATTACTACCAACCTTAGGTGCTTTTATATTGATTGGTGCTGGACCTAATGCATATTTAAATCGTATCTTTTTGTCTCATCCCATCATGGTTGGTGTTGGAAAAATCAGTTACCCTTTATATTTATGGCATTGGCCTATCTTGGTTTTTGGAGCAGCGCGCTTGGACCAAGCTCCAAGTGCTATCTATCAATTAGTTTGTGTGTTGTTGTCGATATTGTTGGCGACAGTAACTTATTTTCTGATTGAAAAACCGATTCGCTTTAATCGTTCATACCAAAAAACAAAAACAATTACTTTAGTGTTATTGATGATTCTGATTGGATTTGTTGGATATAACTGTTACTCAAGAGATGGTATTGAATATCGCCATAAAGATTTTATTAAGCAAGTATCAGGATATCAATTTGATAAAGTCAAAGAACAGCGACAACATGAATGCTTTGTGATGGACGCTAAAGATGATTTAAGTCATTTTGGAACAAGTTGTATTCATACAGATAAGGCATTTAAACTTGCCCTATGGGGAGATTCGCATGGAGGATCTATCTATCCAGGATTTGCCGAGTTAGAAAACAACTATCCCGTTAGTGTTTCGCAATTCACAATTGCGGGCTGTGGTGGACTCATTCCAGATCGTTCAAAAGAAATAGGTAACCCAGATCCAGTGATTAAGTTTTGTAATGATGCCAACCAAATGGCATTAGATCAAATTGTTCGCTTGCATCCTCAATTACTAGTGATTCATAAATCTTGGCAAACGCATATGTTTGAGCCTTTAGAAAAAACAATTCAATATTTACAAAGTAAAAATATCAATATTGCAATCATTGGCCCCACACCTGTTTGGACGCAAGACTTACCCAGAATCGTTTATCGTTATTGGAAAACACATCAAGCATTACCACCAGCTTATTTTGAGCAATTTTTAAATGCAGATGTAATTCAGATTGATCAGACGCTCCAAGAGATATCTCAAAAATATCATCTTCAATATTATTCAGCTTATCAAAGACTCTGTAAAAATGATGCTTGTTTAATCATGATTCCAGGTACGGGTAATGCTTTAACAACCATGGACCAAGATCACATCACGCCTGCTGCCGGTCGATATGTGGTTCAGGGCTTTACCCAAGAGCTTGTTCAGCCTGCCATAGAGTCTTTTGTAAAAAGCCACTGATACGTAGTACTCGATTTGATGAAGTTTAATCGTAGTCGATCTTTAATACGTCTTTTTAGATTGTTCTTGTAATATTGACCATGCCCACCACCCACGCCACAAATGACAGGATGTGTTCTAAACAATGTACCTTCTAAATGGTGCTCTAAGATGATGTCTTTAAAGACATGTTCAATACTGCGCTGATCTGATAACCCGACAAGCTCATATGCTTTTAAAAAGTATTTTTTATACAATTCAACTGAGCTGATATAAAAGCGAGTATCGACATACTCTAGAGAAGTTTTTTTAAATAATTTAAAAACATCTTTAAAGTACGCACTTGCCTGAAACAAGTTATAAACAGAATTGAAACATTCGGGGAAGTTTTCAACCCAGAGTTTGCCGGTACATTTGATAAACCGACCTGAAGCTTGGATCAATTGTGAGTGATCAAGGGCATATTCAATAATCTCTCCTTCACCATAGCCTTTACCTTGCAACTTTACTTTTTCTTGATTGTTTTGAAAAAATAAACATTCAAAAGCATGGCCAGGAAACTTTTCTGTGAGGGTTTGAGAAAAATCAAAGTTAGAGCCATCACAAATCACTTTCGGTAAATCGGGAGCAATTCTGATCCAGTGTTCTATCGCTTCAAGGGTGTGATGGATTCGATCTTGAGGATCGCGTAAAACCGCATCATCATCCGCAATAATCACACAGGATGTGATTAATAAAACAGCTTGGTGTGTTTGGGCATCCATGCCATCAGTATCCGTTATATTAGAGGTATTACAACTGTTGTTCAATATATGCCATTTTTACACATCATTGTTCTTGGATATGGAAGATTTGATGAAACTTCCAAGCCTTGTCTAGAAAGTCTCCTACCTCAAGTCAATGGGGAAAGAGTCACTATTTTTGACAATGGTTCTCCCGATGATAGTGCTATCAAACAAACAGAATTTGCAAAGCAAAATCCACAACTCACTTCTATATTGAATACAGAAAATTTAGGTTTTGCTGGGGGTATGAATGCTGCAGTTGCTTCTTTTCAGGAAGAGGTGGAATGGCTTATGTTGGTGGGTAACGATACCATCTTCCATCAGCAAGCATTAGAGACGATGCAATTAGCTATGCGCACAACTCCTTCCCATATCGGCATCTTAGGGCCGATGACCAACTCAGCAGGCAATGCGCAAGGCTTAAGTATTCTGGGTAATAACTCTGAAGAAGTATTTACAAAGTGGAAGCAAGTTCCCCATATTGAGCAAGCCATTATTCGACCTTTGTATCGCGCTGACTTTTTTTGCGTAGCAATCAGAAAATCTGTTTGGGATCTTTTAGGTGGTTTGGATTTGTCCTATGGACGCGGATATTACGAAGATTTTGATTTTAGTATGCGCGCGAGCCAAAAAGGGATTGATGGTGGGATGATTGAAAATGCTCTGGTCTATCACCAAGGCAGTGCTAGTTTTAAATCTGATTCATCACAATCTGCACTAATCAAAAATAATAAAAAGATTTTTGTGGATCGTTTTCCAAATGCGCAGTTACGTCATCGCAGACTAGATCATTACAAAACTTTACAGCATGTTTTGAGTACACAGATTAAAGATGAAGATCAAGGTGTAAGCATTCAGATAGTTCGCTGGAGAATTGAATCCCTACTGGCAGATTTACCAAAAAGCCCACTCAAAAGAATGTTATGGCGATTCAGGATTAAACGGATTACAGAACAGCTAAGTGCAAAATTTTTAATCCCTTTTTAAAACTTTGCTTACCGCAAAGATTGCTTCATTTTTTTCCAAGTTCTAGAGAATATATTCTTTTTAGCGCCAGCATGTCTTAAAGATTCATCCCAGTAGGATTGCATAACAATACCTAGAATCTTTTCATCCTTGGGGATAGCCTCACCTTTTTTGAGAGCGTGTTGATATTGCCACTCATAATGGTAAAAGGTAAAGAGTGGGTTGATCGCATGAATCGGAATGGCTTGATACTTAAGAAGTGCCTCACCGTACCATCTGATTTCCATTGGCAGACGGGCAATGGCATCCCATAGTCTTTCGCCTTTAGGTTGAAGATGTTGCTGATACAAACTATCCCAAACTTTTGCAGACCAAATCATGGGGGGAGGTCCAAAGTCATAATCGGGACCTTCTCTTCCAAATTCCTCTTTCAGTTGTCTGCTATCTGTCAGAAAGTGTTCAATAACTTCTTTTTTACCCAAAGATTTTGCTAAATCTAACAATTCTGTTGCTTCATGCATCAAAGAATAGGGATGACCATCGGGATGAATAAAGTGACTAATACGAAAATCTCTTGTGAAAAAAGCATCAGAATCTAAACAAAGGTAATGATCACAAGCAAGCAGTCGCCAAGCTTCAGATTTAACCACTTGTTGGTTCCAATAACCCTTCATATTGTAGTAATCATCAAGGCTTGAGTCAGGCATCACGACTACGATGGATTCATCACTAATGAGATGAAACGCACCACAATCAAGATCATTTAACTTTTGGAAATCAATAGTTTTCTGAAATAACTCTATATCTGCATTTGGCACAGAGAGATAAAAGGGGATTTTGTCCGTATTGTGCTGCGCTATGGAATCGCAAATACGCTTAGCGCGTAATACATCATCACGGAACGATTTACAAAATAAGATAAATGAATGCATAGTAAATATCTTAATCGATTCATGTCTCAATAGAGATATCTTTAATCTTCGATACAATACTTTGATGGAAAAGCGTTTAAATCAAAAATGGCTATTAATCTCCCATGGCTTTAACATGGACGGTAGGGCATCAAGCCTCACCGTAACGGATAAAATCCCCTACTTGTTAGCTGCTGGCGTTGAGCCTGTCGTATTGAGTGCAATCACCGGTTATCAAGATGAAAAGCTAGAGCATTATCAACTCTTACCTTGGGGGCCATCTGGCTTACGCTTTGATTTTCGACACTGGGTTGCTAAAACTTATGGCAGAGGATGGGCTTATAAGGTTTTTACACCTTTGGTGTCTTTACTATTATTGCCATTTACCGCGATAGAAAAGTTATTCATTGGCTTATCAAGTCAGTCTTCCTGGTCTTATTCGGCTGCTTATCAAGGTAAAAAGATTATTCGCAAGCAATCTATTGAATGTATCTATTCATCTGGTGGAGCATGGTCAGCGCATTATGCTGCGTGGTTGATTAAAAAAGCTACTGGAAAAAAATGGATTGCTGAGATTCATGATCCGATGGTGATTCGAGACGATGAGGCAGATGATGGTACAGCACCACGTAAATCAAGAGACAAACGATTTTTACAGAAGTTAGAGCATTTAATTTGTAAAGATGCCGACCATGTTTGGTGGTTTACGCAAGGTGCTTTGGATTATGCAAAGTTACGTAATCCTGAACTTGGTAACAAGGGCTTTGTAGTGTTTCCTGGAGCTGAGCCTCCTGGGTGTCATGAGCCACTTCCAGAAAAACATCATTATGGTGATCAATTAGTGATGGGACACTTTGGGTCAATTGCTAGCGATCGATCTTTAGCACCTATTTTGCAAGCCATGAAAGTATTCTTTCAAGCGCATCCTGAAGCAGAGCAAAAAATACGTATTCAAGTTTATGGATCTTCTTTAGATAGTTCCTCACAAGAGGCGATGGATCAATTAGGTCTTGCGCATGTAGTTCAAGCTATGGGGCGTATTGAAAACGACCCCATCACAGGTAAAACTGGTCGTGAACGCATTATGGAAATCATGCGCAAAATGGATGTATTACTCCTCTTGCATGGCGATTATGAGTGGTGTGCTGAATATATCCCATCAAAAAGCTATGACTACTATTGGACGACGAGACCCGTTTGGGGGGTCACCAATCGTAACCCAGAGCTTGATCACATTTTAGAAAATCGCCAAGCGTATTTAAGTCATACCTTAGATCAATCAAGCATCTTAGCAACCCTGGAGATCATTTGGTCAGATTGGCAAAAGCAAGAGCTGCGTGAAGCTAAATTTGATCCTATTAGTCCTGAGGATGCTGTATCGACAATATTGACGAGAATTCAAAATTGAATATTCTGATTGTCAAACTCTCATCTTTAGGTGATGTTCTACATAATCTTCCTATCGTTTGGGATATTCGTGCACGTTATCCACAAGCACAATTACATTGGTTGGTAGAGGAGGCGTACGTTGAACTCTTAACACCGTTGCTTACTACGGAAGTTTTTCGGGGCATCGATAAGATTATTCCACTCGGATTGCGTAGGATTCGTAAGGAATGGAAAACCAAAGGCATAGCACATGGTTTTCGAGAGATGATGTTGCAAAAGAAGCAAATTCAAGAAATTGAATATGATCTTGTGATTGAGACCCAAGGGCTTGTAAAGTCAGCACTCATGACTGCAATTGCTAAAAAAACCAAGAATTGCATTGTTGCAGGTATTGGTAATCGTACTCAAGATTCTGGATATGAGCCTTTGGCAAGATTGTTTTATACCAAGAATGTTAAGGTGCCACTCCAGTATCATGCGGTTGATCGATCTCGAGCTGTAACTGCTGGTGGACTAGGCACTCCTGTTCCCAAGCGAGATACAAGCCCACCACAATTTTATCCAAACGAATTTATTTCTAAACTTCGATCTCAACCTAACCCATTAGGTTTTCAGCAAAGCTCTTATGTAATGTGTTTTCATGCGACGGCACGATTAGCTAAGTGTTGGCCTAATGAGCATTGGATAGCTCTTGGGAAGGAGTTATCTCTGCAAGGTATGAAGATTATTTTTCCTTGGGGTAATCCTAAAGAAAAAGCCATTAGTGAATTGCTTGCAAAAGAAGTTCCTAATGCAATAGTGCCAAATGCATTTACGATTGCGGATGCATTTGTGATTAATGCACAAGCCAGTTTAGTGATTGGCGTTGATACTGGACTTACGCATCTTGCCGCAGTTTTAGGAACTCCAACTATTGAACTCTATGTAGATTCTCCTATTTGGAAGACAGAGGGGTATTGGAGTCACATGGTTATTAATCTTGGAGATACTCAAAAAGCTCCACTTCTTAACGAAGTAGTTGATGCAACTAAAAGTTTGCAAAATAAAGACTAAATATCTTTCGCAGTGAAAGAACTTAAATGGCGGGTTTAAAACTTCTTATATAAATTATTACTTAGTCTTTTGCAACAATATTTCTAAATCAGTTAATTAAAGCAGACTGATAAAAATGTAACTAAGACCAGTTTTCTATCTTTAAATGCTTTAATTGTTTAAATGCATTGTCATTTGTTACTAAAACCATTTGCTCTGCTTTGGCGTGAGCAGCTATCAGCATATCTAAATCAGAGAGTGTAATGCCACTTTTCTCTTGAGAAGCTCTTAATTTTCCATACTCAACAGCAGAGCTTTGATTAAATGAAAGACAATCCAATCTTTTTAAAAATTCTTCAACCTTAAATCTTAATTGAGTAGCTAGAGGTCGTTTGGCTAATCCATAATGAATCTCTGCTTCAGTAATTGAAGAAATATAAATGTTTCCTATCGGGTGTTTGATTAGTTCTTTAAGTGTTTTTTCATTTCCTCGAATTATTAGACTAACTATATTTGTATCTAATAGGTACTTTTTGGTCATTCACTTAATCCATCAAATGGGTCACGATTTAATATATTGGTTTTTCGTTCTTGAGGACTTAAAAAGTCATCAGATGATGGTGAAGATTTTATTGCGGCGATAAGCCCATTCCAGTCAGAAGGTTTTGAGGAAAGTACTACACTACCTGTAGTATCGTCACGATGAATAAAAACCTCTTCACTGTCAAATCGAAATTCAGCAGGAAGCCTCACAGCCTGACTTCTACCATTCATGAATAATTTTGCAACTTGTCTCATAATGCAGATCCTAGATAATATATACCTTAGTATATACCATTTCACCCTAAATTTCTCTTACCTTTTAATTGAATTTTGCTTGCGATTTGTTTTTAATTACTAAAGCTTTTAGTAAATTTGAGGTCAATTTTTTAATAAAGGGAGAAATTTTTGGGAGTGATGGTTAGGGTCAACAAAAGGCTATTTGATGAAGCTAAAGTGGAAGCTAAAAAATATAATCGAACAATTTCAAGTCAAATTGAGTTTTGGGTAATCCTTGGACGCTCAGCTCTTGATAATCCTGATTTGCCAATAACTTTTATTTCAGAATCGCTATTAATGCTTTCTGAATCCGAGAGAGTTTTGACTAAATTTGTACCAAGAAAAATCAAAGAGAAGTAATTTGTCGACCATTGGAACAATCAACAATCTTAAAATACAATTTGTAAACTTAAAGCCCTCAAATCGTTAAAAAAGAGTTTTATGCCTACAGACTCTGTCAATATTTATAAATTAATGCAAGAGTGAATTGACTGCAATTAAGTCATCGTCATTGAGCACAGCAGCGAGTGATTTCAACTTCAAGCCACTCATGATAGTGTCGTAGCGAGACTTATATAAAGACGATTGGGTTGTAATCAATTGATCTTGGGCATTCAGAACGTCAATATTAATTCTTACACCAACGTCATACCCGACTTTATTGGATTGTAAAGAAGACAGCGCTGATTTTTCAGCCGCTTCATAAGCTTTAATTTGTGTTAAACCACTACTGAAGCCTAGGTAAGCTTGTTTAGCTGCTGTAGCATTTGTTTTTCTGGCGAGATCTAAGTCAGAAACTGATTTGTCATACAAGGCTGCATTTTGACGAATCGTAGACGTTATATAGCCACCTGTAAAAATTGGCATTGACAACTGCAAACCATATTGAGTTGAGTAATATGTATTTGGAAGAGCAGACGTTAAGCTACCTAGTTGTGTGTTGTAACCAGTAGAACCTACTAGGTTCACAGTTGGAAGGCGACTAGCACGACTGCTGTTGTAGTTACTTTTTGCAATTTCCGCATTAAGGCGACTTACGATAACGTTGTAATTCACTTCCTCAACTTGCTTTGCCCAATCGTCCATTGTTTGACCTGTTGGGAGGTGTAGGGACTCAATGATGTCATTGGTAGCAATTTCACCCTTATCATTTTTCAAAAACTTAATTTTGCGCCCTTCAACTACTTGTTCAATTTTTGCTTGTTTAGCCAAAGGAAAAATAGCATCAATAGGCCTACCCACAATCTGCTCAAGAGCTGATTTCTTAACAGCCAAATCTGACTCAGCAGCTATTTCTTGTGCGATGACAAGGTCATAACGTGATTGAGCTTCGTTCGTATCTACAATCGTTGCTGTTCCAACCTCAAAGTTACGTTTAGCTTGATCTAACTGTTGTTTGATCAGACCTTTTTTATTTCGGTATAAATCTAGATTATCTTGAGAGGTTAATGTATCAAAGTAAGCCTGTGAAACACGAAGAATCAAATCCTGTTGTGCTTGAGCGAAAGTATTTTCCGCAACACCGGTTAACAAATCACCTTGTTTATACTTTTCAAAGAAAGCCCAGTTAAATATAGGCTGCGTTAATTGCAAACCCCATCCAGAAGCTGAATATCCATAGTCTGCTTTACTTAAGTTAGGATCAAAACGTAAATCAGTATGTCCAGTTGAATAACTTCCTGAAATTTGGGGTAATAAAACTGAGAAAGCTTGCCAGTATGCTTCTTTACCTGCAATGTAATTATTTTTAGCGCTGAGGTAAGTTGGGTCGTATTGGGCAGCTTCTTGAAACAATTTAATTAAATCCATTGCCTGTGGATGGCGCGCATCCACAAATCGAGGACTGTTATCGACAACAGGCGCTGGCATTGCTGTAGTAGCTTGATTGTTTGTGCTTGGAATATTTTTACGCTGAGCAAAAGCATTTCCTAAAGGAGCCAACAATAAAGTTGTAGATAAAACACCAGCTATGACACGCGAACCTAACTTAGGGTTATTGCGATGAGAAAGGCTGGAATTTTGATGCCTGCAGAAGAGTTGTCTTTTGTTATACATTCAAACTTATTTAAGGTTTTTAAAATTATCTTCTATTATCCATTTTTTCAATGTCAACTTAAAAAAAGATTAGAAGGATGATTAAAACTCGAAATTCGCAAATTCTTTCTTATCGATTTGTAACATTGGCACCAAAGTTTCAAAAAGCGATTGAGACTGGAAATAATCGTGACTAATACGTGTAATCAGCGTTGCAGTCATCATAGGCTCCTGTCCAACAAAGGCTACTAGACGACCACCTATCTTTAATTGTGACTTCAGTTCTTCAGATACTCTGACAACTCCGCCAGAAACACAAATAATGTCATAACTTTGATTAGACTCAATACCCCATCCTTTAGATGCATCTCCTTGTTCTACACGAACATTCGGAATACGGCATTTATTGAGGTTGGTGACAGCAAAGTTCACTAATTCTGGGTTGATTTCCACAGATTTAACCGTTTTAGCAAAATAACCTAATAGGGCAGCCATATAACCAGATCCAGTTCCCACCTCTAAAACTTCCTCTTTACCCATTGGTGCTAAGGCTTGTAAAACTCTTACCTCAACTTTGGGCTCCATCATGACTTCAGAAGTGCCAGCAATAGGAAGTTGTAAATCAGAAAACGCTAGAGGGATTTGGGACTCTTCAACAAAGATTTCGCGTTTAACAATTTCAAGAACATCAAGGAATCTTTTTTCTGAAATGCTCCATGGACGGATTTGTTGCTCAATCATTTTGTGGCGAGCACTTGCAATACTCCAAACGGGAGTATCATTTTCAAAGTTAGTTGTTGATGTCGTCATACTTTCATCCTCTGTTGCTAAACTGTTTAAATCAATTAATTCTTTTACCTACATATTTTATTATTTTGTCATCACATTCTAATACTTCAATATCGCAAAGAGATGTAAAACGTACTTCTTTTACGAAGTGGATTGTTTTATTTGTTCTTCTTTTAATAGGATTAGGGGCTTTTTGGTTTTTTGGGAAAGGCTTAATCGGATATAGTCCGACAAAATATATGACTGTTCCTGTTGAGGAAGGTCCTTTAACTGCAAGCATTCGAGCTAGCGGCACATTAAACCCAGTTCGATCTGTGACTGTAGGTACTGGTGTTTCTGGGATGATTCGGGAGTTAACAGTAGATTTTAATGATCGTGTGAAACAGGGGCAGGTGATAGCTAAGATTGATCCTCGAGAGTTCCAAGCTAGATACGATCAAGCATTAGCTAACTATGATTTAGCTTTAAAGAATCATGAATATAACGAAAAGTTAATGCAACAGGGTTTTATCTCTGAGCAGGCTTTAGTTACAACAGATTCTGGGGTAAAAGCTGCATTGGGAGCTTTAAATCTAGCTAAAAAATCATTGGATGATACTTTGATTCGATCACCCGTAGACGGCGTTGTTGTTAAACGCAGTGTTGAGGTAGGGCAGACAGTTGCAGCGAGCTTGCAATCCCCAGAGATTTTTATCATTGCGCGTAACTTAGCAGAAATGCAAGTTGAAACTTCGATTGATGAGTCTGACGTCGGTCGTATTGAAGAGGGGCAAGATGCTACTTTTACTGTGGATGCATTCCCAGGCCGTATTTTTAAGGGCAAAGTGAAGCAAGTCAGAAAAGCACCTGTAAATATTCAAAACGTTGTGACTTATACAGTATTGATTAGTGCAGATAATCCTGATTTGAAATTATTGCCGGGTATGACAGCCAATGCTCGCATTGTTGTTGAAGAAAAAGAAAAAGTCTTAAAAATACCAAATACTGCCTTGCGTTTCAGAATGCCGGTTGATAAAAACGCTAAACCAAATACGGCTCAAAATAAAGATGCGCCCAAGCCATTTGCGAGACCGACAGGAAGCGGAATGGGGAACTATCGCAGTGTTTATATTCTTGAAGGTGATGAAAAATCAGCCAAGCCAGCACGCAAAGCTTTTCGTTTAGGCTTATCTGATGGTGAGTACTCAGAAATATTACCCCTCAAAAAAGATCAAGCTCCAGAATTAAAGGTTGGCGATCAGGTCATTGTTGGCATTGAAGGTGCAGCAGGTAAATCAGAAGCACCTACCACGCAACGTGGTGGTCCTAGAATGTTTTAACTAAATAAAAAGTTCAATAAAATGATATTTATTCTTTATAAGAATCATTTTATTGAACTATAATGTCTATATGTCAAAACATTCACTCGCTATAGACGGTATTCATCCTGAGGCTCTCGAGACTCTTGAGCAACTTGGTCATCGCATACGAGCACAACGTATTGCACGTGGTTGGACCATTAAGCAAATGGCAGAGAGACTTTTTTGTTCTCAGAACACCTATCGTTCCATTGAGATGGGTAAACCCACAGCTAGCTTAGGAGTGATTGCAAGTGCTCTATGGTTATTTGGTCAGATAGATACACTTAATTCTGTAGCACCTATACCCATAGAAGCAATAACTGTAAAGCGCGTTCGTTCTCTTAAAAATAAAGGTCCTGGTCGATTGATTAGTGAGGCTGAGCGTGATTTCTGAACAGAATATTTATGTCGGATTTGATGTTGGTGCCCCTGAGGCTCTTCCAGTAGGCCTGCTTAAATTTGAGCGGCAGGGAATGTTTGAGTCAGGAGAATTTGTATATGGGAAAAATTATCTTCAGGATGAAAGGGCAATCCCTATTCACCCAGAACTCTTTCCATTAAGAAATGAACCATTTCCAATTCCTCAAAAAAGAGTAAGAGATGGTGGAGCACTACCTCTCACTTTTAAGGATGCTTTACCAGATTCTTGGGGTAGAAAAGTTTTAGAAGCCCAACATGAGAAAAAGTTGTCTGATATTGAAACTCTTTGTATTACAAACGAGGATCGTGTAGGCGCGTTGATGTTTTCTGAAACTTTACCCATTGTGGTTCCTAGTTTAGAAAATTGCACATTTCAAATTGAAGATATTTCGAATGCAATAAGGAAACTAGAGTTATCGATGGAGGTCTCTCAAGAGATGCGTCGATTGTTAAAGCTCGGTGGTTCACTTGGTGGAGCAAGGCCTAAAACTACAATTGTGCAAAATAACAAACGTTACCTGGCGAAATTTCCGGCATTAGGTGATGAACACGATGTTGAACTATTAGAAAAATGTCTGATGGATGTGGCCCAGCAATGTGGTATTGAAGTAGCCCCATCTAATTTGTTAAAAGTGGGAGACCAACACGCACTTTTAGTTGAGCGTTTTGATCGAGAAGGTTTCGTTGATAAAGAAGTAAAAAAACATTATTTGTCTGCATCTGCTTTATTAAATATTCCCTATGAAAGTCATGAAGGAAGTTATGTTGAATTTGCAAATGCTCTGCGCAAAATATCTATACAACCTACGAAAGATTTAGAACAATTATTTCTAAGATTAGTTTTTAATTTAATTATTGATAACACTGATGATCACATCAAAAACCATGGTGTCATTCATGTCCATAATGGTCAATATAGACTGAGTCCAGCGTTTGATGTGGTAATGCAAATGACAAATTTAGGTTATCAAGAACTGGCTATTAAGCCTGGAGCCCATAACTCGAAGATAAGTTATGCATTTGAAATTGCACCACTACTTGGTATTAATGTTGACAGTGCGAAAGGTATTGTAGAAAACTTCGAAACTATCATTCCATTACACCTGTTAGAAAACTTACAAAAATATGGGGCTAGTACACAATTAATATCGAGAGTAAAGCAGTGTCTAGAGCGGCAACATAACATCATTTGGGAGCAGTAATTAAATGCCACTCATTTCAACAAAAAATCTCGTCAAATCATATGGTCAAGGAGAGCTTGAAGTAAGAGCTTTAGACGGTGTTAGTCTTGATATTGAAGCTGGAGATTTTGTAGCAATTATTGGTGCTTCAGGTTCTGGAAAATCAACCTTTATGAATATGATTGGTTGCTTAGATCAACCTACCAGTGGCGATTACGAACTTGCGGGGCAAGCAGTAAGTCAATTAAGTGTTGATGAGCTTGCAGATGTTCGTAATCAAAGAATTGGTTTTGTGTTTCAACAATTTAATCTTTTAGCAAGAACATCTGCTGTTGAAAATGTGGCAATGCCACTTCTTTATGCGCGAAGTGGTCCTTTAGTTGCGTTGACAAAGAAGGAACAACTAGATCATGCAAAACTTCGTTTGCAACAAGTTGGTTTAGGGGATCGCCTGCACCATACCCCTTCAGAACTTTCCGGTGGGCAACAACAACGTGTAGCTATTGCGCGTGCACTGGTGAATGACCCAGCATTGATACTCGCTGATGAGCCAACTGGTGCATTAGATTCTAAGATGACGGTTGAAATCATGCATTTACTTCGACAGCTCAATCATGAAGGCATGACCGTTGTCGTCGTTACCCATGAGCCAGAAGTCGCTGCTTATGCTAATCGAGTTGTCACTTTTAAAGATGGCAAGATTATTGAAATTCAGATTAATGAGCATCCCGTAGGCAAATTCGAAGTGGAGCAGAGCTTATGAAATTTGCATCACTCATGAATCTATCTATTGCAATGCGCGCTCTGCGTGTAAATAAGATGCGTTCTATTTTGACAATGCTCGGTATTGTCATTGGTGTAGCGGCTGTGATTGCCATGATAGCTATTGGTGGAGGAGCGCAACAACGTTTGCAAGAGCAAATTGCAAGTCTTGGTTCTAACTTATTAATTGTTGTTCCGGGATCGATTATTCAGTCAGGTGCAAGACTTGGAGCGGGTAATGCGCAAACTTTAACAGAGCAAGATGCAAGAGCGATTGTTACCGAAGTACAGGATGTTGCCTTTGCGGCGCCTCTTTCAAGAAGTACAGCACAGGTGGTATTTGGCAACACCAACTGGTCTACAAGTATCTATGGTGTTTATAACGATTATTTCGATGTACGTGAATGGAATCTAACTGAAGGTCGTTTATTTGATCAGGGTGAAATCTCACGCTTTGGTAAAGTTGCCATTGTTGGTAAAACAGTCTCAAGCCAGTTGTTTGGAGAAGATAATCCAGTAGGGCAGGTAGTTCGTATACGTGGTATTCCTTTTGAGATCATTGGTATTTTGGAATCAAAAGGACAAAGTAGTCAGGGGCAAGATCAAGATGATGTTATTTTTGTGCCATTGACCACAGGACGTAATCGTCTTTTTGGTGAGCCTAGAGGTCGTATTGCAAGAGTCGGTACCATCATGATTAAAGCTGTTGATGGCTCTGATACGCAAGAGGTTGAAAACCGGATTAATGATTTGTTACGTCAACGTCACCGTATTCAGCCTGGTAATGAAAATGATTTCCAAGTTCGCAACCTTACTGAAATTCTGAAGACCCAAGAAGCTGCAAGTAAAGTGATGTCAATGCTCTTAGCTGCAGTTGCTTCAGTTAGTTTATTAGTAGGCGGTATTGGTATTATGAATATTATGTTGGTTTCTGTAACTGAACGTACCAGAGAGATTGGCCTGCGTCTTGCTGTTGGAGCAAGAGCGCGAGACATTATGATGCAATTTTTAGTTGAGGCAATGACCCTAGCAACTTTAGGTGGGGCTATGGGAGTGTTGCTTGGTGTATTTATTTCTTGGTTAGTCGCTTACCTTGCGAACTGGAATATTAGCTTAAGTCTTTTATCGATTATTTTTGCAGTGGGTTTTTCTGCAGCCATTGGAATTTTCTTTGGATACTATCCAGCCAAGAAGGCTGCCAAAATGCAACCGATTGTCGCATTGCGTTATGAGTGATGTTGATGCGTGCGAAAATAGAAATTGGTTTAAGGCGATTTTTTCCTATCAATCATATAAGTGTATTCATTCAATAAGGTAGATTCATGGATATTGCATTACTGATTAAAGCCGCAATTTTAGGCGTTGTTGAAGGTTTAACTGAGTTTCTTCCAATATCAAGTACAGGCCATTTAATATTGGCAGGTCATCTTTTAGAATTTAATGATGAGCGTGGTAAGGCCTTTGAGGTGATTATCCAGTTAGGTGCCATTCTTGCTGTTTGCTGGGAATTTAGAAAAAAAATTATTGACGTTCTAAGTGGTTTAGGCAGAAGACCTCTATCCAATCGTTTTGCACTTAATGTGATTGTTGCTTCAATTCCTGCAATCAGTCTAGCTCTTATTTTCGGTAAATATATCAAGGCACATTTGTTTGCACCAATTCCTGTTGCAACTGCATTTATCGTGGGTGGATTCATTATTCTCTGGGCAGAGCATTTAGAGAAAGCAAAACAAAGTAGTCGTAAAGTCGTTTTGCGCAGTATTGAACATTTAGAAGATTTGAGTATTAAAGATGCCATTAAAGTTGGCTTTGCACAATGTGCTGCGTTGATACCAGGTACATCTCGATCAGGTGCAACGATTATTGGCGGGATGTTATTTGGATTACCAAGACAAGTTGCTACAGAATTTTCTTTTTTCTTAGCAATCCCAGTCATTGCTGGTGCAACCGTATATGAGTTATATAAATTAAGACATGACACGGGTTTATTAGACATTGCAGGCTTTGGGCCTGTTTTAGCCGTTGGTTTTGTGACTTCATTTATCGCAGCATTTTTTTGCGTAAAGTGGTTGATTGGGTATGTCAGTCATCACAACTTCAAACCATTTGCTTGGTATCGTATTGCGTTTGGATTATTAGTGATTCTCACATCGATGATGGGGTGGATCAACTGGAGCGCCTAAAATAGCAATATGTCTGAACAAAATAATGATTCTTTAGAAGAAAAAAACATTTTCCAGCGACGCATCAAATCTTTTGTGATGCGTGCTGGACGCACAACATTGGGTCAACAACGTGCCATTGATGAACTGGGCCCCAAATATCTCATCCCCTATAAAGAGCAACAACTCGTTTGGGAAGATATATTTGAAGTTCAGAATAACTCCCGTCTGAGGATTCTCGAAATAGGTTTTGGTATGGGTGAAACTACTGCCCATATTGCGCAATTAAGAACGAATGATGATTTTCTGGCTTTAGAGGTTCATGAGCCTGGAGTAGGAGCATTACTCAAAAAAATTGGCGAAGAAAATATTCAGAATATTCGTATTATTCGTCATGATGCGGTTGAGGTTTTAGAGCACATGATTCCTGAGCAATTTTTAGATGGCGTACATATCTTTTTCCCAGATCCATGGCACAAGAAAAAGCATAATAAAAGACGACTTATCCAGTCAGAGTTTATCGCTAAGCTTTGCACTAAATTAAAGGCCGGTGCATATATTCATTTGGCAACTGATTGGGAAGAGTACGCTATGCAGATGCTCAGTGTTTTGAGTGATGAGTCGCAATTACAAAACACATCTGTTACTCAGGAAACCTTACCGGATGGAAGAGTGGTAAATGGATACGCTATAAGACCTGCGTATCGTCCCATCACTAAGTTTGAAAAACGTGGTCTAAGACTTGGGCACGGAGTGTGGGACTTGGTGTTTCTTAAAAAACCGTAATTAAATTTTCGCTGTTTTATAAACAAAAACTCAGTATGAGGTCCAATTCGACCTTGCATACTGAGCGTTGATTTACTTAGACTTTAGTTTACAGACCAATACAGAGATATTTCATCTCAAGGTACTCATCCATACCCCAAACGCTTCCTTCGCGACCAAGTCCAGATTGTTTTACTCCACCAAACGGTGCTACTTCGTTGGAGAATAATCCTGTATTAATACCGACCATACCATATTCAAGTTGTTCAGCAACACGCCAGATACGGCCGATATCACGACTATAAAAATAGGATGCAAGACCAAATTCGGTATTGTTAGCGGCAGCAATCACATCTGCTTCATCTTTGAAAGGCACAACTGCAGAAACTGGACCAAATGTTTCTTCAGTCATGATTTGCATCTCATTCGTCACATTTGCCAAAACAGTAGGTTCAAAGAATAGTCCACCTAAAGCATGTTTCTTACCGCCAGTTTTAACAGCGGCACCTTTATTTACTGCGTCAGAAATATGGCGTTCTACTTTTTCAATAGCTTGCTCATCAATCAATGGACCTTGATTAATGCCAGCTTCAAGACCATTACCGACCGGTAAAGCTGCAGCAGCTTTTGCTAATTTTTCAACAAACTCATCATGAATACTTTCATGTACATAAAAGCGATTAGTACAGACACATGTTTGTCCAGCGTTACGATACTTTGATGCGATAGCGCCAGAAACAGCAGCATCCACATCGGCATCTTCAAATACGATAAAAGGAGCGTGACCACCTAGCTCAAGAGCCACTTTTTTCACTGTTGGAGCACACTGTTCCATCAAGATACGGCCTACAGGAGTTGAGCCTGTAAAGGACAAGTGAGCTACTTTTTTGGAGGCGCAAAGTGTTTTACCGATTTCGATAGAACGATCTGCATCCGCAGTAACGATATTGATCACACCATCCGGCATGCCAGCTTCTTTTGCAAGAACAGCTAATGCAAGTGCAGAAAGAGGGGTTTGCTCAGCTGGTTTGATAACAATTGTGCAACCAGCTGCAATAGCTGGGGCAACTTTACGTGTAATCATTGCTGTTGGGAAATTCCAAGGGGTAATAGCTACGCAAACTCCGATAGGTTGTTTGAGGACCATCATTCTTTTATCAGACCATGTCGTAGATGGAACTGCACCCGCTACTCTCTTACCTTCTTCGGCAAACCATTCGATAAAAGAGTTCCCGTACATGATTTCGCCTTTAGCTTCAGCCAAAGGTTTGCCTTGCTCCAAAGTCATGAGTCTTGCTAAGTCATCCGCATTTGCTTCAATGAGATTAAACCATTTACGCATAATTGCTGAACGCTCTTTGGCGAGCTTGTTTTTCCATGGACCAAATGCCACAGATGCAGCATCAATCGCTGAAGTTGCATCTGTTGCAGCCATATTTGCAACATGAGCGATGATTTCTCCTGTTGCGGGATTATTTACAGAAAATGTTTCACCTTTTTGGGAAGCTCTCCAAGATCCATTAATAAAGCTTTGTTCTTGAAATAGTCCTGGGTTTTTTAATTGTGCAGGTATTGATGGTGAAGCCATACGCTCTGGTGCATTCATGAAACGATCTCCAAATTGGGTTTCTTAAAAGAAACTTTTAATAATTAAACAGAAATGTTAATTTACCATGAGCAATGGATATCGGCTAGGGATCCCTCGATCTTTGAACTGAACTTAAGTCTAAGTTCAAAAACTTCTAAAGTGTAATTTCAAAATTAACCCCCACTATTAGAAGTCTTTATAATATTTTATATTTGGAGTAAAATTACTCTTAATTTGTAGTTAAATGCTTTTTAATCCATAAAATCATGAACTTAGCCTATTCCTATCCTAAGAGTAACTTTGAACCTGCTACCCTCATTAATATCAACTCAGCAGATGAGAGGGCTCGACTATCTGAATCTGCAGTTAAAGGTTTCTTTAATATTGCAAACAAATGGCAAATTAAAGATGAGGATGCTCGTGAGCTACTTGGGGGCTTAGCAAGTAGTAGTTTTTATGACCTCAAAAAAAATCCAAAAAAAACTCTAGACATTGATCGTTTTACACGCATCTCTTACCTTATTGGCATATATAAAGCACTCCACATCTTATATGGCGATAATTTGGCCGATAAATGGGTAAAAATGCCAAATCAAAATAGGCTTTTTAATGGGGAGTCTCCACTAGAATTTATGAAATCAGGTGGTATCGTTGCATTGCAACTAGTACGATCTTTATTGGATGCAAGGAGAGGTGGGCTTTAATTTGATTAGCATTCCCACTTTTTTACTTAGACGATATGATCTGTATCGTCTAATACCCTCCAGATTTGTTGAAGATGAAGATTCGGTGCTATCTCCAATTTCTGATAACAACAATCACTTAAAAGATTTGTTTGAAATTGATAATGCTACAAATCAAAGACTTTTAGCTGAATCTAATCGTCTATCAGGAATTGGGGTTGATGAACTCGTTTTTGGGATTCCAAATTTTCGTGTGATTAATGCCGCCTTTACGTATCCTAGACCTGAAGGAAGCCGATTCAATGGTCCAGATAGAGGGGCTTGGTATTGTTCATTTGAGTTAGATACTGCTCTAGCAGAGGTGATTTTTCATAAAACTGTGGAGTATGAAGAAATCAATTTTTTTCAAGATAGCGTTCGTTATCAACTGTATTTATCAGACTTTTCTTGTGAGTTTTATGACCTCAGGCAAGTTGAAAATCGTGAAAAGTATTTGGATCCAAAGAGTTATGTTGATTCCCAATTGCTAGCAAATCAACTTTTAGAGCAAGGTTCACTGGGTGTAATTTACCCTAGTGTACGAAGGAGTGATGGTACAAATCTAGCTTGCTTTAGACCTGCATTAGTTGGAGATGTTCGTAAAACAGATAGATTTGAATTTACTTGGGTTGGAAATAGAGACCCTAAAATATTGAAGTACTAATTGACTGCATGCCCTTGCAAAATTAATGATTGAAGAACATCTAGAGAGTATTTTGTTTTGAGATATAAAGTTAAATATAGTGGCATTCGTAAAACGCTAGGGATCAAGCGCTTTAATTATTTTTTTGTTGATGCTATGCATGCAAATATTCATATCTAGCGCAATCATGGAGTAATAGATACTCGAGAAAGTTGTTCTGGTTGTTCTCGAACCAATTTTAGTTCTGTTTCAAAACCACATAAAGCAGCTGTAATAGCATTGAATAGACCATTCTTTGGCAAGAGAAGTATTCCTCCACCAAAATGTTGAATGAAAACTTCAGTTTCATTAAAGCGATATTCTTTTGGAAGTCTAACTGCTTGACTCTTACCTTTTTTAAGTACTTTTGCTGTATCCATGAATAACTTATGGTGATGTAGATAAATGATATGTTCTTAAATTCTTCTAAGTTGAATTTTGATAAGAAGAAATTTTGAAAAAGAAAAAACACAAATTACAAAAAGAGGCAGAACTCTCTCTAAATGATTCGTAGGTTATTTTATCTGATAGGTTTGGATTTTCAATATTAAAATTGTTCACCACCAAAAAGTTAAGTTTTTTCGTGAAACATTAATCATTGATTAAAAAATGTTTCACAGTATAAAAATTTTAGGTTTTTGAAGAAATTTGCCTCAAATTTCATATAATAAAATTAGTAAACACTAACTTAATTTATTGTTGAATTCAAATAGGTTTCTACTGAGTAAGTATTAACTTATTCAAATGATATACATTTCTAATACTTTTATGTCTTAATAATGACTTTTATATTCTTGACGAGATATAAAGACTGACCTAAGATTTACTTTCCTTAACAAAGCAGTAGGTAAGTATTGATGAAAATAAAGTTGATTAACTTGTATGAGCAGTCTAGTAAGACGTCGAAAGACCTCTTGCAGAGTGTCCAGACCAAGATAAGCACTTATGGTCAAAAATCAGATTTTAAGGTTTATAAAGCTAAGCCTAATACTACTCTGAAAGCCACTTTAGCACGTGTTAGTAACTCTGCAGCAGTTATCGGCGTGTTCATCGGTATAGCTATTGCTGTGAATGAGCCGCTCCGCGCTGAACTTGCTAAATCAATTACCCCTGGAGTAGAGCTTGCTAGTATTAATAGTACAGAAAGCTATGATTTTGATGAAGTTCCATCCATGAAGCCGGTATCCATGGGTAAAACTAATCTTGGAGCTTCTCTTTCTGGAGATGTTCTCATTAGCCCAGACGTACTCAGAGCTCCTGTTCCTTCGATTGCGCCTTTAGCAAAACAAATCCCTGGCTCAATTGATCCGGCTGCTCAAGATTCTCGTTTAATGGTTAGCACAACAGATCAGCAAAAAGTTGCTAACTATATGGCGAATAAGTATCGTGTAGACCCAAAAGCAATTGGTCAATATATCTCTCACGCAATTGTGGTGGCTAAAGAGGTTGATCTTGATCCAGTGTTATTGGTTGCTGTGATGTCAATTGAGTCTAACTTCAATCCAAATGTTCAAAGTAATATGGGTGCACAAGGATTAATGCAGGTTTTAACACGAGTTCATACTGAAAAATTTGCGCCATACGGTGGCCCAGCTGCTGCTTTTAAACCAGAGGCAAATATTCGTGTTGGGGCATATATCCTTAAATCTTATATTGCGATGTCTGGATCACTCCAAGGTGGCTTGCGCTATTACGTGGGTGGAGCAACTGTTGGCGATGGCGGATATGCCGCAAAAGTAATGCATGAGCGTGAGACCTTAGTTGCACTTCTCAAGAATACTCAAATCCGTGAAGTGCCATTAGAGGTTTCTGCATCACAATACAGTAAAGTATTACCTCCACCAGTATTCAATAACAGGGTAGAGAAAGCTTCAGAAGAAAATATGAAACCTATCCCACCTGTTGAGTATGTTGAGCCTAAAGAGCAAGACTCTTAAAAAACTGAAGTAATTTGCTAAAAAGCCCTTTAATTAAGGGCTTTTTTTATGTGTTATCAGCGTCGATTTCGATACTTCGAAATTTCTGAGCTAATTGATCTAGAACACCATTGACGTATTTATGTCCATCTGTCCCACCAAAGGTTTTGGTAAGTTCAACAGCTTCATTAATCGCAACCTTATAAGGGGTTGATACGTCATACTTTAGTTCATAAGCACCAATCATCATGCATCCAAGTTCAATCGGTGAGAGTTCTTCAATAGGACGATCCAGGAAAGCAACAATATCAGATTGAAGAATCTCTGCATGTTGGCAAACTCCCTCAAACACAGATTCGAATAACTCAAATTGAGCTTTGACAAAGGCTGGATCTTCACCAAGTTGCTTGGCAATGGCACTGGTAGCAGGTAAACCACCAGATTTGGTAATCATCAACCATTGATAAATACCTTGGAGAGCGTATTCTCTCGCTCTACGACGTGGTGTCAGTGAGCGCTTTATCGGGGTAGAAGAGACTAACTTATGTTGCTCAGTTAGATATGGGCTAGGAGGCATCTTCTCCATCCTGTATGGTGATACAAAAATTGGCCATCTCAACAGCAGCTAAAGCACAATCTTTACCTTTTTGTTCAACCCTTGCAAGGGCTTGTTCATCTGTATCAACCGTCAAAATACCATTTGCAATAGGAATACCTAAATCTAAGCTAACGCGTGTGATGCCGGCACCAGACTCATTGGAGACAAGTTCAAAGTGATAAGTTTCACCTCTAACAACCGCACCCAAAGCAATTAATGCGTCGAACTCACCTGTTTCACCCAATTTTTGTAATGCCAAAGGAATCTCTAAAGCGCCTGGAACAGTTGTGAGCAAAATATCATCACTAGAAACACCTAAACGAATGAGCTCTTGTATACAGCTTTTCGTTAGAGCATGACAGTGCTCTTCGTTAAACCTGGCTTGCACAATAGCAATGCTAATTTGTGCACCCTCAAGATTAGGTTCTAAAAAGTCGATTTGTCCAATTTCTTCATTACTTGTTGAGTCAGTCATGCTTGGTTATCCTTAATGTGAATTGGGTAGCAAATAAGACTATATTATCTATTACTTCGCTTCGACATATCCAACTACTTCAAGCTGATAAGCTGCCATACCTGATAGTGGACCTTGTTTATTCATCAAGCGCATTTTGCCAACACCCTGATCCTTCAGAATTTGAGCACCAATGCCATAGGTTCTAAAGTCATGTTTGCGGATAGCTGGAGAAGTGAGATTTTCATCTGACTTAGATTCAAATTCTTTAAACCAGTGATGTGAAAGAGATTTGTCTGAATCTACATTGAGTAAAACAGCTACACCACAGGTAGATTGAGCGATTTTTTCTAGAGCTTTATCTAGTGGCCATGAATGAAAGTTCTCACCTTGGTCTAAAAAATCCAAAATAATCGTCGGTTCATGAACACGCACTAGCGTAATTTCTTGGGGATTAGGTTTACCTACAGCTAGCGCCAAATGCAAATGTTGGTTTGGAACATCTTGATAGAGAGTTCCTAAAAAATCACCCCAAGCAGTTTTAAATAATTTTTGGCCAATACGTTTGACCATACTTTCATGCTGACTGCGATATTTAATCAAATCAACAATGGTACCAATTTTGAGATTGTGTAATTTTGCAAATTCAATGAGGTCGGGTAGACGAGCCATTGTTCCATCATCATTCATAATTTCACAAATAACTGAGGACGGACGGCAACCGGCTAATGCTGCTAAATCACATCCGGCTTCGGTATGACCTGATCGAACTAAAACTCCACCAGGTTGTGCCATTAATGGAAAAATATGACCAGGTTGAACAATACTTTGTGGCCCAGCATCTTTCGTAACCGCTGTTAAAACTGTATGGGCACGATCTGCTGCTGAAATCCCAGTAGTCACTCCTTGTGCAGCCTCAATGGAAACCGTAAAGTTGGTACCCATTGAAGTGCCGTTATCGCGCACCATCAGAGGAAGTTTGAGTTGTTCACAATGCTCTCTGGTGAGAGTTAAACAAATTAGCCCTCTACCAAAACGCGCCATAAAATTAATGGCTTCAGCTGTTACATGTTCTGAAGCGATGACTAAGTCGCCTTCGTTTTCACGATCTTCCTCATCCACTAGAATAACCATTTTTCCGGCACGCATGTCCGCGATGATTTCAGATGTAGGACTCAAGAAAGAAGAAATTTCGTTTGTCATGATACTTTTGCCAAATTAGGGTCTACGGTTAACATTCTTTCGAGGTATCTAGCGATTAGATCAACTTCAATATTGACTTGGCTTCCAGCGTTCAAATATTGCAAAGTTGTATTCTCAAGGGTATGTGGGATGAGATTAATGTGAATCCGAGAAAATGGACCTGAAGCATTCTCTAAATCTTCTACACGGTTCACTGTTAGCGAAGTTCCATTGACAACAACGGAACCTTTGTAGGCTAAGTATTTTGACAATGAAGGCGGAACATCAATAGCGAGGTGCCATGAGCTTTTAAAAATATCCTCTTCATTAGTGGGAGCAACAACTGCAAATTCTGCAACTGTTCCAAGACCATCCACATGTCCGCTTACAAGATGACCACCGAGTCGATCATTAAAGCGCAAGGCTTTTTCAAGATTGACTGGGCCTGTTTGTGCAAGGCCACTCGTTTTCGAGATGGACTCTGCAGAAATATCAATTGCAAAGGTATTATTCAAGGTATCTAGTTCGACAACAGTCATACAAGCACCTTGTATAGCGATACTATCTCCCAAGATAACGTCTGCTAAATCAAGACGACCTGCATTTATTCGCAAGCGAAAGCCATCACCTAAAGGCTGGACTTGAGTAATTTGACCTATTGCGGCAACAATTCCTGTAAACATTTATCTATTATCCACCATAGGGCATACATTTGCAGTTCTCAAAATAGCCCTCATTTGAAATCTTGAAAAAATAAGCTTGAAGTATAACGCTTTGAGCTTAATGAACTTTTAATAGACGAAGACGAATATCGTTGCCGATGGATTGTTGATCTATAAACTTCCATGTGTAAGCTTCGGACAAAGCTGATAGGGGACCCACATTGGTCAGACCAGAACCATTCCCGAGAAGCTTGGGGGCTAAATAAACCAAAAGCTCATCAACACATTGTTCACGAACCAGAGATCCATTTAGTTTAAATCCAGCCTCAACATGTATTTCATTGGCACTATGCTCTTGAGCTAGATACTGCATCACTCCTGGTAAGTCTACCTTGCCAAACGAATTTGGCATTTCTATTACCCGAACATCCATATCACCTAGTAATGCCAATTTTTCTTGGATTTGTTCGTTTTTAGCTTCTGCGCAGAAAATGATTGTTCTTCCATTTTGTAAAATTTGTGCATCAAGAGGGATGTCTAATTTCGAGTCAATGATTGCTCGAAGGGGTTGTTGCTGGACTTCTATCCCCCGAACATTTAACTGAGGGTTGTCAGAGAGTAAAGTACCTATACCAGTTAACAGGACATTAGCTTGTGCACGCCAAAAATGCCCATCATGCCTTGCAGCCTCACTGGTGATCCATTGGCTTTGTCCATTGGGAAGTGCAGTGACGCCATCTATGCTTGAGGCTATTTTTAGTCTCACCCAAGGTAGGCCCTCACGCATTCGCTTCATAAATCCTAAATTTTGCATCATTGCTTGTAATTCAAATAAGCCTGTTTGAACTTCGATTTGATTTGCTTGAAGTTCTTGAACTCCTTTTCCGCTGACTAGAGGATTAGGATCGACTGCTGCGATGATGACTTTTGCAACTCTTGCTTGAACTAAGGCTAAAGTGCAGGGTGGAGTTTTACCAAAGTGACAGCATGGCTCAAGTGTTACATAAACGGTCGAGCCTTGAACATCAAAGCCATGGTCTTTGGCATCTTGTAATGCCATAACCTCAGCATGATGACTCCCCGCTTTTTGTGTGAAGCCCTTACCGATAATTTGGTTTTGTTTGACAATGACACAACCTACTCTGGGATTAGGGTCAGAAATACCTCTTGCTTGAAGAGCTAATTGCAAAGCCTCTAGCATGAAGGATTGATCTAGGGCTGTAAAGTCAGGCATTCTTATGATTGATAGAGAGTTGGATCGGCCACCTTCGCCTGCTCAAAACCCAATTTACGTAGACGGCAAGACTCGCAGATTCCGCAAGCATGTCCCTGTGAATCTGCTTGATAACAAGAAACCGTTTTAGAAAAGTCCACCCCTAAAGAAATGCCTGTTTGAATGATTTCACCTTTAGACATTTTGATAATAGGAGCGTGAACTCTGACGGTGTGTTCTTCGACACCTACACGGGTGGCAAGATTGGCCATGCGCTCAAAAGCTTGGACATATTCAGGGCGACAATCTGGATATCCAGAATAGTCGACAGCATTTGCCCCAAAGAAAATATCCGTAGCATTCAGTGCTTCCATCCATCCAAGCGCACAAGACAGCATGATGGTATTTCTTGCGGGTACGTAAGTAATTGGAATATTTTGATGAGGAGTATTTGTTTTAGAAGTTGGTAACTCTATTTCTAGATCCGTCAGAGCAGAGCCACCAAAACGACTTAAATCAAGATCAATAATTTCATGTCTAACTGCACCAAGCTCTTTAGCAATAATGCTTGCTGCATCAAGTTCAGAAGAGTGCCTTTGGCCATAACGAAAAGATAGAGCATATGGTGTATAGCCCAACTTTTTTACCATTGCTAATACTGTTGCTGAATCTAAGCCGCCAGATAAAAGAACGACTGCTGCATCACCAACTTGACGTGGTGCAAAGGTGGACAAATGAGCGATTGAGGTCATTACTTTAATTTAGATAATGAAGCTGCAGCATTTTCAGCAGCTTTAGTATTTGGATAATTTTTGATGATGGAGTCGAGCGTTTTGCGCGCTTCAGACTTTTGACCAAGTTCTACTTGGCAACTTGCTATTGTATAAAGGGCGGGGGCAACTCTAGGATGTTCTGGGTAGCGCTTGATTAAAGATTGTGCAGTGGCAATCGCAGGCTTGTAATCTTTTTGAGCGTACTGTGTATTAGCTAGCCAATATTTTGCGAGAGGCCAGTAAGGGCTGCTTGGATATCGATTAATAAATTCTGTAAGCGTTCTATTTGCGTTTGTTAAGTCACCACTTTGGAAGAGTTTTAGAGCTTCATCATAGGCTTCTTTTTCACCAGGTTGCGAAGTACCCTTTACACCTTCAACTTCAATATCCTGTGGCTCAAGTTTTTGTAATCTTGAATTAAGTTCAGTGTAATAGCTCTTAAGACTCTCACTGAGTTCTTCTTTATCTTTTTTAAGCTCTTCTATTTGACCGCGAAGATCTTGGTTTTCCCGAACAAGTTTATCGTTGGACACAGATAAATCAAGAACTGCTTTTTGATTCGCTTTGAGCGCTTCTGAAACAATATTAATTTGTTTTCTGGCATCACCATCTTCAAATAAAGCGGCTTGAGAGGAACCCATTAGGGTTCCTGTCACAAAGCACAAAAGTAGATATCTTGAAGAGTTCACGCGTGATACAAATTACTTAATATAAACAATATCAGCACGGCGATTTTCTGCGCGACCTTGCTCATCATTGGATAAAGATTTTGGTTTTTCTTTACCAAAGCTAACTGCTTCCATTTGTGTATCTGAAACACCTAATAGACCTAAAAGCTTACGAACTGCTTCAGAGCGTTTTTGACCTAAAGCGAGATTGTATTCAGAAGTACCTGCATCATCAGTATTTCCTTGAATCACAATTTTTTGATTCTTATTGCTATTTAAAAATTGTGCATGAGAATTAATGAGTCCTTGATCGCTGGATTTAACTGTGTAACTATCGAAGTCAAAATAAAAGCTTTTTTGATAGATAGGGCTCGCTGGGTCGTTCCATGGCTCATTTACAAATTTTGAATCGGAGACATTAGCGTTCTTTTTAGCTGCTTCCACATCATCTAATTTAACTCCGGAGGAGCAAGCGCTAAGACCTACAGCTACAACTGCAATTAAAAATAGACTGTTTATTTTAGGTAAATATCTTTTCATAAAAACTCCTTTAAGGTAATAGCTTGAAAGCTTACTTGTTCAATTTTTAAATTTTAACTGACTAACACAATGAGAGTAGGTAATCTTCACTCAAAAAACACTAATTCATGAATGGTCCCCAGGCTGGTTCACGAACAACAGATCCTGGGATACTTAATATTTGTTTAACTTGGCCATCAGTAGACACAGCTGCCAAAACTTGACGTCCGTTGACACGTGTTGCGTAGAGCAAAAATTTACCATTTGCAGCAAAAGTAGGCGTCTCGTCATAGTTTGTTTGTGTTAACGCCATTACTTCACCTGATCGCAAATCCATCAATTGGAGTCTGAAGCCACCAGATCTAGCAATGTAAGCAAGATATTTACCATCAGGGGATAAACGAGGGCTCGTTGCATACGCATGTTTAAAGCTGACACGACTTGCAGCACCTACTGATTCCCCATCAACACTCATGCGATAGATTTGAGGAGATCCGCCACGATCACTCGTAAAGTAGATTGACTTTCCGTCAGCAGAAAACTGTGGTTCTGTATCGATTGCCAAACTTCTAGAGATTCTTTTTAAACCACTACCATCAGCATTAATAATATAGACCTGCGTATTATTGTCTCTCGAGAGAGAAACTGCTAATTTAGAACCATCTGGCGACCAAGAGGGAGCGCTGTTATTACCTTTTTCATTCGATAGGATGATGCGTTTTCCTGTTGCTAATTCATGAATATAAATGACAGGCTTTTTACTTTCAAAAGAAACGTAAGCAACACGTTTGCCATCTGGTGACCAAGATGGTGAGATGATTGGTTCTGAACTTGATAAAGCTTCTCTAGGATTTTGGCCATCTGAGTCAGAAATCATCAGTTGGAAACGACCAGCGTTTTTGACAACATAAGAGAGTCGTGTTGAGAAAATACCTCTCTCACCAGTAAGGCGTTGCACAATATCATCAGCAATAGCGTGACCGGCTTTACGGAAATTGTTTCGATCTACCGTAACACTGGTGCCACCTAAAGATTGATTCTTTGCAACATCGTAGAGGCGATATTTCACTTCATAAAGACCCCCAGGTAAGGCTGTTACTGTGCCGATCGCTAGAGCTTGTGCACGTCTAGCACTCCACATCGAAAAATCTGGCTTTGCATTTTCAGCAACTTCAGTTTCGCCACGTTCAAGATTAACAAAATTACCATTATTTGCTAAATCTGCTCTAACCACATCCGTCACAAAAGTGGGCAAGCTAGACTCGTTTAAGAATCTAGTTACAGCTATGGGGTATTGGCTTTGTCCAACGCCAGTAATTTCAATTTGCATTTGAGCAATAGCAACAGTATTGATTGCTAAGAGTGTCAAAATTGAAATAACAAATCGCAGAATTATTTTCATGTAATGAATGTAGTTAAATTTGAATTAAATTGTAATCTTCTTATCAAGGATTTAATCTTTTGGTCTAAAAATAAGGGTAATAGCTTTAGGTACAGTGCCATCATCATCCTTTGGCAAACTTCCAGCGTCGTCAATCGCTTTCAGAACTGCTGCATCCCAGTCAGATAAACCGCTAGATTTATTAATTTTTCGTTGAATAATTTTTCCATCAGGCGCTAATTGGACAGCCACAACTGCAGCAGGGTTTCCTTCTACTTGTCCTGCATTGGGATAAATGATTCTGGGTTTAATCGTTCTTCTCACCTTATCAGCATAGCCAGGTGACCCTATTCCTCCTGCACCAGTGCCTGCTCCAGATGTGCCACCGCTTCCACCACTTTCAGCACCAGCTTGTGCTTGCATTTTTGCGATACGATCAGCACGTTCTTTTTCTTCAGCAGCTTTTTGTTTAGCATCAACAGGGGGAGCTTTAGGCTTATCTTTTGTTTCCTCTTTTGCTTTTGGCTTTTCCTTAGGCTCAGGCTTGTGCTCGACTTTAGGCTTTGGTTCTACCTTTGGTTTTTCTTTTTCAACTGGTTTTGGAGGGGCTACCGGTTTCGCTTCAGGCTTTTTAGGTTCCGGTTTGGGCTCAACTTTTTTCTTTTCGACAACAATTTCTGCCTTTTCATCAATGACAGGTGCTGGAGCTTCTTTAATAATCTCTTCTTCAATAACCTGTTGTGGAGAGTTATCCCAAAGTTCTACTTCAACACCCGCTGGTGTTGAACTGGTTTTCCAATTGAGACCAACCATAAACATTAGAGCCAAAAGACTATGAGCGGCAAGGGATAATAAAAAAGATTTTTTAGTCCCTGGCTCAGGATGCTCCCAGCGGTTATATCGAATTGCTTGGGCAATTGCCATTATTTGCTCTTAACGGCCAATCCAACGCGCTTCACGCCGTTTTCTTTGAGTTCAGACATAACATCCATCACGATTTCGTACCGAATAGACTTATCTGCGGCAATGACCATCGGTTGGTCTGGATTTTTCGTCGAAAGTTCTCTAGCAAAGCTACCTAATTGGTTTCTTGTCAAAGTTCTAGTTGTGCCACCGTTTTCATTCACTTTAATCTGCTCTTTTTCATTAATATTCAAGAAGATAGGTGGTAATGGTTGTACTTTTGCTCCACCCACACTTGGTAAATTCACTACCCCTGGGTTTACAAACGGCGCAGTCACCATAAAGATGACAAGCAAAACGAGCATGACATCAATATAAGGAACAACATTGATGTCTGACATCGCACGACGGCGACCGCCTCTACTATTTCGCTGGATACTTGCCATGAGTTTGACGTTGCAAAATATTAGTAAATTCTTCGATAAAAGTTTCGAAGCGAATAGCTAAGCGGTCTACGTCAGAAGCGCTTCTGTTGTAGAAAACCACAGCTGGAATTGCTGCAAATAGGCCGATTGCTGTCGCTACTAATGCCTCAGCAATTCCGGGAGCAACGCTCGCTAGTGTTGCTTGCTGAACATTAGCAAGACCTCTGAAGGAGTTCATGATCCCCCAAACAGTCCCAAAAAGACCAATATAGGGCGAAACAGAGCCAACAGACGCTAAAAAGGGCAGATTTGATTCTAAAGAGTCCATTTCACGCTGATATGTTGCTTTCATAGCTCTTCTTGCAGGATCAATATCTCTCGCTTTTAGAAATTCTTGCATACCGGATTGAAAAATACGCTCCAAAGAGTTGGCGTATTTTTTTTGATTTCTTTGAGCAGCTTCAAGAAGGGTATTTAAATCCCCACCAGACCAAAAGTTTCTCTCAAATTCTTCAGTAGCTCTTTTGACTGATCCGAGGGCAAAGCCCTTGCGAATGATGATCGACCAAGAGGCAATCGAGAGTGAAACTAGGAGAGCCAATATGAGCTGAACAACAATGCTCGCGTTCAAAACAAGGCTGATAATTGAAAGATCTTCGTGTTGCATGTGGGCTGTTTATAAATGAATTATTAATGAATGATGAAAGTACACAATATAAAAAATTAGCAACTTTTAAGTCAAGTCGATACTTGTTTTGTATCATATAGGACTGAGGATATTTTATCCCTAATTCATGAAGGAATTAAAAGATGTTTGAAAGAAGCAATAACCTAGCTAAAACAGATCCCGCATTATGGAATGCGATTCAGTCAGAAAACGCTCGTCAAGAAGCTCATATTGAGCTGATTGCCTCAGAAAATTACACATCACCTGCTGTTTTAGAGGCACAGGGCTCACAATTAACCAATAAATATGCTGAAGGCTATCCTGGTAAGCGTTATTACGGTGGTTGTGAATTCGTGGACATTGCAGAACAATTAGCTATTGATCGTCTTAAAGAGTTATATGGTGCTGATGCCGCTAACGTGCAGCCACATTGTGGTGCTTCAGCAAATGAAGCGGTATTTTTAGCTTTCTTAAAGCCCGGAGATACCATTCTTGGAATGAGTCTTGCTGAAGGTGGTCACTTGACCCACGGAATGCCTCTCAATATGAGCGGAAAATGGTTCAATGTAGTGCCTTACGGTTTGGATGCAAATGAGGCAATTGATTATGATGCGATGGAGCGTTTAGCGCATGAGCATAAGCCAAAACTCATTATTGCTGGAGCATCTGCTTATTCACTCCACATTGATTTTGCTAGATTTGCCAAAGTTGCTAAAGATGTTGGCGCTATTTTCATGGTTGATATGGCCCACTATTCAGGTTTGATTGCAGCAGGTTTATATCCTAACCCTGTTCCACATGCTGACATCGTGACTTCAACAACGCACAAGAGCTTACGTGGACCACGTGGCGGTATTATTTTGATGAAGGCTGAACACGAAAAGGCGATTAATTCTGCGATATTCCCAGGATTACAAGGCGGTCCTTTGATGCATGTTATTGCTGCTAAGGCGGTGGCTTTCTTAGAAGCAATGAAGCCTGACTTTAAAGAATATCAGCAACAAGTCTTAGACAATGCTGACGCACTTGCAAAAACATTAGTTTCAAGAGGTTTGCGTATTGTTTCTGGCAAAACACAATCTCATGTCATGTTGGTTGATTTGCGTTCGAAAAATATTACGGGTAAAGAAGCTGAGCGTGTCTTAGGATTAGCGCACATCACAGTCAATAAAAACTCTATTCCGAACGATCCAGAGAAGCCATTTGTTACTAGCGGAATTCGTTTAGGTTCTCCTGCAATGACTACGAGAGGTTTTAAATTTCCTGAATCTGTTCAAGTTGGTAATTGGATTGCTGATATTCTTGAGCAGCCTAATGATCAGGCGACGATTGATCGTGTCAGAAGTGAAGTTGAAGCATTAACAAAACGCTTTCCAGTTTACGGAGCTTAACAACTCAAGATGCATTGCCCATTTTGCACCCACGAAGAAACTCAGGTCTTAGACTCTAGAGTTTCTGAGGATGGGCGTGCTGTAAGGCGAAGACGTCGTTGTGAAAAGTGCGACAAACGCTTTACTACCTATGAGCGTATCGAGTTATCGATGCCAACTTTGGTTAAAAAAGATGGCAGTCGTGTCGAATATAGTCGTGACAAAATTATTGGCTCAATGCGACTAGCTTTACGTAAGCGTCCTGTATCTTCTGATGCACTTGATGAAGCTATTGCTCATCTAGAAGAGCGTGTAATCAGTCTTGGTGAAAAAGAAATACCTACTTCAAGAGTAGGCGAGATGGTAATGCGCGAGCTCAAGCGCTTGGATAAGGTTGCCTATATTCGATATGCTTCGGTTTATCGTAGTTTTGAAGACATAGAGTCATTTGAAACAGCACTAAAAGAACTTAAATAGTTACTGCCCTCTACTTAAAATAGCTTTCAGAAATTTAGATTCTTTGGGTTTCTATTTAGGATAAATGTTTTCAAAATCTCAAGTCTTTTTCAAGGTTTATTTGTAGACTTCTTTGCGATTCCCTATTCGTAATACGAGTATACAAATAGTTTTATCGTTAATATTTGCAATTATTCGATAATCACCAACTCGATATTTCCAAAATTCACCTAGTTTTGATCCTTTAAGAGCCTCACCTAATTCTCTTGGATCTGAATGTATAGAAAGTCTGTATTTTAAAAACTTAAGAATTCGTTTTGCGATTTGAGGATCTAATTTTAATAATTCTTTTTTTGCAGATGGGTCAAATTCAATCTTCCAAACCAAAATCACGCTCCAATTGATTTAGATTTATTGTTTTTGTTTTACCTTTTTGAATATTGGCTAGTCTTTTTTCTGCCAAGAATAGGTCTTCAAGATCATCAAGATGCTCCAAAATAGCCTCGCGGGCATAAAAAGTTTTAGTGCGACCTGTTTTAGTTGCTAAAGCACTAAGTCGATTTTCTATATCTTCAGGTAATCTAATTGCTAGCATAAATTCCTCTATTAATTTGCTATACAAGTATAGCAAATTTTTATCTTATTAATTTAAGTTTTTACTCGAATTTTTTAATACTTCATTCTCATTAATTTTATTTTTTATATGTATTCTTTGATTGTGTAAACTATTAAGAATATAAATAACTATTAAATGGAGAATAAACATGAAAAGGCAATTTCGTTTTTTGCGCCTTGCATGCCTGAGTTTTGTAGCCTTACTTCCAATTCAAAATGCCCTTGCGACTGATGTAACAGTAATGATCTCAGCGGGATTTTTTGGGGTATTTCATCAACTTGCTCCAATATATGAATCACGCACCGGAAATAAATTGATTGTGATTCGTGGACCTTCTATTGGAGATTCTCCTGAGGCAATCCCAACGCGTTTGGCGCAAGGTCAAAAATCTGATGTGGTTATTTTAGATGGCGAGTCAGGACATAACTTAGCAAAGCTCGGTTTTGTTAAGGGTGATTCAATTAAGACATTAGCTTTATCTCAAATTGGTGCTGCGGTTAAGTTAAATGCAAAAAAACCGGACATCAGTACTCCTGAGGAGTTTCGTAAAACTTTGTTAGCGGCAAAATCAATCGCTTACTCAGATAGTGGAAGTGGAACTTACATTGCTAATACCATGTTCCAAAAGATGGGTATTTTGGAACAAGTAAAAGATAAGAGTTTCAAAGTAAGGGGGCCACCATCTGGGGAAGCTGTTGCAGCAGTTGTTGCTAGAGGTGAGGCAGAAATTGGTTTTCAACAAGTGAGTGAAGTTATTCATACACCTGGAATTACATTTTTAGGCCCTATTCCAGCAGAGCTTCAGCCAGGATTTAGTTTTGTTGGAGCTTTGACAACGAATGCAATTCATCCAGAAGAAGGTTTATCTTTAATCCGTTTGCTATCTTCTCCTGAATTTTCTGATGTTGTTTTAAAAGCGGGTTTGATTCCAGAAGCTAAGCGTTAATAAATATTAGGATGACTAAAAAGGAATTCAAATGACTAATGACAACAACACACCTTTCCAAGACAAAAGACGTAACTTATTAAAAAGTGCGTTAATTGGTGGAATTGGTGTTGGATCAGGAGTCTTAAGTCCAAGTCAAGCGAACGCTCAATCAACTCAGAAGGGTAAAGAAACTCCGGCCGTTTCAGGCTATGTTTTTTTTACACCATCAGAAGCCGATTGGATAGAAGCTGTAGTGAATCATATGATTCCTGCAGATCACCTTACTCCAAGTGGCTCAGATCTTGGAGTAAATATATTTATTGACCGTGCTTTGAACGATGGTTGGGGTAAAGGTGATCGGCTTTATCTAGATGGCCCTTGGGAGCGTGGAACCCCTACACAAGGCTATCAATTACCTTTAACACCTTCTCAATTGTATAGAGCTGGGATAGCTGCATCAGATGTGTTTTGTGAAAAAAATTATGGCATGAAATTCCCAGCACTAAATCCGACTCAGAAAGAAGAGCATTTAAAAGCAATGCAGGCCGGAAAGTTGCAATTCACTAAGGGACCACATGCAAAATTGTTTTTTGACTTGGTCTATCAAACGGTCGTTGAAGGCTTTTTTGCTGACCCAGTTTATGGTGGTAATGCTAATAAAGAAGCTTGGAAAATGCTAGGTTTTCCAGGTGTTATTGCAACACATACCAACAATATTACTCAGTATAAAAATAAATCTTATACCGCTAAAATTTTTAGCATTCAGGATGTGAGTTAAGCCCTATGAAGACATTCTCTGAGGTAGATGTATTAGTGATAGGCATGGGTTGGACTGGTGGGATCGCATCCAAAGAACTTGCTGAAGCAGGACTTACGGTAGTTGCACTTGAGCGTGGTGAGTCTAGGACTGCTAAAGAAGATTTTTCGGTGCCACACATTCGTGATGAGCTTCAATATCATTCAAGAACAGGCTTGGCTCAAGATGTCAAAAAAGACACTGTTACTGTTAGAAATAAAGTAGATGAGAAAGCATTACCAATGAGAAGACTTGGTTCTTTCACACCAGGGGATGGTTTGGGTGGAGCTGGTGTTCATTGGAATGGTCAGACTTGGCGTTGGACGGATATGGAGTTTAAGATCAGAAGTCTTTACGAAGAACGTTATGGAAAGTCCTACATACCAAAGGATATGACGATTCAGGATTGGGGCATAACTTATTCTGAACTTGAGCCCTTTTATGAAAAGTTTGAGAGAACAGCGGGAGTTTCTGGCAAAGCTGGAAACTTGAATGGTCAAATTCAAGAAGGTGGTAATCCTTTTGAGGCTAGGCGTAAGTCAGACTATCCATTGCCACCACTCAATTCTAGTTATGCCAATGACATGTTTTCTCAAGCAGCCAAAAATATGGGATACCATCCGTTCCCCATGCCAGCTGCAAACGCCTCAAGACCTTATACAAATCCTGATGGGGCAGTGCTAGGGCAATGTCAATATTGTGGGTTTTGTGAAAAGTACGGTTGTGAGGCAAATGCTAAAGGAAGCCCACTGATTACTGTTATTCCTTATGCTCTTAAACAATCTACTTTTGAGTTAAGAGTTAATAGTTGGGTTACGCAACTAAAAATGGATAAAAGTAAAAAGCGTGTTACTGGAGCTATTTACACAGATTTAATAACTGGAGAGGAGTGCTTTCAGCCTGCCAAGATCGTTATTCTCTCCGCTTATGTTTTTACTAATACGCAACTTATGTTGAGTTCAGGGATTGGAGTTCCATACGATCCACAAACACAAAAAGGTGTTGTTGGAAAGAACTACGCTTATCAAACAGGCGCAAATGCCACTTTATTTTTTGACGATAAAATTTTTAATCCATTCATGGCAACAGGTGGACTGTTAACAGTAATGGATGATTTCCATTCCAATTGGGAATTTGATAGAACTACTACTGGATTTGTTGGTGGTACAACAATTTTTGGTGGAATGTTCCATGGTAGGCCTTTGGAATATCATCCGGTTTCTCCTGGAACACCAAGCTGGGGAACTGCTTGGAAAGAGTCTATGGCTAAATGGTATTTACGTTCCATGCGAATTTCATCGAATGGAAGTGTAATGGCTAATAGATATAACTATTTAGATTTAGATCCGACGTATAAAAATGCATTTGGTAAGTCACTATTAAGGATGACATTTGACTATAAACCGAATGAACATAAGCTATCTACTTTTAGTTCACAAGTTATAGATAAATTAGGTAAATCGCTTAATCCTAAACAGATCACTCTACCAGCTCCTAGAGTTACGCCTTGGTCATCATCTGTTTATCAATCTACACACAATACCGGTGGAACGATTATGGGGACTAATCCCTCGAATAGCGTAGTGAATAAATATGGACAATCATGGGATGCACATAATTTGTTTGTAATGGGAGCTTCTTTATTCCCACACAATTCCGCTTATAACCCTACTGGACCTGCAGCTGCACTTGCATATTGGACTGTTGCTGCTATCAAAAATAGTTATCTAAAAAATCCAGGCCAATTAATTTCAGCCTAAGTGGATCCAAACTAGATGAGGTTCTTGTCAGGGAAAATGAATTCTCTGTCAAAAGATTATTTTTTTAGACGATAACCCGTCTTAAAAATCCATATAACTACACCGATTGAAATCGCCAAAAAGGCTAATGTCATCCCTAAGCTAATCCAAAGTTCAACATCTTGGATACCGTAAAAGCTCCAACGAAATCCGCTAATGAGATAAACAACGGGGTTTAGAAGAGCTACTTTTTGCCAAAAGTCAGGTAAGACAGAAATAGAGTAAAAACTTCCACCCAAGAAAGTGAGGGGGGTAATGATAAGCAAAGGAACTACTTGAAGCTTTTCAAAACCATCGGCCCACACCCCGATAATAAAACCAATCATGCTAAAGGTAATGGAAGTTATAAGCAGAAAAAAGATCATCCATAGAGGATGTGCAATATGCATTGGTACAAAAAATGCTGCAGTAATCAGTATGATAAGTCCCAGAATAATTGATTTAGTAGCAGCGGCTCCTACATAACCTATCACGATTTCTAGGGGAGATATTGGTGCTGAAAGGATTTCATAAATAGTGCCACTAAATTTGGGGAAGTAAATACCAAATGATGCATTTGAGATGCTCTGCGTCAACAGAGAAAGCATAATGAGGCCAGGCACAATGAAAGCCCCATAAGAAACACCTTCCATTTCCGAAATGCGAGATCCAATAGCTGAGCCAAAAACTATAAAGTACAAAGATGTTGAAATAACTGGAGCGATAATGCTTTGCATTAAAGTACGGCGTGTTCGTGCCATTTCGAACTTAAAAATTGCGCGGATACTGTAGTAATTAAGATGCATGCGTATTTGCCTCAGCATTAATGAGATTGACAAAGATATCTTCTAAAGAACTTTGTTTTGTCTGAAGGTCTTTAAAGATGATGCCATGATCAGATATGTTTTGTAATAGCTGGGCTATATTGAAATCTTCTTTTTTAGAATCAAATTGATAGATGATCTCGTATTTATCTTCTGAGAGGATGAGTCCTTTTGAAACAAGATCTTCAGGAAGTTTTTCAAGTGGGTGTTGAAGATGTAAGCTTAATTCTTTCTTCCCTAATTTACTCATTAAAGCCAACTTATCATCCACCATGATTAATTCACCACTACGAATGATGCCTATGCGATCCGCCATTTCTTCGGCTTCTTCAATGTAATGAGTCGTCAAAATCACTGTTGTGCCGTTATCTTTAAGAATTTTGACAAGGTTCCACATATCTTTTCGAAGACTTACATCAACACCAGCGGTAGGCTCATCTAAAAATAAAATTTTAGGCTCGTGAGAGAGAGCTTTAGCAATCATTAGCCTTCGTTTCATACCACCGGACAAGGTCATAATCTTATTATTACGTTTATCCCAAAGTGTGAGGTCTTTCAGAATTTTTTCAATGAAAGCTGGATTAGGTGCTTTTCCATAAAGACCACGACTGAAAGTAACTGTATTCCATACAGTTTCAAAAGCATCGGTGGATAACTCTTGGGGGACTAAACCGATTAATTCTCTTGCTTCTCGGTAGTTACTAATAATGTTGTGTCCGCCTACTAGAACCTCTCCATTACTAGGGCTAACGATTCCGCAAATGATACTGATTAAGGTAGTTTTACCTGCGCCATTTTGACCAAGCAGCGCAAAAATTTCACCTTTAGAAATTTCTAAATTAATGTTTTTCAGAGCTTGAAAGCCTGATTGGTAGGTTTTATTAAGACCAGAAATAGAAAGGATGTTATTCATATGAATTGATAATATTTGAATTTCAAATAAATTGTTTGAAAAAATTTATTTAAATCAAATTAAGGTTTTTTAAACAGCACAGGATGATTCTAGGGTGGCTTAGTTTCTTAATCAGCTTTAGTTGTAAAAATCAATTGCTATAGGTTAATCGTAACAAATAACTTCACTTGTGATTGGAACAGTTATAGGATTTTTGGTAAGTAAATTAAAAGATTTTGGTGAAATAACCAAAGTAGGTCTTTTAACTTTTTTTAACTAAAAGTTGGATCTAAACCAAAAAAATAAATATCTGCCCAACTATCAAATCTTGTTTCCGACACTAGGTGTGTTAAGCGACTCAGAATTATGAAGTAAAGGAAACTTATAATTACACTTAGCTACAAGGTCATGTAATGTGTATTTTGGTTTAACCAATAGTTTTAGGATTAATTGACCATTTGCTGGTGCAATTTTCATAAATGAATTAAAAACCTTAAAAGCCAGGTTTAAGCTTCTAGCGCCTTAAATACTCTATTGGTAATTTCTTCAACACTACCTGTTCCCTCAAGCTTTTGATATTTGGGAGCAGAAATTTTGGCATTTGCATCACCATTTTTTGCCCAAGTTGAATAATATTCAACCAAAGGTTTTGTTTGAGCATCATAAACGTCAAGGCGTTTACGAACAGTTGCTTCCTTATCGTCATCACGCTGAATCAAATCTTCGCCTGTGACATCATCTTTTCCAGCAACTTTAGGTGGGTTAAAACTTACGTGATACGTTCTTCCAGATGCAACATGAACACGACGACCACTCATTCGCTCGATAATTGCATCAAATGGAACGTCGATTTCGATAACGTAATCAATCGGTACACCAGCATCTTTCATCGCTTGTGCTTGTGGAATTGTTCTTGGAAAGCCATCAAATAAATAGCCTTTTGCGCAGTCAGGTTGTGTCAGGCGATCTTTAACTAAGCCGATAATAATGTCATCAGATACAAGACCACCAGAATCCATAATTTTTTTAGCTTCTATACCTAGGGGAGTGCCTTCTTTAACGGCTGCTCTGAGCATGTCACCTGTAGAAATTTGAGGAATTGAAAACTTCTCGCAAATATATTTTGCTTGTGTGCCTTTACCTGCACCAGGTGCACCTAAAAGTATGAGCCTCATTTTTTTCCTCTCTAAAAACGTAATACCTACATATTAACTTTATTTTTGATGCAACTGCTGCCATTTTAGTTGAGCATGCAAAAGATCCTCTGGAGTGTCAATTCCAGGAGGTGGAGTTTCATCAAAAACTTCAACGTATATCTTATACCCATTATATAAGGCTCTTAGTTGTTCTAGGGCCTCAATTTGCTCGATAGGAGCAGGCGGTAAGTGAGCAAAATCTTGTAAAAAGCTAACTTTATAAGCGTAAATACCTAGATGACGTAGGTAAGGTGCAGAAAATAATTGAGGATCTCTTTCGTAAGGGATTCTTGCTCGAGAAAAATAGAGGGCTTCCCCTCGAATATTTTGAACTACTTTTACTGCATGCGGGCTTTGAGATTCTGAATCATCTGTTATTCGGACTGCTCCAGTTGATATAGCGCACTCAGGAAATTTAGCAAGAGAATTAGCAACCGCATCAATCATAGATGGCGGGATAAAAGGTTCATCCCCTTGAACGTTAACAATTATTTCATCTTTCGACAGTTGTAGCATTTGCACTATTTCACTGAGACGATCAGTCCCTGTCGGATGGGTTGCGCTGGTGAGTAATGCCTCGATCGAATACGATTTACATACATCAACAATTTCTTCACTATCGGTTGCGACTAAGATTCGAGAGGCTTTACTTTTTGCGGCTTGTTGTGCCACACGCACTACCATTGGTGCACCACCAATATCCGCTAAAGGTTTTCTGGGAAGGCGTGTTGAAGCTAAACGCGCCGGAATGACCGCAATATAGGGGGTAGACATGCGTTATGGATTAACAGCGGGCTGAATTTGGCGAGCTTGATCAATCAACATCACCGCGATACCATTTTTGATTGGGAATGCGAGCTTATCTAATTCACAGATGAGTTCATTGGCTGACTCATCCAGAGTCAAACGCCCTTTGCAGTTTGGGCATACCAAAATATTTAAATAGCGTTTTTCCATGATTAGCTCGTAATTTAGCGTTGTAAAACTTTACAAATGATATCAAGCATTTCTTGTGGCAATTCTGCTTCTAAAGGCACAACCCAAATTCTCTCATCATCTAGATGCTTACATTTTACGGCATCTTTTTCGGTCATCAAAATTAGGTCTACCTGATTGGTTGAATCATTTTTAAAGTCGATTGCAGAAAAATCAGCATGATCTTCCAAAGGAAGTGTTTGGATCTGTAGGCCAATATCGCGCAAAGGTTTAAAAAACTTCTCCGGATTAGCAATTCCTGCCACAGCCAGCACCCTTTGCCCAATCATATTGCTGAGTGCTTGTGTATTTTTTGAGTTGACTAATTGATATGCTTCATGAACTTGGCAAGGTATTACAAAAGTGTTTTTGTCAGAGGATGAAATCGGATCTGTTAATTTACTTGTAACAATTTGCGTAATCCAGCTTAGATCTCTTTTTCTGCTAGGTGGTTCCCGTAATGGACCTGCAGGTAGAAGTAGACCGTTTCCATTTCCTCTGGCATCACTGACGATGATTTCAATATCTTTTCCACCATCGCGAGCACAATGACGTTCTAATTGATAATGCTGTAAACCATCATCACTAATAATGACGTTAACTAATGGATATTTTTGCAATAAGGCGCTACCTGATTGGTAACGATTTGATCCAATCCAAACTGGGATATTGAGGGAACGAACTTGTTCAGCGATTAAAAACGCTTCATCTCCAACTTGTTTGCTTGAATCCGTTATCAAGACTTCTTTGCTTACATTTTTTGCTAATTCAGAGCGATAGCCACGGCTGATAATCGCGGGTGAAAATCCTTTCCAATAAAGGGCTTTAGCAAGTGCAATGACGGAGGGTGTTTTACCAGTTCCACCGACACGTAAATTTCCGACGATGATCACTGATACAGGTAATTTCTTACTTTTTAAAACACCTAATTTGAAACAACATTTCCTGATAAGGGTGATAAATTGATAAATAAGTGAAATAGGCCAAAGCACAATAGCAATTACGTTTTTTGCTTCCCAGAATTGTGGAGCTTGTAGTTGCATTTGTGATCGAATTACTTCTTTTTCTGAGTGGGTTGAGTATCTTGTGTTGCAAAAGCAATATTGTTTAAACCTGAATGGCTAGCAATTTCTAGTACTTGCATTACAGATTGGTGAGAGGCCTTAGCATCAGCTGAAATGACCACTCGCAATGCATTTGCGTTTGCCTCGCTGATTTGAGCTGCTTGGTTTTTCATTAGCTCCATTTTTTGTCCAAGTGTTGCCGCATCAACTAAATTACCATTTAAAGCATATTTGCCATCTTTACTCACAGCTACACGGATTTCTTTTAAATTGGGTGAGCCGTTTTCACCAGCTACGCTTGGAAGGGTAATTGATAGCTCCTGATATTGGGTGAAGGTCGTTGAAATCATCAAGAAAATTAAAATGACTAGGAGCACATCAATGAATGGAATTAAATTGATCTCAGGGGCTTGAAAAGCCATCCCTAAGCCATTTTGTTCAGTAGATGGCGATTGGTCTAGTAGTGGTTTATGTTCCAGCATTACTGAGGGTACATGTTTTTTAAGAGAACGCGTGTAGCTTCATTAAGATCATGAGCACGCGCATCAGCAAGGTTTCTTAAAAAGCGCCAACCTGCAATTGCTGGAATGGCAATTAACAAGCCAAAGGCAGTGTTGTAAAGGGCCATCGAAATACCTTGTGCTAATTGCTGAGGGGACGCATTTGTTCCTTGGCTTCCAAATATCTCAATCATTCCAAGAACAGTTCCAAATAAGCCCATTAGAGGGGCAACCGTAGCGATGGTAGCTAATGTGCTCAAGTATTGGTTTAAGCGAACCAAAATTGGGCTTGCCGTGTCTCTCATTAATTCGAGGCATTGGGAAGAGTTAGCTTTGTTCATGAACGCTGCGAGACCTTGAGAAAGAATATTCCCGAGGGGGGAGGCTTCCGAAAGCGCTTCTAATTCGGAAGATTGTAGACTTTGTCCTACATTTATTTTCCTGATTAATGTTAGTGCTTGCTCTAAATTTTCCTTAGGAGAAATCTTATTTTTTCTCAAAAACCATACCCTTTCGAGAATGATCGCAAGACCCATAATCGAAACAAAAAGGAGTGGCCAAATAGTCCACCCTGAAGCTGAAATAATTGTTAACATATTTACACTTTACTCGATTTACCTGTGGATAACCCTGTGCAAAACTTTTAATAAAAAAAATTTTTATCCTTGAAAATGTCACACAAGGATGTTAAAACAGAATTTGTATAATGTAAATTCCTTTTAAAAACAGTTACTTAGTATTTTAACACCAAAAAATGTCAATTAAATTATTACAATTCCTTTGCTTTCAATAGCCTGTGGACATTTTCTCCCTTAAAACCCTCATAAAACCAAGAGTTCATCTTAAAAATCATGGAATTTACAAGCGAAATCCTTAGTGTTGGCCAATTGAACGAGGCAATATCAAGCCTGATTAATAGTTCTTTTGATACTGTTTGGGTTAGAGGAGAAATTTCTAATTTCAAAAGTTACCCTAGTGGGCATTGGTATTTCAAATTAAAAGATGAGCAAAGCCAAATTAATGGCGTTATGTTCAAGGGCAGAAACTTTTCAGTCGATTTTCAGCCAAGAGATGGGGACCAGGTAGAGGTAGCAGCTCAAGTAGGCTTTTATACAGCTAGAGGGGATATGCAACTTACTGTTCAGCAAATGCGCAAAGCAGGTGCTGGAGCATTATTTGAAGCTTTCATGAAGCTGAAGGCGAAGTTAGAAAAAGAGGGTTTATTTGATCCACAGCGTAAACAAGATATCCCAATACATCCAAAAGCGATCGGAATTGTAACTTCTACTCAGGCTGCCGCGCTCAAGGATGTTTTATCAACACTAGCCCGAAGAGCTAGTCACATACCGGTGGTGATTTATCCCTCGCCTGTTCAGGGTGCTGATGCAGCTCCCGGCATGATACAAGCGCTTAAGAATGCTCAGATGGACGCACAAGTTGAGGTCATCTTGCTAGTTCGCGGAGGCGGTAGTATTGAGGATTTATGGGCTTTTAACGATGAGCAACTTGCTTATGCGATTGCAGAGTGCTCAATCCCCATTATTTCTGGGGTGGGGCACGAAACTGATTTTACGATTGCAGATTTTGTTGCAGATTTAAGGGCTCCAACTCCTACAGCCGCTGCTGAGATTGCCTCCCCAGATCGAATAGAGTTACTCAGAAATATGCAGGCATATGCAGATTTTATGCAGCGCATGATGAATCAGAAGCTTGAACGTGAGGCGCAGAGAATAGATCAGTTAAGCCTCAGATTGCAGCATGCTATCCCCAACCCAAAAGAAATGCGACAACGCCAGAACCAACTACAAGAGCGTTTAACACGTGTTTGGCAGGAAAAAATGCGGTATTGGCGACAACAACAAGAGCATTATTTATTTCAAATTGAGGCATTAAACCCACAGCGAACTCTTGAAAGAGGTTACTCCTTAATCTTAGACGGGACTCAAGCTGTACGTGACCCTAAAGAGTTAAAAACTTCGAAAGAGTTCACAATTGCGATGGCGCATGGCCAAGCTCTTGTTACGCTAGAAAATGTTTTGCCACTTGCAGATGAATAACTAGTGAAAACTGTCATAATTGTAAAAAAATGCAAGCTTCAAAATAACTGCTTAAAATGAGTCAATCAATAATTTAGTTAACCCCTAGGAGAAAACATGGAACACGCTTTACCTACATTACCATATGCTTTAGACGCATTGGCACCACATATTTCTAAAGAAACTCTAGAGTTTCACTATGGCAAACACCATCAAACTTATGTTACCAATTTGAACAACTTACAAAAAGGTACTGAGTTTGAAAGCATGAGCTTAGAAGAAATCGTTAAAAAATCTAGCGGCGGTGTTTTTAACAATGCTGCACAAGTTTGGAATCACACTTTTTATTGGATGGGTTTGAAGCCACAAGGTGGTGGTGCTCCAACTGGTGCATTAGCTGATGCAATCAATGCTAAATGGGGTTCTTTTGACAAGTTCAAAGAAGAGTTCACTAAGTGTGCAGTAGGTACATTTGGATCAGGCTGGGCATGGTTGGTTAAAAAGGCTGACGGAAGCTTGGATTTAGTTTCTACAAGCAATGCAGGAACACCTTTAACAACAGACGCAAAGCCATTGTTGACATGTGACGTTTGGGAGCATGCATATTATGTTGATTACCGTAATGCACGTCCTAAGTATGTAGAGTCTTTCTGGAATCTCGTTAATTGGGATTTTGTTGCACAGAACTTCGCTTAATGTGTTTGCCTAATTATTAGGCAATATCACTGGTTCTTGAGTTAAATCCACGCCATATTTGGCGTGGATTTTTTCTTTGATCATTTGAGCAAGTTGAAGTACGTCTTGACCTGTTCCATTGCCGTAGTTCACGAGAACGAGGGCTTGTTTTTCATATACCCCAACATCACCTTGACGAAAACCTTTCAGGCCACATTGATCAATTAACCAACCCGCTGCGAGTTTAAACATCGCTTGGCCTGCAAGGCTATCATTTGGGAAGGACACGATATTCGGATAGGTTTGTTTTAAGGTTTGCAGAACATTTTCTGTAACGATAGGATTATGAAAAAAACTTCCCGCATTACCAAGAACAGTTGGATTGGGGAGTTTTCTATTGCGGATCTCGCAAACTGCATCAAAGATTTCTTGTGCTGATGGATTTCTATTGTTCAGAAAATAATTTGCAAGCTCAGCATATTGCAAATTGGCTTGCCAATTTTTGGCAATAGCAAATCGAACTTGAGTCACGATATAGCGATGGGGTTGGTCTTTAAACACACTTTGACGATACCTAAATTGACAATCTTCTTTAGACAGGGTTTGCCATTGCGCATCTTCTCCAAGATGCTCGAGATCAAGAACTTCTACTGAATCTATCCAGTGACCAACTTCAGAGCCATAAGCACCAATATTTTGAATAGGGGCGGCTCCACAGGTTCCAGGGATCAAGGCAAGATTTTCTAGGCCAGGAATATTGTTTTCTATGGTCCAAGCAACAAAAGAATGCCAATTTTCTCCAGAAGCCACATCCACAAAATGATGTGTTGCTGTTTCATGGACTATTGTTTTACCCTCAAGTGCAATATGGATTGTTATCCCAGGTAGGTTCTCTTTAATGAGTATGTTGCTTCCACCGCCTAGAATATAAAAAGGGACACCTTTTGTATTTGCATACTGTATCGCTTCGAGTAAATCTTCGGTAGTATGTACGCTAATGAATTCTTGGGCTTTGACATCAAAACCAAAAGAATTCAACGATTTGAGAGGGAAATTGAATAATATCTGCACAGAGAGATATTATTACTGAATTCATTAATAGAAGGAGAAATTTGATGCCATCATTTGATGTTGTCTCAGAACCAGATATGGTTGAAGTTAAAAATGCCTTAGAACAGGCTAATAAGGAAATTTCAACTCGCTTTGATTTCAAAGGCTCAGATGCTAGAGTTGAGCTCAAAGAACAAGAGTTAACGATGTTTGCTGACGATGAATTTAAGTTAGGTCAAGTCAAAGACGTTTTACTCAATAAGATGGCCAAACGCCAAGTGGATGTTCGTTTCTTAAAAGATGGTAAGAAAGACAAAATATCTGGTGATAAGTTAAAGCAAATTGTGGAAATCCAAAAGGGTATTCAAGGTGATCTTGCGAAGAAAATCGTTCGCGTTATTAAAGATAGCAAGTTAAAAGTTCAAGCTAGTATTCAAGGTGATGCAGTACGGGTGACTGGAGCTAAGCGAGATGATTTACAGGCAACGATGGCACTCCTGCGTAAAGATGTACCTGAGTCACCACTTACTTTCAACAACTTTAGAGATTAAGTTTTAACGGGCTAGGTAAATCCAAAAAGGGATGGTAATTGCTGCCACTAGGGTCATCACAGAAATGGTGACTGCTACTAGAGGCCCATTACCTCCCATGCGATTAACTAATACAAATGCACTGTTGGCAGTTGGCATACTTGCAAATAAAACAGCATTAAACTTCTGATCCTCTGGAAGGTTAAGTAAATTAGCCCCAAGCAATGCCAGTGCAGGAAATGCCATTAACTTTAAGAATGTCCAATACATCACTAACGCGCCATCACTTTTTGTACTGACCCAACGTAAGCTTGCTCCAACGCATAACAGACCAAGAGGGATAGAGGAATTTCCCATTCGAGCGATATTAAATTGGATTACTTCAGGTAGGTGGATGCCAAGAAAGTTTAAGCACAATCCAGATGTTGTTGCAATTACAAAGGGATTTTTAATAATTTCTTTAAAAACATGGAGCCCACTTCGGTGCGCCATACTATAGACTGATAAGGCGTTTGAAACAGGTACGAGGCAGGCAATGGTAATTGCTAAAAGCTCTAATCGTGCCCCTTCTAAAATGCGCGTTCCTACAGCTAAAACAATATAGGTATTGAACCTTAAAGTTGTCTGAATCCCAGAGACAAGATTGATTGGATCTGGAGAAAACAGCCAACGTGCGCAATAGGCTAATAATCCCATAGTACTCATACAAACTGCTAAAAGTAACAACATCAAGAAACTATCTGACCACATTAGTTTTGCATTAATTGCGGCATTAAAAAGTAGTGCTGGAAATAAAACCCAGTACACTAATTTCTCAACACCCTCCCAAATCGATTGATTCACAAAGGTATAGCGATTGAGTCCCCATGCTAATAAAATCAGCATAAAATCAGGAAGAAGGATGATGGCAGTATTCAAGGAAAAAATTAAGCCGAAAAAATGAAACAAAGTGATCAATCGCCCATTTTACGGCAAAGCATAGAATTCATAGGAAGCTTTATAGATGCTTTATGGCTTGAAGATGGATTATCTAAAAACACCTTAGAAGCATACCGAAGTGATTTGGAGATATTTGCACACTGGTTAGATCAACAACATCAAAAAAATATCTTACAAGCAAGCGCCACTGAAATTACGGAGTTAATGGCAATCCGTAGAGGTGATAAAGCCACATCTGCTAATCGGCGTTTAACCGTGTTCAAGAGATTTTATCGTTATATGATTCGTCAAAATCTCATTGCTGAGGATCCTTGTGCCTTATTAAGACCAGCCAAGCAAGGTATGCGTTTCCCAACGAGTTTGTCGGAAGCACAAATTGAAGCTTTATTGAATGCACCTAAAACCGAAGAAGATCTTGGTTTACGTGATCGTGCAATGTTGGAGTTGATGTATGCCAGTGGTCTGCGGGTTTCAGAAATTATTCAATTAAAAATGATTCATTTGCGTTTAAATGAAGGCATTATTCATATTATTGGTGGTAAGGGCAATAAAGAGCGTTTAGTTCCATTTGGGGCGCAGGCAGCAAAATGGATTGAAGACTATGTTCAACATGCTCGCCCAAGCCTTCTTGAAAACCAAGTTAGTGATTATTTGTTTATTGGCAGACATACAGCCAATTGTTTGACGCGTCAGGCTTTTTGGTATGTGATTAAACGATATGCTACTGTTGCTGGCATTCAAGGTCATTTATCTCCGCATACTTTGCGACATGCTTTTGCAACACATTTATTAAATCATGGTGCAGACCTCAGAGTAGTTCAATTATTATTAGGACACGCGGATATATCAACAACGCAAATTTATACTCATATAGCTAGAGAGCGTTTGAAAAATATTCATCAACAACATCACCCACGAGGATGATATGACATTTGTATATGCAGCAAGTTTAGTGGTAGGTGCTTATTTATTAGGGTCAGTTTCTTTTGCAGTTGTAGTCAGCAAATTGATGAAACTACCTGATCCCCATTCCTATGGTTCTGGAAATCCAGGAGCAACCAATGTACTTCGCACTGGAAACAAAAAAGCAGCAATCCTAACTTTGCTTGGGGATTGCTTGAAAGGATTCTTTGCTGTCTATATCGCCAAATTGATAATGCCACAACAAGAAGCCTTAAACACAATTTTGGCCTTAGTAGCATTTGCAGTATTTTTAGGGCACGTTTTTCCGATTTTCCACAAATTTAAAGGTGGCAAAGGAGTGGCAACTGCAGCGGGAGTTCTATTTGGTATTCATTGGATTTTGGGCTTAGCTGCTTTATCGACTTGGTTGATTATGGCTTTCTTTTTTAGATATTCTTCTCTTGCTGCACTAACAACGGCGATATTTGCCCCATTGTTTTGTTATTTTTTATTGATTTTAAATCAAGGGCTTAGCCAAGAAATATGTCTAGCTGTTGTGGCCATCGGCATACTTTTGATATGGCGACATCAGTCCAATATTCAAAAACTAATGAATGGAACTGAGGGTAAGATTGGTCAAAAGAAGTAAAAAATAATCTTTACAAAAGAAAATTTATGAATTTACTGCGACAATAAATTGTCCAAAACTTTTTTAAAAAATACGATGAGCCAAGATAAAGATCAGCAAGTTAATTACGAAGTGGGTGTACCCGTTTCTCAAAAAATTCGTGAGAGACTTAAAAATGCAAACGTTCGTTTTCATGCGAACGACAATATTGCTGACTACTTAGAGCCAGGTGAGATTGACTTAATCTTTTCAGAAGTAAAAGACAAAATGAAAGATGTTCTCGACAGCTTGGTAATTGACACCGAAGGTGACCATAACACACAGGGAACAGCAAATCGAATTGCAAAGATGTTCATTAAAGAGGTATTTGCAGGACGTTATTCCCCGATGCCACCTGTCACAGAATTTCCTAACGTTTCGCATCTAAATGAATTAATGGTTATTGGCCCTATTACTGTTAGAAGTGCTTGCTCCCATCATTTTTGCCCAATCATGGGTAAGGTATGGATTGGTGTCTTACCGAATCAAAACAGTAATTTGATTGGTTTGTCTAAGTATGCACGTATGACTGAGTGGATTATGGGAAGACCGCAAATTCAAGAAGAGGCAGTTATTCAATTGGCTGATATTCTTGAATCCAAAATGAAACCATTAGGATTGGCAGTTGTGATGGATGCTGACCACATGTGTATGCAATGGCGAGGCGTTAAGGACTCAGACTCCAAGATGCTAAACAGCGTTATGCGTGGAACTTTCTTAAAAGATTCTAATTTACGTCGAGAATTTTTATCCCTATTAGGTAGTCGTTATAAGAGTACAAATTAATTACCAATCCAATTGAGAATCATTTTCATTTAAAAATTTATTTAAATCAGCTACTTACAAGTTGAAGAACAAAATAATTTTTATGATTTATTCTTGTATATTGAAATAATCAAAACTCCACCGAAAGGAAATTTTATGAAAACAAATCGTCGTCAATTTATGATTTTGTCTGCATCAAGCTTAGCAGTTGCTACAGCTGGTTCTGCTTTTGCTGCTGACCCAATGTTAGCTGAAACTGATGCGCAAGCTGTTGGCTTAGGTTACAAAGCAGATACAACTAAGGTAGACGCTGCTAAATATCCAAAGCATGCCAATACTCAAAAGTGTGGCGCATGTGCACTTTTCAAAGGTGGTGCAGCAGCAGCTGGTGGTTGCCAGATTTTTGCAGGTAAGCAAGTGTCAGCAAACGGTTGGTGCAGTGCATTTGCTCCAAAGGCATAATTTTTACTGACTTCATAGTTTAGTAATAAAACATTAAAATCCTTTACAGGAAACTGTAAAGGATTTTTTTATGTTAATAAATTGTGTTGCTTATAAAGATGGCTACAAATTAGCAGATATTACTTTTGAGGATATCAGTGACTATCTTCTAAAAGAGGGTGTATTTGTTTGGGTTGCGCTAAAAGATCCAACAGATCAAGAAATATTGGGTATGCAGGAAGAATTTGGTCTTCATGAACTTGCGATTCAGGATGTTCGCCACAGTAATCAACGACCCAAAAAAGAAGAGTATGGCGACATATTATTTTCGGTAGCTCATTTAATAACCTTATTGCCCAATAAAGATTTACAAATTGGTGAGATGGATATTTTTACTGGTAAGAATTTTATTCTATCAATACGAAAAAATAGTCCTCAAGACTTTTTGGGTGTAAGAGCGCGTTGTGAGCAAGAGCCACATTTATTGAAATTGGGTTCAAGGTATGTTTTGTATGCTTTAGTTGATTATGTTGTTGATCATTATTTTGAAGTGCTCAACGAGATGGAGTTGGAATTAGACACTGTTGAAGAAGATGTCTTTACAAAGACCAAAACCAAAGGTCGCGCTAATGTGGAGACGCTTTATTACATGAAGCAAAAGGTATCTACACTAAAGCATGCGTGTGTTCCTTTACTTGAAAAATTTGCAAACTTTAGCGGTGGAAGATTACCAGCAGTCCTAGAAGGTGGAGAGCTCAACGAGTACTTCCGCGACTTGCAAGATCATTTAAAACGCGTTGTTGATCGGATTGATACACTTGAAAGTGCCATTTCACAACTTATTCAAGTTAATCTCTCGTTAGTGACGATTGATGAAACTGAAATCACAAAACGTTTAGCTGCTTGGGCAGGTATTTTTGGATTGGCGACTTCCTTCGCAGGAATTTGGGGTATGAATTTTGAAGGTATGCCTGAGTTGCAATGGAAGTTGGGTTATCCAATGGCTTTAAGTATTATTTTTGGTGGTTGCTTCCTCCTCTTTATGAGATTTAAAAAGATTAAATGGTTGTGATGTGCTTCCCATAGGGTATATTAAGAATCATTACTTTTATACCCTATGAAATAGTATGTATTTACCGACACACTTTAAAGAAGATCGCCCAGAGATACTCCTTCCTTTAATACAGGAGTATCCCTTGGGTACTTTAATTACGATTCAAGACAATGATGCACAGGCTAACCATTTACCATGGTTGTATCAGAACAATCTTCTGCAGGCGCATATTCCCCGAGTTAATCCCTTGTATGATTTTCTTAAGCAGTCAGGAAAAATAGATGTATTGGTCATCTTTCAAGGACCTCAGGCTTACGTAACTCCCAGTTGGTACCCAAGTAAAAAAGAGACGGGTAAGGTTGTTCCAACTTGGAATTATTCTGTGGTTCATGTGCGGGGAAAGATTGCTCTTCAAGAAGATAAGTCTTGGATCAGACAACATTTAGAAGCTAGTACTAATTTGCATGAAGCCAGCAGAAACTCTGACTGGAAAGTTGGAGATGCGCCAGAGCAATTTACTGATTCTATGATTTCTGTCTTGTGTGGTTTAGAGATTCAGATTGAGTCGATGCTAGGAAAGATTAAATTTAGTCAGAATAGGACTGAGGAAGATCGTCAGGGTGTCATGCAACATCTCTCACAAAGCGATATTACTGAGGATGTTAAGCTAGCTCAACTTGCCGAACAGATTCGGAAATAAAGTTTAGTGACTTTCAGTAAATGTTGAAGCAACTCTGCGGGTTATTTTAGGTATTTTTGCTCCCTTGTGATACTTATATCGTTCTTCTTGCAGATGAAGGTCATTGGTGGTGAATCGATCAAATCGTCTTAAATAATCAGCCCAAGTTTCAAATACAAAATTTTCGACCATCATTCCAATCTTTTCGGCATCCTCGAACAAGCTCCATGACATTGCACCTTGACGGAGTCTTGCGTCTCTGGAGAGTTTCATAATTTCTTTAAATGCTGCGATATCAGTTGTAGAAATTTTATATTCAACTGAAATCATGACTGGTCCTGCATGAAGATCAATATCTCGATCTGGGATAGGGTGCTCAATTGGACATACTGGAGTCATGTCCTCCTCTGAGCCACCTTCAATTTTTAAGTGTTTTGTTAATAGAACTGCGATGATGCCGAATACCGAGCCACAGATAACGCTAACGGTTACACTCGTATGCGTTGTGAGTTTACCCCAAACAGCTGCACCTATAGCACTTCCGCCCATTAAAGACATTTGAAAAATCGACATTCCTCTTGCCCTAATCCAACTTGGTAAGGCAAGTTGAGCAGAGATGGATAGAGAGTTTGCAGTCAGAATCCAAAAGCCTCCACTAAACATCATCATGATGGAAGCAAGCCACATAGTTGGGGCAAGGACAACTCCGATTGAGGATAGTGCCTGTAGGATTTGGCTCAAAGGGACTAACTGGTTACGATCGAATCGATGACGTAGCTTTGGTAATTGAGAGGCCGCAACGATAGCACCGAACCCTAAACAAGAAAGCAAAATCGTAAAGGTTTTAGCGTCTCCATTAAAGTGATCTTTTGCGATCACTGGCAAGAGAGCCATCAATGCAGAAGATTGGACGAAGAAGATAAATACACGAAGTAGTACTGCACGCATTCTGGCAGAGGACTTAACATATTGGATTCCGACCCTGATCGCACCCAAGAATCGCTCACCTGGAAGTGGTGAAACATTTGAAGTATATTTCCAACGCCAAATCAATACTGTGCAGCCTAAGGATAAAAGCATATTTAAGGCAAACACATACTCTGTACCAGCACTTGCAATTAAAACACCTGCGAGAAGTGGGCCGATAATACGTGAGGCATTCATTGCAACGCCATTGAGGGCGAGTGCTGTAGGTAATTGTTCACGAATGACAAGGTCTGGAACAATCGCTGCAAATACAGGCCAACGCATTGCAAGACCGATACCATTCGTAAATGTTAGAAATAATAGAAGTGGGGCATTAAGAGAATTTGTAAATGTCATAATGCATAAAACTGCTGCATTAAAAGCAATCCAAAGTTGGGTTGCCATAAAATATTTTTTACGGTTTAAGATATCTGCAAAAGCACCGCTAGGCAGACCTAATAGAAAGACTGGAAGATTCGAAGCTGTCTGAATTAAAGCAATTAATGTGGGTGAAGCGGACAAGTCTGTCATCATCCATGATGCTGCAACATCATTCATCCACATACAAATATTGGATGTCATCCAAGCAAGCCATAGCATCGTAAAAACACGATTCTTCAGTGGGGCCCACCAAGCCTCTTGTTCTGATATGGTTATTGCAGAAAATTTGAATAGCATAGAGTCCCCATTTTACTTCTCTTAAGATAAACTAGATTAAATTTCCTTTTGTTTAAACATATCTCATCAATTAATTAAATTCAAAATTGATAGATTTAATTAATATTTAAAACTTATCCTTATGAATAACAAAGACCTAATTTCCTTAAGCGCAATTACTCTTTCAAACATGATTCATCAACGTCAAGTTTCTTGCAAAGAGGTCATGCTTGCTTATTTAGAGCAAATTCATAAGTTCAATCCAAGAGTAAATGCGATCGTATCCTTGTTGCCAGATGAGCAATTGATAGATTTAGCCAATGAAAAAGATGATCAGTTTCATCAAATTGAGGACTTAGGTTTTTTGTATGGATTTCCTTTGGCTCCAAAAGATCTTGCTGGCACAAGTGGAATCCCTAGCACAATGGGGTCGCCCATTTTTAGAAATAATACGCATGCTCAAGATGCTGTAGTTGTAGAGAGAATGAGAGCTGCTGGTGGTATTTTGATAGGAAAGACTAACGTTCCAGAATTTGGTCTTGGCTCGCATACCTACAATACTTTATTTGGTACAACTCTAAATAGTTATGACCTTAGCAAGTCAGCTGGGGGAAGTAGTGGTGGGGCTGCAGTTGCCCTAGCATTGAATATGCTCCCGATAGCTGATGGAAGTGATTTTGGAGGTTCTTTAAGAAATCCTAGTGCTTGGAATAATGTTTATGGATTAAGGCCTTCGCTTGGTAGGGTTCCTTCAGGAAATGGTTTGGAAGTTTACTACGACCAGTTACCAACCGATGGGCCGATGGCCAAAAATGTTTCGGATTTAGCCATGATGTTATCTATTCATTCAGGGTTTGATCCCCGCTATCCTTTATCACTCAAAGAGTCCCCGCAGATATTTCAGCAATCACTAGAATCTTCCATGCAGGGTAAAAAAATTGCATGGCTAGCAGACTTTAATGCTTATTTGCCTATGGAAGCTGGTCTACTCAAAGCATGTGAAGATAGTTTGCACTATTTCAATGACATGGGGTGTAGTGTTGAGCTTGTAACCCCTCAATTTGATATGCAAAAATTATGGAAAGCATGGCTTGATTTGAGGGCTTTTGTTACAGGAGGTAAATTATTACCACTGTATCAAAACCCGGAACAAAGAAAATTATTAAAGCCAGAGGCTATTTGGGAGATAGAGCAGTCTCTTACCTTAAAGGGATCTGATATTTTTGCAGCTTCTTTGACCAGAACTGCTTGGATTCGTGAACTACAGAGATTATTTAATACATATGATGCCTTGGTTTTGCCTAGTGCTCAGGTATTTGCATTTGATGCAAACTTAACATGGCCCAAAGAGATTGCTGGGCGCACTATGGATACCTACCATCGTTGGATGGAAGTTGTAATTGGACCAACTCTTGCAGGTGTTCCAGTCTTATCTTTGCCTGCAGGGTTTCATCAAGGCGTACCATTTGGTCTTCAATTGATTGGTAAGCCACAAGGTGAATTAGAGATTCTAAAAATGGGATTTGCTTGGGAGCAGGTAACCCCATTTGCACAAACTAAATCACCTCTTTTATAAAGAGCGTCCGTAGCGCATTAATATAAAGCTAATCAGAAACATTAGGCATGCGGCTGCAATTGCAAGGGATGCATGGATGCCGATCATTCCACCAACAAGTCCTACGGTGATCCCCGAACCTGCCCGCATTCCAAGTGCTGACATGTTATAAAGTCCGATCACTCGACCTCGGATCTCAGTAGGAGCGTTGATTTGAACGATGCTTTGCGCCATTGAGTTAAAGGATAATTCAAAAAATCCGCAAACTAGTAAGAGGGCAATTGCGAAATAGTAATTTTGATTGAGTGCAAAGGTCAGCAAAATGAGGCACCAGCAAATTGCCAAGATAAGCGCAGTCCTAGGGTGTGGCTTTAGAAACCCTCGGCTTTCTAAAACGATACCAGCTATTAATGCACCTGCAGCGTCTGCGCCTAGCAGAAGACTATACAAAAGTCCTGGATCCCCATGACCAAGGTCGTGGGCAAAGCCAGGCATTTGCGCCTGATAACCATTACCTACAAAAAATGAAGCCGCACCAGCGAGAAGAATCATGGAAACAATCACACTCTTTCCAGAAATATCGCGAATCGTTTGAACAATATCCTGAAAGCCTCGTACAGCTCTTTTGACGGGAGCTTCACCGACTCTGAATGCTGGACCATAAGGCGCTTTTGCTAACCACAGTATCGTGGGAAGATATAAAAAAGCATTCACAATAAGACCATATTTTGGACCTACAGTTAACATCAATAATCCACCTACAGCGGGACCGATGAGTAAGCCTAGGTAGCGTGCGCTAGCAAGTATGCGAACAGCACTAGGTAGTACAGAAGCGTCCACGATGTCATACAGCAATATTTGCGAAATGGTATGCCATAACACTCCAGCAAAACCATGTAAGACCAGCAAAATCATGGCATGCCACTGTTCTACGCTATCTGTAATGAATAAAAATGCCCAGCCCAAAGAGCAAATCATAAACAAAAATATACCTGCTTGAATTAGACGTCGTGGATCATATTTGTCAGCTAGAGCGCCTGCCGGGACAGAGAAAAATAAAAATGGTAGCCAATGAGATAAGACAGCAAAGCCAGCGAGTTCAGGAGAATGAAATTTTTGAAACAGCATCCAATAGCTGATCACGTGTTCCACATTGTCTGCCATCATGGCTAACATATAGGTCGCAACATGGAAGCGAAAACCTACAAACTTGAACGCAGCAAAAGATGGAGCTTTGGTATTAGACATGTAAACCTTAGGAAAACTCTATTTTAATGCCTTTGCCAATTCTTCATAAAACCATCTGCAAGTTTTAGAAATCTTTGTACTGTCTGCTTAGAGGAATTTTCACGATAGGCGATACTCAGTGGAACGGTAAGAACTGAGTCTGGGTGAAAAGTTTTGTAAATAACGCTATCTGGCTGAATTGCTTGCATTGATCTTGGAACGATTGAAATTCCGAGTCCAGAAGCTACTATATGAATTGCACCGATAATGCGGTAAACAATTTGTGCTGATTTGGGTTCAAACCCAACCTTAGCGCATTCTTCGATGAGACTTTCTTTAATTCCAGAGCCGTTTACTTGTTGATAAAAAATAAAATTCTCATCCTTTAAATCGATTAAACGCAACACATCATTTGGAACCCGACTTAAATGGTGGTTCATTGGAATAGCGATCACCATGTCTTCTTTCAGAAGCTCAATACTTGCGATACCAGGATAAGGTTTTAAAGAGGATCTTGAAAAGGCAATATCAATTCCTTCTTGTTCTAGAGTGTGGATTAGGTCATGCGCAGCACCTTCTTCGATTTCTACTGAAATTAATGGATACTCTTCGCGAAATGCACGAACTAGTTCAGGAGTAATTTGATGCATGGAGGCTGAGCTTGTAAATCCCAAACGAATACTACCCTCATCACCTAAGTCAAAGCGCTGAATTCTTTGAACTGCTTGGTCTACATTCGCCAGAATGGACCTAGCATCACTCAAAAAGAGCTTACCTGCTGGGCTGAGTTGGATTCTTCTAGATTCCCGAATAAATAATTGAACCCCAAGTTCTTTTTCTAGCATTTGAATTTGATGACTGAGAGGGGGCTGTTGTATCCCAAGCCTTTCAGAGGCCCGAGTCATATGCTCCTCTTCAGCAACCGCCACAAAGTATCGCAAATGCCTGAGTTCCATAAATGCCTTAATTCATATCTTAAAAGTATCAATTTAACACTTTTTAGATATTGGACAATGTCATTTATATGAAATAAAGTAAGAAAAGTCAAAAACAAGGAAGAATGTATGGAAAAAGATACAGAAGTTGCCATCGTAGGCGGTGGCATTGCAGGTTTATTTCTAGCAATTAGTTTGCATCAAATTGGTATTAAAAGTCGAATTTATGAAGCTGTAACTGAGTTACTGCCTTTAGGAGCTGGTATTAATTTGCTCCCCCATGCTGTTCGTGAGCTTGAAGAATTAGGACTATTACCAGCTTTAGATAAGGTTGGGATTCGTACTAAAGATGCTTCTTACTACAACCAGCACGGCCAATTAATTTATCGTGAAATCGTTGGACAAAATGCTGGCTATAAATGGCCACAGTTTTCTATTCATCGTGGCGATTTGCAAATGTTGTTATTGGAAGCAGTTAAGGAGCGTTTAGGTGAAGATGTAATTGCCACAAATCATAAATTTGTTGGATATGATCAAGACGAAAATGGAGTGACCTCTCACTTTGTCGACCGTGATGGTGAGCCACTTCCCTCCGTAAGATCTTCTGTAATGATTGGTTGTGATGGTATTTATTCTGTTTTAAGAGGTTTGTTATATCCAAATGAGGGAGAGCCAAGATACTCTGGATATACTATTTGGAGAGGTGTTACACCATTTAAGCCATTCTTAAGTGGCGCTGACACGATACGTGCTGGATGGATGCCCGTTGGCAAAATTATGGTTTATCCAATTCGTAACAATATTGACAATGAAGGTAATCAGCTCATGAATTTTGTGGCCACACAAATTCGTCCAAAGCCGGAAAAATGGAACTTCCATGGCGCTGCTAAATTAGAAGATTTTTATGATGCTTACGATAAGTGGGATTTTGATTGGTTAGACATCAAAGGTTTATTAAAGAAAACCGAAAAATTCATGGTTTATCCAATGGTTGATAGAGATCCATTGCCTACATGGACTGATGGTCGCGTTACATTGATGGGCGATGCTGCGCATCCAATGTATCCAAGGGGATCTAATGGTGCCGGACAATCTATTTTGGATGCTAGATTTATAACAGGAGCGTTTAAACGCCACGGAGTAGGTGTAACAGCTTTGCAAGAATACGATAAAGAGCGTGTTGCAGCTACCGGTAAAGTAGTTTTAATGAATCGTGCAAATCCACCTGATACGATATTGAAAGTTGTTTATGAAAGAACTGGTGGAAAACGTTTTAACAAGATTGAAGATGTTATTAGTCAGTCAGAGATAGAAGCTATACTCAATGAGTATAAAAACGTTGCTGGTTTTCAGGCAAAACAATTAGAGCAAAAACCTGCATACGTTTAAAACGCAATCAAAAAAAATTTGGAGGAGACCCAATGAGCTTAGAACTAATATTACCTGGATTAATTATTCCACCGTTAACACCCTTTAATGATCAACAGCAAGTTGATTACCAATTATTAGAAAAAGGGGTTAATTACGTTGTCCAGGATTGCAATGCCGCAATGGTTATCGCTGCAGGTGTTGAAGCTCAGGAATATCATTATTTAAAATTAGAAGAGCGCAAAGAGCTCATCAAGAAAACGATAGAGTTTGTTGATAATCGTTGCCCAGTAGCGGTTGGTATTTCACATCCGTCATACAAAATTGCTGTTGAGCTTGCACATTACGCTCAAGACTTGGGAGCTCAGGCGGTGCAATTACTCGCGCCATTAAGAGCTTTTGGAGGTGAGCCATCACATCAAGAAACGCTCGATTACTTCCAAGCCGTTTTGAATGAAATCAAAGTACCGATGGTGCTGTATCTCAATCCTGGCCCAGGTGCAAATGTATCTATTCCCACAACGATTGCTTTGTCTAAGTTAAAGGGTATTGATTACATCAAAGAAAGTTCACGTGATTTATCGCGTGTTTCTAGGTTGGTTGCAGAGATTGAATTAGCTGGTCATGCAAGATATTTCACAACGATGCAAATGTTATTGATTACTCTGCAGTTAGGTGGCTCAGGTATTACATTGCCTCCACCTGCAGCATATTTAGCCAATAAAGTTGTTCAAGCATTTGTTAAAGGTGATTTGAAAGAAGCAACAAGATTACAACTTCAATTCGCAAGTTACCCTAATCGCTGGATGGGGCATGGACTAACTCCAACCATGAAGGCATCGTTTAAACTAATGGGAATGTCCGCTGGAGATCCATATCCACCCCATCCACCGATTGGCGGGGAAGATCTTAAGGCATTAGAAGCGTACCTTAGAACAACGGATTTTCCGATTAAATAAAAGGAGTAGTTTGTGAAGTTTTTCCTTAGGGCAAAAGTATTTGCCTCTGCTATGTTTTTTATCATTGGCAATGCATTTGCTCAAGCAGATTATCCTAAAAAGCCGATTACGATTATTGTCCCTTATGCAGTTGGAGGTGGGGCTGATCAAGTAGCTAGATTAATAGGGCAGCAACTAAGTCTTCGATTAAAACAATCTGTCGTTATTGAAAACCGTGGTGGTGGCAGTAACACTATTGGTATGAACTTTGTGGCAAAGGCTGCCCCTGATGGTTATGTTTTAGGATTAGCAACCCCCACATTTTTGATGACACCTTCCATCATAAAAAATCATCCTTATGATCCACTTGGTGACTTTACCGGAGTTGGTATTTTTAGTGATGCACCACTCGTTTTAGCGGTTAATCCAAAGTTACCAGTGAAGACGGTCAAAGAATTAATAGAGTATGGAAAGTCTCATCCTAATGAATTAAATTGGGCCTCGGGTGGAACAGCCTCAACTCAAGGATTGGCCGGCATTTTATTTGGGATGACTGCAGGTATTCAGACTACTCAGGTGCAGTACAAAGGTAGCTCACAAGGTTTAAATGATTTATTAGGTGGTAGCGTGCAATTTATGTTTAATCCTATGCCATCGATTATTCAACATGAGCGTAGTGGTAAGTTACGTATTTTAGGAGTTGCTGGTACTCAAAAGATGACTAAATACCCCGAGTTTCCATTGATACAGGATGCGCTTCCAGGATTTCATGCTTCAGGATGGTTTGGTTTTGTTGCACCGAAAGGAACGCCAACGGCCATATTGGATTTACTAAACAAAGAAGTTAATGAAATCGTCAAAGATCCAGTGATTAAGGAACGTTTGATAGAAGAGGGTCTTGAACCTAGAAATATTTCAAGGGAAGCTTTTAACAAAATGATGCAAACTGACTTTGCTAAGTATCAAAAAATATTATCAACACAAAATATTGTCAAAGAATAAAACTTTATTAAGGAGAAATTGATGTTAACTATAAAACGATTATCACTTGCAGAAGCTAAGATTTTGATTGAAGGAGCAACAGTAAAGTCTTTGGAAATGAATATTCCAATGTGTATTGCTGTTACAGATGAATCTGGACATTTAATGGCCTTTGATCGCATGGATGGCGGTAAGGTTAGTAGCACTCCTATCGCAATTGATAAAGCATTTACAGGCGCTGTAGCACGTAAAGGCACTCACGTTTATAACGAATTATGCCAACCTGGTAAATCTACATTCGGTATTCATATTACTAATGGTGGTCATTTCAGCATCATTGGTGGTGGATTCCCAGTGACAGTAGATGGACAGATTGTTGGTGGTGTAGGTATCAGCTCAGGTACTGCTGTTGAAGACCAAGTTGTTGCTGAAGCAGCACTTGTTTACTTTTATGAAAAAACTGGCTTTAAGGCCTA